>Ga0187782_10002799_pt1 | contig 12916 bp, 6 predicted proteins | sample 0715_SJ02_MP15_2_FD_132454 | JGI IMG/M metagenome (GOLD analysis project Ga0187782, IMG submission 132454) | Tropical peat soil microbial communities from peatlands in Department of Meta, Colombia - 0715_SJ02_MP15_20_MG | ecosystem: Environmental > Terrestrial > Soil > Wetlands > Peat | place...
GTCCCTTGTCTTTTTTTTTCTGCTCCGCCTCGATTAGCATTCTTAGGGTGCAGGCTAAGTCGGGATTCTTGAAGATCTCACCTGGCTTTGGCGGCGTTCCATTCGGCAAGTAGATCTTAGCCGTGGTTGAATATTTGCGGATTTTCTCGGTCTGCAGTACGAACGCAGCCACACCTTCACTCAAAGGGAACCCGTTTTCTGCTAGCTCGATGGCGGGTTGTAATACTTCAGCGAAACTCATTGTGCCCCAACGGTCGAGCAGTGTGTACCAAGCGTCCACCACGCAGGGTAGCCCGCCGGCAAGCAACCCATCATTTTCAGGAATGTTGCCGCCGTTGTTCTTCTCGTACCACTCGATGGTCGCAAGCTTTGGAGCCTGTGGTTCTGCGTTTACTGAGTAAACCCTGTTCTCGCGAGCACTGTAAACAAGCACAACAGCGTCTCCGCCTACACCATTATTGGGAAAGTCGGTAACAGCAAGAGCTGCTTGTCCCCCTACGGCCGCATCGAATGCGTTTCCTCCCGCTTGCAGGATTTGCCGCGCGACTTCTGTTGCTTCGGGCTGCATCGATGAAATTGCCGCCAGACGACCACGGATGACAGGACGCATGGTCTGTCGTTCCCAATTATCATTCTGGTTGAGCATGGTGCTCATCTTGAGAGTCGTCGATATGACGATCTATCGGGATCGTTCGTCCCTGAATTTTACTAAGAAGCCGTTTCTAATCAGGTTCAATGATTGCGCGCGAATTTGCGTTCTCCAACGAATTGCGGAGAGGATCGACCAACATTTGGCGCAGCCATGCTAACGTGTGCCATTAACCTTTTCCCACTTGTCATGCTTAGCGGATGCCAATACAGCATCGGTGACATAATCCGTTGCCAAGCCATCGCGAAAATTTGGTCCGGGAACCACACTGTCCAGTCCGCACAAGAAATCTGCCACTTGGTGAATGAATGTGTGTTCATATCCGATTTGCAGGCCGGGCACCCACCAGTGCTTCATATAGGGGTGATCGCTGTCAGTGATATGGATTGAGCGCCAGCCACGAAGCCGTCCTTCGTCTTGATGATTGAAATATTGCAACCGGTGAAGATCGTGAAGATCCCAGATGATCGATGCATTTTCGCCGTTGATTTCCAAGGTGTATAGCGCTTTGTGTCCGCGCGCGTAACGGGTCGCTTCGAAATTGCCCAACGAACCATTAGCAAACCGCGCTAGAAATGCACTTGCATCGTCTATGCCGACCTTCTCAACCTTACCCGTGAGATTGTGTTTGCGTTCCTTGATGAAGGTTTCTGTCATGGCGGCTACCGAATCTATGGCACCGTTGAGCCACATCGCGGTATCGATACAGTGGGCTAGAAGGTCTCCAGTGACACCACTCCCGGCCACCTGAAGGTCGAGACGCCACAACGCCTCACCCCCTTGGGGGAGATCTCTCGAAATAGTCCAATCCTGTAAGAATTTTGCTCGGTAGTGGAAGATGCGCCCTAGCCGGCCTTCACTGACCAGTTGTTTAGCTAGGGTTACTGCGGGCACCCGCCGATAGTTGTACCAGATCATGTTCGGGACACCGGCCGTCTCGACAGCTGTCACGATTGCCTTCGATTCGCTGGCGTTCCGGCCAAGTGGTTTTTCGCATAGAACTGCTTTTCCCGCCTGGGCCGCAGCGATAGCGATCTCGGCGTGAGTGTCGTTCGGACTCGCTATGTCGATAACCTCGATATCTTTACATTCAACGAGTCTGCGCCAATCCGTCTCGACCGACTCGTATCCCCAGATTTGCTGGAACGCTTCCGCCCGGGCGCGATTACGGCCGCAAATTACTTTTAATACTGGTGTATACGGGACTTCGAAGAAATTCTGCACTCTCCGGAAAGCATTCGAATGGGTTCTGCCCATGAAGCCATAACCGACGACTCCGATGTTCAATGGGCGTTTGGGCATCGTTCTCCTAAATGTTCTTAGCGACGATTGCGAGGTTGCCGCCGCCTCAAGACTAAAGGAATACTCGAAGACAGTGACTTATAAATCGATATAGCCTGTCCTTAATCCCATCCGTGGGCTGTGCGTACAGATATCATGGTGGCAAGTACGTCGTGCCACGTTTTCGCATTCAGCATTACGCTATTCGGGAACATGCAGCCGTCCCAACAAATGTGCTGGAGGGAACGAGTGGGCTCGCCTTTAGCATCTTTCATCCAATAACCCGAGTCGCGTACGATGTTCAGCTTGCCGTTTGGATCGTTTGGAAGGCAATGGCGTCCGGTCTTGTCATGAGATCCCGCCCCTTTTACAGTGGCATCGTTCTGGGCGATATGAAGATCAATAGTCCAGGGTCGTAGCGCATCGGCTAGAAATCGCAAAGATTTTTCGAACTCGTGCTGTTGAGTCCATACAAACTGTTCGGGCAGGAGTCGGTCCTCCTGAGCGTTGTAGCCAAGAGTAAAGAGGAGCGTATGAGCCATGTCAGCCTGGAACCCCAAGGTCTTTGGCCGATCGACTAGCTCGAGAAGTTGCACCATACGTTTCCAGCTATGCATTCCGCCCCAACAAATCTCACCTTCGGCGGCCAGCCTCTCCCCGTATTCTTCTGCGATGTTGCACGCCTGGCGGAATGTGTTAGCAATCCGTTTGGAATTCGCCTCAGGATCCTTAGCCCATTCCGCGGTGCTAGCTGCGGAATCAATGCGAACGATACCGTAGCTTCTGATACCTAACTCGCGCAGCTTCCGGCCGATGCGGCAAGCCTTTCGAACTTGTATCAGAAACCTCTTCCGCTCGTCTTCGTTTCCCATAGCTGAGCCGCCGCCTGTAGCTCCCCACACGGGGGCGACTAATGAGCCGACCACTAAACCAAGAGAAGCGATTTTATCCGAGAGGCTTTTCAGGTCGTCATCGCTAGAATCGATGTCGGTGTGCGGACTGGTCAAGAACAAATCCACACCGTCAAACTTTGTACCATCCACATTTGCCGCGGCCGTGAGTTGCAGCATTGTATCAAGGTCTATAGGCGGTTCAGAACCGGCTCCCTTTCCAACGACACCAGGCCACATAGCATTGTGCAAAGCAGGTCGATGATGATTTGTGTAGGTGTTCATGTTCTGAAATCCAATCAATTACTTCATTAGTTGCTCACGCATTTACGCATATGTACCTGCGGTAGTCGTGTTGCGAGCACGCCTCTCGACAGTGATTCGCTCTAGGTATCCGCTCTCACGAAATGCTCGCATCGGATCTTCCGGCAAACCATGGCTGCGCCTCCATTCACTCAACACTGGTCGCACATCATGCCAGAACGCAACTCGCAAGCACTCCTCGGCTTCGATTAACGAGCAGGTCGCTTGCAAGGACGCAAGCCGCTCATGATCCACGATGGCAGCTTTGGCATAGAGTTCCTGAGCGGTGCAAACCGTCTGAATCATGGCCTCCAGCTTCCCTTTTAAGTTGTGACTCTGGTCTATCATGTACGCTACGTCCGCGAACTGGCCCGTTTGCCATGCATAGCTGTGAATCTCATGAAAAATCCGGAAAATCTGGTAGGGATCAATAGATCCTAAAGTCAGATCGTCGTCTGCGTATCGCCGATCGTTGAAGTGGAATCCTCCTATCATCCGATGGTGCAGCAGCCAGGCTACGATCTGTTCAATATTCTGAGTCTGATAATGATGACCGGTGTCCACCAGTACATATGCGTGGGGTCCCGCAACCCGTGCAAGAAGGAGAGCCATTCCCCAGTCGGCGATATCTGTGTGGTAAAAAGCCGGCTCGAAAGGTTTGTATTCAATCAGCAGACGCTGCTTGGAATCTAATGCGGCATGAATTTCTTTTAATCCCTCCTCAAACCATCCAATTCGGTCGCGGATGTTTTGAGTGCCTGGATAGTTCGACCCATCGGCGAACCAAGGTGCAATGTCGCGAGACTCCAGGACGCGAGCGATACCGACACACTCCAGAATGTGATCAAGGGCATGCTTGCGTATCGCTGGATCCGGATTCCCCAGCGATCCATATTTGTATTCCTGGTTCTGAAAAACATTCGGATTGATTGATCCTGGTTGTACCCCGTACTTTTCAGCCAATCGTTTCACTTGGACAACATCTTTCAAACCATTCGGAAGATCCCATTGCACGTGCAGAGCAATCTTTGGACAAGCACCGGTCAAAGCGTGCACCTGCCCTGCATCGCTAAACTTGTCTTCTAATGTGACCGCGGCCGCAGCCTGGATGAATTTTCCAAAGCGAGTTCCAGTGTTAGCGAATCCCCAGGATGGCAGCTCGATGTTGAAGTTTTCGAGCGCACCGTTAATGACTGACTCGATCTTATGTGTCATCAGAATGCCTCACCAATGCGCACTGCCTGACCTCCAACTTCTTTTATTGGATGCGCTGCCAAAATGTTGGCCCATTTTGTTACGGCGCTTGCTGAGACCCCGATGCCATCGAGATATTCGCCGTTTAAAGCCGCCAGCTGAATTGCAAAATTACCGAGAGTTGTGCTTTCAGTCGATCCCGTTAGCACCTCAAGCCCTGTAGTTCGTGCCGTAAGGCGGGTAAGCAGTTCGTTCCTACTGCCGCCTCCTACAATGTAAAGTCTTCTTATTTTCATGCCGGTGATTCGGCTTGCATCTCGCAGGACTACCGCATAACGTTCTGCGAGACTATGAAAAATCAAGTTCACCATCCTTACAGGCATCTCCGGATCGTCGGAGATCGGATCTTGCCCGCGGCGCCTCAATTGCGCATTAATCCGAGCTGGCATGTCACCAAGCAATAGTAGATCGGGCTCATCCACATCGATCAAACAGTGTGGAGCATCTAGATCAGCGCACGCTGCGACGAGTTGCTCAACGGTCCAAACATTCCCCTGCACGCGCCATTGTTCAATGCAATTTCGCAGCAACCACATACCGTTCACGTTCTTCAGGAAATAAATTTGGCCGCCGACTCCGCCTTGGTTACTAAAATTTGCAATGCGAGCCGCTTCGCTTATACAAGGCGAATCGAGTACACAGCCTACTAGGGACCAGGTTCCGGAGCTGATGAAACCCCAGTCCTCTGCATTTGCCGCGATCCCAGCAATCGCCGAGGCCGTGTCGTGGCAGGCGGATGCAATCAGCTGTGTTTCACGAAACGGGGTCAAAGATGCCAGTGAGCCGCGCAGCCGGCCTATGAATGTCCCCGGCATTACGAGCGGAGGAGCTGCGTTAATATCGAGTCCAGCGGCCGCAAAGATCTCTGAACTCCACACATGGTCGTGCCCTCCGGGTATGGGTGCGAGCAGTTGAGTGTGGGTTGCATTCGTGTATTCGGAAACGCGTCTGCCTCCCAACCAGTACATCACATATTCGGGCACATTGACCCATGGCAAACTCTGTTCTCGAAGCGGGTCGGCATGCAATTGATAAAGTGTATTTAGGGCAAGAATCTGAACCCCGGTGAGCTCATAAAGGCGTGCGGGCGAGATTCTTGCATGAACCGCCTTCGTGGCCTCAACTGTGCGTTCGTCTCGATAACAAAATGGATCACCGGTAGGTTTACCTCCCACCAGCCTCACATAATCGACGGCCCACCCATCCACCCCAATCGCGGCAATCCCCTCAGGTGCAAGTTGCGCGCATGCATGTAATCCCTGTTCGATGCCATGCAGGATGGCCTCGAGATTCCAACGAAGGCCATTTCTATCTGTCCTGGTGGAAGTGGCGAAACGATGGACCAACTGAATTTCCGGTGTACTGTCGACCCAACGCAAAAGTGAAATGCGACAGCTTTCTGCCCCCAGATCAACCGCGATTAAAACGGGCCTCCCCCGGTCCGAATTACCGTCGCTTTGTCCGGCATTCTTTCTGTCGAATCTGTTCTGATTGTCCGAAAAGTTACTCATCTGAGGAAGGCCTCAGTCAGTCCGCCGTCGACCGGAATGATATGGCCGGTGGTGCAACGAGATTGTGGTCCCGCCAGGAAAAGAATTGCCTCAGCACAATCTCTTGGATCTATCGAACGGTGAGTAAGAGTGCGTCGCGCGTAAAAGTCCGCAAGTAAAGATTGCAGCTGTTCGTCAGTTCCTTCAATGTCATAATGAATCTGGTACTTCTTAAGTGACGCCGCGACCCGTTCTCGGGGAAACATAGTTGACCCCTTCACGACAGAGGCCGGACTAATTCCGTTTACACGAATCTTCGGAGCCAAGGATATTGCTAGCTCACGTATCAAATGACTCAGGGCCGCCTTGCTTACGTCATAGGCCTCGCTTCCGCGCTTCGGCACCACAGCGTTCGCCGAGCTGGTCAGAACAATGGATGCGTCAAGGTCTTGCTCTTGAAGTATGCGTGCAGTTTCATTTACTAAGAGATAATTCCCGGTGACATTGACATCAAGGGTAACTCCCCATTGCTCATCATTGACCTCTCCTGTGGGTGATGAGGGAAAGAGTGCGGCTGTGTTTATCAGAATGTCCAATCCACCGTAATTCGCGACCACATCACGCAGACTTTGCCGAATAACGTCGCGTAGTCGAATGTCCATCGTGACGGAGATGCTGGCTTCGGTTCCCGCGAGCGCTTTTGCCTCATCCGCTACTTTCTTTGCCGCCGCACTGTCACGGTCGGCGATAACTACGTGCGCTCCACGCTCCGCCGCTAGCAATGCAACTTCACGTCCTATACCGCTTCCTCCGCCAACAACTACGGCTACCTTTCGGCTCAGTTCCTTCTCCGGGGGTTGACGTCGGATCTTGGCTTCCTCTAGCCTCCAATATTCAATCCTGAATGCTTCTGACAATGGCAGAGCTACATAATTTGAATAGATTGTGAACTTGCTTGTCGGTATCTGGGGACTGGCCTGTGGCAACGTTGACGAGGGTTTTTCTTGTCCGAGCGAAGTCGCCCCTTCCATCACATGAATGGCATTCACGTAGAATTCGCCCGTGAGCCTGGCTTCAGTCTTACTCTTTCCAAAGCTGAACATACCGACGCCCGGGATTAGCACAACAGTAGGATTAGTGTCGCGCATAGCGGGTGAATCGGGCCCCGCAAATGAGTTGTAATATTCCACGTAAGCCTTGCGATATTTCTGAAGTGCAAGATCAATCTGCTCTCGTAGAATGTGTGTACCTGCACTGATCTGCCAAGGAACAAACAGCGGGCGTACCTTGGTGCGTATGAAATGGTCAGGGCAACTCGTTCCAAGACCTGCTAGCGACTCAGCCTGGTGGGAGTTCACAAAGCGCAGCACTTCCGGTCGGTCGCTGAAACTACCAATCAAAAGCTGAGTACTCGAGATTCTTCCTCGTAGAAATGGAAACAAGTCGAGGGCGAGCTCACGGCGATTTTGCACTGACTCGCATTGTGGACCACCAAACAATGCTGCACCCTTCTTTTCCACGTGACCTACGATGAACTGCCCCAGCTGATCGATCATCGTAATTGTGTTTTCATAACACTGCTGCTGAGTGTCTCCCCATGTGAAGAGCCCATGACCACCCAGCACAATACCTTCACAGCCTGGATTTTCCTGGACCACTCGGCGAATCATCATCGCCAATTCGAACCCCGGACGACACCACGGTACCCAAACCAAATGGCGACTAAAAAGACGGTTAAACTCTCTCATCTTCTCGTCGCCGTTCGCGGCCGCTGCTAGAGCGATGCCCCAATCAGGGTGCAAGTGATCGATGTGGCGAAAGGGCAAAAAGCTGTGGAGAGCCGTGTCGATCGAAGATGCTACGCTGTTTTTTCCAAACGTACAGAGTGGGTACATCTCTACGATTTCATCTTCAAACTCTGCACCACGATAAAGTTTTTCTAGGCCTCTCAGTTTTTGTAGGTATAGCGTTGCTAAGCCGTTGCGCTTGATACTCCCCAGATCACCACCACTACCCTTGATCCACAAAACTTCTTCTAATTTGCCGGTCAGAGGATCGATCACTTCGATTTTCGAACTGGTGTTTCCCCCGCCAAAGTTTGTTATCCGAAGGTCGGAACCGAGCAAGTTAGATCGATATCGCAGCAACTCGGGTTCATCAAGCTTATGAGCGAGGTGTTCATCCCATCGGTCTTCCAAATAATGCAAATTCGTTTTCACGTGCATTGAAACGCTCTGACGTTTTGTGACTCGCAGGATTAAGTGGGCGTATGGGTGAAACGATCAATCAGCTGTAGTTATCATAGCGGTCTTATTGCAATAGGGCAACAGTTTCTATAAGAGAATTGGGCACCAGACCGGAATAAGGGGGCTATGATCTCAGAGAAGCTTGCCTCTTTTGTTCCGACCAAGGGCCCATCACAAGTTTGTGTTCAACGTAATTATAGGGTGGAATACGTTGACCGCTGAGTAAGGACAGTCCCAGATGGATCAGGTTTGGTCCATAACTTTGCGCCTCGTGGGAAACGGAACCAATCAAAGGGCTACTCCCACTGAAGATCTCATTCAGAGCTTCGGGAATACAGTCTTGTCCGACAATGGCCACATGCTTCTCTCGTTTCAACTCCCGCACTGCTTGTACCGCGCCGAGGGCACTCGTGTCGGTAGCGGCGGCGATCAGGATTCCCCAATCTCTCGGATGACGCCGAAGAAACTCGAGCATCAGGCGAAAGCTGGTATCGCGCATACCGCGGCCGTTCATGCGAATCATAAATTCAGCTGGAATTCTCGGCAGGCTCGAATGAATTGCTTCAAACGCACCGGTGATACGGCTGTGCACTAAGGGACCGGCCTCATCCAAATCTAATCCCAATGCCCAACGCACCTTTCCGTCCCAAGCCTGCATAGCATATCGGGCTAGACATTCGCCTGCCTCGAAGCCAACCCGGTAGTTGTTCACACCAAAAAAAGTTGCGTTGGGATGAGGAATGTCCACTGCAATCAATGGGATGCCAGCGCCATCGATTTTGTCCGCAATCACCGGGGCAACATGCTGATCGATCTGAAATTCAATAAGCAAATCCACCCCATTGCGCACGAATTCATCTGCGTTACGCAAAGCGGTAGCGCCGTCGTAGCAGTTGTCTAGTACAAACAAATCGACACCGGCTTTAGAAGCGGCCACTTTTAGGCTATCCTTGACTGCTTCCGAGAAAGGCATTTCGGCAGACTGACTGCCGAACCCGAATCGCGCCTTCCTCGGACGGGAAATCAATCGGTAAAGACCATCTTGAGTTTGCGCTAGATACCCACGATGAAGAAACGTTTTGAGGATTCGGTAAACGGTAGTCTTAGAAATGTTGGTACGTTTATGAATCACTTCTAATGTCAAAGGGCTCTTCTCACCTTGCAATAGATCCAATATATCCAGTGCTTTAGACAACACAGGAATTAAGTAAAGGCGCTTAGCGCCGAAGCGGGTCATATAATCGAAGCTCCGTAAAGGTGAGTCAAATGCGTCCCAGAACTCACTGTCCTGCTTCTTGTCCACTGAGCATGAACTGGCAATATTCTGTTGGCACGGCGGCCGGCCATTGACCGGTACCCGCTGTTCGCGTGCACATTATTCGTCACCACGGCTTGGATTTCAATAGAGAAATAAGTTCCTTTTTCTCTTGACAACGATCCTGGCTGTTTGTAGAGTGCCCCGAATTGATCGCGAAGTTGGAGACGTGTTGCCAGCCAAAGTTAAAGGTCAGTCGAGTGCGTTTGATGCGTTAAGTCTCGTTCTTCGATCCTATGAAGGACTAATACAGCTGGGGAGCACGACATGACATTCAAAATCAAGTTGATTCGTCTCTTCTGTATATCTGGACTCTCGCTGTTGTTTTTGACGCTGTTGAGTTCTCTTGTTGTAGGACAAGTGTCCACCAGCGGCTCGATCAGGGGCAGCGTTGCGGATGCTAGCGGTGGCGTGGTAGCAAATGCCGCAGTTACCGTCACCAATGAGCAGACAGGTGTACAAATCCGGACTGCAACTAACGACACCGGCGGCTTTGTAGTTCCTGGATTAGACCCTGGAAGCTACACGGTAACAGTGACACAACAGGGTTTTCAAACTTACCAGGAGACGCACATCCTGCTCAGTCCCGCACAAGTCGCCACTGTTAACGCCGTTCTAAAGGTGGGCCAGGTTTCGGAGTCAATCAACGTCGAGGCAGCTATTGCCCAGGTTCAGACAGCCACAGCGGAAGTGTCCAGTCAAGTGACTGGAACGCAAGCGTCGACGCTTCCTTTGAACGGGCGCAACTACCAGGGTTTAACCTTCTTGATGCCTGGAGTTACAAATCAAGCCCCAGATACGGCGCTCAATCAGGGTGGGTTCCTCACCTCGAACACCATCTCGGTAAATGGGATGGGGATAAACGGGACGCAGTATTATCTGGATGGCATCTGGAACATGAACACAGGGAGTATGAACCAAACTACGATCACACCCAACCCGGACACGATTGAAGAGGTCAGGGTTCTGCAAAACAACTATGGCTCCGAGTACAGCCTGAATGGCCCAAATGTCCTGCTCCTGCAAACCAAGTCGGGGACCAATACCTTCCACGGGACCGCGTACGAGTATCTTCGCAATGACGCGTTTGATGCCCATAACTACTTCAGCCCAACCAAGACACCTCTCAAGCAAAATATTTTCGGTTATACCCTCGGAGGCCCAATCACGATTCCGGGGCACCTGAATAGCAATCGTGACAAGCTATTCTTCTTCTGGAGCCAGCAATGGACGAACCAACATATCGGCGTCATTGTTCGTGGACCGGATCTGACCGAGGCTGAGAGGAACGGGACGTTCTCGACCCCGATTACGGACCCTGTGACGGGTAAGCCCTTCCCGACGAACTCGGCCGGCGATTATCAAATACCTGCAGATAGGCTCAACGCCCAATCGCTTCTTTTCTACAATGCGGTGGCCCCCCTACCTAACAACCCGGCTGGTGGATTTTTGAATTACATCAACGATATCCCCACCATCAACAATACACGGGACGACGAAATCAAGGTGGACTACGATATTAATTCCAAACTAAGACTGATGGCCGAATATCTGGACTCCCACCAAACCAACGGCGCCGCCACTCAAACCTTTGGCATCAGTACACTCTTTAGTACGACTCGTCAGCCGATTACAACGCCCAATCAATTAGCCCAGCTCCGGCTAACCCAGACCTGGACCAACAGCTTGGTCAACACGACCAGCGTGAGCATGAACAACTATATTGTGAATCTGGGCGTGTCGGGTCTGGTGAATAGGAGCGACATTCAGGGTTTCGAATCAAAACTACCGTACAATGGACTGCTATCAGAGCGCTTGCCCCAGATAAATTTCTCCGGTGGCTGGCCTAGTCTGGGCGTCAGTTTTATACTGCCGCTCAACCACGCCTCAGACTTGGAGGATACTCTTTCAGACGATGCTAGTTGGTTGCGGGGCAACCACTTGCTGCAATTTGGGATGCAGTATGTTAGAGGAACAAAGCGGCAAAATGCTTTTGCGGCAACGGCCGGGGAGTGGATGTTCAGCGGCCAATTTACTGGAAATCCCATGGCCGATTTCTTGCTAGGGGATGCCGAGTCGTTTACCCAGCAAAATACTGAGATACGCTCTGTTCAGCACTACCCGATTGTTTCGCCCTACTTCGAGGATCGGTGGAAGGCTAACCGGCGACTTACGTTGACCATCGGCCTTCGATACGCTTGGTCACCTATACCGACCTTCAAGAACGTCGTCACCAATTTAATACCGAGTCTGTTCAACCCGGCTGATGCTCCCATTGTCAACCCCAATGGAACCATAACCGCGACACCGACTTACAATCCACTTAACGGCCTCGTTTTTGGCGGAGTAACCCCGGGGTATCCTGCGAACTACAGCAACAAGTACAATAATCACTGGAATCCCAACGTCGGATTTGCGTACGACCTAACGGGTGACGGGAAAACCAGCCTCCGTGGCGGTGCTGCACTGAACCACTACTTTTACTTTTACGCGTCTTGTTCGAGCCAATGCCCGAACAATTACCCTGCCACGTTCTCCACAACCATCATTACTCCCTCCTTTCCCAATCCGATTGGAGGCGCCGTGGCCCCCGCCACTGTCCCACCAATCCACATCCAGGATCAGAACTTTAAGGAAGCCCAGATAACTACCTATAGCCTGTCCTTGCAGCACGAGTTTCGGGGGAGATGGCTCGCCTCGATCGCGGGCGCAGGCGATGTTCTTCTGCACGGCACAGTCAACGCCGATGCGAACCAACCGCTCCCCGAAGGCGGTTTCGATTTCAATCCTATTATCAACACGGGAACAGTGTCTGAGTACGCCTTTGGCTCACGTTTCCCAGGTTACGGTCAACTAGCCGACGTTGTAAGCCCAACTACGATTGACTGGAATGCGCTGGAACTCAGCCTTCAGCATCCCTTCAGCCACGGCTTTTTTATCTCCGGGGCGTACACTTGGCAGAAAGGTTATGCGGTTACTCGAGACACTGAGACTACTTCTAGTTACGGGGGCGTGCAAGATTTCTTTCACCCGAACAATGACAGGGGGCCATCTCTTACTACTCCATTCAATGTGTTTGCGTTCAGCGCCATTTGGTCTTTGCCGTGGTTTGCTTCAGCGCATGGGTTCGAGCGCGCCCTACTTGGGGGCTGGCAGCTCGGGAACGTTACCACGATTCAGGGTGGTTTCCCGAACGATCCCAAGCTGGGCACTCCGACACCGGGGTTGGCGACCCGCCCCGATCTTGTTGCCGGAGTTCCCATCTCAGGTCCAAAGACAAAAAATCAATGGTTCAACACGAGCGCATTTGTTGCCCCTCCCCCGGGATTCTTCGGTACCGCCCCCACCGGCTCGATTATTGGCCCGGGTACAGTCAGCTTTGACATATCTGTGTATAAAGACTTCAAAGTTACAGAGCGTGCGAAGTTCCAATTTAGGTCCAATTTCTACAACATCTTCAATCACACTAACTTTGCGAATGTTGCAAC
>Ga0187782_10002802_pt1 | contig 12899 bp, 6 predicted proteins | sample 0715_SJ02_MP15_2_FD_132454 | JGI IMG/M metagenome (GOLD analysis project Ga0187782, IMG submission 132454) | Tropical peat soil microbial communities from peatlands in Department of Meta, Colombia - 0715_SJ02_MP15_20_MG | ecosystem: Environmental > Terrestrial > Soil > Wetlands > Peat | place...
ACTGCTGAATCAATGCCCAGCTTCTGCGCGATTTCGCGGGCGAGTTCATCGCGAACAATCGGGCTGGGAACCCGCTGAATGTGCGGGAGCAGATAATTCACTGCTTTCACTTTGCCTTCGGCGCTGCGAACTGGAAATTGCGTGCGGGCGCGCTCGATGAGGTAAGAGAAATACAGTTGCGAATGCCGCAACGCCCGGCCATACGCATCTTTCCCTTTGCGGCGAATGAACAGGTCTGGATCGAAGCCGGGTTCCAGGGTCAGCACCTTAATCTGAAATTCTTCTTCGACCAGCAAGCCCAGGGTTCGCTCGGTCGCTTTGGCGCCGGCAGTGTCAGGATCGAAGTTGACCACCACGTTCTTGCTGAAGCGGCCAAGGAGCTTCGCTTGCAACTCGGTGAAGGCTGTCCCGGAGCTTGCGATCACATTGTGAAATCCGGCGGCGTAGGCCGAAATGCAATCCATCTGGCCTTCGACGACAATAGCGTAGTCCAGCTTGCGGATCGCTTCCTTCGCTTGATCGAGGTTGAACAGAACCCGCGATTTGGAATAAATCGCGGTCTCTGGCGAATTCAGGTACTTGGGCCCGGCTTTTTCGTCAGTCGAGAGCGTGCGGCCGGTGAACGCAATCACCCGTCCAGTCTCATTTGTGATGGGAAACATGACCCGGTTGCGGAATTTGGAGTACATGGCCGCTGGGGCGGGCTTCGCTATCACATCTTTGTCATCCCGAGCGGAGCCGGGGCTCTCGCTTGCGAGAGCCTCGCCGGAGTCGAGGGACCTGCTTTTTACCTGACTCCTATCTTCCTGCTTCCAGGAGAACAAGCCGCTTTCCCGCAGGGTCTGCTCGTCGAACTCGCCTCGCAAGCGATCGCGCAGCAGGAAACCCGAGTCCGGCGCATACCCAATGCGAAAAGCCTTGATCATTTCTTCATTCAGACCGCGCCCGGCGAGATAGTCGCGCGCACGAGCGCCTTCCGGACGTTTCAGACATTCCTGGAAAAAGTCACAGGCTCGTTCGTGGATTTCCAGCAGAACCGTGCGCAGCTTGGCCTGTTCCGCTTCCGCCGGAGTGCTGTAGCTCACCTTGGGCAGCGCGATTCCGAGCTTCTGGGCAACCGCGCGTACCGCTTCGGGGAAAGTGACGTTCTCGATTTTCTGGACGAAGCTGAACACATCGCCGGAAACACCACACCCGAAGCAGTGATAAAACTGCCGTGTAGCATGAACCGAAAACGACGGTGTCTTCTCGCTATGAAAAGGACACAACCCTGAGTAGTTTTGCGCTCCAGCCTTTTTCAGCTTGACGTACTCGCCGACGATGCGAACGATGTCAGCCTGCTGCTTGACCGTGTAGGCGAAATCGCCAGGATTAGCCATGAAATGACAGGAAGAATTGTGAGCCAGAGCGGGACTGATGTGAATATAGCAGCTGTGCAGAAGCTGTGGAATTTGTTGCTTACTGGTTGATTGCGTTGGAAAAGTTGGCCCTATTCTTTTTTGTCATACTGAGCACAGCCGACGCGCTCCTATCTGCCACCTACACTCTCAACTCCACTACCGTCGCTCCCCCTCCGCCCTCCTTTTGCGGAGGCTCGGCTATCGACTCCACATGCGGATGCTTCTGTAGGTACTGCCGCAGGGCTTTGCGAAGGATGCCCATCCCGCTGCCGTGAACCACACGAACTCGCGGCAATCCCGCGAGAAATGCACGGTCCACGAACTTCTCAACCTCGCGTGTGGCTTCGTCTACGGTGTACCCAATGACGTTGATCTCGGACGGCACGCTCTGAGTCTCGCTTTCGAGCGAAACAGAAATTCCCCGAGCGCGAGCGGCCTTGACGGGTGACTCTGCAGCTCGCACCACCACCTCGGCAATGTCATCTCGCGCGATTTTCATTTTCATAGCGCCGATTTCAACATCGAAGTGATTATCATCAATCCTCCGAGTGACCAGCGCGGGCCGGCCCACCGATTTCAGCTTCACCGTATCGCCCTCCGACACGTGCTTTACTATCCGGGGCTGAGCATGAGGATCGCCTTGGTCCGCGCCGGTGGTGTGCGCAACGACCGCCGAATCGAACTGCTCGCGAAACTCCCGGCGGAGCCTGGCAATTCGCCGTTCAGCATCTTTGGAGAGCTTCTGTGCCGCAGCGCGATCCTGAATGGCGTTAATTGCTTCGCGCGCGTGATACTCGAAATCTTTGAACAAGCTCTCCAACTTCTTTTCCATCTCTTTGACTTTGGCCTGCTGCTCTTTTCTGCCTTCCGCCACCAGGTGAGCTTTTTCCCGCTGGAGTTCTTCTTCTCGTGCCTTGAGCCGCAAACGTTCAGCCTCAGCCTCGCGCAAATCCGCGTGTAGCCGGTCGAGAAACTGCCCAACATCCCGTGCCTGCGAACCCAGCCGAGCGCGTGACTCTTCAATAATGGATGGATTCAGGCCTAATCTCTGGGCAATGTTGATACCGGAGGAGGCCCCCGGTACGCCGATCTTAAGTTCGTAGGTCGGTTGCAAGGTTGCCTCGTCGAAGCCGACCGACGCGTTGAGCACCCCCGGTGTGTTTGCGCCGAAAACCTTCAGGGAAGTGTGATGGGTAGAAATTATCGTGACAGAGCCAATCCTGCGGAAATGATCCGCAATAGCGACGGCCAGCGCCGCACCTTCCTCCGGATCTGTCGCCGATCCGAGTTCGTCCAAAAGCACTAACGACCGCGGGGTCGCGGTGCGCGAAATTGAGTCAATATTGGTAACGTGTGCGGAGAAGGTAGAAAGATTCTGTTCAATGGACTGGTAATCGCCGATATCAGCGAGGATAGCATCGAAAACCGGCATCTCGGCGCGGTCCGCCGGAATCGGGATTCCCGACTGGGCCATGAGCGCCAGCAATCCTACAGTTTTTAGAGCAACGGTCTTGCCCCCGGTGTTGGGGCCGGTGACGACCAACTCGTGATGCCCTTCCAGTTCAATATTGACCGGTACAATGTGGCCATCCTTGGTTTTCAAGTTTCGTTCGAGGAGAGGATGGCGGGCCTTGTGCAGAATTAGCCGGGCTGCGCGCGAATTCTCTGACAATGTTACCTGGACGCAGTTGTAGTCTTCCGCGAAACGCGCCTTCGCGAACTGGAGTTCCAGTTCACTCAGTGTCTCAACGGCAGCAAGGATCCCATCCGCATGCTCACCAATGCGGCGAGTCATATCAAGCAGGATGCGATGCACCTCGGCTTGTTCTTCATCCAGCAATCGCACCAATTCGTTGTTTTGCTCGATGGTTTCCAGCGGCTCGACAAAAACGGTTTGCCCGCTTGAGCTGGCGCCATGCACCACGCCCTGAACTCGCCTTTTCTGCTCGATCTTGACTGGGATCACAAAGCGCTCGCCGCGAATGGTGACCAGCTCGTCCTGGACGGTACCGCCCTCAGCCAGGCGGCGGAGATAAGCCCGCAAAGACTCCTGAATCAAGCGCCGTTGTTTTTCGATTTCGCGGCGAATGCGCACCAGATCCGCAGAGGCACGGTCGTCGAGGGAGCCGTCGGGCAAAATCTTGTTGCGGAAGAATCGCAGAAATTCGGTGAAATCGCCGATCTGAGCAGAGAGCTGCGCTACGGCTTTCCATTCCAGCCTCATCGCGGCTGGCGGGCTCAAAGCAATCTCGCGCCATTCCGCAGCGCGATCCACCACCAAGACCACATCCCTGAGTTCCGCGATTTCCAGCGCAGCCCCGCTAATACGTGATTTCTCTAACTGCGTGGTTACATCTACCAAGCCAGAGAAATCGAAGCGTCCTCCCACGCGGCGAAACTCGCGGATCTCATTGGTGAGCTGGTGTTGATTTTCGATCCAGTCACGGTTAGAGGAAGGCGTGAGCTTTGCGATCAGTCCTTGCCCTAGCGGCGAAGTCGCGTAGCCTCGCAGCAAATCGCGCAGCGAGTCGAATTCCAAGACTCGCGCACTGGTATGGGAGAGCGGCTCCGGCACCATCAAAAGTCAATGTTACAAGAACCGCGGGGTGAACCGGGGCAGTCAGCGCTGGAAAACTGCCGTCTGTGACGCAGGTCACTGTAAATACATCGCAAAGACTCGCATTTCGATGAAACCCTACGAAAATCCCCGGTTTGGCTCTGCTAGAATCCTTTTGACAGTCGGATATCCCAATGGGCTTTCCTGCCACACGCCTGCGACGTCTTCGACAGAGTGAGCAACTGCGCTCCTTGGTGCGCGAGACTCGGCTTTCACCGGAATCGTTAGTTTACCCGATGTTCGTTTGCCCGGGTGAGGGCGTGCGAAAGGAGGTCCGCTCCATGCCGGGGGTCTGCAATCTCTCTGTGGATGAGGCAGTAAAAGAGGCACAGCAGACGCACTCGCTGGGAGTGAAGGCAATCATCCTTTTCGGCCTGCCTGAAAAAAAAGACGAAGTGGCCACCGGCGCCTGGGAGGAAGACGGAATCGTACAGCAAGCCGCCCGGGCCATTAAGCGCGAGATTCCTGACCTTATCATCATGGGTGATGTTTGCCTTTGCGAGTACATGTCGCACGGCCACTGCGGTGTGGTTCGCGCTACTCGCCCCCAATCTCTCGGAGCTGCAGTAGCCGCGCCCCCTGCAGCCGCTACGGGGTATGAAATTGTCAATGACGCTACCCTCGAAATTCTGGCTCGTACTGCAGTTTCACTGGCCCGCGCCGGTGTGGACGTGATCGCGCCTTCTGACATGATGGACGGCCGGGTGGGCGCGATCCGCAAGGCGCTGGATGCTGCGGGACTCATTAACACGCCGATTCTTTCTTACGCAGCAAAGTTCGCCTCCGGTTTTTACGGGCCATTTCGCGAGGCCGCGGACTCGGCCCCTCAGTTCGGTGATCGGCGTTCTTACCAGATGGACGGCGCCAACTTGCGCGAGGCCATGCGCGAAATTGAGCTCGACATCGAGGAAGGCGCAGACATGATCATGGTGAAGCCGGCCATGCCCTATCTCGACGTGATTGCCGCGGCCCGCGCGCGCTTCGACTTGCCGCTCGCCGCCTACCAGGTTTCGGGAGAATACGCCATGATTGAGGCTGCCGCCCACAATAATTGGATCGATCGCGAACGAGTGATCCTGGAATCGCTGCTCTCGATACGCCGCGCGGGGGCAAATATCATTCTCACCTATTACGCGAAAGAAGCCTCCCGATTACTGGCCTGAGCTAATGCACGTGGAAGAAGTGATCTAGGGCAAAGAGAAATCCCACTCCCAGAAAGACCACCAGCGCCATTCCTGCGCCCGGTTCACGATTCACCTCCGGCATTAGGTCTGAGGCTGCAACGTAGATTGTTACTCCCGCGGAAACGGGCAGCCCAAAGCTCACTTCGCGCCGCAGCAGCGCCATAATCAGGACGCCCGCGAATGTGGCTGCGCCCAGAATCACCGATGCGCCCCAGGCCATCCTTCGGCTCCGTCCGCTGGCGAGCATCACCGACGTGATGGTGAACCCCTCCGGAATTTTGTGGAGAAAAATAGCGAGAAAGATGATCCAGCCGAGCCAGTTGGAGACGAGAAAGCCGGACGTGATTGCGATGCCATCGAAGAAAGTATGAATAGTCAGCCCCAGCAATACTGAGTATCCCTTGTGAGCATGAACGAATTGGTCCTCGTGCGTTTCCTCTCCGTAGTGAAAATGCGGAGTAACAGTGTGCTCGAAGAAGTGAATAATGAGATAGCCCACCAGAACCAGGAAAGCCGCGTCTTTACCGCGTAATTCGAGGCTGGCGGGAAAAACCTCAACGATAGCCGTGGCCAGCATGAAGCCTGCGCCGAGCGCGACAAAGTATTTTAGGTAAGCGCGCTCCCAGCGTTTTTGCACAATGATGGCGCCACCGAAGACGTTTGCGGCGGCAGCGGTCAGACCCAGCAGAAGACTGAGAATAATGGGATTCATGCTTTCTTCAGCAACGAGTACCCAGTACCGAGTAGCTAGCGCAAGCACATTGATCGGAACGCGTTGTTGAGGGTACAGGTTGAAAGCATTCGAAGTCTACCCATACCGAAGCAAAACTAGGTACTCGGTGCCCGGGCACTCAGCCAGAATGTCGTATGTGCAACACATCGCCGTCCTGCACGATGTATTCTCTGCCTTCCAGGCGAAGCGTGCCGTGGGCGCGGGCATTGGCCTCCGATCCGGCGTCCAACAGCTGATCCCAGCGGATAGTTTCGGCGCGAATGAAGTGTTTCTCCAGGTCGGTGTGAATGGCGCCGGCGGCTTCAACCGCGCGAGTGTGAAGTGGAATCGTCCAAGCACGGCATTCATCTTCGCCAGCGGTGAAGAAGGAAATCAGGCCCAGCAGAGCATACGTGGTGCGAATCAAACGAAGCAAGCCGCTTTCCTTAAGGCCGTAGCTGGAGAGAAACTCGGCGGCATCGGCGTCGCTCATTTCCGCAAGTTCGGCTTCGACTTTGCCACAAATAGCTGCGGCTGCGGAGCTCGGCCGGGAAGCAACTTCCGTTACCTTGTGCTTGCTGACCGCGTTTGCGAGACCTGTTCCGAGCTCTGAACTCTCGCTGACGTTGAGCACGTACAGAATTGGTTTCTCGCTGAGAAACATGAATCCTCGAAAACGTTTCTTGTCTTCAGGGGTCATTTCCAGTTCGCGGAGAGCACGTTCCGATTCCAGATGCGCTTTGGCGCGCTTGAGCAGATCAAATTCTTTTTCCAGGTCGGCAGAACGCATCTTCTTCAGATCTTTTTCGACCCGCTCCACCCGTTTCTCAATTTGCCCGAGGTCGCTGACCATGAGGTCGAATTCCACGTTCTTGATGTCGCGCAGAGGATCGATGGGACCGACGTGCGGGATTGAAGGATCTTCAAAAGCGCGGACCACGTGGGCCAGGGCATCTACGTTTCTCAGATGGCCAAGGTAGGTACTTTCCTTGAGCGCTTCCTGGCCGATGGCGCCAACGTCAACGTACTCGACAGATGCATGGGTGAGCTTCTTCGGATGATAGAGGGCGGCCAGGCGATCGAGGCGGTCGTCGGGCACTTTGGCCACGCCGATGTGGGCTTCCCGCGGATTGGCGTACGCATGCTCCGAAAGATGTGCTTTCGTCAGGATGCGAAACAAAGATGTTTTGCCCACCTGCGGCAGGCCGATAATGCCCGTTTTCATGGGGGAGGCTCTTCGCTATTAGTTCTCAGCAACTGCACTCCGAGAATAAATGATGGAATAGAGATCGCCAACACTAGTCGGAATGTGGCTCACTGCCGAGCAAAGGCATTTGCTGTCAGGTAAGCTGCCACCAATCCCAGCAGCAAAACTCCGCCTTCCAGGCGGGTTGACCAAACATGGAGAGCGTCAAACTGCATGCGAACAGGATTTTCGGGTGCAACCGAGTCAATTTCGCCGATGGATGCGCGGAGAGCATCCATGCGCGGGATGACGCCGAACTGCGAAATCAAAGTGAGGGCAAGCATCAACACGATGACCACGTTGCGGGCCGCAAAAACGTGCGCAGACCCGGTGGTGACGCGCGCATAAAGAGCAGAACTGAACAGAAAAACGAGGCCTGTGACGATACCCATCCAGTGCAGACCGTTGATCGAGCGCGCAACTACGTTTCCTGCCAGATGCCGGGTCGGCAACACAGAAAAAGCAGCTGGGGCAACGACAAAGGCGAAGAAGATCAGACCGCCGAGCCAGACGATCAACGAGAGCAACATGAGGTAACGCAAGAAGGACATGGCGCGTCAGAACAATTATCGCGCCCGGAAGGCGCAAAGGCTAGTCGTCCGGACAATGCGGGTGATTTCGCCCGCACCCTTTTCCCGTAAATACGCATGAGATAATGGGCTTGCGACGCATCGGCCCCGTAGCTCAGATGGATAGAGCAGCGGTTTCCTAAACCGCGTGTCGGCAGTTCGACTCTGCCCGGGGCCTCCACACCTGCAATCACTTGCCAGCCCCACCGTACACATCTGCGGCGTTAATGTGGTGGTTTCGTGGGAAAAGTGAACAGATCTCGTAAATCGCGAACCATTGATCAGGTTGCACTGCTCGAGCCTCCGTACAATTTTCCGCTTGTGCTCCGGGGTTGGGTGCACTGTTTCCAATTGCGCTATTCCACCTTGACAATGCGATTGCTTTCAACCTAAGTTGCACACATCGCAAATCGCACGAGCGTCCGATTATCGCACAAGTCGGAGGGGGCCATGGGCAATCGGCAAACTCAGTTCGTCCCGATCGCGTTCGTCTTGATATTCTCAATCCTGAGCTTGGCCCAAACCGCCACTACTTCCCTTCGCGGCACTGTTTCCGACCCACAGGGCGCAGTCATTCCGGGCGCCAGCGCCACGCTTTCTAATCCGGCTACCGGGTTTTCGAGGTCCACAAAAACCGACGACCGCGGTTTCTATCAATTCCTGCAAGTGCCACCCGGAACGTACACGCTCACCGTTGCCAAGCCTGGTTTTGCGACTCTCAAAGAGGACGGCGTGCAACTGCTGGTCGATGTGCCCGCAACCTCCAACCTCACGTTACGAGTTCAGGCCGAGACCAGCACGGTCGAGGTGACTAGCACCACGGTGCAAGTTAACAGCGAGGACGCAACCCTGGGAAATGCATTTGGTGCTACGCAGATCGAATCGCTGCCCTTTGAAGGGCGGGATCCAACACAGATTCTGAGTCTGCAGCCGGGCGTCACCTTCGTAGGTACGAACGTGGACCAGGACTACGACAGCCGCGGCGGAGCGGTGAACGGAGCGCGCAGCGATCAGACGAACATCACCCTCGACGGCGTTGACGATAACGATCAAGTAAAAGGCTACGCGTTTCAGGGTGCGCTGCGTTCAACTTTGGATTCATTGCAGGAATTCCGTGTGACTACCAGCAATGCGAACGCGGATGCCGGCCGTTCGTCGGGAGAGCAGGTTGCGCTGGTCACCAAGGGTGGCACCAACAGCTTGCACGGATCGGTCTACGAGTACAACCGTAATAACATCGGCGAGGCGAACGACTGGTTCAACAAGCGAGCGGAACTGCAGTCCGGATTGCCGAATATTCCCGGCCAACTGATCCGCAATACGTTCGGCGCCACGGTTGGCGCGCCAATCGTGAAAGATCGTGTCTTCTTCTTTCTGGCCTACGAAGGCCAGCGCACGCGAGAAAATGTGCAGACCACGCGCGTGGTGCCCAGCGACAATCTGCGCCAGGGCATCGTTAGCTACGACTGCACGGGAAGTGTGGGGTGCCCTGGCAGCGGGATCGAAACCTTGACTCCGCAGGATCTCGCGAGCCTGGACACGCAGGCGCCTGGAAATGGAACTTGCCCGTGGGCAACGCCGGCCGGTTGTGGCGCCGATCCCAATGTGATGGCGGTTTTTCAGCAATATCCTCACGCGAACAGCACCAGTGTCGGGGACGGGCTTAATTTTCTAGGCTTCACCTTCCCGGCATCTACTCCCGGCATGTTGAACACCTATGTGGCTAAGTTCGACTTCAATATTGCTCCCAATCATCACGTATTCGTGCGCGGCGGCATGGTCGGCGACAACCAGGGGGAAGGACCGGAGTTTCCCGGCCAGCCGCAGAGTTCCGTGCTGCTCAATAACAGCAAAGGCCTGATCACTGGATACACTGCGACGCTGCGCCCAACGTTGGTGAATAACTTTCGTTACGGTTTCATTCGCCAGGGCGTCGCCAACGTTGGGCAAATCAATCAGCCTTACGTCTTCTTCGGGAACGGGCCAGATCCCCTCTTCGCGCTCACCAACACGACAAGATCTACAGTGCCCGTGCACAACCTTGTTGACGATGTGGCTTGGATCAAAGGAAAACACACCTTCCAGTTTGGCGGCAACTTGCGCATCATTACCGATAACCGCAGCACTGATGTCGACTCGTTTTCGTATGCCCGAACCTACACGCTGTGGCTCACCCCAACCTCCCTCATTGCCAATCAAGGAGGAAGTCTTGACCCGGCTGTGCTCGGGTTCCCCGCCGTCAACTCCAATTTTCAGACCGGGTACGATTTCCCCGTCATCGCGCTCACTGGATTAGTCGACTCCGGCTTCGCAGCTTACAACATCACCAAGACCGGAGATCAGCTGTCCGTAGGCACGCCAGCGACCCGGCATTTCCGGGCCCACGAATTTGAAACCTACGTCCAAGACTCCTGGCGAGCTACTCCGCAGCTGACTCTCACCTATGGAGTGCGCTACACGTTGCTCCAGCCTCCATATGAGACTGCGGGAAACGAAGTTGTTCCTTCGATCAGCATGGAAAGTTTCTTGCAAAATCGAGCAGCCGCGATGCTTGCCGGTCAAACCTACAGTCCTCCGATAAGCTTCGTACTCGGCGGCAAAGCTAACAACGGGGCGCCTTACTGGAATTGGGATTACGGCAATGTGGCGCCACGCTTGGCGTTTGCCTGGTCACCGAAAGCAGAAAGCGGCTGGCGGCAACGGCTCTTCGGAGGCGCAGGAAAGAGTTCTATCCGTGGCGGCTACGGCATCTATTACGACCACTTTGGTGAAGCTACGGTTGACAGCTTTGACAGAAACGGCTCGTTCGGTCTGAATGGCACAATTCAAAATCCGATCGGGGAATACACTATCGACAACTCACCGCGCTTTACCGGCCTGAATTCCATCCCGTCTGGTGACCTGGTGCCAACGCCAACAGGATCTTTTCCTAAGCTCGCGCCCATCGGTCTCCCTGAAGGCGCCACAACCTATTGGGGACTTGACGACAAGATGAAAACTCCCTACGCACACGTCTTCAATTTCACTCTCAGCCGAGAACTGAAGAGCGATTTCGTTTTCGAGGCGTCTTATATCGGGCGGCTTGGCCGGCGGCTCTTGCAGGAAGAAGATCTGGCCATGCCACTCGACATTCGCGATCCCAAATCCGGCGTAGATTACTTTACCGCCGCCACAAAGTTCTCGAAGATGGCGGCCGCGGGCACTCCGGTGAGCACAGTGAATACCTCAAACGCGGGTACGTATTGGGAAGATATGTTCCCAGCCGCTGCGCAATTCCCCGGCCTTGGTGGACTCGTTCCTGCCTCGCAGCTTTATGGCTGTCAAAGCATTCCGTTGGGAAATGTCGGTGCAAATGTGACTGTGACGCAAGCCATGTACGATGCCTGGGCCTGCAACCTTCACAACGAAACTTTACCGCTGATCTTCGCGGACGTGCCCGGATACTTCAATCCCCTAACACCTAACGCCTGTTTTCCCTTGTGTCCAAGCATTAATGGTCAATTCCATCCCTATGCCTTCTTCGATCCGCAGTTCACCTCTCTGTATGCTTGGCGAAACGCCGGCACAAGCTCCTACAACGGGCTGCAAATCATGCTAAGGCACGGAATGACTCACGGCCTGCAGTGGGATTTCAACTACACCTACTCGAGATCGATCGATATAGGATCTGAAGCCGAACGAGTCAACGCGTATGACGCGTACTACCAGGCCAACCAGATCATCAATTCTTGGTCTCCGGCGCAGCTTCGCGGCGTATCGGATTGGGACACGACCCATCAATTCAATACGAATTGGGTTTACGACATTCCTGTCGGACGAGGCAAGAAGTTTGCCGGCTCTTCGCAAGGATGGGTGAACGCGGTGATTGGAGGTTGGCAGTGGTCTGGCCTCGCTCGCTGGACCAGTGGCTTTCCAACCACGATCGAGACCTTCACCAGTTTTCCGACCAACTGGTACTTGCCTTCAACTGCGATTCTTTCCGGCCCAAAGCCAGCGACCGGCACCTTCACTGATCAGTTTGGCAATCCGGACCTGTTCAAAGACCCGGCCGCCGCGCAAGCAGACTTCCGCTACTCGTATCCTGGCGAGTCGGGTCAGCGCAATGAACTGCGTGGGCCCGGATTTTTCGGAATCGATACGGCCGTGAGTAAGTCGTGGCAAATTCATGAGTCGCAGGCATTGAAGTTCACCTGGGACATCTACAACGTCACCAACGCCGTTCGTTTTGACGTGGCGCCCTTGCCTCAAACCGATGGGCAATTAGACCAGCCGGCGAGCATCTTCGGCACCTACAGCAGCACGTTGACGAAGCCTCGAGTCATGGAATTTGCCCTGCGGTACAGCTTCTAGCTCTGTCAACACCTTATGCGACGATTCGTTCTTCTCCTTATCACGGTGCTGGGCGCGCTGGCAACAGCCCCAATTCTTGCGCAATCGCCCACCGCCGATACGATATTCATCGGTGCGTTCCTGACCCTGGATCCCTCGCATCCACGCGCCGAAGCGATGGCCGTCGCTGCCGGTCGGATTATTGCAATCGGCTCTCAATCCGAAGTTGAAGCACTCGCCACGAAAAGCACCCGCAGAATCAAGTTTGACGGCGTCGCGCTTCCGGGCTTCGCCGACGCTCATGTCCACGTCGCAGGAGTGGGCGAGCAACTTGAGCAGCTTAATCTTCAGGGCTTAACAAAACCTGAGATCCTATCCAAAGTGGCAGAAGCTGTCCGCTCCTCTCCCCCAGGCTCGTGGATAAGAGGTGGTGGTTGGGATGAAGGTTTCTGGCATGCTTCCGTTTTTCCGACCGCTAAGGAACTCGATGCGGTCAGTGGCGATCATCCGGTCGCGCTCAGCCGCATCGACGGCCACTCCACCTGGGTGAACTCCAGGGCTCTGCTTCTCGCCAAGATTACTCGCGACACACCCGATCCTGATGGTGGGCTGATTCGCCGCGACGCTGCGCACGAGCCCACAGGGATGCTGGTTGATCATGCTCAGGAACTGATCCGGGCCGTCATACCGAAGGCTACTGGTGCCGATAAGGAACGTCGCATCCGCCTCGCTCTGCAGCAGTTTTCCAAGTGGGGATTAACCAGCGTCCACGACGCCGGAATCGGCCTTGAGACTATCTCGATATATAAAGACTTGCTCAAGAACGGAGAACTTCCCGTCCG
>Ga0187782_10002803_pt1 | contig 12897 bp, 14 predicted proteins | sample 0715_SJ02_MP15_2_FD_132454 | JGI IMG/M metagenome (GOLD analysis project Ga0187782, IMG submission 132454) | Tropical peat soil microbial communities from peatlands in Department of Meta, Colombia - 0715_SJ02_MP15_20_MG | ecosystem: Environmental > Terrestrial > Soil > Wetlands > Peat | place...
ATCGTCTATTCGCGCAGCGTGCGCATGGCTGGAAACCAGATGGACGAAGCCATCATGAATTACCTGAAGCGGAAATATAACCTGCTTGTGGGAGAACGCACTGCCGAACAGATCAAGATGGAGATCGGCTCGGCCTATCCGCTGGATAAGCCGCTGACGATGGAAATCAAAGGACGGAATCTGATCGAGGGCGTGCCGAAGACAATCACCGTCGATGACAGCGAAATTCGCGAATCGCTGAGCGAGTGCGTTTCGACGATCATGAATGCAATCCGCGTGGCGCTGGAGCGCACGCCACCCGAGCTATCCGCCGATATCAGCGATCGCGGCATCGTGCTCACGGGCGGCGGAGCACTGCTGAAGAACCTGGACAAGCGTATTCGCGAGGAGACGGGCCTGCCAGTTTCGATCGCGGACGATCCGCTGTGCAGCGTGGTGCTGGGCACGGGGAAGATGCTCAGCGACTTCAAGCTGTTGCGCAAGATTTCGATTGAGTAAAGCTCTGAGCCATGAGCCGCGAGCTGCGAGCAGACAACTGCAGATTCCTCGCTCGCCCACAAGCAAAGGCGGCTTGCTGGGGACCCCGGTCGCTCGGAATGACAATCCTAGGTTGGGAAATGAGAGCCGCAAGGTCGGATGGTTGGCGGCGACGGGTTTCCTGAGAGCTGAGAGCTAAGAACTGAGAGCTGGTTTTTATGGAATCCGTGCTTGGCCGCTATCGCAATCTGATCGTGCTGGTGGCGGTGCTGTTTGTGCAGGTGCTGGGCCTGGCGGTGCAGGTCAAGCGCACCAACGACAGTGAGCCCACCCGGCTGATCCGCGTCTGGGCGGTGGGAGCGGTCACTCCTCTCGAAAGGGCCCTTCACTGGACTCAATTCTCGGCGAGCGGCATTTGGCACAACTACATCTATCTGCGTGGCGTGCGCGCGGAAAACCGCGAACTGAAGTATCAGATCCAGCAGATGCGACTGGAACAGGCGCGCATGACCCAGGATGCCGACCAGGCGCACCGTTTGCAGGCACTGCTTTCGTTCAAAGAGCAGTTCATTTCGCAAACCATGGCGGCACAGGTAATCGGATCGACCGGGAGCGAGCAGTCGCGCGCTATTTATATTGACAAGGGCGCCCGGGAAGGCCTGAAGGCCGACATGGCGGTCATCACCAAGGATGGAATCGTCGGCAAGGTGTTGCAGGCCTATGGGTCGAACCCGCTGGAACCCTCGGTTTCGCAGGTGCTCCTGATCAATGATCAAACCAGCGGGGTGGGCGCGATCCTCGATCAGACGCGGCTACAGGGGATTCTGCGGGGCACACCGTCCGGTGAGGTGGTGCTCGAGAGAGTGATGAGCGACGAAACAGTTCCGGTCGGTGAATTGGTGCTGACTAGCGGAGGCGACGGCATCTTCCCGAAAGGTCTGCCGGTCGGCCGTGTGACCCGAGTGTCTCCGGGCAACGATCTGTTTCTCAACATCCGCGTGCGGCCAGCGGCGAATCTCAGCCGTCTTGAGGAAGTGTTGGTGGTCACGAAGATTGACGAGCGGCAGGCGGCACCGGAGCAGACGGGCCCAATCCGTGCGGCCGATATTCTGGCGGAGCGGCTACCAACGGTTCCGCCGAAGACGGATAATGCCGCGAATGCGGCGGGCAAGACTTCTGGCAGCCAAGTGGCCGGAGGGACGACTCCTGCTGCTAATGCGGTCGCGCCGGTAAGCGCCAAGCCAAACGAGACCAAACCGAGCGAAAGCAAACCCAGCGAGGGAAAACCCAACGCCGCCAGCGCCCCAAACGGTGGAGCTCAGCCAGCAACTGTTGGCGTGATGAAGAAGGCCACGGCCTCCGCGCCTAATCCTGCTGGAGCTGTTACCGGTGGAACTTCGGCCCCTGCGGCGTCCACGTCTGTTCCCGGCGGTGCGACCAAGCCAGCACCTAAGCCCGTCAATTCCGCCTTAACGCCGAAGCCGCAGCCTGCAGCCCAGGAAACTCCACAATAACGTGGCGATCACATACACCTCGGGCGAGCAGGTTGAGGTTTATCGATTCAGCCTCCCCGCAACGATTTTGATTCCGCTGACCGCCATCTTCCTGCAGGCGTGGGTGCCGTTGCGGTTTTCGTTCTTCAAGATCTTCGATCTGCCTTTGCTGGTAGTCATCGGCTTCGCCACGGCGCGGCGCAATCCCTTGGCAGGGCTTTTCACTGGCGGGCTGATTGGCTTGTTTCAAGACGCGCTCACGCACCAGCCGATTGGGCTTTACGGGATCGCGAAAACCGTGGTCGGCTTCGCCGCTTCCTCGCTCGGGATCAAGCTCGACGTCGAGAATCCGGGCTCTCGCTTTTTGCTCACGATTGTTTTCTACGTGATGCATGAAATTGTTTTCTTCGTGATCGCGCGCGGGTTGGTGGGCTCGCACATGGAATGGAGTTGGGCCCACGAACTGATTTCGGGCGGTGCGAACGCGGCGCTGGGAATTGTTGTGTACGCACTCCTCGATCGGGTCAAGCAGCGAATTTAGGTGCGGAGTCTTCTGACGCCTCGACCATAGTGCCGGGCTGGTGGTCGATAAACTCAAGAAGGCTCTCCACAAACCATCCCCATCCTGCGACTCCGATAACGGCGCCTGATAGAATTCGCTGAAACTTCTTTATCCGAGGACTCATTGCTTGACGGCCAAACAGCCCCCTTCCAAGAAACAGGCTTCTGACAAACAAGGTTTCGCCACGCGCGCCATTCATGCTGGACAGGAACCTGAACCAGCGACAGGCGCAGTCAATGTTCCCATCTACGCTTCGTCCACGTATGTGCAGGAAGAAATCGGAAAGCACAAAGGTTACGAGTATTCGCGAGTGTCGAATCCGACGCGCGACCGGCTGGAAACGAATCTGGCGGCGCTCGAAGGGGGAGTTGCGTCCCGGGTTTTTGCCAGCGGCATGGCCGCGATCAACGCGGTCACCAGCATGCTTAAAGCAGGAGACCATGTGCTTGCCGGCCACAATCTCTATGGAGGAACGCCGCGGCTGTTCAATCAGGTGCTGGTGAATTTTGGGCTGACGTTTACGTACGTCGATACTTCGGATTTGAAAGCCGTAGAGCGAGCGTTCGAAAAGAACACGCGGCTCGTGTTTGTGGAAACGCCGACGAATCCTTTGATGGAATTGTGCGATCTAAAGGCGATCTGCGAGCTGGGACACAAGCACGGGGCTGAGGTCGTCATCGACAACACGTTTATGTCGCCGTATTTTCAGCGGCCGATTGAGTTCGGCGCAGACATGGTGGTTCACTCGACTACGAAGTTTCTGAACGGTCACAGCGACGGCTTGGGAGGAGTGGTGGTGTGCACAAAGGCCGAGCAGGCCGAGAAACTGGCGTTCCTGCAGAAAACTGCGGGAGCGATCATGTCTCCTTTTGAGTGCTGGCTGATTCTGCGGGGCGTGAAAACGCTGGCAGTGCGCATGCTGCAGCACGACTGCAATGGGGGCGGAGTCGCCGATTTTCTGTCGAAACACAAGAAAGTTAAAAAGGTGTTCTATCCGGGATTGGTGGATCATCCGCAGCACGAGCTGGCGAAACGGCAGATGTCAGGCTTTGGGGCGCTGATTTCGTTTGAGACGGGATCGCTCGCCAACGCCAATAAAATGCTGCGCAGAGTGCGCGTGTGTTCGCTAGGCGAGTCGCTGGGCGGAGTGGAAACGCTGATTTCGCATCCGGCCACGATGACGCACGCGGCTCTTGGCGAAGAAGGGCGCCGCAAGATCGGGATCACCGACGGTTTAGTGCGGATTTCAGTGGGGATTGAAGATGTAGAAGACATCCTCGGGGATCTGGATCAGGCGCTGGGTGCGATCTGAAGGTTGTCGATGGCGGAACTCGCGAACTCTCGGGAATGGAACGCCGCTGAATATCATCGTCTTTCTGCACCACAGGTGCCGACGGAAGTGCTGCAAGAGAAATTTTTGCGAGAGCTGGTGGAATTGTGTGCTGTCGACAATCCGCCCTGGACGCTCGGGCGGCTGAACCTGCACGCGCGAAAGCCGGAGTAGACAAAGCGCTTAACGCACGGATTGGGTAATCCAGTCGAGATAGGCTGCGCTGCCGTCGGTGATCGTCAGCTCGATGCACTCCGGCAGTTCGTAGGAGTGCAGCTCAGCCAAGGTCGAGCGCAGCCGCTCCAGGGCATCGGCTGTGGTTTTGACAAGGAGCAGCGCCTCCGTTGAAGTTTCCACTTCCCCCTTCCAGCTATAGGTCGATTCCACGTGGGGGACGATGTTAACGCAGGCGGCAAGCCGCCTCTCGACGAGCGTGGACGCGATCTGCCGGGCTTCAGCGAGCGAGCTGCAGGTGCTCAGAACAACTCGTTTGTCAGTCATATAGAATCATGCGTTGGTTTTCCGTTGGACTTCGGGCTCCGACGCTTCCGTTGCCTTGAGACTTTACTCCTGAACACAGGTCGGAGGAAAGGTGAACGGTGCTGGTCGCGAGTGGGCCTATATTGGCACGATGTGAGGCAAGCAATGATGACCCAAATTAAATTCGGCACGTCGGGATGGCGAGCAATTGTGGCGGAGGAATTCACGTTTGCCAATGTGCGCCGCGCGGTGCACGGGATTGCTCGTTACGTATCGTCGCAGAAGGCAAACGGGGCGAAAGTGATCGTTGGGCGCGATCCGCGTTTTCTGGGAGAGACGTTTTGCGGAATGGCTGCGGAGATTTTGTCGAGCTATGGGATCACGCCGCTGGTGATTGCGGAGCCTGCGCCGACGCCTACGATTTCTTACGCGGTGATTCAGTCGAAAGCGGACGGCGCGATCAACTTCACAGCTTCGCACAATCCTCCCGAGTACAACGGGATTAAGTTTTCGACCCCGGATGGGGCGCCGTCGCTGCCGGAGGTCACGAAGGCGATTGAAGCGGAGGTGGTGGCCTACGATCAGAGTCCGCGGGGGCCGCAGGCGGCGAAGGCGAAGGCGCAGTCGATTGATCCGCGGCGGATGTACCTTTCACGGCTGCGGGAAATTGTGGATCTTGACGTGATCAAGAAGTCGGGCGTGAAGATTGCGTTTGATCCCATGTGGGGATCGGCACGCGGCTATTCCGATGGGCTGCTGCGCGAGGCGGGAGTGCCGGTGGCCAGCGTGCACGATTACCGCGATGTGCTTTTCGGCGGGCATGCGCCGGAGCCGGACGATCATCTGCTGGATGAGCTTCGGCAGAAGATGCGTGAAATCGGCGCTGGGATCGGGATTGCGACCGACGGCGACGCCGACCGGTTCGGGATTGTCGATGAGGACGGGACGTTTCTTCAGCCCAATTACATTATTGCGCTGTTGTTCGACTACCTGGTTGAAACGCGGGGGTGGAAGAATGGAGTAGGAAAGTCGGTGGCCACGACGAATCTAATCAATGCACTGGCGGAAGAGCACAAAATCGAACTGCATGAAACGCCCGTCGGTTTTAAGTACATTGGCGAGCTGATCAAGCAGGACAAGATTGTGATCGGCGGGGAAGAAAGCGCGGGTTTATCGATCCGTAAGCATGTTCCGGAGAAAGATGGAGTGCTTGCGGGTCTTTTGTGCTGTGAGATGGTGGCGCGACGAGGAAGTTCGCTCGGCAAACAGCTGGAAGGGATATTTGCCAAAGTTGGTTCCTTCTATCCGCTGCGAGAGAACTTCCGCTTGACGGCGGAAGTAAAAGACAAGTTTACTGAAAAGTTACGCAGCGATCCGGCCGAATTCTGTGGAAGCAAAGTTGCACAGGTTGTGCGGACGGATGGGCTGAAGCTGGTTCTGGCAGATGGATCGTGGGTGTGTTACCGGCTTTCGGGCACGGAACCAGTGGTGCGCGTGTACAGCGAGGCGCGCAGCAGGGAAGATTTGACCAAGTTAAGCACGGCAGCCAAGGCATGGATCTTCGATTAGGACGTTTGGGGCTGGGACCGCCAGCGCGGGCGAGGATATTTGTACGTCCGGAGGATGGGCTGCGGGCGGTGATGGAGCAAGCTCCGCGGGCGGAGGCGGTGGCGGCGGAATGGGTGGAACGCACTCGCCCGGCGTGGTCCTGGCTGGTTCGCGAGTGGCGTTTGGTGGGGACGACAGCTTCGGTATTGATGATTGCAGCATTGCTCCTGCACGCGATTTTTGGCGCGAATGGCGTGGTTATCTACCAGCAGAAACGCGCCGAGATGCAGGCACTGCAAGCGGAAGTGGGACGGTTGCAGAAGGAAAATGAGCTCAATGCGGAGCGAATCAAGCAGCTCAAGACGAACCCTGCGGCGATTGAAAAAGAAGCGCGCGAGCAACTGCACTACTCGCGCAGGGGAGAAGTTGTTTTCGTGACGCCGAAGCCTCCGGAAAAGCCGGCGACGGGGCGAGCCAAGAACGACCTGAAATAGTCCCTCCGACCGAACAATCCCGGGATGTCCCATCTACGTTTCTCCGGTGGATGCAGTCTTGTCCTCTGCCGTGGTACAGTTTCACTCAACTGCCAGTGTGGGGACTAATTCGAGGAGGAAAAGATGCGTAAAACGATTGGGTTGTTGTTTGCTTTTGCGTTGATTTTGACGACGGCGTCGGCTTTTGCCGGCGATGCGCAAATCGTGAATGGCTGGGTGACTGATTCCAAGTGTGGAGTGAAGGGTGCCCACGCAGGAGCGGAAGAATGCACCAAGAAGTGCCTTGCCGCGGGGGCCAGCATAGTTGTGGTTACCGACGGCGATCAGAAAGTGCTGAAAGTCGATAACCCCGATGCGCTGAAAGGGCATGAGGGACACCATGTTGCCGTGACCGGACACGTGGACGGCGATAAGATTCACGTGGACAGCACGAAGATGCTGTAACAGGGACGTGGGTTCAGATTTGAGATTGGGCGGCCCGAGCGGTCGCCCTTTTTCTTGGGATTGCAGATTGCAGAGGTCAGATTGAAGAAGTGAACCGTAGCCGTGGCAGCGTGCTAAGCGGCAGGGTTTTTACGTCGGCAATCAGACCTCTTACTTTTGCAATTGCACTATCGCACGACGCCTTCCAGTGGCGAACTGGCGGTCGCGTAAAGTTTGCGGGGCATGCGTCCGGCCAAGTATGCCATGCGGCCAGCTTGCACGGCCTGTTTCATGGCTTCCGCCATGAGAACGGGTTCCTGGGAACCAGCGATGCCGGTGTTCATTAATACGGCGTCATAGCCGAGCTCCATGGCAATGGTTGCATCGGACGCTGTGCCCACACCGGCATCCACGATCAACGGAACACCCGTGATCATTTCGCGGAGGATGCGCAGGTTGGCAGCATTTTGAATGCCCAAGCCGCTGCCAATCGGCGCACCGAGAGGCATGACGGCCGAAGCGCCAGCATCGACGAGCCGCTTGGCGAACACGATGTCGTCGGAAGTGTAGGCGAGGACCGTGAACCCTTCTTTCACGAGCGTGCGCGTGGCTTCGAGCGTGGCTTGAACATCGGGAAACAAAGTGGCTTGATCGCCGATAACTTCGAGCTTGATCCAGTTGGAAAGACCAGCTTCGCGCGCCAGGCGCGCGGTGCGGATGGTTTCGTCGGCGGTGTAACAACCAGCCGTGTTCGGCAGAAGGAAGAATTTCTTCGGGTCGATGTAGTCAAGAAGCGATTCCTTGCTGCGATCGAGATTGACGCGGCGCACGGCAACGGTCACCATATCGGCGCCGCTGGCCTCGAGCGCGCGGGCAGTTTCCTGAAAAGATCTGTATTTGCCAGTCCCAACAATCAGGCGGGACTGAAATTGCTTGCCGGCAATGAGGAATGAGTCCGTCATGGTTTTATTGTACGGCGCAGGGCGGGTTGGTGGCAGCCAATGCTATTCGATTTTGTCGTGTTTTGCGAGATTGTGTCGTCCACACAATATCTGTATGTTTGCGGGGTCTTTCGAAGAACCGCCCTTCGAGTACGGAATGATGTGGTCAAAGTGGAGACCCGAGGTCGCTCCGCAAGAGGGATAAGCACAACGCCCACGATCGCGTTTCCAAACCTCGAGCTTCACCCAACTGGGGACGACGCGATCATCCTCCGCCGCGCGGGGCGCAACCGCCGGGTGGTCGCCTTCTTCGGCGCCTGCGAACCGCAGCTTAAACTTAAAGACTTTGCGTCCTCCTGATTGCTCAGTCCAGCAATCAACCATTTCGAATAGCCCGTTGTACACCCAGATGCCGGACCGGATTTTCTCGTAGACGCTGACCCTTTCGGGCGGTGACACGCCCTGCTTGTAGTTCTGTACGGCCTCCGCGAAGAGTCCATTCTGGGTCAACGAGCCACCAGGATTACGCTCCTGTTGATCCGCTCTCTTTGGGTCCGGCACGTCCTTAGTCCGAGCAATGTCGTGCCCCTCGTAAATCAACAAGCGCCCCTCGTCTTCTACACGGTCTGCGTACGGAGCTCCCTGACGGAGGCTCATTAGGAGGATGCTTTTTCCGTCTCGCAAGCGGAAGTTCATCCCGCGTTGCAGATTGACACCGACAGCTGAACACATTGCCATGTAAGAGATGACATCACCGGGTTGGACTCCGCTAGGCAAGTCGCTGGTTGATTCCCGAATCAACTAACCGTGTTTAGCTTCGGCTTCCGCCTTGGCGTACATCTCGTCGATGAGATGACGGTAGCGGGCCTCGATGCCGCGACGGCGGACTTTGAAGGTGTGCGTCAAGGTGCCATCGGCGGCTGAAAGTTCGTCTGGGATGATGACGACACGTTTCAGCTTCTCGAAGCGGGCGAGGGTTACGTTCGCTTCGTCGACGATGTCCTGGTAGAGCGCTTGCACCTTGGGATCGGCGACGAGCTCTTCGCGGGAGCCGAACCGGATCTTGTTTTCGCGAGCCCAGTCTTCGAGAAGAGGGAAGTGTGGGGCGATGAGAACGGCGGGAAATTTGCGGCGGTCGCCGAGCACGACGACGGTTCCGATCAGCGGATTGAGCTTCAACGAATTCTCGATGGGCTGGGGCGCGATGAACTTTCCGCCGGAAGTCTTGATCAGATCCTTCTTGCGATCGGTGATGGAAAGGAAGCCTTGCTCGTCGAGGTGGCCGATGTCTCCGGTTTTGAACCAGCCGTCGACGAAGGCGTCGCGAGTTTCTTCGGGGCGATTCCAGTATCCCTTGAAGACGGAGGGGCCACGCACCAGGACTTCACCGTCGTCTGCGATTCGGACTTCGATATTCGAGAGCGGTTTGCCGACGGTCGCCAATTTGTGAGTCTTTGGAGTGTTCACAGCGATGACAGGGGAAGTTTCGGTCAGGCCGTAGCCTTCATGGATGGGGATTCCGATATCGGCATACCACTCGGCCAATTCGCGGCCGAGCGGCGCTCCACCGGAAATGAATTCTTCCGCTTTGCCGCCCATACCTGCGCGCACTTTGGAAAAGACGAGGCGGTTGGCGATTTTCCAGGAGAGCGCAGTGGGCTGAGTTTCGCTCAAGATTTCGTCGCGATGGGCGCGCCCGGTTCTAATCGCCCAGCGATAGATTGCATTTTTTGGAAAGGCGGTCGTTTTCAAGATCGCCTGCTGGCGGATTTTTTCGTACACACGCGGGACACCGACAAAGATGTCCGGTTTCACTTCCTGAAGCACCTTGGGCAGTTGGGTGAATTCCGAGCAATAGGCGAGCACTACGCCGCGATACAGGAGTGCGAAATCCACGTGCCGGGCGGTGACGTGCGAGAGCGGGAGAAACGAAACGCTGACTTCTTCCTTTTGGCCGATGCCGAAACCTTCGAGCGAGCACGCAATGTTCGAGGCCATATTGGCGTGGGTGAGCATCACGCCTTTGGGGGTTCCGGTAGTGCCGGAAGTATAGATGATGGTGGCGAGATCATCGGGTGAGAGCGAGGTGGCAAGCGCGTCGAATTCTGGGTCGGAGTTCTGTGGGCCGCGGAGCATCAGGTCCCGCATGGGAACTGCGTGAGTGGTCTCGACGGCATCCATGACGAGAATCTGTTCGAGAGGCGTCTGCTCGCGCACGGACAGCACTTTCTCCAGCTGGGCTTTGGTGGAAACGGCGATGACGCGAACGCCAGCGTCATTCAAGATGTATGCAGTTTGATCCGCGGTTTGAGTGGCGTAAATGGGCACCGTGACCGCGCCGATCGACAAGGTGGCGAAATCGGTGATCGTCCATTCGGGACGGTTTTCACCGAGGATGGCGACACGATCACCCTTGCGAATGCCCCAGGCCTGCAGGGAGCGAGCCAGGCCCACAACGTTGCGGTAGAGATCTGCGGAAGAAATGGGCGCCCAGCCGGGCGCTTCGCGCTGGAGCATGACGCGGTCGCGGCGGCGCTGGCAGACGCTAAGAAAAACGTCATTAAGCGTACAGAGGCTCATCGGATGCGACAGGCTTACAGATTATTGTACAAGTCCTGGGCGGAAGTGGGCCGGGAATTTTGGGTTACTCTTTGACCTCTCTGGGCGCGCAGGATAGGCTGAGAGCAACGTTGGATGGGGGTGTTCATGGAACGAGGAAGCATGGAACGAAGAAGAGAGTTGGCGTTGTTGGTGACTTTTCTGCTGGCAGCGGCGGTGCTGTGTCCGCTGCTTCGGTCGGAAGGCGGCAAGTCCGAGGCAATGAAGCTGAAGGTCGGCGATTCGGCTCCTGACTTCAAGTTGCAGTACTTTGACGGCTCGAATCTCAAGGATGTATCTCTGAGCCAGTATCGCGGCAAGAGCAACGTGGTTGTTGTCTTTTACATTTTTGCCTTCACCGGTGGTTGAACCGCGCAGATGAAGGCCTTCCAGCAGAATTTGCAAAAGCTGGAAGCCGCCGACACCCAGGTTCTGGGTGTGAGCATGGACAGCCCGTTCGCCAACAAAGCTTTTGCCGACCAGATCGGAGTCACGTTCCCGCTGCTGAGTGACTGGGGAGGCGATGTAACGCGACAGTATGGGATTTATGTAGATAAATATAAGGCGCCGCGCCGCGTGAATTTTCTCATCGGCAAGGACGGGAAAATTCTAGAAGAACAAGTGGACAAGGAAGCAATTGACCCAACGAAAATCGTGGATGCGTGCGAGCGGAAGAAGCTGAACCGATGAGTGGCCTAAGGCGTATAGGGGGCGTTCTAGCCTCGAGGCACGGGTAGAATTTGTTAGAGGCTCATGCGGATTGTTGGTGTCCGACGGAAGGCGCTCCGAGTTGGGGGGATGTCGAGTGCCGGGGAACACGTTGGCCTTGCTGAGACGAGGAGAGGAGTAAGAATCTCCAGCATCTCTTTGATGAGGTCGCGGTCACTCGCCGACATCTCAGAGTGGCACCGGTTTGACCGTGCTTTACCTCGCTGCTATGATTTAGTTGCGGGGTGGAGCAGTCTGGTAGCTCGTTGGGCTCATAACCCAAAGGTCGGTGGTTCAAATCCACCCCCCGCAACCAACTCCACTGTTTGGTTTCAATGGGTTGAGCCAATCTCACAGCTCGCCCACTGACTCTAATCCCTGAAATCCAGTCCAGTTTTCGCGAACTCTTTGCGCTACATTTGCGCAAATTTTCTCGACAAGCGACCTCAGGGTTTTCCCTTCATAACTCTGTGCTCATCCATTCACGCCACTGATCCCCGCTCGAATCCCGCGAGGCGATCCTTCCTTCAAAAGCGGTCTGTCCTTCCCCCAATCTCCTACCCGCGAAAGAGCCGATTCTGGGGCTTCGGGACGCTGGACGACCTCAGCCCCCTTTCTAGTGTTTCAACCCCTGTTTTTAGCCTTTGTGACCACCCTAGCGCCCGCCTCTGGTCATGCTCGTGCCCTTGACGCCCTCGCCAATTAACACTGAGCCTAGACTGTTTCCGCCAATCGGATGGGCTACAATTCGGCATTATGTGGGATTCCGCCCCTCGTGAGTGTGGCTAAAAGAAGCGACCTCACTGGCTCTTGTTTTGTTCAGTTTTGGTCGTTGCTCCGCGTGATCCATTCGCGATTTCGATGATCTTTTGGCGAATACTGTCGTAATCAGGCTGACCGTCAAGAAACGCGTAGGTCATGTGGGTCCCTTTGGTCGTGCCGTCTGGCATTTTTTCCTGTTGACCGTATCCATCGAGCGAGAAGCGACGTGCCCCAGCAGCGGCGAGGTCGGGGTGTTCCTTGGCAAACTGTGGCTGGTCGAAGTCAGCGCTTTCGAGCGCGATCCGAAGAACCTGATCGCCAGCGGTGTTGAACACGCGACAGAAGAGATACGTCTTGTAGGCACCCCACGGCTCAAGCGAGTACCACATTCGGATGGAGCCAGTGGGGATGGAAATGCGCTCGATTAGAATCTGCTTCATCCCTGCGATCTGCGGTGAGACTGCTCGCTTGTGCAGATCAACAATGTGTGCGAGTTCGGCATCTCGGGCCTGCTTGTCGCCTGTTTCGGCGTACAGTCGGGCGAGCATCCCCGCAGCCTGCCAATCGTTGGGGTCCGCTTCTGCGATGGGCTTGAGCGTGTTCTTTGCAAAGGAATAGTCTCCGATATTCAGGGCTGCTTCGGATGCGTATTTGGATATGAGCAGGTGGGTTGGACCCGTGGGAACTTCTGCCAGCAGGGTCTTAAAGGCAGGGAACGCATCGGCATACCGCTCGGCTGAGAATTGTCGTGTTGCTGTGTCATACATCTGCCGTTGATCGGGGCTTAGTTGGGAGAGCGGATCAGACGCAGCCGTGGATGCACTTTCAGGGGTCTTTGCGCTACTGGCCGCGCTTTGTTGTGACGTGGCGAAAGCTGACAACGGAGAAAGGAAAAGGGCTACACCCACCAGAAGGAACGCTGGCATTTGGCTCATATTCAGTCTCCGAGGCGATCATTCTAAGCCCGTAGGATGCAGCGCTTTCACATAGTACTGCCTCATTGTCGAAAAATCCCATAACGCGCAAAACCCTCAATCGGCTCGGCACTTTGCAGGTCGGGCAAACGGCACGATGGGCGGTA
>Ga0187782_10002804_pt1 | contig 12896 bp, 16 predicted proteins | sample 0715_SJ02_MP15_2_FD_132454 | JGI IMG/M metagenome (GOLD analysis project Ga0187782, IMG submission 132454) | Tropical peat soil microbial communities from peatlands in Department of Meta, Colombia - 0715_SJ02_MP15_20_MG | ecosystem: Environmental > Terrestrial > Soil > Wetlands > Peat | place...
GCAGGAGACTCGGCATAGAACTTCAGGCCGGGATAGTCCAACTCTTTCAAGCCAATTTCGCTCGTGTAAAAGCCCATGACCGTGTATTCGCGCACGAGAGCAAAAAATTGGCGGCCCTGCTCCTCGCCAGTACGAAAGTTCTTTTTGTAAGCGAGCGATTCGAGCAGCGCCGTTTGTTTCGCGAGAGCCAGATCCAGGAATGTTTTGCCTGATGTGGTTTTGCAATGCGAGTCGAGCCAGTTTAGTCCGCTTCGAAATCTGGGCTGCAGACTGAGGTCGCGTGAAACCATCAGATCGATGAACTCAGAGACTCCTGCTTCGCTCGCGCCGGGAGTGCCGTCGCTGGGAATAATTAAATCGGCGAGACGTTCGATGGTCGCGTATTCCGCCGGTGAAAAGAACAGAGGCTGATACGTCGCGGGCTTGATTTGAGCGACGGCGTTGCCAACGTGTCCGCAGGCGAACGACCACTTGCTGAAACCGGGAAAGGAGGCGACTCCCGCAGCAATGGCGAGAATACGCAAGACTTCCCGGCGTTCGATGCTTTGACCAGCCAATTCAGGACCCTGTCGCGATCATACCGAATGGATTCTCCTGGCCGCCATTCCGCCCATTTCTATAGCGAATAAAAAGCGAATATGTTACGATCCTTTCCGAAACGTGCAGCACTCAGAAAAACTGGCGCTCACAATATTTGTTCCGGTCGCGCGTCTATACCAGTAGATGGACGAAGCGCTGAGCAATCAGTGGATGACCGAGCAGGATCAGAGAATCTCGGAAGCGATCGCGCGCGACGAGCCGCGGCTTCGTAATTTCATTCGCCGGCGTGTCGCTGACGCGAGCGAAGCGGAAGACATTCTGCAAGATGTTTTCTATGAGCTCGTCGAGGCGTACCGGATGATGAAGCCGGTCGAGCAGGTGACGGCCTGGATGTTCCGCGTCGCGCGCAACCGCATCATCGATCTCTTCCGCAGAAAAACGCGGGAGGCGGCGCGGACCGAAACTGAAATGTCGACCGACGGCGAGGCGCAATCGCTCGAAGAGCTGTTGCCGTCTCCGGAGGGCGGACCTGATTCCATCTACGCGCGCAAGGTGCTTGTCGATGAACTCGAGGATGCGCTCGAGGAATTGCCCGAAGAGCAGCGCGAGGTCTTCATCGGTCATGAACTGTTGGGCTACAGCTTTAAGGAAATGGCAGAGCAGACTGGAGTGGGAGTGAACACGCTGCTGTCACGGAAGCACTATGCCGTCAAACACCTGCGTGAGCGACTCCAGGACATCTACGATGAATTTAAGGAACGGTAGGACACAACAATGAGAGGACACTGGTTTTTGAAAATACTGAAATTCGTGCTATTTGGCGTGTTGTTTCTCGCGATATTCAGCTTTGTGGTGATGAGTCTGTGGAATTGGCTGATGCCGGTTTTGTTTGGCTGGCACGTCATCACCTACTGGCAAGCGCTTGGAGTGTTGCTTCTAAGCAAGATCCTCTTCGGGGGATTTCGCGGAGGGCCGCACCGTCATTGGGGATGGCGGCGCCGAATGTTCGAGCGCTGGGAGCAAATGACGCCCGAAGAACGCGAGAAGTTCCGCGAAACCATGCGGAGCCGGTGCGGCTCTTTTGGCCCGGCCTCGGCGAAGCCTGCCGCTAAAGCATAATTTTTGACCGCCGGTGAATTTCATCGGCGGTATGAATCGGATCAAGGAAAATCGATTCGGAGGTTTGTGCATGTTGACTGTGTCTGTCGAGGATCTGGGAAACAATGTGATTCTTCGCTGTGCCGGCCGAATCGTGCGTGGGGACGAGGCGGTTCTTTTATGCGCAGCCTTGCGCCACCGCGGGCGCGACATCGCGCTCGATCTGGCGCGTGTGGATGCGATTGATGCAGCCGGATTGGGCGCTCTGATTTCGCTGCAGGCGGCAGGAGTTTACCTGCGGCTTTTGAATCCAACCAATGTGGTGCGCGAGACCCTGCGTGTTGCCCATCTGGACTCTTTTTTTGAAATCGACGAACAGCCGACTTCGTCGATGGTTAGCAGCAGGTTGGAACGAGCTGCGACTGCGGTCTAGGGGATTCAGCCAGCGATCAGACTTCCTGGGCTACAAGAAGAACCGTTGAACGTCAGAAAAATTGTCAGTGCCTAAAGTATGTCCAAGCGGCGATCGCCAACAAGACGATGGTGATGATCCAAAGTGTATAGTCGTTGAGCCCCGTTTTTTTCGCCATGCGCTAATCCTAAAGCCTGAATCGTTTCCGCGCGAGTGAAATTTGGATTACAAATCGGGATAATGACCGCTGGCCTCAGTCTGCCGATTACGATTCCTGAAGTGCCGTTGCCTGCTCGCGGCGCCGCGATTGAATCTCAATATAGACGTTTACCAATGAAACGGCGGCCGGCGTAACCCCAGGAATGCGCGAAGCTTGACCGATCGTCTGCGGCTGGATCTTGCGCAATTTCTCCTGCATTTCGCGCGATAGCCCGCTGACTGACTGATAGTCAAACCACGCCGGGATGCGGCGTTGCTCAGCCTTCTTCAGACGATCGATCGATCGCTGCTGCTGGTCGAGATAGCCGGCATATTTGATTTCCGTCTCGATCGATTTGAGTTCATCGCGCGCCTGCGCGGGGAGTGGGACGCCCACGGGGCCTGAGTCAACAGCAACAGAAAAGAAGTCTGGCGCTAGATCGTGTAGCGCCGGCACCAGCTGCTCAATCGTGACTTCCGGCCGCTTCAAGAATTGAGCGAGCGGCTGTCCAAGCGCGGAAGAATGGTCGCTGGTCGTTCGTCGTTGGTCGTTCGCAGATTCGTTGAGATCGCGAGTTAGCTGCTCCAGCATGGCGCGGGTGAGTCTCGTGCGCTCCAGCAACTGCTTCATCTCCTCCAGCCGCTGCTGCTTCGCCTGAAAATCTGTCCAGGCCTCATCGGAGATGAGTCCTACGCGCCGGCCGTGCGGGGTCAAACGCCGGTCGGCATTATCGATGCGCAGATGCAGACGGAACTCCGCGCGCGAGGTGAACATGCGGTAAGGTTCGTTTGTCCCCTTCGAAATCAGGTCGTCGATCAGGATCGCCGTGTACGCCTCGGTGCGGTCGAGGACAAGTGGGCTTTCATTCTTCACTTTCAGGGCCGCATTGATGCCCGCCATGATTCCCTGGCAGGCCGCCTCTTCGTAACCTGAGGTTCCATTGATTTGACCTGCGAGAAAAAGACCAGAGATTTTCTTGGTTTCGAGCGTTCGATTCAGCTCCATCGGATCGATCGAGTCATATTCAATCGCGTAACCGGGGCGCATCATTTCGGCCTGATCGAGGCCAGGGATGGATTTGAGAATCGCCAGTTGCACGTCGATGGGCAGCGATGTGCTCATGCCGTTGACGTAGATTTCGTGCGTATTCAGTCCCTCGGGCTCCAGGAAGAGCTGATGGGTTAGCTTGTCGGGGAACTTGACGATCTTGTCCTCGATCGACGGACAATAACGCGGGCCGATCGATTGGATCTGCCCGCTATACATCGGCGAACGATGCACGTTTTCGCGAATGATGCGGTGCGTCTCTTCGGTGGTGAAGGCGATGTAACAGGGAACCTGCTTGTCGTGATGCGCGACACGGCGGGTGCGGAAGCTGAAGGGCGTGGGATCAGCGTCACCCGGCTGCAATTCGAACTTGGACCAGTCAATCGTACGTCCGTCGAGGCGCGGAGGCGTGCCGGTTTTCAGGCGGCATCCGCGCAAGCCGAGTTTCTTGAGTGCTTCGCCGAGCAGAACAGCCGGCGGCTCTCCGGAGCGCCCGGCGGGATATTGCTGCTCGCCGCAGTGAATCAGACCATTGAGAAACGTGCCCGTCGTGATGATCACAGCCCGCGCAGACACGTGGCGGCCGTCGCGAAGAAGAATGCCGCGAATTGAGTTCCCAGTTCTCAGTTCTCGGTTCCCAGATTCGGGACCTCCCCAGAAGTGAGAATCGAGAACTGGGAACTGCTCGACAATCATATCCGCCACTTCGGCCTGCTTGATCTTAAGATTCGGTTGCGATTCGAGAACTTCACGCATCTTCAACCGATAGGCCTGCTTGTCGCACTGCGCCCGCGGAGACCACACCGCCGGACCTCGTGAGGTATTGAGCAGACGGAATTGGATTCCAACTGCGTCGGTAATCTCGCCCATGATGCCGCCGAGCGCGTCGACCTCGCGAACGAGATGTCCTTTTGCGATGCCGCCGATTGCGGGGTTGCACGACATCTGCGCGATCAGATCGACGTTGAGCGTGTAGAGTGCGGTTTTGAGGCCCATGCGCGCGGCCGCCATTGCGGCCTCGCATCCGGCATGACCGGCGCCGACCACGACTACGTCGAAATGTTCGTTAAACGTTTGCATGTGCGTTTCAAGACCCACAAGCAGGAGGGAGTCGTCTCGCTTTATTGTAACAACCCTATGTCAGGGCGATGTTTGTCAGAGCGATGGCTTGTCAGAAACGACGTTTGTTCGGAGCGGGCTTCTTTGAGCTTCTAATTGATCGAGAACAAATAGGCCGTCATGTCCCGGCTCTCGTCCGGGCCCAGGTTCATGTCGGGCATGTTGGTGCCCGGCTTGCGATGAGACGGCTTGTCCAGCCACTTCTCGACGTTCTCGGGAGTGTTCATATACCTTCCGTCGAGAAAATCGTCGCGGCTGTGCCAGTGAGCGAGCGATGGCGCGCTTTTGCCATCCGCCCGAAAAACGCCGGGTATGAAGTGGCAGGAGCCGCACGACCGCATCTTCATCTGCTGTTTTCCCGCCTGCGGATCGCCGCCCGTGAGCCGGGCCCCGCGCGCGAAATCGAAAGTGCGAAACCAGTTGCAGGCCGCGAAAGCTAACAGAAGAATCAGCAACCCGAAAACAGCTGTTTTCTGTGCCAAGGGTCGGTTCCGAATCAGTTCAAGATTACTCACGCACGATCCACCTTCTTAGGCCCCGCTCAAATTCATTATTCTCCAATCTCCATGAACATTCGGATGTGATGCGGAACACACGATCATGGCAGTCCGCGCAGTCACGCTATAGAATCAGCAAAAATGTCTCGACCCGTCCCCATTGGTGCCTCCGCCGAAGCGGAAGAAACCGTTGAAGAAAAACACACGCTGAGTGCTCATCATCCGGAGTTGCCACCTGTGTATTCCACTCCCGACATGATTCGTCTCATGGAAACGGCCTGCTTTCACGCGCTGCAGCCCTATTGCGACGAGGGCGAGATTACCGTCGGAACCGCGATTCACGTCGAACACCGCGCCGCAAGCGGCATCGGAATGCGCATTCGCGCGCGGGCAGAGCTGGAATCATTCGACGGGCGCTTCTACACCATGCGGGTTACGGCGCACGATGGCTCGCAGGAGATTGGTCGCGGAACAATCGGGCGTGCCGTGGTGCATGTGCCGAATTTTGTCGCGCGAATGCGCGAGAAGGCACGCACTCGTGGCGATGGAGCGCAGTAGAAGGTCGCGAGAAAGAACCGGGATCCGATCAAAATAAGATAAGAGACACGTCATGGAATTTCCAACCGAAAAGGCAATTGCGTTTCGTCAGCTCCATCGCCTTGGTGTGCTGGTGCTGCCGAACGCATGGGATGTCGCCAGCGCGCGCATTTTCGAAGAAGCCGGTTTTCCGGCAATCGCTACCACATCGGCAGGCATCGCGTTTTCGCTCGGATATCCCGACGGCCAATGCATTTCACGCGAAGAGATGATCGCCCGGATCAGTCGGATCGTTCGCGCCGTGAAGGTGCCCGTGACCGCCGATATCGAATGGGGATATGGCTCGACACCGGAAGAAGTGGCGCGCACGACACGCGAACTGGTTGAGTCGGGAGCGGTCGGTATGAATCTCGAAGACGCAACCGGACACTCCGATGAGCCTTTGCTAAAGATTGAAGACGCAGTGGAGAAGATCAAAGTGGTGAAAGAAACCGCGGTACATTTGCGCGCACAGATCTTCCTGAACGCGCGCACCGATATTTATCTGTTGCCAGGCCGTAGACCTGACGCCGATTACGACGAAGCCGAGCATCGGCTGATCGCATATCGGGACGCCGGCGCAGACTGCGTGTTTGCACCAGGACTGAAAGATGAGGAAACAATTGGGAGATTGGTCAAAGCGGTGCAGTGCCCGCTAAACATTCTTGCTGTTCCGGGGACACCGTCGATCGTGAAATTACAAAGATTAGGAGTGGCGCGAGTAAGCGTCGGCTCCGGCTTTATGCGCGCGACGCTGGGACTGTTACGGAAGGCAGCGGAAGAGTTGAAGTCTGCTGGGACGTATAGCGTGTTGGCGGATGGTATTCCTTATGCAGATGTGAACAAAATGCTAGGAGGCTAGTTAGTCGAGCCGCGGGGTCCTCGTCCGCGAATCCATTCTACGCATTCACCAATGACATCATGTGGTCGGGATAGCGCTGGCCCGCGGCAGCGCCGAACGGGAAGACCTCATCAAGCCTGCGCAGATCGTCTGCATTCAGTTCGATGTCGAGCGCGCCGACATTTTCTTCCAAATACTTCCGGCGCTTCGTGCCCGGAATCGGTACGATATCGCCTCCCTGAGCGAGCACCCAGGCAAGCGCCAACTGCGACGGGTGACAATTCTTCTCGCGGGCCATCTCCTCGACTCGCTTGATCAGATCGAGATTCTTCTGGAAATTCTCACCCTGAAAGCGCGGGGAAAAGCGGCGGTAGTCGTCGGCTGGGAGATCCTCGAACTTGCGGAACTGTCCGGTTAAGAAACCGCGGCCGAGCGGGCTGTAGGCGACGAAGCCGATGCCGAGTTCGCGGCAGGTGGGGAGGATCTCGCTTTCAGGGTCACGGGTCCAGAGAGAGTATTCGGTTTGGAGAGCCGCGATCGGATGGACTTTGACCGCGCGATGCAGCGTCCTCACGCTGGCTTCCGAAAGACCGAGATAGCGGATCTTTCCTTCTTTCACCAGATCGGCCATGGCGTCGACGGTCTCTTCGATAGGCGTATTGGGGTCGACACGATGCTGATAGTAGAGATCGATGTGGTCCACGTCGAGACGCCTGAGACTGGCCTCGCAGGCCTGCTTCACATAGGCGGGCTTGCCACTGACGCCGCGAGCCTGCGGATTGGCCGGGTCACGAACGATGCCAAATTTGGTGGCGAGCACAACTTGATCGCGTTTGCCTTTGATGGCGCGGCCGACCAGATCTTCATTCTTGTGCGGGCCGTAGGCGTCGGCCGTATCCAGAAACGTAATTCCAAGCTCGAGCGCTCGATGAATGGTCGCGATAGACTCGGCATCGTCAAATCCTGCGTAGAACTCAGACATGCCCATGCAGCCGAGACCGAGTGCGGAAACATTCAATCCGGAGCGACCTAATTCAATGGATTTCATCCATCACTCCTGTGCAAATATGGAACGAAAATCGACGATCTGCAGTCATGCACACCAGTCAGCTTTTTAGATCGGCACTACAAAAATCTTACACTCCCGCTGTCCATTCGAGCATCAATTCGACTTGGACCTTACGAATTCGGAAAACTCCATGAACCAAGTCGCGAAGTGGTTTGAACGAAAATTCGAATTCTCGTTTCCGGCCGAGCTTTACCCCGATTTGTGCATGCGTCTGCGGGGAACGCCCGCTCGCCTTGAAGAGGTAGTGCATGGCTGCGCACCAGAGTGCATGACGCGTGCGGCGCAAGGAAAATGGTCGGCGCAGGAGCATGCCGGACACTTGCTGGACATGGAGCCGCTTTGGTTGGCGCGCCTGGAGGACTTTGTGGCCGGAAAGGGTGAATTGACAGTTGCCGATTTAAGCAACCGCCGTACGTTTGAGGCCGGGCACAATATGCGACCGCTCCATGAGATATTGGCTGACTTTCGCCGAGCGCGACAAGAACTCGTGAAACGCGTGGAAAAATTCAACCTGGCATCGTTCCAGTCGGCGATTCCTCATCCGCGACTGAAGGTGCCGATGCGGCTCATTGATCACCTGTTTTTTGTGGCGGAACATGATGATCATCATCTGGCGATGATCTGGGAGATGATTGGGGATTAGCATGTAACCGTTGAGGAAGTCGGCTGGCGACCCGATTATTTTACGAAGATGAGCGGCTTGGCAGCGGGGACAACTTCGCCGATCTCAACGGAGGGAACGCCAGCTTTCTGCAATGCTTGGGTAAGAGCAGCGGCGGCGGACGCGGCTACTGAGATCAGTAATCCTCCGGCAGTTTGGGGATCGAAGAGGAGAGTGCGAATCTCTTCGGGAACGGAATCGGCGTAGCCAACCAGACATTCGGCGAATTCGCGGTTGGCTTTCAGGCCTCCTGGGATAAAGCCGGCACGAATACATTCGAGCGCGCCTTCGAGGACGGGGATTCGCGTTGAGTCGAATATCAGGCCGACGTTGGAGGCGAGAGCCATTTCGCGAGCATGACCGATCAATCCGAAGCCGGTGATATCGGTGAGGGCGTGGATGGGGGAATCGGCTCTCGGCGCTCGGCTCTTCGGCTCTCGTCCGCCGTCTTCGGTCCCTCGTCCTTCGTCAGTAGCTCTTCGTCCCTCATCCGTCGTTTGCGATGCTTCGCGAACGACTAACGACGAACGACTAACGAGAGTCCCTATCACTTCGGCAGCCACTTTGTTGAGGGTGGTCATCGACTTTACGGCTGCGTCGATCCACGCTTGTTTAGCTGCACCCTTCTTAATGGCAGTGGAGATGACACCTGTGCCTAAGGCTTTGGTAAACAACAAGCGGTCTCCGACCTGCGCGCCCTGATTGGCAAGGACCCGTTTGGGATGAATGACGCCGGTGACGGAGTACCCGAACTTTGTTTCTTCGTCGCGGATGCTGTGGCCGCCGACGACCGTGCATCCGGCCTCGATCATCTTGGACAAACCGCCGGCGAGAATCTGCTCGAGGATTGCGATGTCGGCTTTTTCGGGGAAGCAGACGAGGGCGAGAGAGGTGAGCGGCTTTCCGCCCATGGCATAGACGTCGCTGAGCGCGTTGGTGGCGGCGATCTGGCCGAAGGTGTAAGGGTCGTCGACGATGGGGGTGAAGAAATCGACGGTCTGAACGAGGGCGGTTTCGGGGTTGAGTAGATACACTCCGGCGTCGTCGGCGTGATCGAAGCCGATGAGGACGTTTGGGTCGTGTTGCCGGGTTAATTTCCCGAGCACCTTGTCCAGCACCGCCGGACTCAGCTTGGAAGCACAACCGGCGGCTTTAACCGACTCCGTGAGGCGGAATGGTTTTACATCAGGCACGAGGAGATTGTAATTGAGCTACGAGCAGGTAAGAGGTCAGAGGTGAGAACCGATTGCAGAAGTTAGAGGTCAGATTGCAGAAGTGAAAGTCGGTGGGCAATTTACGAGCGTGTTTTCTTTCGGGCTATTTCGTTGCCGTCCATAGTGGATATGCGAAAACGGACAATGCTGTGGCGACAAGCAAGGCAGCGAACAATATCCGTTTGCGGCTCTGGGGAAAAACGCGACCGTGAACTTCCCATGCCCTCCCTAGAGCGTTGTCACTGACGCGAAGCCTAGAGAAAGTCGGGGGACCTAGTAGACTTTGCAGCGAGGCGCGATCCTCAGAGGAAAGGTGCGGCAATGCTTCGCGCACCAATGCCATGAAGGTCAGCACAGCGGCGGCGAGCAGGGCAATGGTCACAACGAACGGGCGTTCCACAGTTGAGAATTGTATCCAAACTGACGATTGCTGGCGAAACATCGAGACAAGGACGAGAAGCCCTAAAGCATTCTGTAGGGATTTCACTTCTGCAATCTGACTTCTGCAATTTTCAATCGGGTTTACTTCTGACCTCTGACCTCTGACCTTTACTTGGTTGCTACCTGCGTCACCTTCAGATCCGGATAGGCGTGGTTCCATTGCGCGGAGATGTTCTCGAAGGTCAGACGGAAGGGTTTGCTCTGGCCGGGAACCAAGGGCGAGATGTTCAGGTCAACAGCCTCATCATACGGTCCACCTGTGCGCAAGACACGGATCGGCAGCTCTTCGCGCTGAGCGATCTGGCCCATATCGTCTCTGAAGGTGACCTCGACGACGGCGTGAATCACAGTTTGATTGCCGGTATTGGTCACGGTGCCGTCGAGATAGCTCACGGTCGCGCCAACAAAGTTCTCCGCGGCGCTGGTCTTCAGGTCGGAAAACTTCAAATTGGCTGCATAAGCAGGAGGTTCGGCAGGTGGTTTTTGCTCGGACCGTAAAATAAGTACCAGAATGCCAATAACGATGCCGACGATAACAATTCCGATGAGAATGGGGCGAAGATTCGATTCAGCGGCTTCGGCAGTTGGGTTCGCGTTCGGCTGGAGAAGGCCGCCCATGGCTCGAATTGTACTACCGTGACTCAGGGAGTCATTCTCAAAGCTGTCATGACGAAATACCCAAATTCATCGTGATTTGGCGCAACGCGGGACCGGGTTTCAGACATGCACCAGTAGCCTTTTCAAGCACTTGACTGTGGGTGATCAAACGGTGTAACAATTGCATCCAAAACAAACGAGGAGCATTTCCCCCAATGCGCGTCGACGAAAGAACACCTGTTCAACTCAATTGGACCGCGATACTGTCTTATACCGGTTCTCTGGCCGTAAGTCTGGCAGTCTGGTTCGGAGTAATCCGAATGGTGCAATATCTGGTGAAGTAGAACTGGCGCGGATTGCGGCAATAACGCGGCGCGTTGATTACTGATCGTAGTGAAGCAGCGAGAAGACGTCGTACTTCGCCAGCTTTTCCCTTCCTTTTAGAAAATCCAGTTCAACCACGAAGGCAAAACCGGCAATTCGCGCGCCAAGTTGGCTGGCGAGTTCCGCAGTGGCAACGGCCGTTCCTCCAGTTGCGAGCAGATCATCGACGATGAGAACGCGTTGGCCGGGCTGAATCGCATCCTTATGAACCTCAAGGGAGTTGCTGCCGTATTCGAGGTCATAGCTGACTTTGGCGGTTTTCGCGGGCAGCTTTCCGGGCTTGCGAACGGGCACGAATCCGGCGTTGAGGCGGTAGGCGAGCGCTGGGCCGAAGATGAAGCCGCGCGCTTCCATGCCGAGAATCAGATCGATTTCCTTGCCGATGTAGTTTTCTGAAAGGGCGTCGATGAGGCAGGCAAAACCAAGCTTATCTTTGAGCAGCGTGGTGATGTCGTAGAAGAGGATGCCTTTCTTGGGAAAGTCGGGGACCTCGCGGATAAGGCTTTTGAGGCGGTCGCAATCGATGGGTTTGGGCATCAGCATGTTTCCCTTCTTGTTTCCATCGCTAGATGATCTATAATACAGAAAGGTAGAAATATGGTACAGAAGACCAGAAATCTAAGCCTTAACATAAAAGATCCAGAGGCCCATCGACTTGCGGAGGCAATTGCCCAGGAAACCGGTGAGACGCTGACCCGCGCGGTGACCGAATCTCTTCGGCAACGGTATGAGCGTCTGCGCAAGCAAGATCCCGAGACTCTCGCCGCTGATATCCGAACCATCGCTAAGCGTGCTACCGCTCATATTCAGCGGCCTTACCTCGACCATGCCGATCTGCTGTACGACGAGCGCGGCCTTCCCAAATGATCCTCGATACTTCTCCGTTGATCGCGATCCTGGCAGAGGAGCCGGACAGCGAAGTGTACATCCAAGCGATTAGCCGCGCGCCACGCTGCCGTATGTCGGCGGGGAATTTTCTGGAACTCTCGATCGTTATCGAAAGCCAGTTTGGAGCCGATGTGCTTCGCCAGTGCGACGCGCTGTTTCGGCGGGTTGGGATTGTGATCGAGCCAGTGAGTGTCGAGCAGGCGCACATCGCGCGGCAGGCCTACCATGATTTCGGCAAGGGGCGGCATCCAGCAGGGCTGAATTTCGGCGATTGCTTTGCATACGCACTGGCCAAGGCCACCGGAGAACCGCTGCTGTTCAAGGGCGAGGATTTCGGGAAGACGGATGTTGTCGCGGCGCTGGCCTAACTTGAGATAGCCCCCTAAAATGCAGGGTCCCTCGACTCGCCTCAGTCGCTCTGCGTGCTCGCTCGGGATGACAACACTTTTAGAGTTGGTTATTCGCCGCGAATTTGGAATGAGGAGAGGCCGGCGACGGCTTCGGCGTCGGAGACATCGACCGAGTCGACGCGGGCGGCGCGGGGGCCTTGGCGCAGATGGGAGTGGAGTCCGGCGAGTTGGTCGCGCGTGCCCTGGGCGAAGAGTTCGACGGTTCCGTCAGGATTGTTGCGGACCCAGCCGGAAATTTTGAGCATGTGGGCTTCGCGCTCGACAAACCAGCGGAAGCCGACTCCCTGGACGCGGCCGCGGATGAGGAAGCGGCGAGCGTGCAGAGAGGACTGATCGGCCGTTGAGGTCATTTTCGATTGCAGATTGCAGAAGTCAGATTGCAGAAGTAAAAAGCCAGCAGCACAAACGGATTGGTGATCCTTTGGGGTTTTACTTCTGCAATCTGCAATCTTACTTCTGCAATGGGTTCCTACGCTCGTGACAGATACGTGCCTTCGGCGGTGTCGACCTTGATGACTTCGCCTTCATTGATGAAGGGGGGCACCTGGACGACGAGTCCGGTTTCGGTTTTGGCCGGCTTGGTTACGCTGGAGGCAGTCGCGCTCTTCAGTCCGGGCTCAGTTTCGATGATCTTGAGTTCGACCGTTTGCGGCAGCTCAATGCCGACGGCCTTGCCATCGAAAAATTCGACTTTGATCTGAAGATTCGCGGTGAGGTAGTCGACGGCGTCGCCGAGCGTGTCGCGAGTGAGGTGAGTCTGCTCGTAGTTCTCTGTGTTCATGAAGAAGTAGTCGTCGCCGTCGTTGTAGAGGAATTCCATGCTGATTTCGTCGACGTTGACCTTTTCGATCGGGTCTGGAGAGCGGAAGCGTTCCACGAACATGGCTCCGGTGCGGAGGTTAC
>Ga0187782_10002805_pt1 | contig 12895 bp, 10 predicted proteins | sample 0715_SJ02_MP15_2_FD_132454 | JGI IMG/M metagenome (GOLD analysis project Ga0187782, IMG submission 132454) | Tropical peat soil microbial communities from peatlands in Department of Meta, Colombia - 0715_SJ02_MP15_20_MG | ecosystem: Environmental > Terrestrial > Soil > Wetlands > Peat | place...
AGGACCAGACTGCCGGCACCTCTACGCCTTTCTCGCGAACTTTACTTCGCAGCTTCGGCACCCGTAGTTGAATGCTCGTTGGCATGGTCCGCGGTTTGTTCTTGCGCGGCAGGACGGACTTTCACCGTGGCCAGGATTTTCTCCAGGCGGGCGAAGACTTCGTCGCGATTGACGGGCTCGATTCCCTCGGTGGTTGGGTATCCGGCAGTCCCGAGACCGAGAACGTACTCGTAGCAAGCTCCGTTTTCGTAGTTATGGTAGTACTGCGCTTCAGCCTGCTTGGTCACGCTGCCCGAGAATTCAGAGGTTTTCTCCATGTCGGCAGTGCCGATCTTGACTTTTTCTGCATCGATCGGCTCGCCGTCGGCATTGCGTGTGTCGACGAAGGCGAAATGCGTGCACTGTTCTTCGGAGAGATTGCGATTCACATTCACGCTGAAGAAGGCGGATGCAAAATCGGTTCCGTGATAAAGAGCCTTTGGTATGGCGACCGTGGCTATCGCGGTGCCTCCGGGCTGAACAAAGTTCATGGGGACAGCGTCGCCGTCAAGCTGAGGCTGCGCATTCTCGGCGGTGGCAAGGTTGAACTTCCGCGGATAAGTAAAGGACACGCCGGAATTCGCATCGGCAAAGGACACGTTCGCTGGACGTTTCTTCGAAGTTTTCTTCGCGACGGTCTGCGACGTGGCTGCGGCCGGCAGGGCTTGGGGCGCTGAAGTTTGTGGTGAACTTGCAGTTGATGCTGCCGGCGAATTTGGCGCCGGGCTGGAAACTGAAACCAGGGCGGATTTCTGAGACTGCTTCGAACATGCGCTCACGGCAAGCAAAAAGCCGAGAATCGCAAGGCCCGCCATCATGGCGATTTTCTGCTGACGGGACCAGGATGAAAGCATGGTTCCAGTGAATGTGGTGTTGGTTGTCTTCGTGGTGGATTTCCAAGTTGTTGACATTTTGTCACCTCCCTGCGACTGACGCAGCTGCCCTGGAGAAAAGCAGGGTGAGTGCCAAGTCGTGGGACGTTGATTTTGCGAGAGTTGGGAGCGCAGCGAGTGCTCGACTAGCCGGGGGCCGGACACAGTGTGGAAGGGGAGACACGGACCTGCGGAGAGAGCCTGAGCTATGGAATGATGAGCGGGATGACCACTTCCGCCTACCGCGGCCGCCTTGCGCCTTCCCCGACGGGGTTGCTGCATCTCGGGCATGCGCGGACTTTCTGGATCGCAGCGCAACGAGCAATCGAGCATAAGGGAGTTTTGATCCTTCGCAACGAAGATCTTGACCCGCAACGCTCGCGAGCGGAATTCGCGCTGGCTATGCTCGAAGACCTGCGCTGGCTTGGTATCCGCTGGACGGAAGGGCCGGATTGCGGAGGCGAATATGGCCCGTATGCGCAAAGTGAGCGCCGGGCGCACTATCTGGAGGCGTGGCGGCGATTACGCGATGGAGGATTTATTTATCCATGTACCTGCTCGCGTAAAGATCTTGCATCGGCCGCGAGCGCGCCGAACGACTCGGACGACGAGCCGATCTATCCTGGGCGCTGCCGCTCACGGAAGGATGCCGCGGATTTCGCCGAGCCTGCCGGGGTGAACTGGCGGTTTCGTGTACCGGAAGGCGAAGAGATCAGGTTTGCCGATTTGAACCTAGGCGAGCAGCGCTACGTGGCGGGGCGTGACTTCGGCGACTTTTTGGTCTGGCGGCGTGATGATGTGCCTTCTTACCAACTCGCCGTGGTAGTCGACGACGCCGCTATGCGGATTACAGAGGTTGTCCGAGGAGCCGATTTGTTGAAATCGACGGCGCGCCAGTTGCTCCTGCTGCGCGCGCTCGGGCTGTCCATCCCCTGTTATTCTCACTGCGAGCTGTTACGCGATTCTTCCGGTGCGCGGCTCGCCAAAAGGCACGATGCCTTGAGCATCCGTCATTTACGCGAAAGCGGAATGTCGCCGGAAGCCGTGCTGGAACTGGCCTTTCGGCCAAAGCCGAGCGGCGACTTCCGTAACCTCGGGGCGTTACAGCAGTAAGCGGCGCGCTCTCCTGAACGCGCTACCATGGAATTCACAACAGGGTTTACATACTCAAGGGGGCGACTCATGCGCCGAGTTTCCAGCCGCCGTATGCGCACAGAGACAGAGGTTCTTATGCTGCTGTTGTTGGGCAGCGTTCTGGCGTTGGGTCAGTCGGTGGCGAGCCAGTCCGCATCGGTTCAGTCCACATCAGGTCAGCCGGTATCCAGCCAGCCATTGTCGGATCAGTTTGCATCGAGTCAGGATTCACCCAGCCAGCCTTCGTCTGATCAATCTTCATCGGGGCAATCCCTGGGCGACGTTGCTCGGGCGAACCAGCAGAAGAAGGCGGAGGGCGCGCCGCCGAAGAAGATTACAAATGCGGATGTTCCGAAAGATCCTGAGGGATACGCAGGGCCGCCTGCCGATGAAGATCAGAATTCAGAACCATCTCGGGCAGACGATGCGGCAAGCCGACGCGCGGCTCAGCAACGCGCCGCTGAGGGGAGGGCCGCGACGCAGTGGCGGCAGCGGATTGTGGAGCAAAAGAACGCGATTGACAATCTGCAGGCTCGCATCGACGAACTCAAAGCATCGATTCATTTCGTCGATCCGAATCGATACTACCCGTACGACACCTACAGCTATTACGCCGGTCTGGGCTACAATCGCGCCGAGGCTCTGCAACTACAGCGGTTGCACCGTATGGAGGAGCAACTGAGCGAGCAAAAGCAGAAGCTGGAGCAGATGCAGGAGGCAGCGCGCCACGCTGGCATGCACACCAACGTTTACGATCCATAGATCGCACTCACCGATTCAGCAGGGAAGTCGGAAACAAAGACGCGAGCCGCACTTGGCTCGCGTCCGTGTCTTCGTCGATTCTGGTGTACGAGTTCCCTGCCCTAGGCCGATTCTTCAATCGGCTCAGCTTCGACCAGGGGTGCATTGACGAGGTGCTCGCTCAGGAACCATACCTGAAGTTCGCTGGCTCGGAGCACGTCGCTGACTACCATGTCGTTCGTGCCGGCATCGCCTAGCTTGTCGGCGCGCTCGGCCAATTCCCGGCAATGCGTGATGATAATTTCGTGCGCATCCAGCAGGCGCGAAATCTGCACGGGCACCTCTTCGCGGCCTTTGGGCGGTCTTGGAATCCGAGTCAGTTCCGCGACATCGTGAGCCATTGCGATACTGATACCTCCCAGAAGCTGGATCCGCTCCGCGATTGTGTCGACGATTTCGTTTTGTTCTTCGTAGTGTTTATCGAAGAGAAGATGGAGCTGATAGAAAGTGGCTCCGGAGACCTGCCAGTGCGACTTCTTATAAAGATCGCGCAGGGTGATGGTATCGGCCAACAACTGGTTGAGCTGCTCGGTCACTTCGAGGCGCACCGGCTCCTCGAGCTGGAGCGGGATCATGGCGGTTACGGTGCCAAACGACTGAAGTTCGCGGGCCGACTGATGGAAGTGGGGCTGGGCGGAAACTTTGCGATGGTTGGAGGTCGGTTTCTTGGTCATAGAACTCTCCTGGGCGGGTTGATTTCTTGGGACAAGCAGGTGAACGGTACACGAGGGGCCCACTACGACTCAGAATCTTGCCTGCCCAACGAATACTTGGATGCCGCTGGAGGGAAAGAGATTCCCCGGGGCTTGGGAAAGCGCGAGAGACGGAGTTGGGTTCGAGCTGACAGCGAAATCAGTCAGCAGCGCTTCGTCGAATGCTGAACATCTCGGTGAGGTACTCGACTTGCGGTGTGGTCTTCACCCCAGCCTTGGACATGCGGCTCTTCAACTCGTCGGATGCCATGAAAGCGCGCGCCTTATCGGAGTTTTCCCATTCGAAAAGGAGCGTCAGTTCGTTGGGATTCTGGACACCGCGGAAAATCCGGCAGCTGCGCTCGCCGTTGCGGGTACGCCAGTCGAGCGAGGAATCAAACACGGCTTTCCAGGCGGGATAATCGGCCACTTCGTGATGGACGAGTAGGTAGATCATGAGAGCAGGCCTCTCCTTTCACAGCAGAAAACCTTGCGCCAAAGCTGCGGAAAATGCAAGGGCTGGGGTCACAGGGAACGAGGGGCCGCGCCGGGCGTTCCGGGTGACGACGTGGACGAGCTGTACTCAGCTGGTGAAATTCTGAAGGAAGTGGAGTACCCGAAATGGAGGACGGCCAAGAGAATGGTCGGGACGGCGAGATTTGAACTCGCGACCCCTTGCACCCCAAGCAAGTGCGCTACCAGGCTGCGCTACGTCCCGACGGAATCCGCTGCCAAAGAGGCAGCGTGGGGTTGACTCTGAAATTCTACACCAGCGACGCGCGCGCATGCGAAATCACGCGGGGAATCCGGGGGAAACAGATTCCTCGCTCGCCGATCGGAGCGGCTACCTTCGACTCAGAATTACAACAAGGTCTGGGCTCAACTCGCCTCTTTCGAGGATGGCTCGGTTTCCACGTCGTCCGCGTGGCCCAAGCCAAACTTCTTGAGCTTATAGCGCAGCGCGTCGCGGCTGATATCGAGTAGCTTGGCAGCGTGGGTCTGATTGTTGCCGGATTGCTTCATCGCAATCTCGACCATAGCGCGTTCTACTTCTTCAAGCGAAGTGCCACCCTCAGGGATGTAGAGACGCGGCAGGAAGCGACCGTTGGGAAGGCTCTGCCCGTTGTCGTGGATGGCCGTGCGCTCAAATGCGGTTAGCCCAGTTTTGGGCTGACTCACGGCGAAGGGCAGGTACGCTGGGCGGAGCAGGGCTTCGTCCTCGAGGATCATGGCACGCTCGATCGAATTCCTCAACTCGCGGATGTTGCCTGGCCAGTCGCTTTCGAGCAGCAGGCGGCGCGTTTCATCGGTGATGCCGCGCACCGATTTGCGGAAGCGCTGGTTGTAACGCTCAATGAAAAACTCGACGAGCGGGAGAATGTCTTCCTTGTGCTCGCGCAACGGTGGAATGAAGATCGCGATGATGGCGAGACGGTAATAAAGATCCTGCCGGAACTCGCCTTCCTGTACAGCCTTTTCAAGATCGCGGTTGGAAGCGGCGATGACGCGCACGTTTACCTGCATGTCGCGCACGCCGCCGATGCGGCGGATGACCTGGTCTTCGAGCACGCGCAAGAGTTTGGCTTGCAAGAGGGGCGAGAGCTCGCCGATTTCATCAAGGAACAGCGTTCCGCCGTCGGCCATCTCAAACAGGCCTTTTTTCATCTGTTTGGCGTCAGTAAACGCGCCTTTCTCGTGGCCGAAGAGTTCGGCTTCCATCAGGGTCTCGGGAATTGCCGAACAGTTGATGGCCACGAAAGGTCGCTCCTGGCGTGCACTTTCGTAGTGAATCGCCTTAGCGATCAAGTCTTTGCCCGTGCCGCTTTCGCCTTGAATGAGGATTGTGGTCGCTTCGCTCGCAGCTACCTTGCGGACGAAGTTCATGAGCTCGGTCATCTTCGGAGAATTAGCGACGATCTCGTGATAACCGGCACGCCGCTTCATTTCGCCGCGGAGGGACTGGACTTCGGAGCGCAGCCTTGTGGCCTCAAGGGCGTTCTTGATGGTGACGTGCAGCTCGTCGAAGTCGAGGGGCTTGCCGATGAAGTCGTAGGCGCCCAGTTTGATTGCGACCTTCACGTCTTCAAGCTGCGGATCGGCGGTGATCATGATGACGGCGGGCGCATTCTCGTTCTTCTTGAGTTGCTCAAGCACTTGAATGCCATTCATGTCAGGAAGGCGAACGTCGAGCAAAACCAGGTCGGGTGACTCGACTTGGGCGAGTTTCAGGCCGGGTTCTCCAGCCTCGGCCTCGACCACCTGGAACCCCCATTCCTCACACTTCTGGCGAAGCGACCAGCGGACGAGGCGTTCGTCATCCACCACCAGGATTTTCTCAGTTGGCATGCGAAACCCGCTCTATTCTAGCGCACCGCCAGGGGAAGGCCGCGTCAATGGTGGACGCCTAAGGCTCGTACCGGCGGGGAAATTGGACGCCAGTGGAGCGGAACTTCTTGTGATCTAGATCACATTTCCCTGTGACGCAACTTGCTGGCAGCCGACAGCGCTGGCGATTAAGGTAGTCACGGTCGGGCCGAGAGTTCAGCCAGAGTGGCCTGGCGCGGGACCGACGGTTCAGTCGAATCTCAGCAGCCAGAAAACGGGTTAAGTCGGTCAGGGGAATACGGCGAACTCGAGGTCGCGATCAACAAGGAGCACGGAGATGCCAGATAACACAAAGACCTCTTCAACTACGACCTGGACCAGCGCGCAAGCTTATACGCTTGCGGTCGTCTGCCTACTGCTGGGAATGGCTGGCGGATGGCTGATTCGGGGCTCAGAGTCGCCGGCGGCGGCTCCGGTTGAGGCTGCCAGCGCGACCCCACCTACCGGCATGAGCGGAGGCATGAATGGCCAGCCCACTCCCGAGCAATTAAAGAAAATGGCTGACACGCAGGCGGCTCCGCTGATTGAGAAGCTGAAGTCGGACCCCACCAATCCCGAGTTGCTTACCGGCATCGGCAACTATTACTACGACGCGCAGCAGTATCCGACTGCTGTCGACTACTATGGCCGCGCTTTGAAGGCGAAGCCGGCGGATGCGGCCGTGCGCACCGACATGGCGACTGCCTACTGGTATATGGGGAACGCCGACACGGCGATTGCCGAGTTCGACAAGGCGCTCACCTATGAGCCGAATAAGCCGAATACTTTATTTAATCGGGGTTTAGTGAAGTGGCAGGGGAAGATGGACATCAACGGTGCCGTCGCTGACTGGCAGAAGTTGCTGGCGACGAACCCGAACTATGAAGGTAAGGACAAGGTCGAGCAGATGATCGCCGAAGCGAAGAAGCATATGAACGTAAAGCCCGGAACGCCGGCGAAGCCGTTGCCCGAATAAACACGCAACGGCGAAAATCTCTGAGGTTTATGTCTTCGGGGGCCACCAAACTTCTGTCGGAGGCTACAGCTTTCCGCAGAGATGAAAGGCATTGGAACCGGATCGCGTTGTGCATTTCACGCAACGACAAATAGTCAAGCGAAACCTTCTTGTCGGGCGTGCGCGCGCGGGTACTGTGGGGACCTAAAGTAATGACCGCAGTAACGCACGCGAATAGGCGCGTGGCCTAAAGTTCTGCACGAAGGGCCGATCTTACCCTTTGTGGCTAGATCCTTCCGATACTGTCCCTCGCTCTTAGCGACGGCCTTAATGCTAACCTTCTGCGGCGCCATGGTTTGTGGTGCTTTCGCGGAAACGGCTGCCATCGCTTCGGACGCGACCTTTCGTGCCGACGTCAGCGAAGTGAGGGTATCATTTTCGACCACCGACGAAAACGATCGCGTCGTCGACACCGTTCTACCTTCCGACTTTGCCATTGTCGACCAGGACATGGTCGTGCGCGACTTCCGCAGCTTCATTCGCTCCGAATACTCCCAGCTTGACGTCGTTGTGTTGGTAGACACAAGCGAGTCGATCACGCCGCGGTTTCAGCAGGAACTGGCGAAGGTTCTCGAGATCATCCATCGGACCGGCGGCGTGCCTGAGGAAAGTTTTTCAATTGTATCGTTCAACGACGTTAAGCCCGTAGTGGTGTGCGAGGGTAATTGCGGCAAGTTGAAGTTGGACGAGCAATTCCTCATAGTCAAGAGCGGAGGCCTGACGCCGCTTTATGACTCGATGGTGTTTGCGTCGCGGATGCTAGGCCGAGTCGACGATCAGCATACCAGAAAGATTTTGGTTCTTTTTTCCGATGGCGCCGACACGATCAGCCTTAAGTCGTTTACCGAGGCCATGGATTCGGCGTTGGAGAACGACGTTGCCATCTATAGCGTCGATGTGAGCAGGGAACCTCACGCCGCACGCGGCACGATGGCGCTGCGAAGTTTTTCGGCCAATACCGGAGGACGTTACTTCCCGGTCGAAGCGGGCACCGGGAAGATCATCGACGCCATTCTGGAAGACTTTCATGCGACCTATACGGTCGCCTACAAACTGCCAAACCGCGCGGCTGGATTTCACCAGGTCCGCATTCTTCCCACCCACAACCTGAGCCTGCAATTCCACTGCCGGCACGGATACTACTACCCCAGCAACTCTGGGAACTGAGGTGCTATGAGGCGTTTTCTGTTGCTTGTCACTATCCTGGCCATTTTGCCTATCATGCTTTTGGCCGAAAACCGCACGCAAGAGGAAGGCACCATCGTGCGCATGCGGATGACCGATTGCATTGCGCCTCACCGCGCCTTCATGAGCACCATGTCGGGGGCTGCTGGCCAGCTTCCCGGTGAACTTTGCCCGGAATATGTGCTGGTTACCGACAAAGTGGTCTACGTCATTATCGGCAAGAGCTCCGACCAGATAGTGCCGCTCGCGGAAACGACTCGATTCCACTTCCAGAACAATGAGGTGCTGATCCGCGTCGACGATGCGCGCAAGGAGTCGCATTTCCACGTCAAGGAGATGACGTTGCGTCCGCAGTGGGAGCGGTATCAGCAATTCGCCGAGGCTGCGGAAGCAATGACTGCGGCTCACCATCACCTGGAAGGTGCTACCCTCGTCAACGCTCAGCAATAAGCCCACCAGCCAAGGCGTGCCGGAGGTTGGAAATTCAGCTACCGGCACGCCTCCCGTCATGTGTTCCGGCAACCTGTAATTGACCGAACCAAAGCAACCGGAGCTAGTCCGACCGCTTTCCATGGGGACGACGGATTTGTTCTTTAAGCTCAACAAAAACGTTTCAACCAGCCTCCCGCTCGCCCTTTTGATTTATGCTACAGGTTTGCAAATGTCACTCGAGGGGGCTCGGTGATCGGATCGCAAGCAGGTATTCGTGTGTTCATTTCTTTTTCGGTTCTTTTCCTAGCAAGCACAAACTGGGCGCAGGTTCCGGAAAGTACCTATCAGGAATTGCACTGGCGAATGATTGGCCCATTTCGGGGTGGGCGAACTCGCGCCGCTGCCGGAGTTCCCAGCCAGCCGAATGTTTTCTATATGGCCCCGGTCAGCGGCGGGGTCTGGAAGAGTGACGACTACGGTCGCACCTGGACTCCTATTTTCGATCACGAATCAACGCAGTCGATCGGCGCGATCGCTGTTGCGCCGTCGGATCCCAACATTATTTACGTGGCGAGTGGCGAGGGTCTTCATCGTCCCGATCTGTCCGTTGGCGATGGTATTTACAAATCCATGGATGCGGGCAAGACATGGACTCACGTGGGGCTCGGCGACAGCCAGCAAATCCCCGCTCTCGCGGTCGATCCTCGCGACCCTAATCGCGTTTTTGCCGCCGTGCTCGGTCACCCGTATGGGCCGAGCGACGAACGCGGGATTTATCGCTCCACCGACGGTGGTCAGACGTGGCAAAGGGTGATCACCAAAAACGAAAACACGGGCGGCTCCGATGTCGAGATCGATCCATCGAATCCCGACGTTATCTACGCTGCAATGTGGGAAGCTCGCGAAGGTCCGTGGGAAGACAACAACCTCTTCAACGGCACAAACGGAGGCTTGTTCAAGTCGGTCGATGGCGGCAACACTTGGCGTCCTTTAAACAAGGGCCTGCCTGGCGATCTCTCCCAGATTAATGTCGGGATCGCACCAAGCGACTCGCACCGCCTGTACGCGACCGTGGCGTCAGCATCGGGGAGCCTGAGTGTTTACCGCTCCGACGATGCGGGCGAAAGCTGGTATCAGGCCACAACTGATCCACGAGCGGCGGGACGGATCGGGGGAGGAGATCTTCCGGTTCCCAAAGTCGATCCGAAGAATCCTGAAGTCGTGTATGTGGCGAGCACGGTCACCATGCGTTCGGTCGATGGAGGAAAAACATGGTCCGGTTTCCGCGGAGCACCAGGCGGTGACGATTACCAGAATCTCTGGATCAATCCCAACAACGGCAACGTTATTCTTCTGGTCAGCGATCAGGGTGCTATTGTCACCGTGAATGGTGGAGCGACGTGGAGTTCGTGGTACAACCAGCCCACGGCACAGCTCTATCATGTCTCGACCGACAACGGTTTTCCGTACCGCGTTTGCGCCGGGCAGCAGGAGAGCGGTTCGGTGTGCACCTTAAGCCGAGGCAACGACGGTGCAATTACCTTTCGCGAGTGGCATCCCGTGGGCGCAATTGAATATGGTTACGTTGCGCCGGATCCGCTCGATCCCGATCTGATTTACGGAGGAGGCCGAAACGAGGTTTCCAAATATCATTGGTCAACGGGCCAGGTGCAGAACATCACGCCGATTCCGCTACGCAGTGGCAAGTATCGCACCGATCGCACCCAGCCACTGATGTTCTCACCGGTTGATCCGCACATTCTCTATTACGCTGCCAGCGTGCTTTTCCAAAGCACTGACGGCGGAAACGCGTGGCAAACGATCAGCCCGGATTTGACTCGCGAGAATCCCGGCGCGCCGCCAAGTGTTGGGAATCTCATTCTCAAAGATGCGGAAAAACAGCGAGGGGTTATTTACGCGCTGGCACCGTCATTCAAAAGTGTTTCAACGCTTTGGGCCGGCACCGATGACGGTCTGATCTGGATCACCCGCAACGGCGGAAGGAATTGGATCGACATCACCCCTAGAGAGCTGACTCCCTGGAGCAAGGTCACGCAAATTTCGGCATCGCACTTTGACGACGAGACCGCGTATATCTCGGTAAGCCGTTTCCGCATCAACGACTCTCATCCTTATATCTATCGCACGCATGATGGCGGAAAAACCTGGAAGCTGATCACCGCCGGCCTGGCTGAGTCTAGCGCGGCCGATACTGTTCGTGAAGATCCCGTTCGAAAAGGGTTGCTCTTCGTCGGTACGGAAAATGCCGTGTGGGTTTCGTTCGATGACGGTGACCACTGGCAGTCACTACAGCTCAATCTCCCGCATACGTCGATGCGCGATCTCTGGATTCACGACGACGACCTGATCGTAGCAACGCACGGCCGATCGTTTTGGGTGCTCGACGACATTGAACCACTACGCGAAGCATCGACAGCGCTCGCCAACACAGCACATCTCTTTGCCCCTGCGCCCGCCTGGCGCGTGCAACGTGATACCTATCCTGATACGCCGCTTCCGCCCGACGAGCCGGCCGCGGCGAATCCCCCTGATGGCGCCGTAATCGATTATTATCTGCCCGCGGCGGCCGCCGGCGCGATCACGCTCGAAATTCTCGATGGACGCAACGTCGTTCGCTCTTTCTCAAGCTCCGACAAGCCTGATGTCACGGACGAGGACCTGCAGAAACAGTTGATTCCCCTCTACTGGATTCGACGCTTCCGCCGCCTCTCCGCCGAGGCTGGTATGCATCGCTGGGTCTGGGACCTGCATTATCCTTCGCCGACACCTACGCATCACGAGTTCCCCATTTCCGCGATTCCCCATGACACACCCCGTCTGCCCCTCGGTCCAACGGTGCTTCCTGGAACCTACACGGTTCGGCTTACAGTGGATGGCAAGAACACGAGCGCGCCATTGACTGTAAGAATGGACCCGCGAGTAAAGATCACAAGCGCTGCGCTTGAAGAAAAATTTCAGGCTGAGATGAAACTAGCCTCCATTCTGAGCGAGTCCTCCGAGGCGGTATTTCAGGCCCAGTCGATCAACGAACAACTCGAGAAACTGAGCCTGCAATCAGATTCGACCAAACGCGCGGCGGAAGCATTCAGGAAAAAGCTGACCGAGTTGCTCGGCTCCTCGGGCGGCTTCTTTTCCCCTCCCTCCGAAGACGTAACACTCAGCCGCGTCAACAGCCAAGCGGGCACGCTATACGGCCAAGTTTGGCAAGTTGATGCTGAGCCGACTGTTCCGCAGCAACAAGCGCTGGCGTTTCTTACCCATGACTCTGAGGATGCATTGAAGCGCTGGAACGAGCTCAAGACGTCGGATCTCGTGACCCTCAATCGCCTTTTGCGCGAATCGAAGACCCCTGAAATCCACATTGAGAAAAATACGCCGCACGAGGAACTGGAGACGGAGGAATAGCGCGGAGTGCAAATAAGAATGGCAGGAACAGATCCAGGAAAAGCCGTAACGCCTTGGTTCAGACCAACATCAAACGTCCCACCTATGAGTCAGGTTTTGCAATTGGCGATATCGCTCGCCAAAACTGCAAATCATCTCGGTTGACAGCGCGGGCGGCGACGCTTAGCATCCCTGCTCAAGTGGTCCAAATACATTTCTCTTTAGGAACGGATCGAGCCGATGAGCCTCCGCGATTTTCTCTCCAAGCAATTCATCGATGTTATCGACTGGGTTGAGCCTGAAGATGGAATTCTGGCTTACCGCTACCCCATGCAGGATCGCGAGATTCAAAATGGCGGCAAACTCACGGTGCGCGACTCGCAGATCGCAATCTTTGTGAACGAGGGCAAGGTTGCCGATCAATTTGGCCCCGGCCTCTACACGCTTAACACGCACACGTTGCCGATCCTGACGTATTTGCAAAATTGGGACAAAGCGTTTCAGTCTCCGTTCAAATCGGACGTGTACTACTTCTTGACGCGGATTCAGACCAACCAGCATTGGGGGACGCCCAATCCGGTCACGATTCGCGACAAGGAATTTGGCGCGGTTCGCCTGCGCGGGTTCGGAATCTACTCCTACCACATCACCGACCCAAAGGTGTTCTACACCAAGATCAGCGGCACGCGCGACGAATACCGCACCTCCGATCTCGAGGGCCAGCTGCTGAATACGATCGTGGGGCGCATCAGCGACACGTTTGCCAACAGCGGTGTGCCGTTTCTCGATATGGCTGCCAACCAGACTGCGCTGGCCGAGAAGATCGCTGGACAGCTGAAGCCCGGGTTCGCGGAGCTGGGGCTTGCGCTCGACAGCTTTGTCGTTGAAAACCTGTCGCTGCCGGATGAACTGCAGAAGATTCTCGACCAGCGGATCGGCATGAACATGGTTGGCGA
>Ga0187782_10002806_pt1 | contig 12892 bp, 13 predicted proteins | sample 0715_SJ02_MP15_2_FD_132454 | JGI IMG/M metagenome (GOLD analysis project Ga0187782, IMG submission 132454) | Tropical peat soil microbial communities from peatlands in Department of Meta, Colombia - 0715_SJ02_MP15_20_MG | ecosystem: Environmental > Terrestrial > Soil > Wetlands > Peat | place...
CTCCCCATCCGTACCCGTGAGACTCGAAGAGTTTTTCAAAAGGGTCGAGGGTTCGACCGCGTGCCTCCAGGGCGCCGAGACAAGGCGGGTTGGCGCACCGGGCCATCCCGCCGCCATCGTCGTGGGACTGGATGGCCCGCAGCGCCAGCGTCTGGGAAAGCACGTTAAAGCCCTGCAGGGTTAGATTGGCCTCGTCAAGGAAACTGTGATGCATCGGCGCTTTGTCGTGCTGCTCCACGGCGAACTCCGCGGCGTCCTCCGCGAAGACCAAAGGTGACGCGATCAAAAGCATGAAGATGCAAGCTCGCAGTTTCATAATTTTCCGCTCCTGCTGGCCATTGTGACGGGGCGCAGCGCAGAGGGAAAATTACGAAGGTCACGGAGGTCTGTCACGTTTCCATGTTGTGATTGGCACGAGGCCCAATCGCGCGCGAGCCCTGGCCTCCGGCGCGGCGGGTGTAGCAATAACCAACCTGGAAAAATGAGCTTCAAATCAAAGTTGATTCTCCGTTTTTCGCCCGCCCTGATCTTCTTCGCTGCGATTTTTGTTCATTCCCCCGCGGGTAGCAGGCACTACTACATAAGGACCTTAACTTAGGAGGACATTACTCACGTCTTAAGGGGTTACTTAGAGAGCACTCATTCACGAACCTTTAACCTTCTCTTCATAAACGCGCAAATAAGGCAAGGCAAGAATCAGGTATGCCTAAATTGCCAATCGCTGACGAAGGGGAGCTTGTACCGATCGAGCCGCCGCTTCTGCCCGGGCTCCCCGAATTCGCCGGGAAATTTGTTCCGCTGGAAGAGGCGCGCGAACTTTATCGGCGCGTGCGCTCGGCGCCCCAGGGCTTTCGACTGGAAGCGCTCCTGGCGGAGATGAAGGTCAAACTCAAAGTCCAGGCCGCCGACCTCGAACGCATCCCGATCAAAGGTCCTCTGGTGGCCGTTGCCAACCATCCTTTTGGTGTGCTCGACGGTGCAGCTCTAGCTGTGCTCCTGTCTCGCGTGCGTCCCGACGTCAAGATCCTGGCTAACTCGTTACTCGAGCGCTTCCCTGTACTCCACGAGCATTGCATCTTCGTGGATCCGTTTCACGCTTCGTCTTCGACAAACAAAAATGTGAAACCACTGAAGCACGCGCTGGAATGGCTGCGCCAGGGCAGGGCGCTGGCCGTGTTTCCCGCCGGCGAAGTGTCGCATTGGAATGTACGCGAGGCGCAGGTTACCGATCCCGCATGGAACACCGTGGCCGCGCGCCTGGTGCGCAAGACCGGAGCCAGCGCGCTCCCGGTATATTTTTGCGGCCGTAACAGCGTGGGGTTCCAGTTGCTCGGTTTGATCAATCCGCGGCTCCGAACTCTTTTCCTCTTGCAGGAGTTTCTGCAGCAGCGCGAGAAAGACGTACAGGTTCGCATCGGCCGTGCGCTTCCCTCCGAGTTGGTCGCCAGCCTCGATAACGACGAGGAAGCTACCGAGTATCTTCGTCTGCGAACTTATCTGCTGTCGTATCGCGGCAAAAAGCCGACCTCGCTTCCCAGCAAGATGCGTTCCGCGCTTCCACGCAAGCCGCGGGAACAGATCGCTTCCGAAGTTCCATCGCGGTTTGTCATCAACGACTTTGCGAACTTAGCCCAAGAGCGGCTGCTCGTCGAAAACCAGGAGTTCGCTGTGTATGCCGCACGCGCTTCCGAGTTGCCCCACGCACTCGATGAACTCGGACGCCTCCGCGAACTGACCTACCGCGCCGCCGGCGAAGGTACCGGACGCAGCACCGACCTTGACCAGTTCGATGCCTATTACTGGCACCTGCTGCTCTGGAACAAGGAGAAACGGGAATTGGCGGGTGCTTACCGCGCCGGCAATACCGATGAAATCATCCGCCGCCACGGCATCAAGGGTCTCTACACGAACACGGTGTTCCGCTACGACGGACAACTGTTCTTGAAGATTGGCTCCGCTCTGGAACTCGGCCGCTCGTTTGTGCGTCCGGAGTATCAGCGTCAGTACGCACCGCTGTTCTTGCTGTGGAAGGCGATCGCGCGTTTCGTGGCCGCTCACCCAGAAACTCCCGTGTTGTTCGGAGCGGTCAGCATCAGCAACGAGTACAGCAGCTTGTCCCGCGAGATGATCGTTCGCTATTTCGAGCAGCGCGAAGCCGGCCGCGAATTTGGCGGCCTCATCCAGCCACGCACACCCTTTCGTGCGCCCAAGCTTCGTCGCTGGGATTGCGGCGCGATTTGCAGTGCATTGCGTGATCTCGACGAACTCGCCGAGCCGATCTCAGACGTGGAAGAAGATGGCAAAGGATTGCCCATTCTGCTCAAGCAGTATGCCAAAGTGGGAGGCAGGCTCGTGTGCTTCAACCTCGACCGTAAATTTTCCGAAGTAGTCGATGGCCTGGTGATCGTTGACCTGCGCCAGACCGATCCCTCGGTTCTAGCGCACTATATGGGCAAGGAGGGCTACGCCGCTTTCCGCCGTTTCCACAAGCTCGATTAGCGAGCTGCATCACGCATAGGGCGCTTTCTAGCGCCGGATGATATATGGGACCAACGCCGCCACTTGTCGGGAATAGGCTTCGTACGATTCACCGAACTGCGCACGCATCCATTTCTCCTCAAGCCTTAGTTTGCGCCATAGGGCGCCGAAAACGAGGGCAACAGCCAGTAGCCCGCGCCACTCTCCACGAGCCACTGCGCAACCAAGAAATGCCAGCAGAAGGCCGGTATAGATGGGGTGGCGAACCAGGGCATAGGGGCCACTGGTAATGAGTTCGTGGCCTTCCTTCACGGTGACGGCTTGGCTCCAGTTGTTCCCGAGGTGACGACGCGCGCGGACAGAAAAGAGCAGACCGCCTGCGGTAACTGCCGCGCCGCCCCAGAAGCACCAAGGGCGAAGTGGAAGAAATCGCTCGTTTAGAAATGGAAGCGGAACGCTGGGGAGCCAGAGGAGCGCCACCGCGCAAGCAAGCGTAACAAGGCGTAAAAGCCGCGGCGGCACGGACTCGCGGTGTTTGGTTTCCTTGACATTCCTCGACATCGCCCACCAATAGGCCAAGTAACTAATCCACATGGCAGGGAAAAGATAGTTATGTATGAGTGGCATGAATATTCCTCGTCGTCTCTGTCGGATCGGCTGCAATTCTTCGCCGGAGAGATCCCATGAGTACGGACCCAGCCTCCGCCATCAAACGTGAAGTGTATCAATTGATCGATTTGCAGATCGAGATGTTGAGGTCTAAGGGTTGCCCTGGCGCGAGCCTTCAAGGGCGTAACCAGTAGAGGCTTGAGCGTGCGCGATTGCGAAAACCGGCACCCAGCGTTCGAGCTTGTGATGCCCGGTCGCGTGGAACATGTAGGCGACGAGCATGTTCAGCCCCACGCCCCCGCCATAGCGATAAACGGCTCCCCATCCGTACCCGTGGGACTCGAAGAGTTTTTCAAAAGGGTCGAGGGTTCGACCGCGCGCCTGCAGGGCGCCGAGACAAGGCGGGTTGGCGCACCGGGCCATCCCGCCGCCATCGTCGTGGGACTGGATGGCCCGCAGCGCCAGCGTCTGGGAAAGCAAGTTGAATCCTTGCAGGGTAAGATTGGCCTCGTCAAGGAAACTGTGATGCGTCGGCGATTTGTCGTGCTGTTCCACTGCAAGCTCGGCGGCGTCCTCCGCGGCGACCAAAGGTGACGCGATCAAAAGCATAAAGATGCAAGCTCGCAGTTTCATAATTTTTCCGCCCCTTCCGGCCATTGTGACGGGGCGCGGCGGCAGAGGGAAAATTACGAAGGTCACAGAGATGTCATGCTTCTCTGTTGTGATTGGCACGAGGCCCAATCGCGCGGGCCCTGGCCTCGGGCGCGGCAGGCGTAGCAACAACAGGCCGGAATCATAGTTGGTGAAAGATCGCATTTCACCAATAAAAGGTTGCGCGAACGCATGCCAGCGGTCTTCCAGCGTTAAATGTGTCGGGCACTCTGGTGTAAAGTGGATTTGAAAAACTCCCTCGCGAACGGGGGATTTCGGCTACAGGAGTAACACGATGGCAAACTACGACATTGCTGAACATTGGCAAGACCTGAGCACTGGCCAAAGGGCTCGTGTGATAAATCTTGCGCCAGACGAGAAACTTAGAAGATGGGCGTCCGACCCCGACTGTAATCAGAAACTCCTTTGCGCCGCAGCTCTGGCCCGGGAGGACATTGTTCCTCTGCTAGGTGTTCCTCAAGCCACCCGTCCCAAGAATGAGCAAGGCGATGTCCCCTTTAGTCCGCGCACCGAACTCTCCGAAGACGCGCGGTACCTCGCTGGACTCATCGCCCATCAAAACAAGATGGAACATCTAGAGCTGGAGTTACGGGCGCTAAGCTTATGGGAGCTTACCTGCTTTGCGTGGAAATGCTGGTGTGCAGTATTGTTATCGTCTATTCCCATAGCGGCAGGGGCGCTGCTGGTCGCTCTAGTCATAGCAAATAGGGGCCGGATGTAGGGCCTGGTTCAAACCTGCTCCAGCGGAGTTCGTTGATATGCCACCGGCATCGACAATTAAGGATCGCAAGTAGGCGGAAGAGATCTTCGATGTTCGAAGAGATTGTAGGATCGCCGGAAGCACTGTGCCGGGTTCTTTGACGATATTGCCAGCCAGGCAGCCAACCTTTGGGGCACTCCCAGCGCGTTTCATCAGAGAAAGGCCCGCTGAAATTACAGACGTCCGGTCTTATCAGGGCTTATTTATTAATCTAACTTTGTTTTTGTTTTCACTGTGCCTTAACATTACGAGGCGAAGATGCTCCCGCCATTCTTCTTCTACACTTGGCGCAGTCTAAATCCAAGTTAGGCGCGCAATTTCGAAGGCGCGGATAACTCGGGATAGCGGGTTCGGCCTTGTACCTCGAATCCGCTGCATCAACTGATCCGCTACATCAACTGAGGAAAAAAGGCCTGCTAACTCGGGACGGCGAAGCTTTGCCTCCGCACAGCAACCTCCTTCCAAGAGCCAAATTATTTGGCGATGTCCAATAAATCATGCCGAAAGTTCATATTTTATGATAACTGCAGAGATTTCCAACCCAACGCGCAGTTGGTTCGCGGTCTATACGGCCTCAAATCACGAGAAACGCGTCACGCAACATCTCCGAATGAGGGAGATCGAAATTTTCTTGCCGCTGTACAGCGTCACCAAACGATGGAAAAACCGCATCACCGTAAAGGTCGAACGGCCGCTCTTTTCCGGATATGTTTTTGCACGAATTGACCCAACGGAAATCATAAGAGTGCTTGAAGTACCGATGGTCTATTCGATTGTCGGCAATAGACGCGAGCCAGTTCCGCTTCCGGATGCCGAGATTGAAAGACTCCGTGCAGGATTACAGGGGCGGCAAGCTCATCCATTTCCCTACGTGAAGGTGGGTAATCGCGTGCGAATTCGGTCGGGACCCCTTGCCGGCCTGGAAGGTATCGTAGTCCGCACCTACGGAACTCTGAGTGTTGTGCTCAGCGTGGACATGATTCAGAAGAGCATTGCAGTGCACGTTGAAGCTGACGAATTGGAATCGTGTGCGCAGGGATCGTGTGCACAGGGCATGACCCTTTCGCAAGGCGCAGCTCGAGAATTGCACGAAGATCGAATAAGGAGCTCGATATGAAACTGCAGATAGCAAAAGCTCGTTTTTGGTTGGTCGCGTTGGTAATGAGCGGAACAACCTTCGTGGCGGCCCAGGTTTCATCTGCCCCGGCGGTTTCCCCGTTTCGGGCGTACTCGGGCGAGCGAGACGCGCCCTCCGTTCTCAGCGTCGGCAGGCCCTCCGAGCTTGAATCACGAGTGGTGGCCACCGCCGAACCGTCATTGCCGGACGCTCCGAGCGAGATTGCGGAGAGACAGCCGTCGGAGCAGCCACCTCCCTCGACCAGGAAGTCGACGGAAGCATCGCCTCGACCGCCCATTAAGACCTCGTTTGACCGTACGTTCCTGGTCGCGAACGGGTTCTTACTTGGCTCAACGATCGCAAACGTAGAGCTGATTGCGCGCTGCCAGCCAAGCGCTTGCCAAGCCGTACCGGGCGCCATACGCAGCCGCGGCGCCCTATATGGAATAGGAATCCCTGCAAGTATTGGGATCTCATATTTAAGTTACCGACTCAAGCGCGCCGGCACCAGACTGTGGATCGCGCCTGTTGCTCTGTTTACCGCCGGCAACCTTGTCTACGCGGTGCATGCCTCACAGTATGGTCAATGAAATCTCAAAGCTCCACAGGAATCTGCTTTTGTCCACCTGTAGTTGTTGGAAGGAGTTCTAAGAAGTATGCAAAACAAACCTGAAAGACAAATAACCAGAGTTGCAGCATTGGGACGGGTGTCAAACTCGGTCACCTTGCCTCCGGTATTTCGCAATCCTGATGTCTCGCTCGGGGAGATTTGGCTCAAGATCTGGAAACGAAGGGTCGCCGCGTCGTTGTTCGCGGCTGGAATTTTTCTAGCCGTTACGCTGTACACGTTTTTAAAAAAGCCGGTGTATGAAAGCGTCGCGCAAATGCGCGTTGATTCCAGCCAGCAGGGAAGTCTCGGACTGGAAGATCTGCTCTCGCAGAAGCTTGCGGACTCCGACGCCGAGGGTGGACGTTTGCAGACAGAACTCACAATCTTGCAGTCTGCTCCTGTTTCCATGCAAGTGATAAAAAACCTCGACCTGGGACACCGCGAAGACTTCGCCGGTAAGAAGTTAATGGCAAAGGTGACCGCCATCGATCCGATCAAAATGGACCCACTGTCACGCGAAAAACTGCTGATCAAGTTCCACGATGCCGAGAAGCTTGAGGTCCTGCCGAAGACGAGGGTGATCGAGATCCGTTTTCAAAACCCCGACCCCAAGCTCGCCGCGGACACGGTAAACGCCATAGTTGACGCGTACTTGCAGCGTAACTTCGATGTCAAGTACCAGGGCGCAGTCCAAGTTTCGGAATGGCTTTCCAAACAGATGGAGGACCTTAAGACCGATGCTGCCCTCGCGGAGCAGCGACTGGCTGAGTTCCAAAAACAAAATAACATCCTGGGTACGGATGAGAACAACAACATCGTCATCGACAGATTGCGCCATTTGAATTCGCAACTGGCAGACGCCGAGGGAGATCGGATTGTTAAAGAGGCTCGTTTCCGCCTGGCGAGTTCTGGGAACCCCGAGTTGGTCGCGGCCGTAGTCCCAAGCGTTACCTTGCAAGCCTTGCGGACGCAGGAAACCGACCTAAAGTCGCAGTATGCGCAACTCGACGCGAAGTTCGGCAGCGGATTCCCCAGGGTACAAGAATTGCAAGCGCAGCTAAAACGCTTGGATCAAACCATCGCCGATGAGGTCAGCAACGTTGGCCAGCGCCTGCACGATGAATTCCTGGCTGCCCAAAACAGTGAGAGTCTACTCCGGCAGCAATTTGAGCTCCAGAAGCAGGAGGCATTCAACTTAAACGCGAGTGCTGTACAGTTTGCTACCCTTAAGCATGAGGTCGAGTCCAGCCAGGGACTGAGCGACACTCTGCAATTGAAATTGAAAGAAGCGGGTCTCATGGCTGGATTGGCGTCAGCAGATATCAGTATTGTGTCTCGAGGCATGGTTGGGGCTCGTCCTGTTTTCCCTAAGAAAACGCTGATGCTCCCGCTCGGTTTCCTAATCAGTATCTTCGGGGGTTTGGTGTTCGTGTTTGTGCTGGAGTCTTTCGATGATTCCATGCGCACGTCCGAAGAGGTCGAAGCTGCTTCGTCCGTTCCGGCGCTTGCCACAATCCCTCTGATTACCAACAGATTGTTGCGCAATGGTACAAAGAGTAGGAAGTATCTGCCGGGCCCTGGTGGCTTGGGCATTATGGCGGCTCAGCGGCCCGCATCGCTCCTGGCCGAATCATATCGGGTGCTTTGCAACTCGCTGTTACTCACCGCTGCTGATCGCCCTCCGCGGCTTCTGGTCGTCACCAGCTCTTTTCCCAGCGAGGGCAAATCGGTTTCAAGTTGTAACCTCGCCATTACCTTGGCGCAACGCGGGTCGCGTGTGCTCCTGGTAGACGCCGATCTGCGGAGATCTACGCTGTTGCGTCAGTTGGGGGTAGAGCCAGGTACGACCGAGGGGCTCAGTTCCGTACTGACTGGCAACAGCGCATCGCAGGCGGTAACGAAACCATTCCCGCAACTTCCGAACTTAGAAGTGATCCCCGCTGGCCCCCAGACCCCTTGGCCGGCTGAGTTGTTAGCATCGAAGAAAATGAAAGAGTTACTGGAGCGGTGGTGTACTGAGTACGATCACATCGTCATAGACACCACCCCGATTCTGTTCTTTGCCGACACTATGCCCCTAGCGGCGAAGGCGGACGGCGTCTTATTGGTGGTGCTCGCCGGTCGATCCCGGCGAAAAGCAATGGTCCGCACGCTTGACATGCTTTCTCGAGCCAAAGCGCATGTTCTTGGGTTGATTGTTAATGGGGCCGTTCTCGAATCCGAATACACGAATTCCTATGTTACTTACGGATACAGCAAAGGCTACGGTGATTTCAATGAGAATAATGAACATGCCTAAAGAGAGCTTCAGAAAACGTCTGCGAGCACTGGTATTTGCGCTGTTGGTCTTGGGAGTTGTTGCGACGACGCCGTTCGCACTTGGACAAAAGAACGTAACAGACGTCGCACCGCCTGCACTTCGAATCTCTGCGGGCGACCTGCTTGTTGTCGACGTGTTCGACACGCCCGAGCTGTCAGCTAAGCTGAGGGTGAGCGAGAAAGGCGATGTCGATATTCCGGTTGCCGGCAGCACCCACGTTGGTGGCCTTACTGCGGAGGAGGCCGCTGCGAGTATTGAGCGTCTTCTACGCGACGACAACATACTCAAGCATCCGCACGTAGAGGTCTTTATTCAGGAATACGCCACACAAGGGGTGTCGATTCTCGGAGAGGTCAAGAATCCCGGTGTTTATCCGGAACTCGGGTCGCACTCACTGCTGGACTTCATTTCAGTCGCCGGAGGCATAACGCCAACGGCAGGCAAGGCAGTTACAATCACCCACAAGAATGACCCGGACAATCCTACCACCGTCCAGCTCGACAACAATGGACCAGAGGTGGCCAAACGTGGAGCGCTGGCGATTCTGCCGGGTGATACCATCATCGTTTCTCGATCTGGCATTGTTTACGTAATTGGCGATTTGGGGAAGCCGGGAGGGTTCCTGATCGAAAACAATCAGCATCTTACTGCCCTCGAGGCCATAGCCCTTGCCCAAGGAGCGAACAAGGATTCGGCCCTGAACGGCTCCAGACTTATAAGGAAAACTCCCACGGGCGAGCAGGAATCGCGTATCGAACTGGGAAAGATTCTTGCCGGCAAGCAAAGCGATATTAGTCTTCAAGACGGCGACATCTTATTCGTTCCGACTAGTAAGAGTAAGACAATAGCGTTACAGGGGATTACGTCCACAGTCGGCCTACTCAGTGGAATTGCTATCTATAGAGGTTTCTAAAGAATGCGGCCGATCATAACTTTTGCGATAGCAGCGGCCTTTCTATGTGAGGCGGGCGTCCTCTCAGCCCAACAAGTCGATCCCGGCATTGTTCCGTTCGATCCGTCGGCCAATTCGCGTGTGCAGGACCCCGATCGGCCGGATAGTCCGCTACTCCCAGCTGGAAATTGCTCATGGAGTTCCCCTTGGACATTACAGCCCATCATGAGCGGAACGTCATTTGCGGGTACATTCGGACCAGCGCAAAATCTTGGACCCGTGATCAAGGCGAGTCAATTTCCAAGTCTGGGCGGGACCTCAGTCTGGGGACCCTCATCCGCGTTCGCCGCTTGGACCGGACAGCCAGTCATGAGCGACGCATCATCAGCGGGCGCGTCTGGACCAGCGCCGAGAACTGCTTCTATCAGCAAGGTGAGTCAATTTCCAAGTCTGATCGGCATCTCAGTCTGGGGACCGTCATCGTCCGCCGCGTCGTCCTACCTGAACGCCAACGGTGCCCGGGGCCAGACTCAGAGTGCGGCGCGATCGACAAAAGCCGTTGGATCTCGCAATCGCAAGCTCGACGTGACGATGGCCAGAGCCTATGTGCAATCAGCAAGAATGGGCCGCCGAGAGGACGAATTCTCGGTGGATGCACTCGCGGTACAAAAGGCGATAGAACAGACGGCAGAACAGAATGAACCGTCAGATCCACACCTCAAACTGCGTCAGTTGAAACAAGAGCTGAAACAGTCAGCCGCAGCAGCACGGTCTGCACGATTACGAATTGCCAATCCATTTCAGTCGAACGCTGATGCCTCGACGGCACATTGGGGACGCGACGCATCAAGCTTGAGCGCCCTTGGACAACAGCAACACGAGACTGGGACGTTGTTGCATTACGGCTTCAATGCTCGCAACAAACCCCGCCGCTGGCACCGCGGCGCAGTCCATACGCCGGGTTCGCGCGACTACCCATCCAACTGGACCAGATAGAGACGTTCAAACTCCTGCTCACCGGTAAGCATCTCAAGACTGGGAACTCGTCTGAGCCGCGCTGTGATGTGAAGGGGTTCCGCACAGCGCAGTCCTCACCTCGTTCACTTCCCGGTTATTTCACCCCTCAGCCTAACCATCGTAGTCCCCTCGAACTCGTTGCCAGCGCCGCATCGTGGTGTCCCGCTCTGACCCTGCGTGTGCCCGGCAAAAGAAGCGACGGCCTCTGGCCCCGAACGAACTGGAAAAGGGAATGGAACCATGATCGGTCTATTGAATCGGACTGTCTTCAACGTGCGCTTGATGACTCTGCTATTGCCGCTGCTGTCGTTTATGATTGCAGGCGCGATCGAGTGGCAGCGCATTATCGATTCCAACCTGGATCCGCATCCTTATTTTGGGCTGCTCATCTTCGGGACGATCGCGTGGTCCATCGCGATCGAAAGCTGCGGTCTTTCCACCACACGATACATTCTGACGAGCGGCGGAAATGTCTATTCCGCATTTCTCGCAACGCTGATCAACGTGTTCGCCGAACTCGTGATCATGTTCTTCTATCGCGCGGCGAGTTTTTCGCGGCTGTTCGTAGTTTTGACTTCGATCATCCTGTTCTTCTCCGCCGTCGCCCTGCGCTTCGTCCTTCGCGCTGCCATGAGGGGGCGCTACCTGCACAACTCCGGAGGCGTCCGGGTGTTGATCATCGGGGCTGATGACTTTGCGGCGCGTACGGCGAGGGATCTCGTGGATCGTGAGTTTCAGGCCCTGCAGATCGTGGGATTCGTCCAGCTTCCCGGGCAGAACCCGAAGGTTAAGGGGCGAGTTTATGAAATGGATGGCATCGCCAACCTAATGGCGGGAAATCAAATCGACGACGTGGTGCTCGCGCTTCCGGCTTCGCGGCTGCACGAAATGTCGACAATTCTGGAGAACGTGCAGCACCTCGGCGTTCCCGTGCGAGTGGTGCTCGATCTGGGCGATCAACCTCCCACCAGCGACCGCCTCGTCAATATCAACGGCGTCTGGATGGTGAGCGTCTGCCAGTCGCCCACGGAATCAGTGATGTACATGATCCTGAAGCGCGGATTCGACATCGCCTTCTCGACGGTGGTCCTGATTCTTGCCGCCCCAGTGATGGCGGCGATCGCTCTCGCAGTGAAATTATCCTCACCCGGCTCGGTGTTTTTCGCCCAAAACCGGGTTGGGTTCAAGGGTAACGTCTTCAAGATGTACAAATTCCGCACCATGCGCATGAGCACTACTCAAGAAGGAGACACGCGCTGGACCTGCCGCGACGATTCGCGGCGCACGGGCGTGGGCGCGTTCCTGCGCCGCACCAGCCTGGATGAACTCCCGCAATTCTTCAACGTGATCAAAGGCGACATGAGCGTCGTCGGCCCCCGCCCGGAGCGCCCGCACTTTGTCGAGAAGTTCGGAGTCGAAGTTCCTCGCTACCACGCCCGCCACTATCTGAAGGTCGGCATCACCGGATGGGCACAGGTGAATGGCTGGCGCGGCGATACTTCGATTGAGAAACGGGTCGAACACGACCTCTACTATCTGCGGAACTGGAGCCTACTCTTCGATCTGCGGATCGTGATCCGCACGGTCATGGACTCCGTGAACGCCAAACACGCCTATTAAATGAGCTCACTCGCCGGAATTGTTTTGGTGGGAGGTCTCGGTACCCGCTCGCGATCGGTTTTTCTCACCGGCCCGAAGAGTATGGCCCCGGTGGCCAATAGACCCTTCCTGGAATATCTGCTGGCCAAACTGCGTCTCGACGGTATTCGGCGTGTTGTGCTGTGCGTCGGCTACCGGCGATCCGAAGTTCAGGGTCATTTCCACAAAGGAACGAAAATGGGGCCTGGAACTGCGGTATTCCATCGAAGAAGAACTCTTGGGAAATGCCGGGGCGGTCAAGAAGGCCGCCCGTATGATTGACGCTCCCGTCCTCTTTGTTTTCAACGGTGACTCGCTGGTAGGCCTCGATGTGCAAGCCATGTTGGATTTTCATCATAGTCGCAGGGCGCTGGCTACCGTGGCTCTGGTGGCGTCCAACAGGACCAGTCGTTACCGTCGCGTTTTGATGGACGGAAAAGGAGCCATTACCTCATTTCGCGATCAGCACACCAACTCGAGCGCCAACGAGAGAGGCAATCGCCTGGTCAATACCGGCGCATATCTGTTGAGCCGGCAATTTGTCGATTCCATTCCCGATGAGCGTCCGGTTTCGATGGAAGATGAGATGCTTCCCAAGCTCATTGGATCCGGACTGTACGGCTTTGTCACGAATGGTTTATTCCTCGACATCGGTGTGCCTGACGATCTGGCACGAGCACAACACGAACTCCCCATGAGGTGGAAGGTATGAAGATTCGTGCGAAAGCACCCCTGCGCATCAGCTTCGCTGGAGGCGGCACCGATGTACCGCCGTATCC
>Ga0187782_10002808_pt1 | contig 12889 bp, 7 predicted proteins | sample 0715_SJ02_MP15_2_FD_132454 | JGI IMG/M metagenome (GOLD analysis project Ga0187782, IMG submission 132454) | Tropical peat soil microbial communities from peatlands in Department of Meta, Colombia - 0715_SJ02_MP15_20_MG | ecosystem: Environmental > Terrestrial > Soil > Wetlands > Peat | place...
CGACGGCGACGGTACCTTCCAAGTCACGGAAAGAAGCTTTACCCAGGTGCCGCTGGGCGGGGAAGGGACGATTCTGCAAAATGAGTGCAGTTACTTGAAGCAACTGGGAAGCGGCGCGGGCATCTGTACCTGCGGAAGCGGCAACTAAACCTTCGCGGCAGTATTGCCCGTAGATGGTCCAAGCTTAGTTCCCGCTGCGTCGTTCACGTCTCAACGAGCCACAATGGACTTGTAACTGGGAGTGCGGGGAATCCTGTCGTGCACTTCCTTTTATCGGTCTTTGCTCCGATCATCTTCATTCCCGCGCGCATAGTTTCTTTCGAACTGATGATCTCGTGTGTTGGTGGGGGTGAGAAAACTTCGGGGTGAAGGCTGGAAGATGATTAAAGACAGACGTAGTTGCCTGCGGCATAGGGTGCATGGACCAATCTTTGCCAGTTTCGATGGGGTCACAGGCGGCATGATTCTGGATCTCAGCGAGCAGGGCCTGTCAATGCAAACGGTCGTCTCTCTGGACGCCGACCACCAATTTCAACTCAGCGTCGATCTGCCGGATTCGGGCACCCAGCTGGACACCCACCTGGAGACGACTGGCTATATCGCGTGGGCAGATGCTCTGGGTCGCGCCGGAGTGCGATTCTCCGAGCTCCCCGTGGAGGCGCGCCAGCGCTTGGATGATTGGCTGGCGCTCAATGACACAGCGCCCAGTCGCAAGGCACCGAAGCTTAGCTTCGATCGAGTGCCTGGTCTTGGGCTGGACACCAACTCTGCAGGCGATGGAGCGTGCGCGCCGCGATCCATTAGTTTGGAAGCCGGAGCTAGTTTGGAAGCCGAAGGCGGCGCTGCAGGGATCGATGGTCGAGCACCGGTTTCGACCTCAATTCAGTATGAGTTCAACTCGCTAGGGTCGGACCTGAATGCTGCGCTGCGGGTGATCAGCGAACGCGCGCGGACGCTCTTACGCGGCTCGGGCGCGGCCATCGCGATCGCCGACAGAGGTCCTATGATGTGCCGGGCGAGCGTCGGAACCGGCGGACCACCGCTCGGAACGCGCTTGGATGTGAACTCGGGTTTTTCCGGGGAGTGCGTACGTACAGGAAAAACCCTGCGTTGCGACGATGCCGAGACCGATTCCCGCATCGAAGCGGCGGTCTGCCGGCGACTCGGTATTCGCTCGATAGCGGCCGCACCGATCCGGTACGAGCGCGAGGTGGTCGGAGTGCTGGAGGTTTTCTCTCCGCTCGCCTTTGCTTTTGACGAGGGCGATCTCGCGGTACTGGAGCGTCTGGCACAGACCGTGCTTCTCATGTTGAGCAGGCATGACCGTTGTGGAGTGTGGCGGGAAGATCAGCCCGGACGCCGCTAAAGCAATCATTCCTAGGCTGTGTTCCACGTGGAACGTTATACCGGTATTTGTGTTGGTATAATTGTGTATTTACAATAGGACTCAAATGAAACCACGGAAACGACTTACGAAGCGGGCACGGGCATCGCGGAAAGTGACCAAAAGTGAGGCGCCGGCGGGGTCGAAGAGGCGTCCCCGGTACATTCCTGTGAGGAGTGGGCCGGCATGTACCGGCCGGTGAAGAAGCCTGTAACGTTGCGGCTGGATGCCGAACTGCTGGCATGGTTCCAACGGGCCGGGCGGGGGTACCAGACGCGCATCAACCGGGCTCTTCGGAAGCTGATGATGGCGGCGAGAAAGAAGGCGCGGGAGTGAGGCTCATTCGGAAGCGCCTTCAGCACGAACTCGGCGGCGACGGTATCAAGTTTACGAGAAAGGGTGGGCCAGCCTCCAACATTGCGGTTCGCGGCCCACGGTGCATTAGTATAGCTTTAGGATGAATGCCATCCGAAAACATCGATTCGTTTTCCAATACCTGCTGGCTCTGAGCCTTGTTTTGGTAGTTGTCGGTATTTGGAGTGTTATAGAAAAAAACGGATCGACGTCTCAACGGGTGTTGGAGCAGTACTGGGCGTGGCAGGCGGCGGGGAAACATCCAGGCAACGCTATCAACATCGTTCGTTTCGCATTTGAAACACACAACTATTCCTTCCTCTTGCATTGGATCTTCGCGGGCGCGCCGACCATTGCAGCGATTGTTGTTTGTGCGCTGGCGTGGGGACGCGCAGGGGTGCGGCGCCTGTTTGGCAGACTCAAGCCGTGGAACAATGGCGTCCGGCCGACAGAGGCCCTCAAAGTGTATGGCGTTATCGTAGTGGTCTATTTGGCAGTCTTTGTGGCGCTGTTGTGGTCTTTGCGCTCCAGCCCGGATGCGTTTCACAATGCCTATGGGAAGCTCGGAGGCACACCCCTATTTGCATTGGTGACTGCTCTTGTGGGCCTGTTCATCGATGAGGGGGGAATGCTGGAAGAGCTGGGATGGCGCGGCTTTGCCATGCCGCAGTTGCAAGATCGTTTTCGGTCTCCGGCCGTGGCAAACCTTCTGCTCGGCTTCTTATGGTTCGCGTGGCATTTCCCGCGCGAACTCCCAACCTTGTTCACGCACCAGGAACCGGGCAAATGGGCCTTGATGCAATTGATTTTCTGCCTTTACTGTATTTCGCTGGCGATAGTAATGGCCTATGCGGTGAATCGCACCGGCGGAAGCGTGTTGCCCGCGATCATGATTCATAGCGGCCCGAACGTTTGGGCGAAAACCGATGCCATGAAAGTAGTTTACGACCGCTTGGGCTTCGACTTCAGGCTGATCATGATGGGGGCCATCGCGATACTGCTGGTCGCGATCACGCGTGGACAGTTAGGCCGTATTCGCGCGTCGGAGGGTAGGCGCCTCGAGCCCGCAGGGGCTCAGGCCGATGGCAAGTCGAGTTGAGAATGCGATGTTAATTCCGCCGAAAGGCGCGGTGATCTACTACTAGAGGGGGAACCGCTTGATAACGCGACGAATTTTTCTCGAACGAGCTGGGCTGCTTAGCGCGCCAGCGCTTTTTAACCGGCTTTACCGAACTCGGGATGCACTGCTCCGATCTCCAGCGGGGCGCTCCAGCGGATATGGCGACAGAGAATCGGCGAGTTCGTCATACATCGATCGCGCCCGCGCCCTGCTGCAAGATGCCCCATTAATCGATACTCACAACGACCTGCCGTCGATGCTGCTTGAGCAACACGCCGACCCGTCACGGGTTAACCTGGGCAAGATGCAGCCTACGCTTTGCGGAGATGTTCCCCGTCTCCGAGAAGGCGGAGTCGGCGCACAATACTGGTCGGTCTGGGTCGCGTCTTCGACGCAAAAAAGTCACACGTCTTTACATGAAGCCTTGCGGGAGTTCGACGTCGCGCTCCGTTTGATCCGCAGTCAGCCTGATTTCGAACAAGCTTTGACCGCCGATGACATAGAGCGAATTCATAAGACAGGCCGCATAGCCTGCCTGATTGGCGTCGAGGGCGGCCACATGATCGAAAATTCACTGGCCGTGTTGCGCATTTTCTACGATCTAGGCGCCCGCTACATGACTCTGACGCACTGGGACAACATCGACTGGGCAGACGCTGCGACCGACCGGCCGGAACACAACGGTTTGACGGAATTTGGCAAGCAAGTGGTGCGAGAAATGAACCGGCTCGGAATGTTCGCGGACATCTCGCACGTAAGCGCCGACACCATGCGCGATGCGATCAATGTGAGCAAAGCGCCAGTGATTTTTTCCCATTCCGATTCATTCACTGTCGATCCTCATCCCCGTAACGTGCCGGACGACGTTCTTCGTCAACTGCCTGCCAACGGCGGCGTCGTGCACGTGAACTTCATCAAAGAGTTCGTATCGCCGATGAATGCGGCTTGGCAGGATCGGCGAGAGGTTGCCCTCAGAGAACTGCACACGCGGGTCGATACGGATCAGGCCGTCGAGCAAGGCGTGAAAAAATGGGAGAAGGAGAATCCATACCCTCGTCCCACCATCGCGGATGTCGCGAACCACATTGACCATATTCGCGAGGTCGCCGGAATCGATCATATCGGTATAGGGTCCGATTATTACGACGCTGGCCGCGGCTCTATGGTGGAGGGCCTTGATGACGTCAGCCGTTATCCCTACTTGTTTGCGGAGTTGCTGAACCGGAGATACTCCGACGCGGATATTCTCAAGATTGCCGGGCGCAATCACTTGCGTGCGATGCGGCAGATGGAACGAGTGGCTGCTGAGCTCCAGAAGTCGGAGCTCCCTCTGCTCGATGCGGCGGCAGGACAGTAGGCGAGTGCGTTTGCAAACAACTACGATGCAGGGAGAGTGCATGAACACAAATGAGTTGCCGCTTACGCGCCGTCAACTGCTGGGGATGTTGAACATTGCCGCAGGAGCTACAGCTTGTCCTGCGTTAGCGGCTGAGCCTGAGGGCATCGTTGCACAATCCCTTTTTGTGGCGCCACAGCAAGAAAGCACAAGTGGAATGGCCAAGCCGCAGCGGCTGGCCGAGGTCGAGCCGGAGCTTGCGCGCGTTCTCAAGCGGAGCATGATCGATAGCCCGGTCCAATTCGCCGTCTCGGAAATACGCTTTGAGACCGTCACGGTCACGATGCGCGACGGAGTGCGGCTCGCCACCGATCTGTATTTACCGCCCAAGCTGCCGGCACCTGCGATTGCGGTGCGTACGCCGTACGATAAAGGCAGGGACCTGTGGGCCGGAGCCTTCCTCTCCTTTGCGCGGCGCGGTTATATCGTGGTCTCACAAGATTGCCGCGGCACCGGCGCCAGCGAGCCAGACCATTGGGACTATTACATGTATGAGCCCGAGGACGGATACGACTTCGTCGAATGGGTGAGCAAACAGGAATGGTTCAACGGTTTCCTCGGCTCGTGTGGCGGATCTTACGTCGGGCAAACGCAGTGGCACATGGCCATGCATCCTCGCATGACGACCATCGTCCCTGAGGTGAGCGGCCTCGGGGTGGGCATCAACACCACGCATATGCACATGTTCGAGAATGCCTATTCGCGTTCCGTCGGCAAGGGTGAGGGGAAGGTCAAAATTTCGGATGTGGAGCTGGAGGGCCTGATTCTGAAGGAGACGCTGGCCACCGGCTATTTCAACGAGCCGCTCGAAAAACCCTTTCCCGAGGCGCTGCTTACCCGCTTTCCTAATCTGCGCACGATGCCGCGGGCTCAGGCCAAGCGTTGGCTCTGGGAGTACTACTGCTCGCTCAATTGCGCCGGGCGCGCCGAGTTTGTCAAGCAGGCCACGGGCGCGAAGAACGTGACCGCTCTTGAAGTGGAGTGGCTGTCCTCAATCTTCGGGCAGCAGATCTCGCATGACCGGCATACTTTGCCGCATCCCCGGCCTGCCGAGCTGTGTAAATCGTTTCATGCACCTGTGTTGCTGCGCACTGGCTGGTACGACTGGGGGCTCAATGATGCGCTCGCCACCTGGGAGTTGCTGCTGCGCGCCGCTCCCGAGCCCATGCGTTCCCACTGCCGCCTGTTCATCGCCCCGAGTGCCCATAACATGCCCGGTTATCACGAAGGGATGGCAGAGCATCCCGAACTGTATCACGCCTACAGTTTCACCACGAATTTCGAGATGCAACTGCGCTGGTACAACACGGTGCGGGAGAACAAGATCGACTCGTGGCCCACAGTAATCTATTACCTAATGGGGGCCAACGAATGGCGAGTTGCCGATAACTGGCCGGTACCCGAGGCACGCGCAGTCTCCATGTATCTGAATGGTGGCGGCAAGTTGAGTACCCAAGCGCCAAACAGGGCAACGAGCCTCACCCGCTATACCTATGACCCGAACAATCCCACGCCGACCGTGGGCGGCAGCATCGTCTCCTATGTTTACCCGCCCGGTAGCGTCGACGTAAGCGAGGTACAGAAGCGCACGGACGTGCTGACCTACACAACCGAGCCGCTCAAACATGATCTCGACATCGTAGGGCCGCTACGCATGATTGTCTTCGCTAGTTCCAGCGCGCTTGATACCGACTTCGCGGCGCGGCTGTCGGATGTGTTTCCCGATGGGCGCGCCATTCAGTTGCAGAACGGGGTGCTGCGTGCCCGCTATCGCAATATCGAGCGCGGCGGCGAACCGGAACTGCTGGAGCCCGGACGCATCTACCGCCTGGAGATCGACATGTGGGCGACCGCCAATCGGTTCAAAGCCGGCCACCGTCTGCGCGTCGATATCTCCTCCGCCGACTTCCCCAAATTTGACCGCAACACGAACCGCGGTGGAATGCCGGGCTCCCCGATCCCCGCGGTGCAGACCATCTATCATGACTCGGAACACCCATCGCACCTGCTCATATCAGTGCTGGATCATGAGACCGTTGGTTTTCACGGTGCTGGATCGGAGTAGTGCAGAGCCGTCGGTAGGGCCGGCAAGTCGGGTGGCCGCAGCGGCAGACTCTTGGGTTTCTCTTGGATCTCTTGCATCAGGATCTCCACCGCCTTTTCCAGCTGTGGATCCTTTCCTTGCATGACTAAGTCCGGGCGATTGTCCACCTCGATGTCGGGCTCGACGCCGCGGTTCTCGATAAGCCACTTGCCGTCCAACCCATAAAAGGGGAATTCGGGGGCGATCGCAAAACCACCGTCGATCAGGGGCATCTCATCGCGGATGCCCTTCGTGCCTCCCCAGGTACGCTCTCCGATGAGCGGACCCAAGTGATAAACCTTAAAGAAATGGCTAAAGAGGTCGCCGTCAGAAGCGGCATAGTGATTGGTCACGCACGCCATATAACCGTTGAACACACCCGCAGGGACAGTATGGCTTTCCCAGTTGCGTGCTGCCATCATCCCTACCAGCACCCGACGCAGGCGGTCGAAGATGATTTGATCTACAAAGCCGCCGAGGTTGTAGCGGATGTCAATGATCATTCCTTCCTTTCGAGTCTGTGGGAAGTACTGCTTGACAAAGGCATTCAGTCCACGGGCGGACATGTCAGGGATGTAAACGTAGCCGATGCGGCCTCCACTGGCCTCGTCAACTTTGCGGCGATTGGTCTCGATCCAGTCAAGTTCGCGCAGGCCGGCTTCGTTGGAAATTGGCCGCACGAGCACGTCATGAGCGCCCTCGGCGGCCGGTTTGCTATTCACGGTAAGGGTAACCGCTTGATTGGCGGTGTTGATGAAGAGCTGGTACGGGTCCTGCGGGATGAGCAGAGGGCGCCCATCGACGGCTAGCAAGTAGTCACCCTGCTTGACCAACACTCCGGGCTCGGTAAGAGGCGAGCGCAGGTTACGGTCCCAGTTTTCACCCGGATAGATCTTAGCGATGCGGTACAAGCCGGATTTCGGATCACTTTCGAAGTCGACGCCCAGCAAGCCCACATTCACCGGTTTAAGATCGGGATAGTCACCGCCGCCCACATAGGCATGCGAGCTCTGAAGCTCTCCGACCAGTTCGCCTAGTAAATAAGTGAGGCTGAAGCGGTCTGCGACAAAAGGTAGGAGCTGAGCATATTTGTCCCGCTGCTGCTCCCAAGCCACGCCGTTTATGGAGGAGTAGGAGTAATCGCGTTGCAGGCGCCAGACCTCATAAAAAATCTGCTTCCATTCGGCACGCGGATCTACTTCCATCAACATGTTTTCGAACTTGAGAGCCCCCGACCCGACTTTTACGGGCTCCCTGCTTGCAGGCGCCTTGGCGTCGATGATGCCGTAAGTGCGACTCACCTCACTCTTGGGCGCGCCGGCCATACCCATCGCCTGACGCGCAGCATCCGGCGCTGAATAAAGCAACTTCGTGCCATCGAAGGAGAGGACGTACTGATCGGCACCCTCGATCAGGATTTCGTCCTTCTGCTCCTTGAGGTCGTAAACGTGGATCGCCGGTGTTTCGCCGGGAAGCGGACCGGAAATGCCCTCGATGGGAGATGTGACGTAGAAGATGAGATCCTTTGCCGCGCGCAGGAGTTGGAGATCGCCGGGGGAAATTGGCAATGCGACAATGCGATTCTGAATGCCCTCAAGATCTATGCGAAAGGCTGGAGGTTTCTCTTCGGAGTTACTGGGTGCGAGCCTCGCCTTAGGTTCTTGAGTTTGTGATGGCTCCTCCGGACGATTTAGGTTGCTTGGCCCTTGTGCCAATAATTTCGGAGACGTTTGAGTTCTGGCTTCGTCGCTCAAAACAGGGAAAGGAGAGGACTCATTGGCGCGCAGAGTCACGACGTAAACGCGACTAGCTTTGGGATTGGAGAAGCCAGGGTCGTAGCCTTCCAACACCTCGTTGAAATCACGATTGGACAAGAAGTATAGGTATTTGCCTTCAGGGTCGAAGTACGGCGCCCAACTCTTGCTGGCGCTGGTGGTCACCGGGATGGACCTACGCTCGGCAAGGCTATAGACGTAGATCACGTCGTTGAGATTGACAGCCGGCTTGGCGTACGTCACCCAGCGGCTATCGGGCGACCAGCTGTAATCGGTCAGTTCGTCATATTTCCCTTCGTCGATGAGAACAGGCTTCTTTTGATCGACGTCAACATAGAATAGACGTGTTGCCTTGTCGGCGAAGACGAGTTTTTTACTGTCGGGCGCCCATTTAGGCGTCAAGCGGAACATGTTGCCGTCGGACGTAATCTGGAGTTCCTTTCCGACACCGTCCTGGGGTGCAAGGTAAAGCTCATCTTCCCCAGTGCGGTCAGACATGTAGGCGATCCAGCGACCGTCGGGCGACCAGGCAGCGTACTTTTCACGGATTCCCGGAGTGCGCGTTAAATTGCGAATGCTCCCTTCCTTGGCCGGCACCGTGTAAACGTCGCCACGGGCCGTGAACACGCCTCGGTTGCCGTCGGGGCTAATGTCGAAATCGGTGATTAGCTTGCTCACGTTTTCCCAGTGGCGCGACGCCAATTCCCGATCGCCGGGCAGATAGACGGCCAGTTTGTGGACTCGCTCACTTTTCAGTTCCATCTTGTACAGGAACCCGCCGTTTTCGAAGACGATGGAATCCGAACCGAGGCTGGGCCAGTTGACGTCGAAATCGGTGAAGTGGGTGAGTTGCGCAATTTGGTGCGTGGTCAGGCTGTAGCGGTAGATGTTGAGGCGGTGCTCGGAACCGCGATCGGAGTCGAAGTAAATTGTGTCGCCATGCCACATGGGAAAGGTATCGGTCCAGTCCTCGTGTGGCATTTGCTCGAGTTGGTGCGTCTTCAAGTCGTAGATCGAAATGTCCTGAACCATGCCGCCCTGGTAGCGCTTCCAGGTGCGGAAATTGCGAAAGATTCGGTTGTACGCGATCCTCGTGCCGTCCGGCGAAAAGGAGGCCAGACCGCCCTTATCCAGCAGAAGAGGACGCGGGAGGCCGCCATCCAGGCCAATCTCATAGAGCCGCGCTAACCAAACGTTGAAGGTATCGCGGTGAGAAAGGAAGACGATGCGTTTGCTGTCGGGTGTCCAAGTAACCACCTCGTTGTTGACGCCAAAGCGTTCCGGCAGTGGAGCCCCACCGGGATGGAAGGTCAACTGTTTGGGCTCGCCACCTTGCGAGGGCATGACATACACGTTGTAATTCCCATCGTATTGCGCCGTGAAAGCAATCCATTTTCCGTCAGGAGAGAACTTGGCGAACAACTCTTGTCCCGGATGGCTGGTGATCCTGTGTGCAATGCCGCCTTCGCTTGGAACCAGCCAAAGGTCCCCTCCGTAGCTGAACACAATCCTGTCCATGTAAATGTCAGGAAAGCGCATGAGCCGTCCCTCGGGCATCTCTTCGGCTACCCCCAGCCCAGCGATTGAGAGCAGTAAGAATGTGGCTGCCCATCGGGTCAAGGAAAGGAGGGAGTCTTGAAACAGCGTGCGGGAGCGGAAAAAGCGGTGGGCATGCATCTTAGCCTCCAGGCAGGTGTTCGCTGTATTGGGTGCGAACCGGTTTCAGGTTCAACAACTCAGGGACATGGCTGAGAATGTTCAAAGGGCTGGCGGGCGGATCATGCGCCGTCCTTACACCATTTTGAGAGCAGCTCAAGCACCGCGGTTTGCGCCGCCGGGCCGCCTCGGTATGCGATTGATTGCACGCCGCCCATCACCCCGAGAGCAATCGTCTCCGAGAACAGTTAAAAAGGACAAGGATGTTTTCGGATGGTGTTCATTGTCGCATGCCTCGGGGCTCCTTTCCCCGCAAGTCTGCCGCCCCGAGGCCCGGTTCGGGGCGGCAAACCGCCGGTCTTCCCCTCAGAAATCCCCCTCAGAAACTCAGCTTCAGCGCGAACTGCATGATGCGCGCGGCGACCGCCGTTTGGGTGATGTACCCGAGTGTTGGGGAGGGCCCGGTGGTATTCGGGTTAGCGAACTGAGGATGGTTGAAGGCATTGAAGAACTCCGTTCGGAATTCGAGGCTGGCTCTCTCGATCGCCGTTCGCTTAACCAGGGCGATATCGAAGTTGTTCTGGTCGGGCCCACGCAGAATGCCCGGACGGGTGTCGCCAAAAGCGGTTGCTATGGGTGGGCAATTTCCATCCGGCAAGGGCGTAGTGCAAGTGCCCGGCGGTTCTTCATTTCCAATGATCGGTGGCGTGCTCAGGCAAGACGTGTTGATGTAGTTGGTCAACCGGCTCTGTATCGATCCTGAAGTGGCCACTTGCCCAGGTGTGCACCCGTTGGCGAGTTGGGCATAGTTGGACGTGATCCCATAGACGTTGGTCCCGTTTGTGTAGTAGATACTTAAGCGTTGCCCGGTTTGGATCGTGGTGACGCCTGCTACCGACCAGCCTCCCAAAGTTTCGCCGAGAAGCGAGTTGCGGTTCTTGGGACCCGGCAATTCGTAGTCATAGCTCACGATAAATCGCTGGTCGCGAGTGAAACTGTCAGGACCATACCTTGATCTTGGATCGTCGAGGTTTCCATACATTTCGCCAATGCCGACGGCTCCAGTCAGATTATCGGGCGCGTTGGTCAAGGTACGCCCAAAGGTGTAGGAAGCGAGGAATTGCAACCCGTGGCTGAAGCGTTTGCTCACACTGGCTTCTAGCGCGTTGTACCACGACTCCCCAGCGGACTCGAGGTTGCGCGCCAATTCGGAGGCAAAGCCCTCGTAGGGAACACGCAGTGGGATGTTGGCCACGGTGTTCGTGGTTTGACCCCGAATGGGGTTCGAGGCACTCGCAAGTGAGGCTTCGTTGAAACCACGCTCCCAGATCAGCTTCGTTCCCCGCGTACCCGCGTAGCCGATTTGCAGCAGGAAGTCGCGGCTCAGATCGGTTTGCAGGTTTAAGCTGTACTGCTGAACGACGGGCGGACGCATGGTTGCCGAAACAGCTATAGGAGTCAAACCGGTGGTGGGAGAATAGGGGACGAAGTCGGGCAGGGTGATGGCAGGTGGCAACGGATTTTGGTCAGTAGCGGCGGCATTACTTGTGCCGAACATACTGCGCAGGATCCCAAATGGTGGATCGACCACCCCTTGCGAAGGGGCAAGGCCTGCGATCCGCGAATAATAGATCCCGTATCCCCCGCGCAATACTGCCCGATTGTTGTTCGGCAATTGCCACGCAAACCCGATGCGCGGGCCAAAAGTGTTTTGCCCGTCACCATTGATGCCAAACTCGTTGCCCAGTTTCGTCGCACCCGACGGGACCACGCCCGAATAATTGCTGGGAAGCACGTATCCCTGCACGGTGTCACCAGTAGGATTGGGATTGAGCGAATTGATGTAGATGTTGGAGTTCCGCCCGAGCGCGTCGGCTATATCACCCTTGCGCTCATAGCGAAGTCCAAGATTGAGGGTCAGTCGGGAACTTGCTCGAAAGTCATCCTGCACATAGGTGTTGCCCTCCCATACGCGATAGGCCCGATCTCCCAGTGCGGGCAGGTCCTCACTCCCATAGACATTGCTAAAGATGCCAGTTCCGTTTGCCGGCCCACTTAACCCTAGCAGGAGATCCGCCCATGACAGGTAATACTCGAAACCAAAAAGGTGGAATCCTTCCGCGTTGCTTTGAACACGAGTTATGCCCCCGCCAACGCGAAGGGTGTGCCGTCCCCGAACATAGGCGAGAGAATCCTCAAAAACAAATGTGTTCTGAATGATCGTCTGGGCCGGTTCGATGTTGCCCAGTTCCGTCCCCGGAAGATAATAAACAGGGTAATTATTATCAAATGCCGGTACGGTCGCACCGACACTCGAGAAGCTGACAGGGGATACGGTATCGTAGTTGTCCGCGGTGCGGTGATACGCGATCTCCACCTGGTTAAACAGGTTGGAGCTAAACGTATAAGTGTGCGACAAGGAGGCATTCCAGAACCCCTGATCTACTCTGGTTGGAGAACCTGGGGGAGAAATCGTGCCTGGGAGGGTCGTGTCTTGGTCGCTGCCTGCTTTGAAAAAGCGAGCGGAGAACTTGCTCTTATTTGTGTGCAGGTAATCGGCATTGATCATCCACTGCTCTTCGTTGAACGTGCAGGGAACGGCAAATGTCGAGAAGCCTTGACTATCGAACGGAATAGCCGGATTCAGATCCACTGTTTGCGGAGTGGGAATCACATACTGCCCATTGGGCAGCTTCGCCTGCAGCAGGGCCAATGCAACAGGGTTGATGTTGGACCCGTCAACCGCAATGGCCGGGCCAACACCCCCGAAGAGGTTCTGAAAAAAACCCCGCTGGCCAGCAAACAGGGTGCCCAAGGCCTTCGCGGAGCGGTCGTTAGTTAAAGGCGGCGAAGAAACGGCGGACGCGCAACCAGCCGCGACGCCGTTGAACTGTTTTGTGCCCTGGTACGACGTGAACCACAAAAGCTTATCCTTCTTGATTGGGCCCCCAAGGGTGAAACCAAACTGGTTCTGCCGCAGGGGCGCCCTTGGTTCCCGGGTCAGATTGCGGAAGTAATCGTTAGCGTCGAGATCCTCATTGCGGAAGTACTCAAAAGCGCTGCCATGCAATTGGTTGCTGCCACCTTTGGTGACTACATCCACATTCGCCCCTGCATCGCG
>Ga0187782_10002810_pt1 | contig 12889 bp, 5 predicted proteins | sample 0715_SJ02_MP15_2_FD_132454 | JGI IMG/M metagenome (GOLD analysis project Ga0187782, IMG submission 132454) | Tropical peat soil microbial communities from peatlands in Department of Meta, Colombia - 0715_SJ02_MP15_20_MG | ecosystem: Environmental > Terrestrial > Soil > Wetlands > Peat | place...
ATCTTTCAGGAAACCCTGGACGTGGCTTCGGGCCGCAAGCTCACCCGCGCTGAAGAGACCGGGTTCCACCACGAGTTCAAGATTTGGGAACAACTCTGGCCGGCGCTGTAGGATTGACGATTGCCGATTGTCGATTGCCGACACCTTTTCAATCGTCATTCGACAATCGTCAATCGTCCATCATTCACGCTTGCTTTTCCTCCGCCGGCCGAAAGACCTGAGTAAGCAGGACGCCGATCGAGACCAGCACCACACCCCCAAACACCACGCCGCTCAAATACTCGTGAAGGAAGAAGTGGGCGAAGAGTGTCGCCAGGAGTGGCGTCAGAGATGAGAAGGCGGAGACGCGCGCCACGGCCATCAGGCGAAACGCGGTGAACAGGCAATAGACGGCAAAAACCCCGGAAAGCACCCCACTGGCAAGGAGGGCCAGAATGGAATTCCAGTTCGCGTCGAGCAGCGCCGGGCCTCGTGCCAATGCAACCCATCCCGCCAGTCCAACCAGGACGCTCGTGCTGAACTGCAAGAAGATGGCGGTCGATTGATGGGCGCCTCGAAGCTGGCCGTCCCGCCATAAGACCCCGGATATCCCATAGCTGAAAGCAGTGCAGAAAGCGAGTGGAACCGCCCAATACCAAAGCGGCGATACGGGATGCCCCTTGGACTGTCCCCAGGATAGCACCACCAAACCGAGAAAAATTAACACCACGCCCGCCACCGCAAAGCGGGGAATTCGCTCGTGCAGGAAACGCCAGGCAATAAGCGTCCCCCAGATGACGTAGGTATCCTGCACCGGAATGGTCACGGTAACGCCGCCGACGAGCATGGCAAAGTAAAAGAGAAATAATCCTAGCGTCGAGACAATGCCCGCCAGAATCAGACATAGAATGGCGCGGCGGCCTATATAGCGGGGAGAAGCCGGGCGCAGTTGGTCCAAGGTGTGATGCCGCCAAACCAGGAAGACGCCTAGAAACAAACTGGGAAGGCCGCGAAGAACGGGCCCGATCAGCGGGTCGGCATGAATGACGCCAAGGCGGTCGAAAACGTTGGCCGAGGCATAGCCTAGCACGGACCCTGCCGCCCATGGCTCACCGCGGCGACGAGTATCCTGAGGTCGCATAACAGTCAATCGCTTCGGAGATGATCACTGAAAGCCAAACGAATCAAACGATGATTATAAGGCATGTAGGGGTGGTTCGCGAACTAGACCCCAAATTAGCAGCCTGCGGTATTCATCAAACCCGCAGGTCGTCTCCGGTGAGGGTGATTAGGGTAAGCTTGATTCGCGAGCCCCGCAACGCAGGGTGGACATCAGGTCCCTTGTGTCACCTACCGTTGAGGTGCTAAGATTCCTGTGTCGATACCCGACCTTCGGGGCAGGGTGAGGGAAGGAGTTGATGGCGCGCCTTCCCAATTCCCAATCGGCGGTAAAGCCCGCGAGGGGAGGTCGGAAGCGCTCGAGCCAGCGCAGGGCGTCCGCGAAAGTGACCCGGCAAGTGCAAGGATACCTCAGGCAGCCGGGGCAATTCGCGGACAGAGCGTGGAAGGCCTGCAAGCCCCAGGATCCGGTGAAACTCCGGGGCCGACGGTACAGTCCGGATGGGAGAAGGTCAGGACGGATCCGGCCTGGGGAGCCGGCGTGCATCCACGTTTAGGGGTGGATGACGTTCGGCTCATGCTTCCATAGGCCCACCCACTGTCCCCTCCCGCTTGCCCCAACCAAAAACTAGGATGCTGAACCGCGCGAAGAAGAGCCTCACCACAGAGAGCACAGAGTTCACAGACAGGAGCCGATGTATTCTCTCTGTGGTCTCTGCATCCTCTGTGGTGCGTCTTTTGTTCGCCGCTCTCGGCTCTGTCTTGGTTTTGGCCGCCACGCCTGCTCCGCCTCTCTGCGCACAAACTTGGAACAGCCACCTGGAGGGTATAGTGCTAGACCCAAGTGGTGCCGCAGTTCCAGCGGCATCACTCGAGCTGCGCAATCCTGCCACGGGCCAGGTTCGCCAGGCCAGGACGGACGCAAACGGCTTTTACAGCTTTCCATTGCTACCTGTTGGAAACTACGACTTGGAGATTATCAAGAGCGGTTTTATTTCCAGGGTGGTCCGCGGGTTGACGCTGCGCGTTGGAGAACCAGCTCGTGCTGATATCAGCCTGGAAATCGCGCCCCAACGAGCTGCAATCCAAGTTGATGCCCGGCCGCCGCTGGTCGAAGCCGCGTCTCCCGCCATCGGGGACGAAATTGAGAATCGGCGGGTGAGCCTTCTTCCCTTGAACGGGCGCCAATTCTCGCAACTCGCGTTGCTGGCTGCGGGTGCAACCCCGCCCTATGCCAACAGTTCCACGCAGCAATTCAACACACCGGCCCTGGGATTGGGTTTCTCCGTCAATGGGCAACGCTCCGAGCGGAACAACTTCTCACTCGACGGCGTCACGCTGATGGAGCCTTTTGCCTATAGCCTGACCGTAAACCCTTCCATTGATGCCATCCGCGAATTCCGCGTTGTGGAGGACTCTTACGGGACCGACCAGGGCATTACCTCGGGCGCGCAGGTTAACATTGCATCTCGCTCTGGCAGCAACCGCTTTTCGGGGACAACTTACGAGTTTGTGCGCAACAGCGTGTTGGACGCCAAGAATTTCTTCGACGATCCGACGCTTGCCATCCCCCCTTATCACCAGAATCAGTTTGGCGCCAGCCTGGGCGGGCCGATCCATCGTAACCGCACATTCTTTTTCACAAATTACGAAGGCTTGCGCATTCTGCAAAGCATAACGAATACCACCTTGCTGCCTACGGCCCCCATCCGCCAGGGGGATTTCAACGGCATTAATCCTGAGACGGGCAATCCTTTTCCTGCAATTATCGATCCCAGCACAGGCCGGCCATTCCAGGGAAACATAGTCCCCCCATCACGGATCGATCCGGTGTCGCGCGCTATCCTGAATCGGATTCCGTTGCCGAACAAGCCCAATGCGATGCCCGGAGAGAATAATGACATCAACGTGGGACTTCATAGCGTCACGACGGACCAGGCCATGGCGCGAATCGACGAGGAGCTGACGCCAAAGCACCAACTCTTTGGCCGGTTCCTCCTGTTCAATCAACAGCAACTGTTTCCTTTCGTGCCGGACTCGTTTGCACAAAATCCCTCCGCCCCGCCCGGATTTGGCACCAACCATGATGACACGGGCAGGAACCTCGCACTCGGGCTCACCTCGGTCTTTCGGCCTACACTCATTAACGATTTCCGGTTTGGCTACGCTTACTATTTCGGGACCAAGGAAGGTCAGAACATCCACAGCGGATTTCTGCAGTCGCTGGGAATTACCCGCGCTCCGGGGGCCACTAACGACGGTATCCCCGCTATCGACGTTCCCGGCTATGCCGACATGGGCGACAGCGACATCTTCCAGCCCCAAATCCGCAAGGACAACACTTTCCAGTTCACCGATAACGTGGCGTGGGTCAGTGGCCGGCACACTTGGAAATTCGGCGCGGACGTGCGGCGGTACCGCCTCTTCTATCTGGTCGAGGATTTTGGGCAAGGTGTGTTTTCCTTCAGCGACGGGGCGAGCTCGGTTTCGGGCACTGCCTTCTCGGATTTTCTGCTGGGCCGGCCTTTTCTTTCTTACGCCCAGGCTGGAAACTCCGGCGGGAACGATCGTCTGGACTATTTCGGTGCTTACTTCTCCGACGAATTCCATGCCACGCGCCACCTGACCCTTACCTACGGCCTGCGCGAGGAGTTCTATTCACCTCCAACCAACGCCGACGGACGAGCCTCGATTCTCGATCCCAGCGACGCGACGCGCTTCATTGTGCGAAATGATCAGGGACAGGCGTCGGCTTTAATTGCCACTCCGCTGATTCACAGCCTTCAGAACCTCTATGGGCTATCGTTCATTACTTCCCAGCAGGCCGGGCTGCCGCCCTCACTCATCCGGCCGGATTGGGCAGGCTGGGCGCCGCGTTTCGGCTTTGCGTATGATTTAGGGGCGCATGGCCGTGCGCCAGTACAAAAAGGTGGCACTGTTGTGCGCGGGGGATTCGGCGTCTTCAACTCGCTTGGCGAACTCGATTATGCTTCCGAGACACGCCTCAGCGCACCCCTCACCGAATTCCTTTTCGGACTCGACTTGTGCCGGTTCTACGGCCCGGGTGCCTGCGGCCAAGCCTACGCCCCTCCGGTGCTCACTTATCCGCTTGCCTACACACTTGGCAATCAAGAGCCCACGGCCATCTCCTCGCCGCCGAACCTCCGCAACGGCTACGTCTACGAATGGAGCCTGTCGCTCGACCACGAAATCGCACCCAATACCGTTCTTTCCGTAAGCGTTGCGGGATCCGACGGGCACAAGCTTCCCCGCCGCTCATTACAGAACCAGGGTGTCCCGAATCTGCCGGACGAAAGGCGAGGCTACCATCCGCAACCCGGCTCGAATCAGTTCATCCGGGCCACGGACGTTAACTCCAATTACAACGCTTTGATCGTGCGCTTGGAGCGGCGGTTCTCCCACGGGCTCTCTTTTGTGGGTGGCTACACTTTCGGCAAGTCAATCGATACGGCTTCGGGGCTCAACGGCACCAATCAAGCCCAGGACAACTATGATCTGAAGGCCGAGCGCGGCCTTTCGGATTTCGACGTGCGCCAGCGCTTTGTCTTCTCGAGCAACTGGCAACTTCCCTTTGGCTCAGGCCGCCAGTGGCTGCGCGGTGGGGCAGGAGGCCGTATGTTCGGCAACTGGGACTTGTCGAACATTCTCACGCTTCAATCCGGGCAACCTCTCACCGCCACGCTGGCCACCGCGCTAAGTGGCACTGACTCAAATGGCACTGACCGGCCTGATCTGATTGCCAATCCCAACTTGCCCGCCGGTCAACGTACCCCCTCGCGATGGTTCAATACTGACGCCTTCGTTCCTCCGCCTATTTATTACGACAGCCTCGGAGCCTTCAGCATCCCTGGAAATGAAGGCCGCAACGTCATTACGGGCCCTGGGCTGGCGGCGTGGGATATGAGCCTCGAACGGCATATGCGAATGAATGAGCAGCTTGGTCTGGTGTTTCGCTCCGACTTCTTCAATCTGACCAACCATCCTAACTTCGACCGGCCTGGCCTTATCTACGGAACTTCCAATTTTGGGAACATCAGCTCCGCGGAGAATTCCCGCCAGATTCAGTTCTCGTTGCGGTTGAACTGGTAGCGGCTGGCGTGGCGGAATTCCGTTGGCCGACAGAAAATGGATTCCCGCGCAAGCCAATTGCCGTTTGGGTTGACCGCAGTTGCGGTATGTGGTATCATGATATCAGTCGGAGGGGATGATGGCGCAATTGGTCGTGCGAAACATCGAGGCTGAGGTTAAGTTGCGGTTGCAGCGTCGTGCCAAGAGGCATCACCGGAGCATGGGGAAGAAGTACGCGACATTCTGCGAAGCGCCGTTAGGGAGAAAAACGCCATCGAAGGTGGCCTAGGGACTGCAATCGCCTCTTTGTTTGCGAACATCGGGCTGGAGGCCGAAATCCCGGAACTTCGCGGCCACGAGGTTAAGCCCGCATCCTTCGATCGATGATTATCCTCGATACCAATGTGCTTTCGGCCCTGATGAGCTCAGTCCCGGATCGGCACGTCATTGCATGGCTCGACAAGCAGCCCGAAATATCCCTTTGGACAAATTCAGTGACCGTTCTCGAGATTCGGTACGGATTACAGATCATGCCTGCCGGGAAGCGGCGCACTGCCTTGATGGAGGCGTTCGAAAGGGTGTTGACAGAGTTCTTGGACCTGCGGGTCGCCCCGTTCGATGCTGCGGCTGCCATGGAAGCCAGCGATCTGATGGCTATTCGCCACAAACTCGGACGCCCCGTCGAACTGCGGGACATGATGATCGCAGGCATCGCGCTCGCCTGCCGTGCTACGCTGGCGACGCGCAATACCGCGCATTTTGACGGTCTGAGCGTTCCGGTGATCAACCCATTCAAAGAGTCGTAGGTTCCAGAGGCCTTCCCCTTCCGGGATGAGGGCCGCCGCTGGGCGATTGCCTCGCGCCGCTCAGGCGTGGCTATTTGACTGCCGCGATCGTAAACCGGTCATTCATACCTCAAGGCCGACATAGGATCGACCTTCGTGGCGCGGCGCGCAGGTAGATAGCTTGCCGCCACGGCGACCACAGCCAGGAGTGCGGCGGCTGCGGCGAGCGTCAAGGGATCATAGGGCTTGAGGCCAAAGAGCGCGGAACCTACGGCTCGCCCACAGGCAAGCGCGAGCGCCAGACCCACTCCCAGCCCAACGGCCAGCAGCACTCCAGCTTCGCGGATGATCAGGCGCGTGATTTCGCCCCGTCCGGCGCCTAACGTCATACGAATTCCTATTTCATTCGTTCGCTGTACGACCATGTATGACATCACCCCGTAGAGACCGACGGTGGCCAGCAGGGCGGCCAGGATGCCGAAGAAACCGGAGAGCGTTGCGATCAAGCGCTCACCGACCAGTTCGTCATGAATCATGCCCTCGAGCGATTTGAATTCCATCGAGATATCCGGACTCACCTGCGTGACGGTCTGCTTGACGCGCGGGGTGAGGCCGGCAAAGGGGCTGCGGGAACGAATCAGGATCGTATCCGAATCCACGCATCCGCCGCGGCAGTCATCGAGTTGCGACATTGGGACGTAGATCAAGGGCGGGTAATCCTCGCGCAGATCCTGATACTTCGTGTTCGCCACCAATCCAACGACTTCATAGGCAACTTGCGGCTGCCCAAGCTCGGCCTTTTGCCATATCCTTTTGCCGAGCGGGTTCGCCCCGGCGGCGAACTGCCGAACAAAGGCCTCATTTACAATCGCGACCTTGGGGGAGTTGGGAGTATCGTGATCATTGAAGTCGCGCCCCGCAAGCAGCGGAGTTCCCATCGTTCTGAAGTATTCCGGGCTCACCCAGTTGAACCAGGGGCTCTTGGCTTGTGATGGGTCCGAGCCCTCCATCCACACGGTGCGATTCGACGAGGCTCCGCTGGTGGGGACAATGGCTGCGTCCGCGGCGGAGTCCACGCCCGGCGTCGAGCGAATCCGCTCGAGCAATTCTTGCTTGAAAGCCAGGTGGCGAGCCGCGAGATGGAGCTGCGTGAAATCGAGATTGGTGACCAGAATGCCCGTGCGCTGAAATCCCAGATTTACGGTGAGCAGGTTGCGCAGGCTGCGCGTGAAAAGCAGCGCGCCCACGATCAGCGCCAGCGAGATCGCAACTTGCGAGATCACCAGCACGCGGCGAAGACCGAAACGCTGCCGGTCGGCCGTAAGCCCGCGGCCTCCTGCCCTCATCGCCTCACCGGGGGCGAGGTGCGTAGCGCGCAAGGCCGGAATCAACCCAAACAAAACCGTGGCCAGCATAGCCACCGCGGCCGTAAAGGCGAAGACGCGCCAGTCGGGGCTTAGCGTTAGGAACACTTGGTTGTCCCGCGTGCTCAGAAACGAAGCCAGGAGCTTGGCCAAGGTCCCAGCCAAAAGCAATCCGGCGCCCGCGCCTGCCACGGCCAGAAGCAAGCTTTCGGCCAGCATTTGCCGAACCAGTCTGCGGCGTAGGGCTCCCAGCGCAAGGCGCACGGCAATCTCCCGTTCGCGCGCGCTGGCGCGTGCCAGCATGAGGTTGGCCAGGTTGGCGCAAGCGATCAAAAGCACCAGGCCGGTGATAGCGAGGAGCAGCCCAAGGGGATCCGAGGCGCTTTCGCGCAGTGAAGAGATGCCGCTCCCCGCGGGGTAGGCTGCCAATTTGAACTCGAGGTATTTCTTCGTGTGCTCGGCATCGTAGCCCGGCGGAAGCGTGGCCTCGAAGATGCCCGGCGAAACCGAGCTCAGGTAGGCCGTTGCTTTTTCGAAATTCCCGTCCGGTTTCAAGCGGCCCATCACGGTCAGCCACCAAACCCAGCGGGTGTCGAGGTAGTTGTCCTCGCCTCCCAGAACCGGCTGCGAGCAGATGGGAAGGGCCACATCGAATGAATGGCCTACGTCGAGGCCGAAGAAGTTCGCCGGTGTTACGCCCAGGACTTCTACGGGATGGTAGTCGATGGTCAGCTTTCTGCCAATGGCTGACGCCTCGCCGCCTAGTTCGCGTTGCCAGAACGAATAACTTACAACGGCGCCTGCGCCCGTGCCGCAACCGCGCTGATCGTCCGCATCGGTGAACGTCCGGCCCAGAATGGGTTGAACGCCCAGCACATTAAAGAAATCGCCGCTCACCCAAAGGCCGCGCACAAGGTGCACTTCTCCACGTGGGGCAAGATTGAGGTCGTCGGGCGCAAAGGCGACAACGGCGGAAAAGGGTTCGTGATTCGCTCGGATCTCCTCCCAAATTGCGTTGGTGAGCATCGCGTGCCAGTTGACGAAGTCTCCCATGCGGCCGTGTCGGTTCGTCAGATGCACTTCGGCAAGCTGCTGCGGGTTTTCCACTGGAAGCATGCGCAAGCGAACTGCATCCAGCAGTTGGAAGATCGCCGTGTTGGCGCCGATGCCCAGCGCGAGAGAAAGCAGCGCTACCGTCGCAAAACCGGGATTGCGCCTTAATTGGCGCAGGCCGTAACGGACATCTTGCAGGAAGTTCTCGATGTAGTTCACTCGACGCATGTCCCGACACTCCTCTTTGATTTGCTCGACGCCACCCAACTCGCGCAAGGCCGCGTAGCGGGCTTCCTCCCGCGTCATCCCTCGCGAGACCTTTTCCTCAATCAGCTTTTCCAGGTGGAAGCGTAGTTCTTCGGATAGGCCCTGCTCGACGCGGCTTTTGTCTAATAGCGAACGGAGTCGAAGCGAGATTTTGTAAGTCCAGCGCATCGTTTAGCTCTCAGCCTTTGGACGGCTGCAATCAGCCTGCAGTCAGCTATCGGTCACTGCGAGAAAGGAAAGACAGCCCTCTCCCTTGGGGAGAGGGCTGGGTATTGCAGGCTTCCCCGAATCCTGAATCCTACTCGTACTTCAGCGCCACCATAGGATCAACGCGCGCGGCTCGGCGCGCGGGTATGTAACCCGCGAAGAGCGCTACGCAGCCCAAAAGCAACCCCGCTCCCGCCATGGTTGTTGCGTCGCGCGGTCCAAGGCCGAACAGCAGGCTCCTGAGAGCAGTTGCGGCTACCAGCGAGATGCCAATGCCAGCCGCTTCACCTGCCAGCAGGATGATCGCGACATCGCGAATGACCAGGCGAGCAATGCCTCCGGCTTGCGCGCCCAGCGCCATGCGGATGCCGAACTCCGCCCGGCGCAGTGTGACGCGGTAATTGATCGTGCCATACAGCCCGATCATAGCGAGCAGCAACGCCACCGCTCCAAAGAACACGGACAGCATGGCGAGCAAACGCTCCTGGACCATGGCGTCGTCCACCAACCGCTCGAGCGTATTGAATTCGAGAGGAACCTCGTGGTTCGCGCTGGCGACGGTGCGTTCCACGGCGCTTTCCAGGCCGCCAAGGTGCCCTGCGGTTCGAATTTCGAAGGTCATCTGCCCTTCCCGCCCCGGGTACTGCTGGATGGGGAAGAAGGCGGTTGGGGGCTTCTTCTCGCGCAGCGACACATAATCAGCATCCGCGACGATCCCCACAACCTCGATGGGCGGGCCCGGCCTTCGGTTCGAGGCGATGTGAATAGCATGGCCGATGGGATTGACCGATCCAAAGTATTTGCGCGCAAACGCCTGGTTCACAACTGCTACCCTAGGGGTCGTTTGCGTGTCGGATTCAGTAAAGTCGCGCCCGGCGAGCATCGCCATTCCCATGCTCGAGAAATACCCGGGCGACATGAACATCATCAGCGACACAGAATCATCGCCGCTGGGCGCATTCGGCGTGTCCGCATAAACGTAATTGGCCGAGCGCCGGCCGCTCAGCGGGACGTCCTCGCTGCGGCCTACCGAGACAACGCCTGGAAGCGCACGGAGGCGGGCCTGAATCTGGTTTAAGGTTGCCGGGCGGTCCTCTGGCTTGATGGCGGTGGGCCATAGGTTCGCGGTAACCAGCAGCACGTTTCTCCTTGCAAGGCCTGTATCCGTCAGTGCTAATTTGACGAAACTGCGTAGAAAAAGTCCCGCCGTGACCAGTAGCATCAGCGAGAGCGCGATTTGCGAGGCGACAATCCATCGGTGCCATTTGCTGCGGCGCTCGGTCTGCGTTACCGTGCTACCGCGCAGGGGATCGCCAACTGAAACCCGCGCGGAGCGAAGCGCCGGCAGCATTCCGAACAGCGCGCCGGTCAGCAGGGCGACGGCTACCGTAAAGCCCAAGACTTTCAGGTCAGGCGTGAGAATGAAGAACAAGTTCTCGTTGTGAGTGGAGATGCATCGCACCAGCAGGCTCGTCCCCCAGTGCGCCAGCAATACGCCTGCGGCGGCGCCGGCGATCGAGAGCATTACCGAATGAGTGAGCAATTGGCGGATAAGGCGCATGCGGGTCGCGCCGAGCGCGAACCTCACCGCAGTTTCTCTGCTTTGCGCGGCGGCGCGCGCCAGCATGAGCGCGGCTATATTGGCGCAGGCGATCAGCAAAACCAAGCCGACCACCGCCATCAGGACGGCCAAGGGCTGGCGGAAATGCTCACGCAGATCAAACCCGGTGCCGCTGCCCGCTGGCACGGCAGCCAAGCTGGTTTTTAGGAAGGTCTCCTTGTTTTGGGCGTCCCAGTCTTCGGGAAGGGACGCGGCAGACACCTCTGGCGCCACCGCAGCCAAACGAGCGTTCAACAGCTGAGGCAAGAGGCCGGGCTTAACGCGGCCCACGACCGCCAGCCACCACGACGAGCGGTCATCCAAACGCGAGTTGGTCGGCCCGTCCAGCAGGGCCGTGGCGCAGTTGGGAGCAGCCACGTCAAACTTCATGCCGACGTCCATTCCGAAAAATCCGGGCTCGCTGACACCCACAACCTCAAAGGGGTGCGAGTCGAGTGTGATGGCGCTGCCGACCGCGCTGGTCGCGCCGGCGTAGCGGTCCTGCCAGAAGCTGTAGCTCAGCACCGCGATGGCCGGGCAGCCGCGATAATCGTCGGCAGGAGTTATGATCCGGCCAAGCGCCGGCCGAACGCCGAGCGTGCCGAAGTAACCGCCGCTCACCCAGAGTCCTTGTGCGCGCTGTACCGCGCCGCCGCGCGCCAGGTTGAACTCCGTGTTGCCCCAGGCCGCCATACCCGAGAATACGTCCTGCCGCGCGCGGAGGTTCTCCCAGAGCGGGTTGGTGAAATCTCCCGACAGCCTTTCGGGCACATCGGGGCTCACCCTCCGCACCTGATACAATTGCTCCGCCTTTTGCACAGGAAGGAGGCGGAAAAGAATCGCATCCAGGAGCGTAAAAACCGCAGTATTGGCGCCGATGCCCAATGCCAGCGTAAGGACCGCGACAGCCGTGAAGCCGGGTGACCTTGCCAGGACCCGCAGGCCGTAGCGCAGGTCCTGAATCGTGTCCGTAACGAGGTTTACTCTTCGCATGTCGCGGCACTCCTCTTTGATCTGCTCGAGGCCGCCCAAGTCACGCAGCGCCGCATACCGCGCTTCCTCTGCGGGGAACCCTTTCGCGACCTTCTGCTCAACTAGCTTTTCCAGATGAAAGCGGAGTTCGTCGCTCAGTTCGCGTTCGACGCAACTCTTCAGCGAAAGTGAGCGAAGCCGCAACGGGAGTTTGTAAGGCCAGCGCATAATCAATTGTCAGTTCTCTGTCCCCAGTCTTCAGGGCTCACCCGTTTGCCATGACCCTTGCACACAGGCTGTGCACACAGCCGACGGGGGTTGACTGAGAACTGAGAACTGAGGACCGAGAACTTCATTTCTGCTCCCCTCAATTATCGACAAGTATTTATAGCTGCTCTCCTGTCAATAGTCAAGGGGAGATTTTCACCTCCTAATGCGTCGATAACGGCACACGATGTAGCGGACGGTTCGCCCAGGGCTGTCCTAATTTGGGCCTAACGCCGCCCTGTACCGTCCGGTTCGGAGCGCCGCAGCCAGGTGGCACCACGCCCGGCTGGAAGCCGGCGTTACCGCCCAAATGAGGACCGTAGCAGTCTTCGCTTGACAAAACCCCCGAGAGATGATAGCCTAGTATAGTGGTCAGATCAGGGACAATCCGTCGCAAGCCGTGGCCCCTGCCCGAGGCGCGAAACAAATCCGTCCCCGCCCTCAAGGGAGGGGTTGGCAGCAAAAAGATTGTTTTTTATACGAACGAAGCCACCAACTTGTTGAAAACAAAGGAAGAGCCTTGAAAAACGAACCTAAAACGAACCTAAAATAGACCTGAAACGAAGCCAAATTGGAGGCTAAAAAGGGCAAAAACAGCGCCATTTGCGCAAAACGAAGCGAAGATTGGCAGTCGAAAGAGGCGGGTCTTAACGAGCCGAAAGGGGGCTACATGAGGCGGGACCCTGGCATATGGGACGCGTTGCCGGCGCCCGGGAACCGGCGCCTGATAGCTGGCTCTCGACACCTACACCACCCGGGTGCGGTCAGGTGGGTTGCAGGAGTGCATGGCCATGCGCCGGTACGTCCTCCACTCCCGTTAACGACGGATTAGGGTCTTAGGTTACCCCTACGGGCATGTAACGCAACTAGTGTGTTACTCTTTGGGGGTCGAAAAAACGAATCAAGGAGACCATGATGTGGAACCCACAACGAATTTGCGTCTGCGGTTTTATTGTCCTCTGGTTAGCGGCCTCTGCCTTGGTATCTCTTGCGGCGCCGCGCGGACCCCTTCAAGTGGGTGCCGCGCGCGTGGACATCACACCAGCCCCCGACGCCGCACTGCCCATGTCGGGGTATGCGGGCCGCACGCAGGGATTCCAGCGAATTCACGATCACATTTATGTGCGCGCCATCGTGCTCCGCGACGGCTCGAGCCAGGCGGCTCTGGTGGCTTGGGAGCTTATCGG
>Ga0187782_10002813_pt1 | contig 12887 bp, 11 predicted proteins | sample 0715_SJ02_MP15_2_FD_132454 | JGI IMG/M metagenome (GOLD analysis project Ga0187782, IMG submission 132454) | Tropical peat soil microbial communities from peatlands in Department of Meta, Colombia - 0715_SJ02_MP15_20_MG | ecosystem: Environmental > Terrestrial > Soil > Wetlands > Peat | place...
CAATCTCAAGGTGATGGACGCGGTCGGCGCCGGGATCAAGGCGAACGCTTCGAACGCCTTCGTCATCTGCATCACCAATCCGCTCGACGCGATGGTCTGGGCGCTGCAGAAGACCTCTGGCCTCCCGACGAACCGCGTCGTCGGTATGGCGGGCGTGCTCGATTCGTCGCGCTTCCGCTATTTCCTTGCGGAAGAATTCAAGGTTTCGGTCGAGGACGTCACCGCTTTCGTGCTCGGCGGCCACGGCGACGACATGGTGCCGCTGCCGCGCTATTCGACGGTCGCCGGCATTCCGCTGCCTGACCTTATCTCCATGGGCTGGACGACCAAGGCGCGTCTCGACGCGATCGTCGACCGCACGCGCAAAGGCGGCGGCGAGATCGTCAATCTGTTGAAGACCGGTTCGGCATTCTACGCGCCGGCGGCGTCGGCGATCGCGATGGCCGAGTCTTATCTTAAAGATCAAAAGCGCGTGCTGCCGTGCGCGGCGCATCTTAACGGCCAATACGGCGTCAGCGACACTTATGTCGGCGTGCCGGTCGTCATCGGCGCGGGCGGCGTCGAGCGCATCGTCGAGATCAAGCTCGACGACGCCGAGAAGGCGATGTTTGGAAAGTCGGTCGGCTCGGTGAAGACGCTGATCGAGGCGTGCAAGACGATCAACCCGGCGCTGGCCTGACTCTGGGGCCAAGCCCGTGGCGGAGGAAATCGCCTGTTCGGTGCGCGATGGCCAGGCAGCCATGGTCTCTGGCGCGCGAGGCGAAGCGCTCAGGCTTTTTTCAACCGGCGTCCCTGCCGGCCGAGCGACGTCGGCGGCCGCGACAAGAGCGACCTTGAGGGGTCTCGCGCCATGAACGTGCATGAATATCAGGCGAAAGCGGTCTTACGGGACTTTGGCGCGCCGGTCTCGAGGGGCAGGCCCGCTTTCACGCCGGACGAGGCGTATGCGGCGGCCAAGGAGATGGGCGGCGCGCTATGGGTCGTGAAAGCGCAAATCCACGCGGGAGGGCGCGGCAAGGGCAAGTTCAAGGAGGCAAGAGCGGGCGACAAGGGCGGGGTCAGGCTCGCCCGCTCGCTCGACGAAGTGCGCAAGAACGCCGAAGAGATGCTGGGCTCGACTTTGGTGACGCTGCAAACCGGCCCCGCAGGGAAGGCCGTCAATCGCCTCTATATCGAAGACGCCTCCTCGATCGAAAAGGAGTTCTATCTTTCCGCGCTCGTCGACCGCGGATCGGGCCGCGTCGCCTTCGTCGTCTCAACCGAAGGCGGCGTCAACATCGAGGAGGTCGCGCACAAGACGCCCGAGAAGATTCATACGATTTCCATCGATCCGGCGACGGGCGCCATGCCGCATCACGGCCGCGTGGCGGCGAAGGCGCTGGGCCTAACGGGCGAGCTCGGCAAGCAGGCCGAACGCTTGATCGCGACGCTCTATGACGCCTTCGTCGCCAAGGACATGAGCCTCTTGGAGATCAACCCGCTCATCGTCACAAGCGACATGAAGCTGCGCGTGCTCGACGCAAAAGTGTCGTTCGACGACAACGCGCTTTATCGCCACCCCGACATCCTCAGTCTTCGCGACGAAGCGGAAGAAGACGCGAAAGAGATCGAGGCGTCGAAATTCGACCTCAACTACATCGCGCTCGACGGTTCGATCGGCTGCATGGTCAACGGGGCCGGGCTCGCCATGGCGACGATGGACATCATCAAGCTTTACGGCGAGGCCCCTGCGAACTTCTTGGACGTCGGCGGCGGCGCTTCGAAGGACAAGGTCACCGCCGCCTTCAAGATCATCACCGCCGACCCGCAAGTGAAGGGCATTCTCGTCAATATTTTCGGCGGCATCATGCGCTGCGACGTGATCGCCGAAGGGGTGATCGCGGCGGTGAAGGAGACGGGGCTCAAAACCCCGCTCGTCGTCCGGCTTGAGGGCACGAATGTCGATCTTGGCAAGAAGATCCTTCGCGGGTCGGGGCTCAACGTGATCCCGGCCGACGATCTCGACGACGCGGCGCAGAAGATCGTGAGCGCAGTGAGGAAGGCCTAAGCAAGGCCGGGATTGCGCATGGACGCAGTCACACATATCCTGTGTGGCGGGAGTTCGCCATGAAGAACATCACTTTAGCGGTCGACGAAGCCGTGCTCGACCGCGTTCGCGTCATCGCGGCGGAGCGTAAAACCACCGTGAACGGGCTCGTTCGCGAGTATCTTTCCAAGTTGGCCGGCGAAGACGCGCGCCGCGCCGAAACGCGTCGGCAGTTGCTCGAGCTCATCGACGGCTCGCAGGCGCGGCTGGGCCCCGGCTACAAATGGAATCGAGACGAACTCTATGAGGAACGAGTGCTTCCTCGACACGAACGTCCTGATCTACGCGGCGTCCGGAAGCGAACACGAAAGGCGTAAGTTCGAAGTGGCGCGCGACATCGTGACGACACGCGACTTCTGTCTGTCGGCTCAGGTGCTGGCGGAATTTTGCGCGAGTGCGGAACGGGTTCGGCCGGGCGGAGCGCGGCTTTCACCCTCTGAACTTGACCGCTGGCTCGCCCTGCTCTCCGACTACGAAATCGCCCCGGTCGATTCCACGATCGTCGTCGCCGGCGTGCTCCTTTCGCGCCGCTATCGGATCAGCTACTGGGACGCCGCCATCGTCGCGGCGGCGGAGCGTCTCGGCGCGCCGATTCTTTATACGGAAGACCTCAATCACGGACAAAAGTACGGCGCCGTGACCGCACTTAACCCGTTTCTGGCGCTCTGAAGCACGCGAGTTCCGTTCGCAATGTCCATCCTCATCGACGCTTCGACCAAGGTCATCACCCAGGGCTTCACCGGCAAGAACGGCACGTTCCATTCCGAGCAGGCGATCGCCTATGGGACGAAGCTCGTCGGCGGCGTGTCGCCCGGCAAAGGCGGCTCAACCCATCTCGGGCTGCCCGTGTTCGACACGGTCGGCGAGGCGCGCGAGGCGACGGGCGCCGACGCTTCCGTCATCTACGTGCCGCCGCCCGGCGCGGCCGACGCCATTTGCGAGGCGATCGCCGCCGACATTTCGCTCATCGTTTGCATCACCGAAGGCATTCCGACGCTCGACATGGTGCGGGTGAAACGCGCGCTGACCGGCTCCAAGTCGCGGCTCGTCGGGCCGAATTGCCCAGGCGTGATGACGGCCGGCGAATGCAAGATCGGCATCATGCCCGGCAACATTTTCAAGCGCGGCAGCGTCGGCATTGTGTCGCGCTCGGGCACGCTTACATACGAGGCGGTCTACCAGACGACGCGCGAAGGGCTCGGGCAGACGACCGCCGTCGGCATCGGCGGCGATCCTGTCAAGGGCATGGACTTCGTCGATGTGCTGGAGCTGTTCCTGGCCGACGCTCAAACGTCCTCGCTCGTCATGATCGGCGAGATCGGCGGACAGGCGGAGGAGGACGCCGCTGAGTTCCTGAAAGACGAGGCAAGACGCGGCCGCGCGAAGCCTTGCGTCGGCTTCATCGCCGGCCGCACCGCGCCGCCCGGACGCCGCATGGGTCACGCGGGCGCCATAATCGCCGGCGGTAAGGGCGGCGCCGAAGACAAGATCGCGGCGATGGAGGCCGCGGGCATAAGAGTGTCGCCCTCGCCCGCGCGGCTCGGCAGGACTTTGGCGGAAATGATCAAGGGCAAGTGATTTAAGAGGCCCCACGCAATGACCAGGCAAGATTTCAACCAGGCCCTTCTCCAGACGTCGTTCCTCTACGGCGGGAACGCATCGTTCATCGAGGCGCTGCAGGCGCGCTACGAGAAGGATCCAAACGACGTCGAGCCGAGCTGGCGGGCGTTCTTCGACGCGCTCGGCGACGCGCCCGACAGCGTCGAGAAGACCGCCTCCGGCCCAAGCTGGAAGCGCCCGAATTGGCCGCAAGCGGAAAAGGGCGAGCTCATTTCCGCGCTCGACGCCGATTGGGGCGCGACCGAAAAGGCTGTCGCCGAGACGCTGAAGGCGAAAGCCGCCGTCGGCGAAGCGCCGGCGCTTAGCGACGCCGACCTAGAGCGCGCGACGCGCGACAGCGTGCGCGCGATCATGATGGTGCGCGCCTATCGGATGCGCGGCCATCTGCACGCCAAGCTCGATCCGCTCGGCCTCGAGCCGGCGCGCGACCACGAGGAGCTGCATCCCTCGACCTACGGCTTCAGCGAGGCCGACTACGACCGGAAGATCTTCATCGACCGCGTGCTCGGCCTCGAATACGCGACGATCCCCGAAATGCTGTCGATTCTCGAGCGCACCTATTGCGGGACGATCGGCTACGAGTTCATGCACATTTCCGACCCGGCGGAGAAGGCGTGGATCCAAGAGCGGGTCGAGGGCCCGGACAAGGCGATCACCTTCACCCGCGAGGGCAAGCGCGCGATTCTAACCAAGCTCGTCGAAGCGGAAGGCTTCGAAAAATTCTTCGAGATCAAGTTTCCCGGCGCGAAGCGCTTCGGCCTCGAGGGCGGCGAGGCGATGATCCCGGCGCTCGAGCAGATCATCAAGCGCGGCGGGCAGCTCGGCTTGAAGGAGATTGCGCTCGGCATGCCGCATCGGGGCCGGCTCAACGTGCTCTCGCAGGTGATGGGCAAGCCGCATCGCGTGATCTTCCATGAGTTCAAGGGCGGCTCCGCGTCGCCCGACGAGGTCGGCGGGTCGGGCGACGTGAAGTATCACCTCGGCGCGTCGTCGGACCGCGAGTTCGACGGCAACAAGGTGCATCTGTCGCTGACCGCCAACCCCTCGCACCTTGAGATCGTCGATCCCGTCGTCCTGGGCAAGGTTCGCGCCAAGCAGGATCAGCTTGCCGACTACATCGAACGCACCAAGGCGGTGGCGCTGCTGATCCACGGCGATGCGGCCTTCGCGGGACAGGGCGTGGTCGCGGAATGCTTCGGGCTGTCGGGCTTGCGCGGGCACCGGACTGGCGGGTCGATTCATTTCATCATCAACAACCAGATCGGCTTTACGACCTATCCGCGCTACTCGCGCTCTTCGCCCTACCCTTCAGACGTCGCCAAGCTCGTCGAGGCGCCGATCTTCCATGTGAACGGCGACGATCCCGAAGCGGTCGTGTTCTGCGCGAAGGTTGCGACCGAATACCGGCAGCGCTTCCATAAGCCCGTCGTCATCGACATGTTCTGCTACCGCCGCTTCGGCCATAACGAGGGCGACGAGCCGGCGTTCACGCAGCCGTTGATGTATCGAAAGATCCATTCGCATCCGACGACCCTTGAGATCTACGCCGAGAAGCTCGTCGCCTCGGGGGTCGTGACGCCGGGCGAGGTCGACAAGATCCGCTCGGATTGGCGTCATCGCCTGGAGGCCGAATTCCAGGCGGGCCAAGCTTACCTGCCCAACAAGGCCGATTGGCTTGACGGGCGCTGGTCAAACGTCAAGGCGGCCAAGGACATCGACGACGACCGGCGCGGCGTGACGGGCTTCTCGATCGAGCGCCTGAGGACAATCGGGCAAAAACTCGCCGCGGCGCCGGACGGGTTCAACGTCCACAAGACGCTGACGCGCTTCCTCGACGCGCGGCGAAACTCGATCGAGTCGGGCTCGGGCATCGATTGGGCGACGGGCGAAGCGCTCGCCTTCGCCTCGCTGCTGGATGAAGGGTTTCCCGTTCGGCTCTCAGGCCAAGACAGCGAGCGCGGCACGTTCTCGCAGCGCCATGCGGTGCTCATCGATCAGGAGACGGAAGCCCGCTATATCCCGCTCAATCACCTGCGCGAGGGCCAGGCGCGCTTCGAGGTCATCAATTCGATGCTGTCCGAGGAAGCGGTGCTCGGCTTCGAGTACGGCTATTCCCTGGCCGAGCCCAACGCCCTGACGCTCTGGGAGGCGCAGTTCGGCGACTTCGCCAATGGCGCGCAGGTCGTCTTCGACCAGTTCGTCTCCTCAGGCGAGCGCAAGTGGCTGCGCATGTCGGGGCTCGTCTGCCTGCTGCCGCACGGCTATGAGGGACAGGGGCCGGAACATTCCTCCGCGCGGCTTGAGCGCTATCTGCAGCTCTGCGGCGAGGACAACATGCAGGTCGTCTACTGCACGTCTCCGGCCAACTTCTTCCACGTCCTTCGCCGGCAGCTGAAGCGCGAATTCCGCAAGCCGCTCATCGCGATGACCCCGAAATCGATGCTGCGCAACAAGCGCGCGCAATCGAATTTGAGCGACTTCGGCCCCGGCACGTCGTTCCATCGCCTGCTGTGGGACAGCGCCGAGACGAGCAGAAACGACAAGATCAAGCTTGCGCGCGACGATCGCATCCGCCGCGTCATCCTCTGCTCGGGCAAAGTCTATTACGATCTGGAGGAGGAGCGGGAGAAGCGCGGCGTCGACGACGTCTATCTCCTGCGCGTCGAGCAGCTCTACCCGTTCCCGCTGAAGGCGCTGGTCAAGGAGCTGTCGCGGTTCAAGAAGGCCGAGGTCGTCTGGTGTCAGGAAGAGCCGAAGAACATGGGCGCCTGGACCTTCGTCGAGCCCTATCTCGAATGGGTGCTCGATCAGGTCGGAGGCAAGTCGAAGCGCCCGCGCTACGCCGGCCGCCCTGCCGCCGCCGCTCCGGCGACGGGCTTGATGCCGAAGCATCTCGCCCAGCTCAAGGCTTTCCTCGACGAGTGTTTTGGGTAAAGACGGCGCCCGTGAGAGGCGATCGGGAAACGAGGGCGATGCCCTATTATCTTTGCCAGTTGCGGCCGCCGCGGCCGAGCTTCCTGCGCGACATGACGGGCGCCGAGCGCGAACTGATGCTGGCGCATCAGGCCTATATGGGCCCTCATGTCGAGAGCGGCATGGTGATTGCGCTGGGGCCGGTCGCCGATCCCGCGGGCGGATGGGGCCTCGGTCTCATGGAGGCGAATTCGTTGAACGAGATCAAGGCCGTGCTCGCGCAGGATCCCGTCATCCTCGCGGATTGCGGCTTCCGCTATGAAACGCATCCGATTCCGCAAATGATCCTCGGACGCGGGGCCGCCCGCGCCTCGACCCATTCCGTCACCCCCTAAATGAGAGGCCCGCTTCAAGGAAGCGGCGATTCGACCGATGGCGACTGAAATCCGCGTGCCGACGCTTGGCGAGTCGATTTCCGAGGCGACGGTCGGCAAATGGTTCAAAAGGCGCGGCGACGCCGTCAAGGCCGACGAGCCCTTGGTCGAACTCGAGACCGACAAAGTCACGCTCGAGGTGAACGCGCCGGCGAACGGCGTGCTTTCTGAGGTCGCGGTCGAAACCGGCGCGACCGTCGGCATCGGCGCGTTGCTCGGGGCCGTCGACAGCGCAAGCGCCGCGGCGGCGCTGGCGCGGGCTGAAAAGGCGCCGGCCCTCGCCGAGGCCGCAAAGCCGACGCCCGCCGCCATGCCGCCCGCGCCGTCCGCCGCGAAGATCGCCGCCGACAGCGGCATCGACGTCAGCCAGATCGCCGGCTCGGGCAAGCGCGGGCAGGTGCTCAAAGGCGACGTGCTCCAGGCGATCGCGGCCGCAACGCCGGCCGTCGCGCCGCCAACCGCGCCGCTTCAGCCTCAAGTCGCGCCGCCTCAGCCGGTCGCGCTGCGCGCGCCCACGGCGCCCGACGACGCCTCGCGCGAGGAGCGCGTGCGCATGACGAAGCTTCGGCAGACGATCGCGCGGCGGCTGAAAGAGGCGCAGAACAACGCCGCCATGCTCACGACCTTCAACGAGGTCGACATGAGCGAGGTGATGGCGATGCGCGCCCGCTACCGCGATCCGTTCGAGAAGAAGCACGGCGTGAAGCTCGGCTTCATGGGCTTCTTCGTGAAGGCGTGCGTGCAGGCTTTGAAGGAAATTCCGGCGGTCAACGCCGAGATCGACGGGGCGGACCTGGTGTTCAAGAACTATTACCACATCGGCATCGCCGTCGGCGCTGAGAAGGGCCTCGTCGTGCCGGTGGTCAGGGAGGCCGATCGCCTGTCGTTCGCCGCGATCGAGAAGACGATCGGCGATTTCGGCCAGCGGGCGCGCGCCGGCGCGCTGAAGATCGAGGAGCTGCAGGGCGGGACCTTCACCATCTCGAACGGCGGCATCTACGGCTCGCTGATGTCGACGCCGATCCTCAACGCGCCGCAATCGGGCATCCTCGGCATGCACAAGATCCAGGAACGCCCGGTCGCCATCGGGGCTAAGATCGAAATCCGTCCGATGATGTATCTGGCGCTCTCCTACGACCACCGCGTCGTCGACGGCAAGGAGGCGGTGACGTTCCTCGTTCGCGTGAAAGAGGCGATCGAGGACCCGGCGCGGCTGGCGCTGGACCTTTGAGGCGGCGCGGATAGAGCCCGCCGCCGAAATGAACGACTGGATCGCGATTTCGGAGATCGTTCGCAACGTCGCGCTGGCGATCGCGGCGTTTGTCGGCGCCTATTTGGCGTGGCGTCAGCTCTCGCCTGCGGCGCTACAAGCGCGCTCCTCGAGCGCGCAAGCCGAACTTGCAAGGCGGACGCATGTGATCGAGCTGTTTAATCGCGCAGCCGGTCAGCTTAGGGATCCCAAGCTCGAAGTTCGGTTGGCCGCGATTTATGTGCTGCGCGGTATCGCCAAAGACTTCCCCGACTTCGCGGACCCTGTTTTCGAGCCGATGCAAGCCTATCTTAGGGCCGCCGAAATCGCTTATGGTGACGACCCGCCGCCGGTCGACATTCAGGCGATTGTGGATCTCTTGCGCAGCAGATTGGAGAATTCCGGTGCTTAAGACCGAAACCCGCGCTGTTCCGCCGAGGCTTGACATTCATGGGGCCTTTGTTCGCCGCACCGACCTGAGCGGAGCTTCGCTGCGCGGCGCAAATATGAGCTACGCGGACGCAACAAACGCGATATTCCGCGGGGCGGATTTTGCCGGCGCGCTGCTGCGCGGGACCGTGTTGCGCGGCGCCGACTTGAGCAATGCGAAGAATCTCACCATCGAACAGCTGGCGGAAGCACTGATCGATGATCAAACCAGACTTCCGTCCTACATCGATCGCGGAAAATTATTAGCGGTTGCGGCAAGAGGCCCATAGGTGAAATCGCCCCCCGCTTCGGTCCACACGGCGCACGTCAGGGCTTTCGCCTTCACGGGTGAGGAAAAAGGAATACCGCAAGGGGCGCTCCCCTCTGCGTCTCTCCGGTCCCACGACCGGATCATCGAGCTCGGTTTTTGGCCGGAGTAACCCTTCGGCCCTTTTCCTCAACGAGATGAGCAAATGTCCTATGACGTCATCGTCATCGGCGCCGGCCCCGGCGGCTATGTCTGCGCCATCCGCGCGGCTCAGCTCGGCATGAAGGTCGCCGTCGTCGAGAAGAGCGCGACGCTTGGCGGCACGTGCCTCAATATCGGCTGCATCCCCTCGAAAGCGCTGCTGCACGCTTCCGAGCTGTTCGAGGAGGCCGGCCATGGGCTTGCCGCCTTCGGGGTCGTCGTCTCAGCCCCGAGGCTCGATCTGAAAACGATGATGAAGCACAAGGACGACACCGTCGCCGCCAACGTCAACGGCGTCGCCTTTCTCTTCAAGAAAAACAAAATCGACTGGATCCAGGGCGAGGCGCGCATCGTCGCGCCCGGCCAAGTGGTCGCAAGGCCTCCCGAGGGCCAGGAGATCATCGTCGAAGGCAAGGCGATCGTGATCGCGACCGGCTCCGACGTCGCCAAGTTGCCGGGCGTCGAGATCGACGAGAAGATCATCGTTTCGTCAACCGGCGCGCTCGCGCTTCCATCGCCGCCGAAGCGCCTCATCGTCATTGGCGCCGGCGTCATCGGCCTTGAGCTCGGCTCGGTCTGGCGGCGGCTTGGAGCGGAGGTCACGGTCGTTGAGTTCCTCGACCGCATCCTGCCTGGGATGGACGGCGAGGTCGCGAGACTTGCGCAGCGTCTGTTCGAGAAACAGGGTTTTCGCTTCCATCTCGGCCACAAGGTGTCGAAAGCGGCGACGAGCGCGGCCGGCGCGGTCGTCACGATCGAACCGTCGGCCGGCGGAGAAGCCAAGACGCTCGAAGCCGAAATCGTGCTCGTCGCCATCGGGCGGCGCCCCTTTACCGCCGGCCTTGGGCTTGAAGCGCTAGGCGTCGCGACGGAGCGCGGACAGGTCGTCGTCGACGACCATTTCCGCGCCAATGTCGCCGGAATCTACGCGATCGGCGACGTGATCCGCGGGCCGATGCTCGCCCACAAGGCGGAGGACGAGGGCGTGGCTGTCGCCGAAATCCTCGCGGGGCAGGCGGGGCACGTCAATTACGGCGCCATTCCCTCCGTCGTCTACACGAGCCCTGAGATCGCCTCGGTCGGCCGCGGCGAGGAAGAGCTGAAAGCCGCGGGCGTCGCCTATTCCGTCGGCAAATTTCCGTTCACGGCCAATGGCCGCGCCCGGGCCAACCGGACGACCGACGGCTTCGTCAAAATTGTCGCCGACGCCAAGACCGATCGCGTCCTCGGCGTGCATATTGTTGGGGCGGACGCGGGCGAGATGATCCACGAGGCCGTCGTCCTGATGGAGTTCGGCGGCTCGGCGGAGGACCTCGCCCGCACCTGCCACGCACATCCGACGATGTCCGAGGCGGTTAAGGAGGCGGCGCTGGCGGTCGCCAAGAGATCGATTCACATGTGAGCGCTGAGCGCTCGAAGTAGCGTCATCTCGAGGAGCGACATGACGAGACGGCGGAACTGTTTGATCGGCGCCGAGCGAACAAGCGTGAAGGCGAGGCGCCCGATGCCCTTATTCGTCCGCACGATTTTCGCCGCGGCGCTTACGGCCGCCGGCCTTTCCTCGCCCGCTCTTGCCGACCGTATGGTTCTGTGGACGCTCGTTCACGACCAGTGCGTCGTGCATGCACGCGCCGGCGAAGCGCCAAAGCCTTGCGAGGCGCTCGACATCTCTCAAGGTGAGGATGCGGGAATAGCGGTGCTCAAAGATCGTGAGGGCGTCGCGCAATATCTGATCATTCCGACGCGCCGGGTGACCGGCATCGAAGACCCGTTCGTTCTCTCGAAGGACGCGCCTCCTTATTTCGGCGCCGCCTGGGCGGCGCGCGACAGGGTCGCGGCGCGCCTTGGCCAGACGCTGCCGCGCGAGGCGATTTCGATCGCGGTCAATTCGGAATTCGCCCGCAGCCAGGATCAGCTTCACCTGCACGTCGACTGCGTCGACCCGGTCGTCATGAAGGCGCTCGCGGCCGATCTCGCCACCTTCGACGACCACTGGCGGCCGATGGCCGAACCGCTCAACGGACGGGTGTACTGGGTCCGGCGCGTCGATTCGACCGATCTCAGCGACGTTGCGCCGTTCGAACTGCTGGCCGACGGCCTGCCCGGCGCGCGCCAGCGCATGGGCCTCATGACGCTCGTCGCCGTCGGCGCGAGTTTCTCCGGCAAGCCGGGCTTCGTTCTGCTTGCTGACCATGCCGAGCTCGAGGCGGGCGGGCACGGCGAGGACCTGCAAGACCACACTTGCGCGACGGCTAAAGGTCGGACGGCCAATTGAAAGCCGGTCGCCCCCTCGTCGGCAACCTGGTATTTCTTATGCCCCGCCTCGCGCCAACTCTGGGCTTCTGATCGTCCGCAATCCCCAGCGCCGGGCCCGGGTCGGCGTTTCCTTGTCGCGTTCGGCCCCGAATTCGGCTAAAGGCGCGCGCATGCTTGCGTAGGCTCAGGCGTCCGATTCGGAGGCATCAATTGCGACGACGTGATTTTCTTGTCGGGGCCGGCGCGGCGGCCAGCTCCGTGCTCGCCGCGAGCCTGGCGCGGGCGAGTGTCCCCGCACCCTTCAATTTCGACCTCTTCCCGCCGATGGATAACGAAGAAAAGTTCGTCGCTTGGGGCGTGGCCTTGCGCGGCGAGGACCCAAAATTCCTCGCCGAGCGCTTCCAGCGCTTCGGCGCGTTGGTGCGCAACGAGGACATCTGGGACGATCGTCATAAGCGCGCGTTTCTCTTGACGGCGCGCGAGAAATTCGTGCTGCAGCAGAATCTCGGCCGCGCCTACGATCACGCTTTTCTCGACATCGGCTTCGGCGTGACGATTTCTGGGCCCCACATCGTCGGCCGCATGACGAGCACGATCGATCCGAAGCGCGGCGAACGAGTGCTCGAAATCGGCACGGGCTCGGGCTACCAATCGGCCTACCTTTCCCACCTCACCAACGAGGTTTACACGATCGAGATCATCAAGCCGCTCGCCGAGCGCACGCGAGGCATCTACGATTCTCTCATCAAGGACGGCTATATCGAGTTCGCCAACATCAGCACGAAGAACGCCGACGGCTATTACGGCTGGGAAGAGGCGGCGCCCTTCGACAAGATCATCGTCACCTGCGGCATCGACCATGTGCCGCCGCCGCTCCTGCAACAGCTCAAGCCCAACGGCATCATGGTCATCCCCGTCGGTCCGCCCGGCGCCCAACGCGTGCTCAAGGTCGTCAAGACGCTCGAAAGCGACGGCGCGATCACGGTCGCGCGCTCCGACATTTACGGCGGCCGCATCGTGCCGTTCGTGCCCTTCACGAAGCTCGAGGGCGACCAGATCAAGGGCACGCACAACAATTGACGGGAGAGGAGGACTCCCTTCTCCCCGCGATGCGGGGAGAAGGTGGCCCGAAGGGCCGGATGAGGGGCTGCCCAGGCTCATCCGGATACACTTGCGCAGCCCCTCACCCTGCCCCTCTCCCCGCTTCGCGGGGAGAGGGAGTTGTGACGCGAGATGCGAATTGATGAAGTTGACGCTTAGCGCTCCCGTCGAGCGCTCCTTTAAGGTTCAGGCGCGATGACCGACGCGGCGATCGCCGACGCCGGCGGCGAGATTCGGCTCGATTCCGCGCGCCGCCTCGCGCTCTACCTTGCCGTCGGCCTCACGGCCGGCGCGGTGATCGCGCTGCAGATCGACATCATGCGCGTGTTC
>Ga0187782_10002814_pt1 | contig 12886 bp, 12 predicted proteins | sample 0715_SJ02_MP15_2_FD_132454 | JGI IMG/M metagenome (GOLD analysis project Ga0187782, IMG submission 132454) | Tropical peat soil microbial communities from peatlands in Department of Meta, Colombia - 0715_SJ02_MP15_20_MG | ecosystem: Environmental > Terrestrial > Soil > Wetlands > Peat | place...
GAAATGTCGCCCTCGATTTCCAGCAGCGCAGCCAGCGCCCCCAGCACCATGCCCTGGTCTTCGGCCAGCACCACGCGGATGGTCTTGCGCCCAGCTTTCGCTTCTCGTGCGTCTCTCGCGTCTTTTGCTGGAGGATTCAATTCGGACTTCTTTCGCCGTTTGGGATTGCCACATCCTTGATGGGCAAAGTGATGGTCAGGGTGGTTCCGGACTCCGTGGTGCGCTCCAGCGTGCCGCCGATCATTTCCACGCGCTCGCGCATGCCGCGCAGGCCGTTGCCCTCCAGGCTGGAGCCGCCGCGGCCGTCATCCTGAATCTGCAAACGGCAGGAGCCGTTCTGCTGTTCCAAGCGCATGCGGCAGGTGCGGGCGTGCGAATGACGCACCACGTTGGTGACCGCCTCGCGCACCGCCAGCGACAAAACGCTTTCCTGCATGGCGGGAAGTGCGACGGTGGTGGCCGCGTCGCATTGCACGGTGAGTCCTGCAGTTTCCAGCGTGGACTTGGCGTGTACCAGCTCCGCGGCCAGGCCCCGCGCGCGATAGCCGCGGATGGCGTCGCGTACATCGGTCAATGCCTGGCGCGAGATTTCCTCCACCTCGCGAATTTCCTTTCCGGCCCGCTCCGGATCGCGTTCGATCAGCTTGCCCGCCAGTTCCGACTTCAGCGTGATCACCGACAGTGTGTGTCCCAGCACGTCATGCAAATCGCGGGCGATGCGTTCCCGCTCGGCGACCTTGGCGAGTTGCTCGATTTCCTCGTTGGCCTTGCGCAGCTTGCGGTTCATGCGGTTGCGCTCGGCAAAGAATGTATTTCCCGCTCCGATGATGACGGGAAACAGACCGTACCAAAACAGCACCCAACCACCGCGATGCAGCAGCAAAGCTTCAAACAGGCCGATGCCCCCGATCGTGAGCAGCCCGACTACACCCGCGGCCTGGGTCTCGACACAAAACGGAACCATTGCCGCCGCGTAGATGAAAAAGGTGTTAGCACCTTGGTTGATCGGCTGGAACAGGACGCCGAGAACCACCATCCCAAATATATGCGCCAAGGCCCGCGGATTTTGCAGGAAGAAAAGCCCGAGGTAAAGAATCAGAAATATGATTGCGCCGAGAACGTCGAAGAACCATATCTTGGGGCTGGCCTGGCTCAACACCGGGTCGATGAAGAAGAAACCCAGATATAAGACCCACAGCAGCGGACTCCAGCCGTGCTCCTTGTCTCTGAACATCATCCGCCACGGCTTCAACTTCCAAGGATTGCCGGAGCCGCAGGATTCGTCCGGATCGTAGCTGATCATTGGCATACTTCTATTGTCGTCCCGTCAGTCAATTCCGGCTACTGCGCCATGCCGGACCTGCTCCATACCATACCAGCATGGCGGCGGGAATCAGCACGGTCAGCCACTTCACGCCGCCAACCAGGGCCCCCAGCCCGAACAGGATTAAGATCAGCGTGCAAACCATCGTCGCCGTTCCATTCGGCATATCGGCCATCTTGTGTTTTGCATTCCTGGTCATGGCAACCTCCTGTTCCGCGCAGCGGGCTCTCACCTCTCGCAACTATCCGTACATTTTGTCCCGATCGCGCTGGAAGCCGATGCGCGCCACGCCCACGCAAATCAGGCTGAAGGCCGCCAGCACTTCCCAATGCTTCAGGTTCGACTGCCCGCCATTGCCTGCGCCGAAGACTCCCAGCGCCAATTGCGAAAGATGATAAGGCGGCAGAGCCAGCGCAATAGTGCGCAGGACTTTGGGCAGGAACGTAAACGGCACCCACAATCCGCTGCAGAACGACATGGGTAGATAAATCAGATTGATCACTCCCGGCGCCGAGTTCGGGCCGGCAAAATATCCCACCGCCAGTCCCATGGCCGAGAACGGCAGCGAGCCGACCACCAGCGTAGTCAGCAGTCCGGCAAACTCGCCCACCGGCATGCGCACACCGCCAAAGGCGAACCCAATCGCGAACAGCGCCAGCACGATGACCATGCTGAAGATCATGCTCGTCACCACCTTGGCCGCGAAATACGCGAACGGAGGCATGGGACTGGCGCGCTTCACCTGCAACCATCCCAGACCGCGATCCGAAGCCAAACCCGCCGCCGTGCCGAACAGCGACGCGCCCATCACCCCGAACGTGCCGTAGGTGGCGATCAGGTACGTCGGCATGCGCGCACCGCCAAGCGATTCGTTCCGGTACAAAACCAGGCCGAACAGCACGTAAAACATGATCGGGAAACTCAGCAGCGACGCGGTGTACATGCGCATGCGGAGATTTTTCAGGAATTCGTACTGCGCCTCCTTGCAATAGATCGTGAGCGTGTGTTGCGTCGTTCGCTGCGTCTGCCCGTTGCTCAATGCGATGGATGCTGCGCTCATAAGCCTCTCCTTAACTTCCTTTGAAATCCAGAACCCTGATGTCATTCCGAACCGGTCCGCAGGACCGGTGAGGAACCTGCTTTCTCTTCAGTTCGAATCATTTCGGTTGTTGCCAGCATCTTGCGTGAGCGCCAGGAACGCCTCTTCCAGCCCCGCGCTCGAAATCTCCAGGCCTGACAGCGCAGGATCGCGCACCAGGAGTTCCCGCACCACCGGCTCGGCCTCCGCCGCGTGCAACTCAACCGCCTCGCGGTCCTCCTGCACTTCCGTCACGCCGGGAATCTGGCGCAGAACGGCAAGACCAAGTCTCGTCACGCAGCGAATCCTTTTCCCGGCGGTCTGCGCCTTGATCTCCGCCGGAGTTCCTTCGGCGATGATCTCGCCTTTGTTGATCACCGCAATGCGGTCGGCCAGCGCGTCGGCTTCCTGCAGATAGTGCGTGGTAAGAAGAATCGTCCTGCCGCGCCGCACCAGCCGCCGGATTTCGTCCCACAGCATGCGGCGCGCTTCCACGTCCAGACCGACCGTGGGCTCATCGAGAAACAGCAGATCGGGATCGCCGCAAATGGCCAGGGCAAACAGCACGCGCTGCTTCTGGCCTCCGGAGAGCTCGCCGAATTTGCGATCGCGCAGTTGCTCCAGTCCAGCAGCAGCCAAAACCTCGGCGGCCGGCAATGGCTTGTCGTAATAAGCCGAAAACAAATCAATGTGCTCGCGCACGCGAAGCGTTTCCGGAACTCTGCCCACCTGCAGCATGGCGCCGGTCCGCAGCCGGGTTTGCGGGTTCACCGGATCGCCGCCGAACACGCGCACCTTGCCGGCATTGGGCGGAATCAGCCCCAGCAGCAGTTTGACGGCGGTGGTTTTGCCCGCCCCGTTGGGCCCGAGCAGCGCCACCACTTCGCCGGCGCGCACGCGAAAATCCACGTTGCGCAGGGCGCGCACGCTGCCATAGTTCTTGTTCACGTTCTCCAGGTGAGCAACGGTCGACTTCGCACTTGCCGATTCGGTGGTTTGGACTGGCTCCAGGGTTGCAATCATCGTGGAATCCTTTCGGCTTTGCGCCACTGGCGGAAATCATTTCGTTCCCATCCAGTGATTGCATCTTCGCGGAAGTGCGTTCCCCGCACCAGTGCCATCCATCACAAAACGAACGTGACAATTGTCATTCGTTCCTGCTGCGCCAACCCGCTGCCTCCGCTCAGTTGCGGGGAACCTTGGGCAGAAACCCACCGAGTCGCTTTCTCAAGCGCAAGATTCCTGTTACGAATTCCGAACAGCGACCGGAAATCCACAGCCGCGTTCGATTTTCCTTTTCCGCAGCGCCGCTTCCAAATCGGTAGCGTTAATGCCTGTTTGACAAGGGTCTACGCGTGTTCGGAATTCGTAACAAACCTTTGCGGCCGAATCGCTTGCACCAAAATCGGACACAACCCGCCAGTCCTTTGGTATTATTTCTGCACTGGCTGGAGGAGGCCCTCACTTGCTACCCGCTGGAAAGAGCCTGCGCACGCTGCGCGAAAAACTCGGATTGACCATGCGCGACGTAGATCAGTCGAGCGCGCGCATCGCGGAAAAATACCGCAACGACGAGTTCGCCGTTCCGCCCAGCCGTTTGTCGGACATCGAAACCAAAGGCATCCTTCCCAATATTTTCCGCCTCTACTCGCTGGCCGTGATTTACCGCCGCGATCTGCGGGAACTCATGGCTTGGTATGGCGTGGATTTGAATAACATACCTGCGGATCTAGGCCTGGTTTCGCCGCCTAAATCGCATGTTTCCGAGGCCCTGGCCGGATTGGCTGCGGTGCAGGTTCCAGTGCGCATGGATCCTGGTTTCGACGAGCGCCGCACTACCAACCTGGGGCGCATGGTCGAGCAGTGGGGGTTGGTTCCGCTCTCCTACCTGGCGCAGTTCGCCAACAGCGAATTCACCTATGGCTATATCGGCACTCAGGACTTCACCATGTATCCCATTCTGCCGCCCGGCAGCTTCATTCAGGTCGATGAATCGCGTAATCGGGTGGCGGAAGGTTCTTGGCGAAGCGAGTACGAGCGCCCCATTTATTTTGTGGAGACCCGCGAGGGCCATACCTGTTCCTGGTGCAGCATGCGCCGTGAAGAAATCATCCTGCAGCCGCATCCCCTGTCCCCGGTTCCCGTCCGCATCCTGCGCCATCCCCAGGAAGCCGAAGTCATCGGCCAGGTCGTGGGTGTGGCGATGAAGTTGACCGAGTGGCACGCCCTCGATTCTTCTTCAGGCTCGAAAGGGCAAGCAGCACTGAACTAAGGTGGCTGGCGGCCGGCGAATGCTGCTTCCCCTCCGGCAGCAAATCGTCGAACCGGCCGCGCATCTGCTCGATGTAGTCGTGCGGCTCAACCCCGTGGGCGCGGCTGGATTCCTCCAAATCCTGCTCCAACGCGGGCAGCGGCGTGCGCAAAACTCCCGTTACCACTTCGCTATGGGCCGCCTTTAGCGCGCGCTCCGCCGAGTCCGCTCCATGCACGGTCTCCATCCCCCAATGTTCATACTTGCCGCGCCCGTGGCGCAACGACGCCAGGTAATCCAGCTTGCCCAGCAGCCCGGTTACGGCCGCCAGCGTCGTTTCCTTCAGGTCCTGCAAAGCCGATTTCAGGGTCATTGCTGTTACGAATTCCGGACCTTGTTACGAATTCCGAACGGCCTCAGACTTTTCCCGGCCTTGGTCCGCACCGCCGTGTGCGTGAAAATATCACGGTTCAACTTGCAGTCACAAGGAGACAACCCCTATGAAACGTTTGCTGCTTATCCTCGGAACCGCTGTCCTGTTGCTCAACCTGGTCATTCCCGCTGTGGTTCACGCCGACGGCGGTCCCGGAACCACCAATTGCGGCGGCGGCAATCAGCTTTGCAAGCCGTAATTGCTGGACAAGTCTCGATAGATTATGTAGCACAGATCCCGGACGCTAGACGCTGGGGCTGCTGAACTTACAAAAAACGGACAAGATTGACCATTGCGTTGCCGCCTGCAGCGAATTGCGGTATAGTGCCTGCCGACCATGCTGCAGGCGCACTCATGGCTATGGTATTACCTTTGGGGTACGCCACAGGTCCTTTTGTTCGGCCTCGGAATCTGGTTGTGTGGTCGAGGGCTTTGGCGGCAGTGGCCCGCTTTCCTTGCCTTCGCCATCCTCGGTTCCAGTGGCGAGATGGCGGTTCTCGCTGCAGACGTGATTCCATCGGTCCCGGCTCAGACATTTTGGCGAATCTACTGGGTCGTTCTCCTCGTCGGAAGCCTGCTCAAGTTCTTTGTCATTGGCGAGATATTCTCCCGAGTATTCAATCCTTACCCGGCGGTCAGCAGGGTGGGACGCATATTGGTCAGCGGGTTCGGCGCGGCGCTCGTCTTGACCGCCGCGTTGTTTGCCGCCTTCGCCGTGCGGAATGATACGAACCGTCTCATATTCGGATTCCATCTGCTGGAACAAACCGTCTTCCTGATTGAGTCCGGCCTGATCGTTGCCCTCTTCCTCTTTGCGGGCTACTTTCGGCTGTCTTGGGATCGCTTCGCTTTTGGCCTGGCAGTGGGTCTTGGCCTTTCTGCCTGCGAGCAATTGGCTGCCTGGGCTGTCGTCGCCAATGCCAGTCCATCTTCCCACGGCCGAACCCTGCTCGAGTTTCTCAACATGGCCACCTACCACGTGGCCGTGCTCATCTGGATCTACTATCTGCTTGTCCCCGGGAAGGCCGTTGCAAAGTCTGCGGTTTCATTACCAGAGCACAATCTCGAGGTGTGGAATCGCGAATTGGAGCGTTTGTTACAACAATGACTCTCGCCATCGTTCTCGTCGTCGCTGCCGTAGTCGCGTTAGCCCTGATCGTACGCTTCACGATTTCCGCCCGCCTGCAGATCGCAGACAGTTCTTCCACACAAGCTCTCCAACCCGTCGACATCGAGGCGTTTCGCAATCTGGCGGATCCGGCAGAGACCGAATTTCTGCGGCGGCGGTTGCCCCCGGCGGAATTTCGCACCGTGCAGCGCCAACGCCTGCGCGCCATGGCTGGCTATCTGCAAATTGCCGGACGCAACGCCGCCACCCTGGCGATCATTGGCCAGCGCGCCTTAGCCTCCGGCGACGCCCAGACCGCCGAAGCCGCGCGCCGCCTGGTCGCCAGCGCGCTCCTGCTTCGCCGCAACACGGCCTTCGCCCTGCTCAAAATTCGCTTCGCGCTGGCATGGCCGCACGCCTATCCTGCGGGCGCGGCCTTCCTTTCCCGCTACGAGAAATTAAGCGCCGCGGCCATGTTGCTCGGCCGTCTGCAAAGGCCGGACGTCCCCGTGCGTCTTTTCGCCCGTTAGCGGTGGCTGAGAGCGCAACCAGAACTTCACGGGTGGGGTTACTCTTTCAAGCACGTTTTTGATCGGCACTCTTGTTTTTCGCCTTGCTTCTGGTGTAAAACCAGCGGGAACCACAGGCGTCCAAACTGTCGAGTGAGTGCATCGGCAATCTGCCGTAGGAATGTGTCCCGCCGCCTGCTCGCCTCCGCGAGCTCAAGGGAGAACTCTATGCTGCGCACAATCAAACTAGCCGTCTGTCTGTCGACCTGCGCTGTGCTTCTGTCCACCTTCACATTTGGACAGGGCGGCGTCGCCACCGGCGATCTGCACGTCAGCGTGAAAGACCCCAACGGTAACATCGTCACCAACGCCACGGTGACGGCTCGCGATGTCGCCAAAGGCCTGGAGCGCACTGCCACCAGCGATGGGCAAGGCGGCTACAGTGCGCAACTTCTACCGCCCGGCACCTACACGGTGACGGTGGTGGCCGCAGGGTTCACCTCGGTCGAAAATACCGGCGTCGCCATTACCGTCGGCGGATTAGTGGAGCTGCCCGTTTCGTTGTCCATTGCAACCGGCACGCAGGTCGTGGAAGTCATGGCGCAGGGAGAATTAGTGGAAGTCTCGCGCAGCTCGACGACCGACACCATTGGCGAACGGCGCATCGACAATCTTCCCATTAATGGCCGCAACTACATCAACTTCACCCTTACCGACTCTCAGGTCGTGCACGACGCCGCGCCCAATTTAGGCGCAGCTCCTACCTCGGGCCTGAACATGAGCGGTCAGCGTGCCCGCTCCAATCTGGTGAACGTCGACGGCGCCGACGCCACCGACAACTCCGTCAACGGCGTGCGCTCCACGGTCTCGCAGGAAGCGGTCCAGGAGTTCCAGATCATCACCAACAACTACGCTGCCGAATACGGACGCGCCGCCGGCGGCGTAGTCAACATCATCACTCGTTCCGGTTCCAACGACTTTCACGGCGATGTGTATGGATATCTCCGCAACCGTAACTTCCAGGCGGTGAATCCCTTCAGCACCGTGCCGAATCCCGCCTACACGCGCGTGCAGGCCGGCACCGCGTTCGGCGGCGCACTCAAGAAGGACAAGACGTTCTACTTCTTCTCTTATGAGGTTACCCGGCGGCACGAAACCGGATTCTCCAGCATCGGGCAGGACTGCCTGACCAGCGGCGGCGCGACCTGCTTCGGACTTAGCCCCTTCGACGCTTCCGCTTTCTTCGGGGCTCCCGCCGGGACCGTCAATTTGCAGCTCACTCCCGGCACGAACGGCCAGATCGGATTTCTCGCCAACCCCTTGGTGGACGAAACCGTCGCCACCAACCCGCTGTACGCCCAGGAAGTAGCGAAGTATCTCGGCCTCGCCGGCATTTCCTCCACTATGGCCGTCAACGGCACGTGGCCGCTTGGCTTGACTGGAGGTATTCCAGGCATCTCCGGATTCCCCACAATCTGCACCGCTCCGCCTTGCCCCGCCCTTCCGGCGTCGTATCAAACACTGGCTTCGCAGGAAGGAAACTTCCCCGTGTTCGAGGGAACCAGCCTGTATTCCTTTCGCATTGACCAGAACGTGGGCACCAACCACCGCCTGACGTTCCGCGTCAACGTCAGCCCCAGCACAGTCACTGGCATCGAGGTCAGCGGCCAGGATCAGCCATTCGGCCAAAATGCCTATTCGCGTACCTCCGAGCAAACTTATCGCGACGTGGCCGGTGTCTTTCAGGACACCTGGACCTTGGGCACCAATCGTGTCAACGAGTTTCGTTTTCAGTATGCCCGGCGCGGACTCTCCTACTTCTACAACACGCAGATCCCCGGCGGTTCGTATCCGGCGGTCAACATCCCGGGCTATGCCTACTTCGGCCGCGAGCCCTACTCTTACATCCAGCGCACAGAACAGCGTTATCAGTTCACCGACAATTTCTCCTGGACCATCGGCCGCCACAACACCAAGTTCGGTGTTGACTTCAACTATCTTCCCCTGCACGCGACCTTCACCGTCAACTACGGCGGCGTTTACGATATTGGCAGCATCTCCGCTGCGACCGTGGGCTTTGTCAACCCCGCTCCCGGCGTCCTGCCCGATTTCCCGGCGCTTTCGCCGGTGCAGGCCTATGGTGCCGGCCTTCCTCAGGATTTCGTCCAGGGACTCGGCAGTCCCACCGATTCGTTCCGCAACATTCCCATCGGAGCTTTCTGGCAGGATTCCTGGCGCGTGAATCCCCACGTGACTTTGAACTACGGCCTGCGCTACGACATCGAGATTCCCCCTTCGTTCACGCCGCCGCAAGGTCTGGCGCTTCCGGCCTACAACCTGCTGGGAGTGCAGAAAGGAATCCAGACCGCCACGCACCATTTTCAGCCGCGTCTCGGCCTGGCCTGGGATCCGAATGGCGATGGTAAAACCGTTGTGCGGGCTTCCTACGGCATCTTTTTCGACCACCCGCTGCTCGGCCTATATTTCTTAGGCCAAGCCTCTGACGGCTCCTCCAGCGGACAGTTGGCCTTCGCCGGAGGTGCACCCTGCGACGCGAAATCAACTGCCTACAATCCCGGGAATCTGAACGCGGCCAGCATCTTTACCGGCACTCTGTCGAACAACAACTGCATGCCCGTGAGCCGACTCAACTACCTGCCCAACCAGCAACAATTCCAGTCATTCTTCCCGGTGGGCCAATCGAGCAGTTCGCTGTTCCTTGAGCAGCAGTACCTCGTCAATCCTCCCGCCCAATTCGGCGGAGCAGCCTTTCCGCTGGCTTTCCAGCCCTTCGGTTATCCGCAGTCGAAGAATTTCGTCTACGCCTATTCGCAGCAGGCGAACATCAGCCTGGAACGGGATCTCGGCCGCGGCTTCGCCCTCAACCTGGCGTATAACCTGAATGGCGGACGCCATCTCAACCGCCCCATCAACGCCAACACCATCCGCGGGGACTTGCTGGTGGCCAACTGGCAGGCCGCCTATAGCGATCCAAGCTCCAACGCCCCCAGCGGGCCCCTGCAAGTTGGAAGCGGCACGTTGCCTAATGGCAACTCCGCGCTGCCGTGTAATATCAATCCCAATAACGGCCTCCCCTGGGTTTCCGCAGCCTTGACCAATTTTTTCCGCCCGGGCGGAATCAACCCCTCCATCGCCAACTTCCTCACCGCCGTGGGCGCGGGATCCTGCGTCACTGCGGTGCTGCCGGCGCTCATGGGATACCTGCAGGCGATCGGCTACAACCTCTCTGGCTTCAACACGGCTTGCAACTCTTCCGCCATCAATCTTCCCTCCAACTACGCCGGCTGCGTCCCCTTCGGCGACATGGACGCCAACTACTCCAACGGCAGTTCCATCTATCACGGCTTCAGCGCCAATCTGCGCAAGCGCTTCAACAATCACTACGAGTTCCTCGCCTCTTACACCTGGTCGCACGCCATCGACGACTCCACCGACCTGCAATCCACCCTCACCCCGCAGGACAGCTACTATCCAGGTCTTGAACGCTCGTCCTCTCTCTTCGACCAGCGCCACCGCTTCGTCTTCAGCAGCGTGTATCAGACGGGAAAATTGGGCGCAGGCTTTGCAAGGAAGTTCTTCACCGACTGGACCGTCGCGCCTATTGTCGAAGTCGCCTCCGGACGGCCGTTCAACATCATTACGGCCAGCGACGACAACTTCCAGCTGTCGGCTCTCACCGGACGTCCTAACGTGGTGCCTTCGGGAAGCACGACCAATACTTGCGGCTATGCCCCGTATCCGTCGAAGTACTCACCCACGGGCTTTTTGCAAGAACCCTGTTTCACAGACAATTTCACGCCGAGTTCTGCGACCGCAGCCACGTTCCCCTTCGTCACTCTCCAGGCGCTCGACGGCGATCTCGGCCGCAATGCCGGCGTTCAACCCTGGACCGTTTTCGACGATCTGCGCGTCGCCAAGCGCATCAGCTTCGGCGAGCGCTTTAGCGCCGACCTGATCGCCGACATGTTCAACATCGCCAACAAGTACAACGTAGCCGCGGTCAGCCCGCTGATCAGCAATGCCGGTCAACCGACGGCCGCATGGGATCCCCGTCAGTTCCAGTTTGCCCTGAAGTTGAACTGGTAGGATAAACAGACCTTCGACCTCAGACGTCGGACCTCAGACTTTGAGGTTCGGCGTCCAATGCGCACATAGGCAGGAGTTATGTCCACGCCTGAGCTGATTCCTCCCGCCGCGCCGTCCCCGCCGCCCAACACCATCTTCCGCGGCCCCAACGGCATCCGCTGCGGCTGGCGCGTTCTCATCTTCCTCGCAATTGTGGCGGCCTTGTTCGTCGCGCTCGGCGTCGTCCTCGGGGCTCTCTTTCACGGCGAAGTCGGCCTCAACCTGTCGCAGCTCACGCCCTTCGGCCTGGGCGCAACCGAAGGCGCTCTGTTCGCCTTCGTCGTAATTGCCGCCCTGATCATGGCGCGCATCGAGCGTCGCAAGTTCGGCCAATACGGTTTGCCCCTTCGCTCCGCCCTCGGCAAAGATTTCTGGATCGGCCTCCTTGTCGGCTTCGCCGCCATCACCACCTGCCTGCTCGGCATCTCTGCGTTTCACGGATTCCGCATCACCGGCGCTGCCATCCACGGCAAAACCGTTGGCTCAGCCGCCCTGGCCTGGGCCGCGGCATTTCTGGTGGTTGGACTCGACGAGGAGTTCGCCTTCCGCGGCTATCTCCAGTTCACGCTCACCACCGGCATGGGATTTTGGCCCGCCGCGATCCTGATGTCGGCCCTGTTCGGTCTCGCCCACGCCGGCAATCCCGGCGAGAGCGTGTCCGGTCTGCTCTCGGTCGTGTTGTTCGGCTTGCTCTTTTGCCTGATCCTGCGCCGCCGTGGCAATCTCTGGTGGGCTGTCGGATTCCATGCCGGCTGGGACTGGGGCCAGACATTCTTCTACGGCGTACCCGATAGCGGCATTTCCGCCTATCACAGCCTGTTCCATTCCGCCTTCACCGGCCCGAAATGGCTGACCGGAGGCTCCGTCGGCCCCGAAGCCAGCATCTTCACCCCGATCGTCCTCGGAATCGTCGCCATCGTCTTCGCGCGCATGTATCGCGAGAACCGGTATCAGGTGTAGTGGTGGGTCGTCGGTCGCTACTCGTTGGCCTTCAAATCTCGCCGACTCCCAACGACTAACGGCTAACGACGAGTGGCCCGGTGATACACTCTTGCTTTCCATCCTTGGCGCTTGCCCGGAGTCCGTCTCCATGCCCGAATCTCCCATGCCCACCCCGCGCACCCGTGTAGTGCGCGAAGCCGAACGCGGCGTTTACGACCGCGAATCCGTCTACCGCATCCTCGATGCAACCTTCCTCTGCCACGTCGGCTTCACCTTCGACGGCCAGCCCTTCGTCATTCCCACCTCCTACGGCCGCAAAGACGCGAACCTCTACATCCACGGCTCGGCCGCCAGCCGCATGCTGCGCCAAATGAAAGACGGCGTCCCCGTCTGCGTCACCGTCACCCTGCTCGACGGACTCGTTCTCGCCCGCAGCGTCTTCAATCACTCCATGAACTACCGCTCGGTGGTGATCCTCGGCCAAGCCTCTCTCGTCGATGATCCCCAGGAAAAGTTGGAAGCCCTGCGCACTCTGGCCGAGCACATCCTCCCTGGCCGCTGGGACGATTCCCGCCAGCCCAACGAACGCGAACTCAAAGCCACATCCGTCCTCCGCCTGCCGATCGAAGAATTCTCCGCCAAAGTCCGTACCGGCCCGCCCATCGACGACGAAGAAGATTACTCCTTCCCTACCTGGGCCGGCGTCATCCCCCTCGAAATGAAAGCGGGAGAACCGATCGCCGACCCGAAAAGCGACCCGCGCCTGGACCCAGCCCGCGAAGTTCCGCGGTATGCCAAGCTCTATTCGCGGAAACCGTGAGAATCGCCGGTCATCCCGAAGCCCCGCGTTTTCTCCAGCGGGGCGAGGGATCTCCCAGCGCTCATACTCCCGGTTCTGAGGCCGAGTCGCACCCGCTCTGCAATCGGCAATCGAAAATCTAAAATCAGAAATCGCCACAGAATCCTTCTTTGCCGCTCTGAATCCAACTCTCCATGAAAGCCATTCAAGTCAGCAAAAACGGCGGTCCGGAAGTTCTCCAACGGGTCGAATTGCCAGTCCCCCAGCCCAAGCCAAATGAAGCAGTCGTCAAACTC
>Ga0187782_10002815_pt1 | contig 12885 bp, 8 predicted proteins | sample 0715_SJ02_MP15_2_FD_132454 | JGI IMG/M metagenome (GOLD analysis project Ga0187782, IMG submission 132454) | Tropical peat soil microbial communities from peatlands in Department of Meta, Colombia - 0715_SJ02_MP15_20_MG | ecosystem: Environmental > Terrestrial > Soil > Wetlands > Peat | place...
CCCCGCCACCGAAGCCGGCGGCAGTCAGGCCGACGGCCAGTCCTCTTTTGTCCGGAAACCATTTCACCGCGTTGGCGACACACGAGATATAAATGATTCCGGCGCCGGTTCCGGCGATCATACCGTAGAAGACGTATAAATCAACCGGGCCTCTGGCTACAGTCCCGCCAAGTATCCAGCCCAGTGCGATGCATGTTGCTCCAAGGGTCATCAATTTGCGAATGCCGAACTTGTCGACAAAATATCCCGCAACAGGCATCGGCCACGTCTCGAACAATATGAAGGCTGAGAATATTGCTGCGATTCTTGCGTAGGGTGCGCTGGCAAAGGTCTGCTTCATCCCGGGGGTAAACAGGGTGAAGGCATATTGATAGTTGGAGATCAGAATCATCGCGATGACACCGCAGATCAACTGGATCCAGCGGTTGCCGGCGATGGCCCCGTAGGCGTCTTTCGCGCTGTCGCGCTGTGAAATTGCCACTGAAGTAGCCATACAACGGCCCTCCTGGGAAGTTTGTTCTCGCGCGTACTCCTTGTCGGAAGAATCCGGATTTTTAAAAACCCGCCCTCTTATCGGAGGGCGGGTTGTTTCAGTCTTCGAGATCCTTCTGGAGCGGGATCACTCCCGGCACCAGCCACTTCTCCCACATTTCATCGACTTTGCTCTGGAAGAATTCAATGTCTTCGTCGAGGAAGTGGGCGAACCTTCCCTGCTTGAGCAAGTACTCGCGGACTGGCAGTCGTTTGAAGCGTCCGTTGGCAATCTGTTCGGTCTTGCCATAGAGCTTCAGCTTGCCGTTTTCGACCTCGTACAGAGGCCAAATACCGGTATTCACCGCCAGCTCACCGAGTTCAAACGCAATATAAGGATCGAAATCCCAGCCTTTCGGGCACGGGTTCAGGCAGTGAATGAATGTAGGCCCGCCAATCGACAGCGCCTTGCGGATGTTGTTCATCGCCTGCAACGGATACGAGGTGGAGATCGTTCCGACATACTTGCAGGTGGGATGGCCAACCAGCATCAGCGGCGCGACATTCTTTTTCCAGCGGTGATGCATGATGCGCTTCACTTTTCCCGGCGTACTGAACGAGGTGTTGGCGCCATACGGCGAAGTTCCGGAAACCTGAATATCGGTGTTGCCGTACTCCTCGTTGTCGTACATCAAGATCAGGAGGTTATAGTCGGGATGGGTCAGAGTTGCGGAGATCGCGCTCAGCCCCATGTCGGCCCCGCCGCCGTCACCGACGAAGGCGATGACGTTGATGGGTTCGTCCTTCAAAACGCCTTTGCGCATTAGAACGCGCAAAGCCGCTGCCGTACCCAAGGCGCTTGCGCCGCCGGCGCCCAACTGGGTATGCATCCAGGGAACGCCCCAGGGAGTGCTGTAGTAAGACGTGTTCGCCACGTACATGCATCCCGTAGCCCCCAGAACGATGGTTCTTGGCCCCGCCGCTTTCGCCATCAGCCGCATGATCTGGGCTGACTCGCAGCCCTCGCAGGTGCGGTGACCGGAAGTGAAGTATTCTTCGTAGGGAACCTTCTTGACTCCCTTGAAAGGCTCCAGATTCTGGGTCGGTTTCTCATCCACAAAAGTTGTGCTCATATTGTTCTTTTTCCTTTCCGGCTCCAGGCCATGCGTCACGCGACGCATTACCCCCGCAGCCCGATCCATTGCGTCAAGGGTTGCGATTTGCCATTCGCGGCCTGGAAGACGATGTCGGTCATCTTCTCCACGTCCGGCACAGTCACTTCGCGTCCGCCGAGCCCGCAGATGAAGTCGAGCACGGGCGGCCGCGTCTTGGCACGGGTGTACATTGCGGAGCGCACCTCGGTCGCTACCACGCCACTGAGGTCCGGCGCACCCAGAGACAGATCGCGATCAATCACTCCGATCGCACGGAAGCGCTCCAGGCACTTTGCAATTTCCGCACCGGCAAACGGCCGGAACCAGCGCAGGCGTACGAAGCCGACTTTCTTGCCCAGTTCGCGCATTTTCCGGATTGCGACTTTTACCGGGGTCGAGAGCGTCCCCATTCCAAACAGCACGACTTCGGCGTCTTCGGTCAGGTATTCCTCGAAGAACGGGTTGCCATACTTGCGACCGAAGATACGCTCAAAATCGGCGTAAACCTCGCGGATCACATCGCACGCCCGCTCGGTCACCGCGTAGTTCTGCCGCCGGATTTCCATCACCCAGTCCTCATTGGCCTGGGGGGCGACGGAGATCACGTTGTCCGGGTGCAGCAGCAGCTCGCCGCGATTGTAGCGGGGCAGGAATTGCCTGACTTGTTCTGCCGCGGGGACGTTTACCAGCGCCTGTGAGTGCGTCAGAAACGCGCCGTCACAACTGATCGCCGCAGGCACGAAGATGCGGCGATCTTCCGCCACACGATAGGAGATGAGAGCCGTGTCCAGCGCTTCCTGGGCGGTGTCCACCCAATTCAAAAGCCAGCCCAGATCGCGGACCGCCAGGGCATCGTTGTGCTCCACGCCAAATGCGCCGGGATCGTCCAGCGCCCGGTTGCCCACCAGGCAAACCATGGGCACACGCAGAGCCGGCGTAACCGTGAGCACTTCCATGGCATACATCCAGCCGATGCCGCTGGACCCGCAAAATACCCTCGCGCCGCACACCGACGCATGCTTCACAATTTCGAATTGCGAGTTCTCGCTTTCCGCCACAATGAATTCGCAATCCAGTTCACCATCCGCCACGAGCTGGCTCATATATTGCATGACCGTGTCGTACGGGCGAATGGGGTAAGCCGTGACTACATCCACATTGGCCAGCTTGCAGGCAATCGCAATGGCTTCCGCTCCGGTAATCAGGGCCTCCTGCTGTTGCACTTTCTTGGTTTCTTCAACCGGCATTGTTAATGTCGCCATCTGATTCTCCTTGTGTTGAATCTGCTCCTTCGGCGCGGTTAGCCTTGCTGAGCGATTTCCAGGGCCTCTTCGGCCTGTTCCTTGTACTGCCCGCGATAGCGGAAGCCGAAGGATCTTTTGTCCAACGCCTCAGCCGACTCGATCGTCTTCTCCAGCCACTTGAGATAGGCATCCTTGTCTTCCTTGAACGCCACCCACTGACTGCTGTTGTCTTTGAATTGCGACTCGTTGACCATGGTGATGCAATCTTCGACCGGGCAAACCGCTTCGCAGATGCCGCAGCCGCAGCAGGCCTCGAGATTGGCGTCATAGGTCTTGTCCGGAGTCACATCGAACGAGGCATCCGGGCAGTTGAGCCAGCACAACGTGCACTTGGTGCAGGTGGCAAAATTCACCACCGGCCGTTGCGTACGGGTGGAATACTTCTTGAACAGTTCATTGCGAACCGGCCGGAACCCGCCCACTTCCAGGGTAACCGGATCTCGGTACGGCCCACCCTGGGGCTGGCCTTTGATGGAAGTGCCATCCCGCATGTCCTGCCATTTCGGCAGACTGAAGCTGACGAGCTCCTCGGCATTGCCTTCCCCGGGTTTCACGTCGATAGTCGAGAAGCGCTGGAACGCGGTCCTGGCCGACGTAACCTTCACGGGGTTCTTCAGCTTTTCGGTGATGAATTGCTCCAGGGCCTTCAGGCTGACCAGCTCCGGCAGCGCCTTGGCGATTGCTCCCAGCACGCGCACGTCGGTGTGGTCATCTTTGTACACCCACATCCCGGAAAAGCTGGTCACGCCTCTTAGCACGCCCAGCTTGTAGGGCTCTTCCCGGCGGTGAATCGTCTTCAGCAGCGTGGGTGCGTCCTGCAAGGAAACAACGATCAACGTGCCTCCGGGCTTCAGGGCGCGATGCACCGGTTGCAGCCCATACCATGCCCAGGACTCCGCACCCTTCGAGAGCGTGTCGTCGAGGACCACCGTCAGGTCGACCTGCTTCGGCTGGTACTGGGCCATGCCGGCCTCCAGCGTCTGCGCATCGTCGGCCACGATGGCAAAACTCTTGGCTGGGATTCCATTGCGCTCCGGGCTGTCTCCGTAACGGCCGAACGAAATGCCTAACTTGCCTTCGTTGTGCGCGGCTAGAACGATGCCGCGCGTTATGTTTTTCGCCAGAGTCTTTTGAAAGACCCCACGGTAGATGAGTTCAACCGCGAATAGCTTGCCCATCTGGCAACCTCCATTTCTTTTTCGCTAAAACTTTTGCAGGACAATCTGCTCCACTTCCGATAAATGGCGCCGCATGGCCGACTCCGCGGCTTTTGCGTCGCCCTCCCGAATCGCCTGAAGAACGCGGCGATGTCCGGCCAGCGATTTCCGCTGGCGGGCTTCCGATTGCAAACTGCGCTCCCGCGTTTCACGCAACAAATCCATCAATACCCGCGCCAGCTTCAGCATCACTCCGTTGCCGGCGGCGAGAGCGATCGCGTAGTGAAAGGCTGAATCTTCTCCAGTCGTGGTTTCGCCTTGTTCCAGTCTTTCTTGTTGCCGGTCGAGAACCGCCTCCATCTCGGCCACCTGCTCCGCCGTCGCATGCCGCGCAGCACGCGAGGCCAGCGCGGGTTCGACAATCATGCGGAATTCGAGCAAGTCACTGATCGCTTTGCGCTTCTGCAACAGCGCATTGGCCACCGGCGCGACCATGCCTTCGGCTGGAATGCCGCGTACCACGGTGCCCACCCCATGTCGCGGCTCCAGCCAGCCCATCGCTTCCAAGCTGCGTATGGCATCGCGAATGGAGTTGCGGCTGACGCCGAAGCGCTGCACCAGCTCACGCTCGGGGGGAAGCATGTCGCCCGCCTTCAAGTGGTGAACGATGTGATCTTGCAGTTGCCGGGCGACCTCGCTGTAGACTCGACTGCGCGGGATCGCTTCCAGTCCGAAATTGGAAGACGGCATCGTGCTCACGGGAACTGGTCGGACGACCGACCTCTTACCACTCCATCTCAATCCTCGACGAAAAAAATTGCAGTGACCGATGTCACCCTTGCGTGTGAGTACCTGTGAGGGGAGCGGTACCCCCGAGGACGAAAAACGCCAAAGTCACAATTTCGAGAAGCCCACCGAAAGCTGGCGCTTACCACAATTCGGCCGCTTGAAGGAAAGATCGCAATGTGGTCTGGGGACTCCTTGACAACCTAATCCTTTTCTCTGTATACAGGCTGTCAAATTGCGGGCCAAGGAAAAAGGGGGAACAGCCATGAGCGGAATTTCGAGGTTGACGAGTCTCTTTTTGGTAAGCGCGGCGGCGAGTATTGCATGGGGACAGGCAACCACTTCGTTAAACGGCACAGTCACAGACCCTTCCGGCGCCGCAGTCGCCCAGGCGCAGGTAACCCTGACCAGCATGGCTACCAACTTTGTGCGCCAGACCACGACCAACGCTAAGGGAGGATACGAGTTCGTTTCCCTCCTTCCTGGAACGTACAAGTTGACGGTCGAAGCAAGAGGTTTTCGCACTTACGTACAGACGGATCTGGAACTGCTTGTCGCTCTGCCCGCGACCGCAGATGTTCAGTTGCGCATTGGTGCGTCGAGCGAGACCGTCGAGGTCAAAAGCGAAGCGCCTCCGCTGAACACGACCGATCCCAGCCTCGGCCACGACCTGGGTACGATCGAGATCGAGAACCTGCCGATGGAAGCTGAGCAGGTGCCGCTTCTGCTCAGCCTGCAGCCCGGGGTCATCTTCAATGGCCTGAATATCCTGACCGATTCTTATGACACCCGCGCCGGTTCGGTGAATGGCGAGCATAGCGACCAGAACAACATCACGCTCGACGGCGTCAGCGTCAACGACGAATTCAATGGCTACGCGTTCCAGGGCGTTTTGCCGTCCACGCCGTACTCCGTCGAGGAGTTTCGTGTTACTACCTCGAACTATGGCGCCAGCGAGGGGCGTTCCGCCGGAGCCCAGATCGCGATGGTCACCAAAGGCGGCACCAATACTTTTCACGGCGCGCTTTACGAATACAACCGAAATACCGTTGGCGAAGCCAATGACTATTTCCTAAAGCTGGCACAAACCTCCGCCAACAAGCCGAATGTCCCGCAACATCTGGTGAGAAACCTGTTTGGCGGAGCCATCGGCGGGCCCATTATGAAGAACCGCTTCTTTTTCTTCTTTAATTATCAGGGGGAGCGGCAGTCCTTCCAGGAGAGCGTGCTGCGGAATGTCCCAACGACCTCATTAGATGATGGCGTGGTGCAATACCTGTGCCCGCTTCTCGCGAATGGGAACCCCAACACCACGCTCTGCCCGGGCATGAACGTGCTGGGCGAGAGCGGCGCCAGCTACGCGGTTCCTCCGGGCTATTACGGGCTGACTCCCGGCAACCTGATGGCGATGGACCCGCTTGACAAAGGGCCCAGCCCGGTGATGATGAACTACTTCAAGCAAACCTATCCCGCGCAGAATGAGACAACGGTAGGCAATACCTACAACTTCGCCGGCTACCGCTTTGCAGGCCGAACACTAACTTCGGAGAACTGGTACATCGGCCGGCTCGATTACAAGCTGACGGAAAATGGCAATCATTCCCTTTTTCTCCGCGGAGCCGCCCGTAACGACCCCACTGATGCGCCAGTGTTCCTGCCCGGCACACCGCCGGAATACAAAACCATCGACGTCAGCAAGGGATTAGTGGCAGGTTATACCGCGGTTTTCGGCCCGCACCTGGTAAACAATGTTCACTATGGCATTACCCACCAGAGCATTGCCACCCCGGGTGACACGAATCAACCGTGGGTGGTGATTCAAGGACTGGACCAGCCCATCGTTTATTCCTCATCATTTACTGCGCCCGTGCACAATATTGCCGACACGGCCACGTGGCAAAAGGGGTCGCACAACTTGCAGTTTGGCACGAACATGTCGTTAATCCGGCTCAACAGCTACGGCCAGGGCAACTCCTTCAGCAACGGGCTCATAAATTCGAACTGGCTCGAGTACAGCGGCTTCGCCGATGTAAATAGTCCCCTTAACCCCGCCTATGGCTGTGCGCCCAATACCGGCCCATGTTTTCCCGGTGTCGACCCCAGCTTCGAGCAGGGCTATAACTGGCCGGTAATCGCCTTGATGGGCATGGTGAGCCAGGGGTTGGCACGATACAACTATGCCATCACCAACACTACGAATGCCACGCCGATCGCCCAGGGAGCACCGCTCACGCGCAACTTTGCAACCGATACGTATAGCTTCTTCTTTCAGGACACGTGGCGAGCGAAGCGCAATCTCTCCATCACCTACGGCTTGAACTATCAACTGATGACTCCCATGACTGAAACCAGCGGCCAGGAGGTGACGCCAAACGTAAATATGGGGCAGTGGTTCCAACAGCGGGCCATCGACGCCACCAAAGGCATTCCCTCGAACCAGGTTCCGCTGATTTCGTTTCAACCCGCGGGTTCACACTGGGGAAGGCCCGGTTTGTACTCCTCGCAGACGAAGAATTTTGCTCCGCGCGTAGGTTTGGCCTGGACCCCGCACGCCGATTCAGGTTTTTTGAAGACTCTTTTGGGCGAGGATAAGACGGTAATCCGCGCCGGGGCCGGCATGTATTACGACAATTTCGGGCCGGCGCTGGCGCTGAGCTACGATGCGACCGGCGAATTTGGTGTATCCGCGTTCGAGACGAATGCTCAGGGAGTCCTGACGGCTGCGACCGCTCCTCGCGTGGCCAACATCAACTCAGTCCCGAGCAGCATTCTGCCCGCGGCTCCGCCGTCGACCTTTCCGGTGCAGTATCCGGCCACTCCGGGCAATGTCGGGTATGGTATCGATCAATCTCTCAGAACTCCTTACTCCTACGCCCTCGATCTTTCAATCCAGCGGCAACTGCCGGGGCGAATGACGCTGGACATCGCGTACGTTGGGCACTTCGCCCATCGCACGATGGCTCTCGACGACATCGCTGCTCCCATGGATTTGGTCGATCCGAAGAGTGGAATTGACTACTTCGCTGCCGCCAAGCGCATGTCGCAGCTTTGGCGTGCCGGCACAACAGACAGTTCAGCAACGATCACGCCGGCCGTCGTCGGACCAACGCAGCAATATTGGCAGAATATGTTGATGCCACAGAGCTCCTACCCGCTCTGTACTTCCTCTGCCACGACATCCAACCTGTTGTATGCCGTTTATGACTGGTTCGGCGGGGGTGTACCCCCAAGCCAACCAAGTTGCGGCGATCTTTACAACGAGACGTCCGCGCTGTATGTGATTGACTTTTTCGGAGCCCCGTCTACCCCGGTAGGCGGTTTAAACAGCTATTACAACCCCCAGTTTTCTTCGCTGTGGGCCTGGCGCTCAGTCGGCTACTCGAATTACAACGGGCTCCAGATTGGCTTGCACAGGCAGATGAACCATGGACTTTTGTTCGGGCTCAACTACACCTACAGCAAGTCCCTTGACCTAGAATCAGAAGCGGAACGCGGAGTTCAGTACCTCACCGACAGCATCATCAACCCGTGGTCTCCCGCCGAGATGTATGGACCCAGCGACTATGATTTGCGCCACCAGATCAACGGCTATTGGATAGCCGAGTTGCCCTTCGGCCGGGGCAAGGCGCTTGCCGGCAACGTGGGAAATGCCGCCAATGCCATCATCGGCGGCTGGCAGTTTGGGGGCACCGGCCGCTGGACCTCGGGCTTCCCTGCCAGCGTATGGATGAATCTGGTCTGGCCGACCAACTGGTCTGAGATGGGATGGGCAGATTTGACCGGTTCGCCCATCGTCACCGGAACTACCATCGGCAACGGAACCACTACGGCGAGTGGAAGCATCAGCGGGAATGGCATTCCGCTGGGCATCCCCAACGCATTCAAGAACCCCGACAATTGCGGCGGTACGACCCCCATACCTTGTGCCGTCAACGGTTTCGGCTACGCGTTCCCGGGGGAGAGCGGGGTCCGCAATCCCATCCGTGGCCCCGGTTACTTTAATATCGACGTAAATCTCTCCAAGAACTGGAACCTGCCGCATACCGAACGTCAAACCCTGCAATTCCGTTGGAGCATCTTCAACGTAACCAATACAGTGCGCTTTGACATCTACGCGATGCAGGACGAAGTGGAGTTGTCGAACACTTTTGGAAATTACGAGCAGACGCTGTCTTCACCCCGCGAGATGGAGTTTGCCTTGATTTACAAGTTCTGAGCGGGCTTGACCTTCTGACGTTGATCTACCTGCTGCCGCTTACGGGGCGTGGCGCTCGAATTGAGCGGTGCGCTCCCGGCGACCTCTGAGAAACATGTCCGCGCGTTCGATCGCCTGTCGAAGCAAGATCGAAGTGAAGCTTCAAAGAATGGTTCGACGATCGCACCATCATCTGGCGTGCGCCGGCGTCTGAGCCCGCTGGCGAAATCCTGAGCGCAGCGGAGGACCTCCTCCCGGCGGAGCCACGCTTGAGGCGTTTATTCTGTTTGCAGGGTGATCGTGGCGAAGGATCGGCTTCATCCCGATTCCCTTGAATTCCATGAATTGACGTCAGTGCTGATAACTCCCGGAAGGCCAAAGCCGTTGCAGGGCGAGTGCGCTGGTTGGCGCGGTCAGGCGTAGCGAAGCAAGGTCATGAATCCGAAGTCCATGTGCGTTTGATTGTGGCAGTGGAACAGAGTTGCACCCGGATTCTTCGCCACAAAATCCGCCTCGGCCGTTGCATTTGCTGGCACAATTACCACGTCTTTGTTCAATCCCATGAGCGGTTTTGAGTCGATGCTGGTGACCTCAAAAGTGTGCCGGTGGAGATGAAGTGGATGGTCGTCTCCACTCCGATTGATCATCTGCAGCCGATACTTTAGTCCTTCCTTCAGCATGATCGTGTCCGTCTGCGGAAACGACTTTCCGTTGATTTTCCAGGTGGCGACGGCTCCCTGGCCGTGAAAGTTTGACTCGAAACGTAAAGGTACGACCTGATCAGGCTGGCGAATCATCCCTTGAGGCTTTGCGAAGCGCCGATAGTCCCACAAGGTTTCGGGTGGGTCGATCCAGCGTGGCTTGCCCTGTTGATTCGCATACTCGAAGACAACTCCCATGCCCGCCTTGCGGATTTTTTCCCGAGTCTCTCCCAAAATCCAAATCCCCGGATGATTCATGGTCGCGACGGCATCAACACGCTCGGCAGGACCTAAGCGGATCGCCGGCATAGGGCTGGGCGTGGGCACGGGATTGCCGTCCATGGCGACCACCGTAAGCTCGTGTCCGGCAAGTGCTAGCCAATGAATGATGCTAGCGCTGGCGTTCAGCAGATGCAGCAGCACTCGCTGCCCCTCTCGTACTTTCAGAGGATCCCCAAAGCCGAGCATGTGATCGTTGATCGTCGAGTAATCGTAAGCAGCATCCATCGAGGCGTCGCCGCTGGCTGCCAGGTACGCGTTCCAATCGTGCAGGGTCAGGAATATTTCCTGGTCATACGCGCCGGCGTCGCTCTTAGGCTCAATGTAGAAGCACCCGAATTGCCCCGTATAGGTGCCGCGTTTCAGGTCGTGTCCGGCAAAAGCGTGCGTGTGATACCAGCGGAATCCAGCGGGGCGCGGCGTGAACGTGTATCGAAATTGCCCGCCGGGCGGGATCATGGGACTACCTTCCTCTGCGGCTCCATCCATGTCTGTGGGAATCTCCAGCCCGTGCCAGTGGACGATTTCCGGAACTGACGTTCGATTGAGCACGTCGATGACGATCGGCTTGCCTTCGGGCCAGCGGATCAGCGGGCCTGGAACACGCCCATTGTAGGCAACGGTGTGGACTAATTTGCCCGGTGCGATTTCCAATTCCAGCGGCGCGATCTCGAGTCTTACGTCTGGTTGGATTTGCGCCCAACTGAATCCGCCGGGCGCCAAGCCCGCGCCGGCCAGCGCAGCCCCTGCCTGAGCGATGAATGTGCGACGATTCATCACGAGTGATAGGACCTACTGCGCGCTCTTTGAGCTGCCCGGTCGATGGCGAGACCAGTCAAAAGAGCGTCCGATGATGCACTTCACGATCAAGTGGTCCGTGCCCGCGGTGGCTCCCCAGCCGGCTCCGAAATTGATCTCCCACTTGGGCGAAACAAACAGATTGACGACCGGGAAGAACTGCTGCTGTTGGTTGTGCAGGGACACGAAATTTCCCCACTCACCGTAGTAGGAATAATACTCAACGCCAAAATTGTAATATTTCGACGGTGCGTAGGTTAGAGTTGCCGCCGGGCCGAAAGTCACGCCACGCGGAGCCACGTCGCGAAAGTAAGTCTGTTTCTGCTCCGTTGTAAAATTCGCAGGCGGCGGAACAACATGGATATCCCAAACCATCGTTCCGTTCACCGACCAGTACCACCGCCCAATAATTTGATCCACGATGGGCATGATCTGCCACGACCATGTCGGATTCGAAAAAGCTGGCCTTGCGTATCCGAACTCACTCGATAGACTTACCCCGACCGGCCAGTGCCAACGCGGGGGGACTCGCACGCGAGGGCGTATATGATCTCCAGCCCATTGGATTTCGTTGCCACTCTTTTCGGCAGTGAAGATGTAGAGTCCGATTTCGGACCACTCGTTGATCCCCTGCGTGAGCTCGATCGTTTCATGCTCCTGGTGCTCTGTGGGCAGCATGCCGAACTGGGTGGTTGTGCTGCCTTCCACCGTAAAATTGCTGTGCAGTTCGACTAACAAGGTTTTGGGCGCCATCGTTTCCGAGGGATAAACCTGGATTTCATAGTTGTCCTGCGCGCGCGCACTATCTGGCGAGAACAAGAACACCGTCAGCAACGAACAAGCGAAGACGCCAGCCATGTTCACCTCTTTAGCTGGCACCGCGACGCTGAAATCGAAACGGGGAATCACGCGTCCTACTTTTCGCACTTTTCAGTTCCCGTGTACCTCTTAACGACAGCACTTTCTTTCCAGTCTTCGATTTGTTGGCGTGCATCTTTCACGAGTTTTGCGAAGCGGCGCGCCAGTTCTCGAATCCATTCCGATTGACGTTTTTCAATTGCCTCGCTTGGAATCAATTCCGTGCCGACGCCGATGGCAGTGGCCCCCGACAAAATGAAATTGGCGGCCGTCTGCTGATTCACGCCCCCTGCCGCAACCAACCGGATCTGTGGCAACGATGCGGTCAGCGCTTTGATGTATTTGTCGCCGCCGACTTGAGCGCAAGGAAAAACTTTGACGAAGTCGGCGCCCGCACGCCATGCTGTCACCACTTCCGTTGGGGTCAAGGCACCTGGCAGAACAGCGATGTTCTCCTTGGCGGCGAATTCCACGATCGTCGGATCGAACGAGGGAGCCGTCAAGAAGCCAGCTCCTGCGTCGACGCACCGGCGGGCGGTTTCCGTATCGAGCACAGTGCCCGCGCCAACGACGACCTTCGGGTTGGAACGCACTAAGTGGGAAATCAACTCTACTGCACCCGGTACGATCATCGTGATCTCCACAATTGGTATTCCGGCACGTGTGACGGCTTCTGCGGCGAAGTGTGCGTCATCGCCAGAAGACACCTTAATCGCCGGGATGATTGCGATTTCCGTGATTAGGGCACAGACATCGTTCTTGTTCATTTCCTTAGACTCCTTCCTTAGATCCACGGCGCGGCGTCGATCGCGTTCCACGGAATCTCTATACGGCTCCGTTGGCATCCACTGTCGGCAGGTGATCGCTTGGTGTCGCCCACCACACGTAGAAAGTCGGCAGCAGGAAGATGCTCATCAGCAGGTCGGCGATCAGTCCACCGACGATCACGATGGCGAAGGGTCGCTGCGAATCTGATCCTATGGCGTGGGACATGGCTGCCGGCAACAAGCCTAGCGTGGCCACCAACATAGTCATCATCATTGGACGAAGCCTGCGCGTCGCTCCTTCAATGGCAGCCGTTCTTACATCCATCCCTCGGGACCGCAACTGATTGATGTACTCGACCATGATGACGCCGGTCTGCACGGAAACACCGAACAAGGCGAGAAATCCGACGCCTGA
>Ga0187782_10002817_pt1 | contig 12883 bp, 9 predicted proteins | sample 0715_SJ02_MP15_2_FD_132454 | JGI IMG/M metagenome (GOLD analysis project Ga0187782, IMG submission 132454) | Tropical peat soil microbial communities from peatlands in Department of Meta, Colombia - 0715_SJ02_MP15_20_MG | ecosystem: Environmental > Terrestrial > Soil > Wetlands > Peat | place...
GCCATAATCCGGGGGGAAATGAATCGTGAGACAGGTGATCACAACCGACGCTGCACCGAAGGCTATCGGCCCATATTCGCAGGCCATTCGCTCGGCCGGACTGCTCTTCCTGGCAGGACAAATTGCGCTCGACCCGGCGACGATGCAGCTCGTCGAGGGCGACATCGCGAAGCAGACCGAACGCGTGCTGGAAAATATCAAAGGCATCCTGGCAGCCGCGGGCAGTTCGCTCGACCGCGTGGTGAAGACCACCGTGTTCTTGAAGGACATGAACGAATTCGCAGCCATGAACGAAGTGTACGGGAAATATTTTCCGCAGAGCCCGCCCGCACGGTCCACGGTGGAGGCTGCCCGGCTGCCGCGCGACGCGCGTGTGGAAATCGAAGTGATCGCGCTCGCTTGAGGTCTCGCGCAGCCAACCGTGCCCGCGTGAACATTCTCAGGATGGATGTGAGCTAAAGCATTGTCGATCGCCGCGAAAGTACTGTTCTTTGCCGGAGTCGCGTTCTCCTTTAGTGGACTCGTGTCGCCGCCGATCGCGCTGACTGCGGGAATCCTGCTGGGACTCTCGCTCGGACATCCGTACGGAAAGCAAAGCAGCAAGGCCGCGAAGTTTCTCCTGCAAGCTTCGGTTGTCGCGCTGGGATTCGGGATGAATCTGCCGGACGTGCTGAAAGCGGGGCGAAGCGGTTTCGTCTATACCGCCGTGGGAATCAGCGTCGCGCTCGGCGTCGGACTGGCGCTTGGCCGATTGGTGCGCGTTCCGGAGACGCCCTCGTTCCTGATCTCCTCCGGGACAGCGATCTGCGGGGGAAGCGCCATCGCAGCCGTCGCGCCTATCCTGCAGGCGAGCGGAGAAGAAATGTCAGTGGCGCTGGGCACCGTGTTTATCTTGAATTCGATCGCGCTCTTCATCTTCCCGCCGATTGGAACAGCGCTGCACCTGACTGAGCCGCAGTTCGGATTGTGGGCGGCCCTGGCGATCCACGACACGAGTTCGGTGGTGGGCGCGGCCACACGATACGGCGCGGTGGCGCTGGTGATTGCGACCACCGTGAAGCTGGCGCGCGCGCTTTGGATTTTGCCGCTTTCGCTGGGCACGGCAGCCATGCGGCGGAAGCGCTCGACAGTGAAGATTCCGTGGTTCATTTTCCTGTTCTGCCTTGCCGCCGTGTTGAATTCCTACTTGCCGGGAATCAGCCGAGCGACACACCTGCTCAGCCAGGGTGGAAAACTCGGGCTGACAGCGACGCTTTTCCTGATCGGAACAGGTATCTCGCGCGCCGCACTGCGCCATGTGGGCTGGCGTCCGCTGCTGCAGGGCGTGCTATTGTGGCTGCTGGTCGGAGCAGGTTCACTCATGCTGATCCGCGCAGGCATTATCGGCCTTGTATCGTGATGGCGGTGCAATTCTGGTCAGAGTGCAGGCCGACAGTTCAGCCGGGAATCGGCTGTGTGTTACGATAAAAGTCTCCCAGATGGGCCTGTAGCTCAGGTGGTTAGAGCGCGCCCCTGATAAGGGCGAGGTCGGATGTTCGAGTCATCCCAGGCCCACCAGTTGTATATCTCAGCGCGCCTTCCCGTCCCTCGGACGACCTACTGAACCGTCAAGGCGAGCGTAACACTGTGACTCACGGCGGAAGCGCCCAGGCCTCCGGTGGCTGTGATGGTCACAATGGAAGTGGTGGCGGGAGGCGGCGTATTCATGGCCGCTGAACTCGAACTGCTGCCGCCACAGGTACTCATCGCCACGAGGCCGACGAACACTCCGAGCAGGGCGAGACGGCGCGCGTAACGGCGGGTGCGCGGCCAGACTATGAACAGGACAAACGCGAGACTCAACCCCGCAAGCGGACGAACGAAGGCGAAGTCTGGAGGGCGAGCGACAACCGCGGCGGAAGTGATCGTGAACGTCACCGTGTCCGTCGCCGAAGCTGTGCCGTTGAGCAGGATCGACGCCGGCTGGAAGCTGCACGCGACGGAAGTCGGAAGTCCGGAGCAGGCAAACGTGATGGCCTGAAAGAATGGCAGACCCGGCGACTGGCTGATGACCAATTGAGCGGAAGCTGGTGCGCCGTTTGCCACAGTCAAATTGCCAGGGTTCGTGGAGATCAAGAAGTTCGGATTGCCGACAATGAGCGTTTCGGCCATGGAAGTGGACGAAAGAAAATTCATGTCGCCAGAATAAGTAGCCGTGATGGAGTTCGTCCCGTTGGGGAGCTGATTGGTGGTAAATGTGGCTACGAGACTCATTACCGGCACCGGAGTTCCGAGAGCCATCCCATTGTCAAAAAACTGAACGGTGCCCGTGGGTCCGCCCTGGCCGAAGAGCGGAAAGACGACGGCCTCGAGAGTGACCGTGCTTCCCGGAAGGACGCCTTCCGGCACGAGCGCGAGGGTCTGCGTTTCGTCCTGGCCAATCGTGACGCTCATTGGTCCCGCACTGCTGGCCATAAAACTCGCATCGCCGGAGTAGCTGGCCATGATCGAGTGGGTTCCCACGGCGAGCGAGGCGAACGGAACCTGGGCATTGCCCTGAATATTGAGCGGCACTGAAATCAACGTAGAAGTGCTTCCATTGAACGTGTCGGAAAACGTCACGGTGCCCGTCGCGTTTCCCCGGCCCGAGGCTCCCACCACCACAACGTGAAAATTCAAAGAGACGCTATACGAGGCGGAAACGACCGGAGGGTTGCCACTCTGAGTGCCCCCGAGAATCGAAAATGAAAGGGTGCTCACTTCCGGCAGGACGCTGACGGCGACGGCATTCGAAGTGCTTGCGCTGAACACGGCGTCGCCACTGTAAGCTGCGGTCACTGAATAGGAGCCGCCGGGAAGCGTCACGGCGTTGGAAAAGACCGCGCCGGCCACGAGCGGGCCGAGATTCATCGCCGGTCCGCTGCTGGTAAGGAGCGAGACTTCGCCCGTGGGCGTTCCCATGCCCGCAGCAGGAGAAACGGTGGCGGTGGCGGTGACGAGTAGGCCATGAGTGAAGCTGGTGGGAGTGATCTGCAAGTTCGTGCTGCTCGACCGCAACGTCGCATTCGACCACTTTGCCGCCAGGTTTGCCGCGTTGACGGAACCCCAGCCGGTGGCGAGGTCGTATCCGGGCCCGGCGGAGTAACCGGTCTGGCCGGGGACGCTATTATTTCCCTGCGTGATGTCGTTAAAGATGCATTGACCCTGTGGGCTGCCCGCGCCGCCAGTGGAATTACAGTTAGCAGGATTCTGGCCAGCAGCGAGCGGATAGATGACGAAGTTGGCCTGGCCCTGGCGGGAGTTCGTTTTTTGCACGATCAGCGCTATGATCGCCGCAAAAGTAGGCGTCGCCGCGGACGTGCCTCCGACGACCTCGGCGTCGATGAGCTGCCCGCTTCCATCGGTCAAACAAAGTCCGTCCTGGCAAAGCAGATAACCGTCATGGCCAGCGGCGGCGGCCAATGCAACGTCGGGCAAATCCCGCTGGCTGTCGTTGGGAACCCCAGGGCCAGCCTGCCAGGGAGGCTTGGTGTAGAGCGTGCTCACGCCGCCGCTCGAGGCGTAAAGCAAAGTGTACTCGCACGTCCCGCCGACGAGACAACTCTCGTTCCAAACATCCTCTGGGATATAACCGAGCACTGAAGACTGGTCCGGGCCATTCGTGGACGACCAGTAAGTGCTTTCTGAGCCGTTCTCATTGAATTCGGTGCCGCCGACCGCGATGTTGAAGGGCGTGGAGGCCAGGCCATTAACGGCGAGTCCGCCACTGGCGGGAACACCGCCGTCAGGGTCATCGCAGCCGGCGGCGCCATTGTCGCCGCTGGCGACGACGACGGTGATGCCCTGGGCCGCAGCTTGCTCCCACAGGTCGTTGAAGAACGCGCTTTCGACGGCGCCGAGATTGGCTTCACATTCGCTGAAGCTCGCACTCATCACCGGCGAAAGGTTGTTGTCCACAATGTACTGAGCGGAGAGATCAACGCCATCGGTCGTGTTGGTACTCGCGGAGATGACGAGGTTGATGGTGGCGTTGGGCGCGATGGCTCCGGACCACTCCACGTCCAGATCCACCTCGGATTCCTCACCGCCGAAGAGATTTCCAGGGTCAGGGCCATCGAGGATGATTTGGGGGTCGTTGACGGGCAGTCCGAAAGCGAGACGGAAAATCTGGATGTCGGAGAGATTGAGGTTCGAGCGGGCGACGATGGCGATGCTTTGTCCCGTACCGTCGGTGCCGGCGGAATAAAGCCCGGCGGTCGCGTAGAGTTTTGAGAAGTCGCCGGGAGCCAGAAAGTGCTCGGGGCCGGACTCGCCGTTGTACGTGAAATTCGGCTGCCAGAGGCTCGAATTGCCGACGCGCGAGGCGCTGCCGAGAACGATGGCGGCGGGGCGCTTCTCGAAATTATGGAGGGTGCTGACGCCGGCGACGACGGGAGCGAACGCGGCGGGAATTTGCGGGTCGGCGGCATTGGCGAAATGCGTGCGTCCATTCGCGGAGTAGATGTGGATAGGAGTGTGGAAGGCTTCTTTCACCTGTCCGGCGGTGCCGTTAAATTCGATTACCATGCCGCTGCGGGCGATCCTGCTGACTTGGAAGCCGTGGGAGGCGAGCCATGCACTCACCTGCTGAATATCGGCAGTCGCGGGGCCGAATTTCTCGCCCATCTGCGCGGGCGAGAGCCAAGAATGAAAGTTCGGCGAATTACGATCCTGCTGCTCGAAGATAAAATGGTCGAGTGCGGATTGTGTTGCTGGATCGCGCTTCAACACCAGGAGCATGCGATTCATCGGAAGGGCGGAGGGTGCTTCGCCGCGATCGTTTGCCGCGGTGGCCAGCGGATGGCGATTGCCATGCAGGACGACGCGCGCGGATTCATCAATTGGGCCAATGCGACCGGCCGCAGCGGCCTGCGCGCAAACCGGGGCCGCGTGAACGAAGAGGAGGACAGCGACGAGGCCGGCGAATCGAAGGAAACGAGGATGGAGCATGGCGTCTCCTCGGTCTATCCGGAGACCAATCACGGTTCTGTTTATAGCCGAAGTCGGCTATCTGGAAAAGCAGGAATTGGGCAGCGAAAAGACAAGAGGCCGTCCGCCGGAAAGGGACGGCCTCTCGCCGTAAATGGGCTGCGACAGTGCGCTGCCTCGTTCTTGTTGCGCTAGGTCCAGTCCGTTCGAGCCAGCAAACTCAACTCAGAACGGTCCAGCGAGCGCCCGGGCGAAATTCGCCACGTCGATGGTTCCCAGCCCGGACGCGGGAGCGTACCCATCGCGACCGTAGTAGAACCAGTTGTCGCCGTAGGCGATCACGTGCAGGGGTGCGTGAGGGCCACTGTAAGCCTGTCCGGTGAGCGCAAAGAAGTAGAGCGCGTTGTTCAGGAGACCCAGGCGGCCATGCATATCCTGGCCGAGCAGGGCCGTCACGCCGTTCAATTGCGGCGCAACAAAGCTTGTGCCTCCCCATCCTGGTTCGATACCGAATCCGGACACGCTTGACGTGTAGTAGATCACGTAGCCGGTAAACGGATCTGCGTTGAAGGAAACGTCTGGGACATTGCGGCCAGGGTAGAACGCCGGCAAGGCGTAGTATGTTCCGACGCCGAAGACCTCCCCGATGATCGGTTCGGCTTGCCAAACCTGGCCGGGCTGACTGAGCTGCACGCCGGGCAGGAACCACTGGTAGAGCGGAACCGGGAACTCAATGCTGACGCCACCGCCGCTCCCGCCGGGAAAGAAGCCGCAATTTAAAGGAGTGTAGCCCAGGTAAGCGCACAGGCCGTTGAAGTAATCCCAGCCCCACACCCTCTCGTGGGGGACCTCGACTTCGTAGTAAGGAGGCGTGCACGCCGAATTGACGCAGAAGTACAGGATTACAGGAAGCGTGGTGCCACCCGCGCCGGTAATTGCAGTGTCGCTGGCCGGATTATCAACGCTCAGTGTGATGCTGCAGATGGGGGGGAGACAGCCAAGGTCGTCCGTTATGTCGAAGGCGCCGCCGTCCCCCGAGGCCGCGAAAAACGATTGACCCTGGATCGCGGCGCGAAGTAACAGCTCGTGGAGCGCTTGCAGCGAGCTCACTGTCTTTCCGGTAATCGGATCGGTCACCGGCGCGTTCTCGAGATTGTCGAACCACTCCCAGGTACCCCAGCTCGTCGACACGCTCTCAGGCGCATTGGAGTCGATAGCGGCGGCGAAGGCATCTATGAACGCCTGATTCGTATTGGGAGCCTGGTAAACGATGATGTCGGCTCCGGGAGCAATTCCGCCCGACTGTTCGACGTCGAGCGTGGTCTCGAGCGAGCCGGAGGCATCGCTGGGAGCCCCGGGCCCGCCATCCACATTGACGATGGTGAGGCGATTTGGATCCACCGTAAGCCCGAGAGCGGCCCAATAGGTGAAGGCGTCGCTGGGCGTAAAGGCGGCCAGTGTGACGATGGCCAAGGTGCGGCCCTTCCCCGTGATGCCGCGGGCATACAGAGGATTGACGTCGTACTGATTGTCGAAATCGATGACCGTGAAATATTGAGGCGGGTTGCCCGTCCCGGCCGGCGTGGCGCTGGTTTCGGCCAGGCGCGGCGAGGAAGGTACGGAGCGAGTGAGCGGATGAAAACCAGGCCTGCTGTCGAGTCCGACCACTGCGGAGACAGATCCCGCAATCTCGGTGGGGATCGTGGGGCGGCTCAGTGGAGCGTGATAGGTGTAGCCGGGCGCGTTGTCGTGAGCGGCAACTTCGTAGCTGTGAAGGCTGACGCCGAAGGCGCGCTCCATGTTCGCGGGCAGGCCCGTAACTTTGAGCGTGGTCGCTGTGGTCCGCTGGACTGTCAGCCCGTATTTGGCCAGAGCCGTCATTACCTTGGTAACCTCGGCGTTGGTGGGCCCGAAACGGGCCACGAATTCGTCCGAGGTCAGAAAGTGATGATATTGCGGGTTGCCGGGAGTGCTGACGGCCTGCACCATGCTCTCCGCCTCGTCGCGGTTCCGCAAACTGAGTGCGATGGTGACCGACATGGGCGCCACACCCGGTTGCGCGGAAAACGCGCCGCGATCAATCGCCTTGGGAGTTGCGGCAGTGGGATAGGGGACCGCGGGATGATTCGCGGGCACCTCGGCCTTTGTTTGCGCCAACGCGCACGGAACCAGTCCCACAGCGAGGAGCAAAATCAGGACTCCGATCTTGGAAATTTTCACGGGATCTTCTCCTCTTGGGGACGCGCCGGGCGTGAACCCGACGGCATCGGGGATTCGCAACTGAGCGGACGATTCCACGGAAAAAACCACCCTCAACGACCTCCGAGAGAGGGGAGCAGTCTACACCTGCCACGGTTACAGACAATAGCGGCAATCATTACGGCCGGGTGATGTAGTGGAAGCCGGCCTCGGGTGACCCCGGGTTGCGGAGGAGCGCGGGCGAGCGCGCGGAATCTGAGGCTAGGCCTTCAGGCCGTTGGGAACCAAGGGGAGAGCGCGGAGGCGGACGCCGGTGGCATCGAAGATGGCGTTGCCGACCGCCGGGGCGAGGCCAACGATGGGAGTTTCGCCGGCGCCTGCGGAAGGGAGGTCCTTGCGATCGAGGAGGACGACTTCGACCTGGGGGACGTCGCGGAATCGCGGGACACGATAGAGTGAGAACTTCGGATTGGTGATGCGGCCGTTTTCGAATTCGACGGCTTCGAAGAGGGCGCCGCCGAGCGCCATAATGGTTGCGCCCATCACCTGGTTGCGCAGGCCGTCGGGATTCACGATCGCGCCGCACTCGAAAGCGGTGACCACGCGCACGACGCGCACTTCACCGCTGGCGCGATCCACGGCGACTTCGGCGAAGGTGGCTGGTAGCCGCCCTTTTCCACGCCTCCGGCCATGCCAAATCCCGCCGCGGGGGGACCTGCACGCTCGCTCCCGCTGCGGCGGGACGGCCAGCCCGCCCCGGGGGGCCAGCCGAAAGATTTTGCGGCGGCTTCGAAAACGGCGCGGAGACGCGCGTCTTCGAGATTCTTCAAGCGGAATTCGAGCGGATCAAGGCCCAGGGCGCGAGCGGCAACATCCATGTGCATCTCGCGGGCAAAATGATTGGCGGTAGCGGCGAGACCGCGATAAGAGCCCTGCCGCAGCGGCGAACGCGCGGGATGGTATTCGATGCGCTGGCTCGGCACCGCATAGGGCGTGGCGATGGCGGAAGGGCCGGAATTGTAATTGTGAAATTCCCAGGCCTCCAGCCGGCCGTCGCTCGCCACACCGGCTTTGACTTCAATCACTCCAGCAGGACGGAAATAAGCCCAGGTAAATTCTTCCTCGCGCGTCCACAGGAGGCTGACAGGCCGATTCGCCGCGCGGGCGAGGCGCGCCGCCTCCACAGCCACCTCGCCGGTATGCTTTCCTCCGTAAGCGGAGCCGGTGTCGGGAACGATGACGCGCACATCTGCCTGGAGAATGTGGAAGGCCGAAGCGAGCTCGTCGCGAACGGCAAAGGGACGCTGCGTGCCGGTCCAGACGGCGAGTTTGCCGTTCCCCCATTCGGCGAGCGCGGCGCGGGGCTCGAGCGGGGCGTGGGCGATATAGGAAACCGTGTAGGTCTCTTCGACGCGATGAGCGGCCTGGGCGAGAGCGGAATCGACCGAGCCGGTTTCGTGGCGTGAGTTGCGCTCGCCAGCGGGCTCGACGTTGCGCTTGAGGTAGCCGAAGATCTCGGCGCTTGAAGGCTGCGGCGTGGTCTTCCATTCGGCGTGGAGCGCGGCGATGGCGCGCTCGGCGTCGCGAAGTCGAGGGGCGGCCACGCCGACAAAATCGCCGTCGTGGACAACCGTGACACCAGGAATGGCCTGCGCATCGCGCGTATCGACGGATACAAGCGTGGTGCCGAAGGCAGGTGGCCGAAGCACTTTGCCGCAGAGCACGCCTTCGGGGCGCATGTCGGGCGTGTAGAGATGGCGGCCAGTGACGAAATCGCGGCCGGCGACTTTTGGGAGCGGGCGGCCGGCGACCGTCCACTGACTCGCGGGAGTGACGGGATCCTCGGCGGGAATGGTGGCAGCGAGCGACTGTCCGCGCGCGAGATCAGCGTAGGACGCCGAGCGTCCGGTGGCGGGATCGGTGACTCTGGCGTCCGCGGCGGAGAGGCTGGCGGGCGCGGCGTTCCATTGTTTGGCGGCCAGCTCAATGAGCAAATCGCGGAGCGCGCTGGCGGCGCGGCGGAGCTGCGGGGCCATGGTGGGCGTGGTGCGGCTGCCGAACGTGCCCATGTCCCACGGGGTGCGCGCGGTATCGCCCATCACCAGGCGAACGCTGCCGAAGGGAACGCGCAACTCGTCCGCCACGCTCTGCGCCAGCGAGGTGCGGATGTTCTGGCCGACTTCGACCTTGCCTGTGAAAACGGTGACGCCGCCTTCTTCGCCGATGTGGAGCCAGGCACTGATTTCCTGCGGAAGCTGCTGGGCGGCAAATCCGCGACCGGACTCCTGCGCGCCGGCAGGCTGCGCAGCGAGAAACACGGCGACGCCGGAACCGGTGAGCTTGAAGAAATCGCGGCGCGACCAATAGAAATGATGGAACGAGTCTTCGTGGAATTCGAAGCGCTCCGGCTCGGGGGCGAAGGTGTCGCGCGGCTGGCTCATCGGGATGAGCCTTTCATGGCGGCAGCCGCGCGTGAAACTGCTTCGAGGATCCGCGGATACGTGCCGCAGCGGCAGATATTGCCGTTGAGGTATTCGGCGATCTGGCGCGGGTCGGGGTTCGGATTCTGCTTGAGGAGCGCGACGGTAGTGACAATCATGCCGGAGGTGCAATAGGCGCACTGGAAGGCGCCGACATCGAGAAAGGCCTGCTGAACGGGATGGAGTTTGCCGTTCTGTTCGAGGCCTTCGATGGTGGTGATGGATTTTCCGGCAGCAGCGCGCAGAGGGACCTGACACGAACGGCGCGGATTGCCGCCGATGAGGACGGTGCAGGCGCCGCACTCTCCCTCACCGCAGCCGTATTTGGTTCCGGTAAGGCTGAACTCTTCGCGGAGGACCCAAAGCAGCGGCGTCTCCGGGTCGGCAGTAACCGTGCGGCGCTGGCCGTTGATTTCGAGTTGGAGCGGCTCGCCCGTGCGAGTCTCCGGGAACATCCTGAGGCGCTCTCGCCTCAGCGGAACATTCTACTACCGGGCCGCTGAGCGCGCCTGCCGCACGGCAGAACCCCCCGAATCGGCCGCGAAATCAGAGCCAAGCGTGGTAAGATAGTCTTACCATGCAAACCAAGGTTTCCACCAAAGGCCAGGTAGTCCTTCCCGGACCGATTCGGCGCAGGCTGGGAATTCAGGCGGGCGACACCTTGGACGCCAATGTTGCCGAGGGTCGCGTGGTGCTGACGCCACGCAGGACCCGGCGGCGTAAGGCGCGCATCGTGACGGATCGCGGGACCGGTCTTCCAGTCCTTTCCGCAGGGCCCAAGGCGGAAACGCTCACCAGCAAACAGGTCCGGGAAATCCTGGCCGGCTTTCCATGAGATACCTCCTGGACGTGAATGCGCTGGTGGCGCTCGGCTTCCTCGAGCACGAATTTCATGGCCGAGTTGCGAGTTGGGTTGGCCGTTCCGCTGCGCGGGGAGACCTGGAATTGGCCACTTGCTCGATTACGGAACTGGGATTCGTACGTGTGCTGACTCAGGCGCCCGAATACGGGCTCAGTGTCGCCGAGGCCCGAACGCTTTTGCAACGGCTGAAGGCGGGAAGGATCATACCGTTCGTGTTCCTTTCCGATGATTATGACGTATCGCGCATGCCCGCCTGGGTAAAGACGGCCAGGCAGCTTACCGACGGACACCTCGCGCAGCTAGCAGCCGCGAACGGAGCTCTGCTTGCCACGCTGGACGCAAAAATACCGGGCGCGTTCCTAATACCGGGAAGCAAGTAAGCACTGAAACCGAGACCGTGGAGTCCGAAGCGGATTGGCGCGAAGCGGCAGCAAAATCCACTTTCCACTCTTCCGAGCCGCGCGATAGGATGGGCGGCTTCAGGGATCGGGGGAAAAACTATGAAGCCTAGCGATCATAAAGGATGGTGGTTTCTCGCGGTCGCGGCGATGGCCGCGTGCGGGCTTGCGGCGATTTGTACGGCGGCGTTGCTGGCCACGCCCGAGGCGCGCGCGCAATCGTCCGGCGGGGGAGTGGACTTGGCGGTCTACAGCGGGATGAAGTGGCGGAGCATCGGGCCGTTCCGCGGAGGGCGCGTGCTGGCGGTAACGGGAGTGCCGGGCGATCCGGAAACATTTTATTTCGGCGGAACGGGCAGCGGCGTCTGGAAGACGACAAACGGCGGGCAGGATTGGACGCCGCTCTTCGACAAACAGGCGGTGAGCGCGGTGGGTGCGATTGCCGTGGCGCCGTCGGACCACAACGTGATTTACGTGGGGACCGGCGAAGGCTGCATCCGCTCGACGAGTTCGTATGGAGACGGGGTGTACAAATCCACGGACGCGGGAAAAACGTGGACGAACGTGGGACTGAAGGACTCGCGGCAAATCGGGCGGCTGATCGTGCACCCAAACGATGCGAATGTCGTGTTCGTCGCGGCGCTGGGACACGAATTCGGGCCCAACGCGGAGCGCGGCGTGTTTCGGACGCTGGACGGCGGAAAAACGTGGGAGAAAGTGCTCTACAAGGACGACAAAACGGGCGCAATCGACCTCTCCTTCGATCCCACCAACCCGCGCATCATTTTTGCCGCGTTGTGGGAGGCGAACCGCACGCCGTGGGGATTGACGGATGGGGGGCCGGGCAGCGGGCTTTATCGCTCGACCGACGGGGGAACGACCTGGAAGCACCTGGAGGGCAACGGGCTGCCGGGAGGAATTCTGGGCAGAATCGGCGTGTCGGTGGCGGGCGGCGACGGGAGCCGCGTGTATGCGCTGATTGAAGCGGAGAAGGGCGGGCTGTTCCGCTCGGACGACGGCGGGGACCACTGGACGCTGATCAACGGCGACCGCAACCTCTATCAGCGCGCCTGGTATTACATCCACGTGTTCGCGGACCCGAAAAATCCGGACGTGGTGTACATCCTAAACGTGCGCATGTTCCGCTCGATCGACGGCGGGAAATCGTTCACGCGCATCTTTGTGCCGCATGGGGACAACCACGGGCTGTGGATCGATCCCACGAATACGGACCGGATGATTCAGGGCAACGACGGCGGGGCGACGATCAGTCACGACGCGGGGAAAACCTGGACACGGGAAGACACCCAACCGACGGCACAGATTTATCACGTGGCGACGGATAACGCGTTCCCGTACCGGATCTACGGCGACCAGCAGGACAATTCGAGTGTGGGAATCCTGAGCCGGGGGGATTCGGGGATGATCGGCCGCTGGGACTGGTATCCGGTGGGCGGCGGAGAGAGCGGCTTCATGGCGCCCGACCCGCGCGATCCGAACATCGTGTACGCCACGGGATATATGGGACAGATTACGCGCTTCGACCACCGCAATAGCCAGATTCGCGAGTTGGGTGAAATCGCCGACCTGACGGACGGCGAGGGCGCGGCAAACCTGAAGCATCGCTACCAGTGGACTTCGCCGGTGGTCCTCTCGCCGCAGGACCCCGACACGATTTATCACGGCGCGGAAGTGTTGCTGAAGAGCACGGATCAGGGCCAGACGTGGACGGCGATCAGTCCGGACCTGACGCGAAACGACAAAGCAAAGGAGGCGCTGGCCGGAGGGCCCGTGGAATACGAGGACACGGGAGCGGAGATTTACTGCACGATTTTCGCGATCGCGCCCTCGAAACTGGAAAAAGGGCTGATCTGGGTGGGCAGCGACGACGGGCTGATCCACGTGACGCGGAATGAGGGGAAAGAATGGGCGGACGTGACGCCGAAACAGATTCCGCCGTTCAGCCGCGTGAGCATGATCGAAGCTTCGCCGCACGA
>Ga0187782_10002818_pt1 | contig 12882 bp, 16 predicted proteins | sample 0715_SJ02_MP15_2_FD_132454 | JGI IMG/M metagenome (GOLD analysis project Ga0187782, IMG submission 132454) | Tropical peat soil microbial communities from peatlands in Department of Meta, Colombia - 0715_SJ02_MP15_20_MG | ecosystem: Environmental > Terrestrial > Soil > Wetlands > Peat | place...
CGGTTTTCCCTTTCGAGCGGCCCGCCATCACTTTCACCGTGTCGCCGTGACGGATGCTGAAAGGCGCCGGTTCGTGGTCGAGTTTCGCCATCGCTACCACACTTCCGGAGCCAGCGAGATGATCTTGGTGAATTTTTTGTCCCGCAGCTCCCGCGCGACCGGACCAAACACGCGCGTCCCGATCGGCTCGTTGGCTTCGTTAATCAGCACAGCGGCATTATCGTCAAAGCGGATGTATGTGCCATCCCTTCTCCGGTGCTCTTTCCGTGTACGCACCACAACGGCGCGCACCACCTTGCCCTTTTTGATCTGGCTGTCGGGTGTGGCCTCTTTCACCGAGGCGGTAATCACGTCGCCCAAATCAGCTCTGAGTCCTGCATCTCCTCCGAGCGGGAGAATGCAGGTCAACTGGCGGGCGCCCGAATTATCGGCCACCGTCAGCCATGTCCGCATCTGCACCATATTCGTGCTCTCCTAAACCCGACTCGCGCTCAAGCCACGCGCGTCGAGCGCGCCAGAACTTCCTGAAGCCGCCACCGCTTGAGTTTCGAAAGCGGGCGCGTGGAAACAATCCGCACCGTATCGCCCACGCGCGCTTCGCCGGATTCATCGTGGGCGTAATATTTTTTTGCCCGCCGCACAACCCGCTGGTAGAGCGGATGCTGCACCGTGCGGGTGACCTTTACGACGATGGTCTTCTGCATCTTGGCGCTCGTGACCACCCCGACCAGCTCCTGGCGTGCTCCCCGCGCTTCTCGAGCAGGCTGAGCATCCGAACGCGCCGCTGCTGCCGATTCGTTGGCCATCACGCCTTCCTCAATTCCGCATCGCGCAAAAGCGTCTTCACGCGCGCGAGATCGCGCTTGGCTTCGCGCAGCTTCTTGAGGCCTTCCGCCTGCCCGGTCGTGAGCTGGAACCGCAGCCGGAAAATCTGCTCGGCCAGCTCGCGCTGCTGGATCTCGAGCTCGTTCGGATTCATCTCGCGAAATTTTTCCACCCGCTTCGACATTAAATCTCCTCGGACCGGCTCACAAACTGTGTCTTGATGGGCAGCTTGTTCGCGGCCAGCTCCATCGCTTCCGTCGCTGCCGCAAGGTCCACACCGGCCATTTCAAACATCACCCGCCCGGGTTTGATCACCGCGACCCAGCGCTCCGGCGGCCCTTTTCCTTTTCCCATGCGCGTTTCCGCCGGTTTTTTCGTGAACGGCTTATCCGGAAAAACGCGAATCCAGAGTTTCCCACCTCGCTTGATGAACCGGGTGATGGCCACGCGAGCTGCTTCGATCTGGCGGTCGGTAATCCAGGCCGGCTCGAGCGCCTTTAAGCCATACTCGCCAAACGCCAGCGAACCGCCGCGCCACGCTTTTCCGCTGCGCCGGCCGCGCTGCTGCTTGCGGTACTTCACTTTTTTCGGCATCAACATAATCGTGCGCCTATTCCGTATCGCCTAGGCTGCCGCACCCGCGGCGGCTTCGGGCTTTCCGCGCTCGGGAATTTTTTCTCCCTGGTAAATCCAGCACTTCACCCCGATCACGCCGTAGGTGGTCTGCGCTTCAGCAGTGCCATAATCGATGTCGGCACGGAGCGTTTGCAGCGGAAGCCGACCCTGCAAGTACCACTCCTTGCGCGCGATTTCGGCGCCATTCAGCCGGCCTGCGACGCGTACCTTGATCCCTTTGCAGCCGAATCGCAGCGCCGAATCCACGGCTTTGCGCATCGCGCGGCGAAAGGCCACGCGCTTTTCCAGCTGCAGGGCGATCGACTCGGCCACCAGCTGCGCATCGAGCTCCGGGCGGTGCACTTCCTGAATGTCGATGTGCACTTCGCGCTTGGTGCGCTTCTGCACTTCGCTTTTCAACTTGTCGATTTCCGAACCTTTGCGGCCGATGATGATTCCGGGGCGTGCCGTGTAAATCCGCACGACTAATTTGTTCGCAGCGCGCTCGACGTCAATTCCATTCACGCCCGCGGAGCGCAGCCGATCTTTCAATTGCTTGCGAAGCAGGACGTCTTCGTGCAGCAGGTCCGCATACTCGCGCTTGGCGAACCAGCGGGACTTCCACACTTTGTTGTAGCCGAGGCGAAAGCCGTACGGATGTGTTTTCTGTCCCAATCGATCCTCCTACTTTTTCTTCCTGGCCGGCTGCTTCGAGCGTTTCTCCAGCGCCTTGCGAGCTTTCCGCACCGCGCCCTTTACGCCCTTGGAAGCTTCTGCTTCCGCCGCCGCCGCCGCCGCCCGGTCCGCTGCCGCGCGATGATGCTCGGCTACCTCGACCACGATGTGGCTCGTGCGCTTCTGATAGCGGAAACCGCGGCCCATTGGCGCAGGACGCAAACGCTTCCAGCGCGGCCCTTCGTTCACAAAGCAGCGGGTGACGAAGAGCGAATCGACATCGAGCGATTCCCCGGCGTCGTCCGCTTTGCGCTCGGCATTGGCGATGGCGCTGTGCAGCGCCTTTTCCACTTCCCGCGCGACGCGCTTCTTTGTGAAGCGCAAAGTCTGCAAAGCTTCTTCGGCGCGCTGTCCGCGGATCAGATCCACCACGAGCCGCGCCTTCTGCGGCGACACGCGGATGAACTTCGCGATTGCCGTGCCTTCAATCTGAGCCGGTGCTGGAATTGCAGTCGCCATTCTCAATGCCCTCTACGCTTTTGGCGCCGGAGCCGCGCCGCCGCCCGCTGCGGGTGCCGCCCCCGCCGCTCCAGGGGCCGGCGCGCCTGCCGCTGCGGCCGCTTTTTCAAGCGCGGCCTTTACGGCGTGTCCTTTGAACGTGCGCGTGGGGGCGAATTCTCCGAGCTTGTGACCTACCATCTGCTCCGTGATGTACACCGGGATGAACTTCTTCCCATTGTGCACCGCGATCGTATGCCCCACCATCTCCGGAAGTATCGTCGAGCGGCGCGACCACGTCTTTACGACTTTCTTTTCGTTCCGCTCGTTGAGCGCTTCCACCTTTTCGCGTAGATGGCTGTCGATGAACGGTCCCTTTTTGAGCGAGCGCGGCATTGGCGGGGCTACTCCTCCACCCGGCGCAGTTTCACCCACTGGGCGCGGCGAATCTTGCGGAATCCACGCACCGGCCCGGGAACGCGATGAGAAAGCGGGCAGAAAGGACACACAAAGCGCGTCCCTTGCGCGTTGGGAATTTTTTCTACGATCACGGCCCAGCCGGCCCGGCAAAGGCGGAACAATACCTGGGGTGGGGGCGCCAGCTTCGAACCGGTCTTCACCACCGGCTTCGCTGCCCGCCGCGGAATTGCTTTCCGCGGGCGCGCCGCTCGCCGGTGTGTTCGTCGAGATGTTCTTGTGGCTGTCATCAGGGTGCTCTCAATTCCCCGCCGCGCCGGGATCATTTTTTCTGCTGCTCCAAACTACGGCTTTTTACCCTGAGTCCGCCGTGGCGGACGAAGGGACGCCGTGATTTCTTACGGCTTGCGCCGCTCTACAATCATCCGGTCGCTCGGACGCTTCTTGCGCGTCTTTGCGCCCAGAGTCGGAAAACCCCACGGAGTTTGCGGGTGGTTACCCTTGACGCGGCCTTCGCCGCCTCCGTGCGGGTGGTCCACCGGGTTCATGGCTACACCGCGCACCGTGGGCCGCATCCCGCGCCAGCGGGTGCGTCCCGCTTTCCCGTAGGTTACATTTTCATGATCCAAATTCCCAAGCTGGCCGATCGTGGCCATGCAATCGACGCTGAATTTCCTCACTTCTCCCGAAGGTAGCTTCACGAGCGCAAAATCGCCTTCCTTGCTGAGCAATTGCGCGGCCCCCCCCGCCGAGCGGACGACTTGCCCGCCTTTGCCCGGGTAAAGCTCCAGGTTGTGCACCATCGTGCCGGGCGGGATGTGCCGGATCGTCAGCGCATTGCCGGGCAGAATGTCCGCACTCTCGCCGTTCTGCACCGTCATGCCGACTTCGAGCCCGACCGGCTGAAGGATGTAGCGCTTCTCGCCGTCGGCATAATGAAGCAGGGCGATGCGCGACGAACGATTGGGATCGTATTCGATGGCCGCGACCTTCGCCGGGATTCCGATTTTGTCGCGGCGGAAGTCGATGGTGCGGTATTTCCGGGCGTGGCCGCCGCCGCGGTGCCAGATGGTGACTTCGCCATGGGCATTGCGGCCGCCAGTCCGCTTCTTGGATTCCGTAAGCGACTTCTCCGGCGTTTCCTTGGTCACCTCGCTCTTGTCGAGCATAGTGAGGAAGCGCCGCGACGGGGTGTAGGGTCGAAAGGATTTAAGTGCCATCGTCGTTGCCTCGTGCTGGGACTACAAATTCTCCGCGTACTCGATCATCTTTTCGCCGGGAGCCAGCTTCACGTACGCCTTTTTCCAATCGCGCCGGAACCCTTCTGCGCGCCCGCGCCGGCGAAACTTCCCATGAAAATTCGCCGTGCGCACGCGATCGACCTTCACTTTGAAGACCCGCTGCACCGCTTCCTTGATTTCGGTCTTCGTGGCATCGGCGGCCACTTCGAACACCACCGTGTGCTGGGTCTCTTTCACGCCGAGACCTTTCTCGGTAATGATCGGCCGGCGGATGATTTGATAAACGCTCGCTGCCATGACCTAACCTTTTTTCCCTTTGGGTTTCGCTGCCGGCGCGGCTTTTTTAGTTGCGGCCCCCTTTTTCGCCTCTTTAGGGGCCGCACTTTTCGCTTCGGCCGTTTTGTCGCTCGAAGCTTTCTTCTCCGACACCGCCGGAGCCGGTTCGATGTGTACCGGAGCTTCGGGCTTGGTAGCCGAAAGCGCGCGGCTCAGCTTGGCCGCAGCTTCGCGCGAAAGCATCAGCCGGTCATGCCGCAACAAGTCGTATGCTTCGAGCGCCGTTGCCGGCACGAGCGTAACTCCCTCGAGGTTCCGGCTTGCACGCTCGAGATTCAAGTTCGGCCCATTCTCGACCAGCAGGATGGTTTTTGTCTCGCGGTCGAGTTTGTCGAGAGCCTGGCGGAAAGGCTTCGTCTTGTGTGAATCCAGTTTCCAGCCGTCAACGACCGTCAGTTTCTCTTCCGCCAATTTCGCCGAAAGTGCCGAGCGTAGCGCCCCCAAAATCATTTTCTTCGGCAGCGCATACTCGTAGCTGCGGGGCACCGGGCCGTGCACCGTGCCGCCATGGCGCCAGAGCGGCGAGCGGATCGATCCAATGCGGGCGCGGCCTGTCCCCTTTTGCCGCCAGAGCTTTTTTCCCGAGCCGCTCACTTCGCTCTTATCCTTGGTCTTGCGCGTGCCGGCGCGCTGGCCTGCGAGCAAATGGCGCACGGTCTCGTGCAGAAGGTTCTGGTTAACCTTCGCGGCAAACACGTCGTCGGCCAGCTCGATCTGGCCCACTTTCTTGCCTTCGAGATTTTTTACGTCCACAACAGGCATCGTCGTCTCTCAGCCGCTTACTTCGCGGCCTTTGCTTTGCGAATGTAGATGTAGGCGCCCGCCGGGCCGGGCACGGCGCCGCGAACCAGCAGCAGGTTCTCGTCCGTATCGATTTTCACAACGCGCAAATTCTTGGAAGTCTTGCGCTCATTTCCCATGTGCCCGGCGAAATGCTGCCCCGGCCAGACACGCGACGGAAACGAGCTTGCGCCGATTCCGCCCGGTGCGCGGTGGAACATGGAGCCGTGCGTATTGTCGCCGCCGCGATAGTGCCAGCGCTTCACGCCGCCCTGGAACCCCTTGCCTTTGCTCACACCGCTGACATCCACAAACTCGCCGACTTTGAAATTCTCGACCAGCACTCGATCGCCAGGCTTCGTTTCGTCTTTGGAGTCTTCGATGCGAACTTCGCCGGTATAGCGCATCGGCGCGACTCCCGCCTTCTTGAAATGGCCGGTCAGCGCCTTGTTCACCCGCTGCGGCTTGATGAATTCGACCAAGCCAAGCTGCACGGCGTCGTAGCCGTCCTTATCCTTCGTGCGCCGCTGAACCACGACGCACGGGCCCGCCTGCAAAACGGTGCAAGGCAAAGCGGTTCCGTCGTCGGCGAAGACTTGCGTCATTCCGAGCTTGATTCCGAGGATGCCGTTCACTGCCATCGCGTCTGCTTTTCCTTCCAAAATCCTCAGGTCTTAAGACCTGAGCTACATTCACTTCGTCGTGTGCTCACGCCCGAATGCTTTGATCTCCACATCCACGCCGGGAGGAAGATCGAGCTTCATCAGCGCGTCCACCGTGTCCGGAGTAGGCTCCAGAATATCGATCAGCCGCTTGTGGGTGCGCATTTCGAACTGCTCACGCGACTTCTTGTCCACGTGCGGCGATCGCAACACGGTCCAGCGATTGATCACCGTGGGCAGCGGAATCGGCCCGGCCACATCCGCGCCGGTGCGCTTCGCCGTATCCACAATCTCTTTCGTCGATTGATCGAGAATGCGGTGATCGTACGCTTTCAGACGAATCCGAATTTTTTCTCCGTTGGGCATGGGCTACTCGATGATGTCGCTGACGGCGCCGGCGCCGACCGTGTGGCCGCCTTCGCGGATGGCGAACCGCAAGCCCTTCTCCAGCGCCACCGGCGTAATCAACGTGATCTCCGCGCTCACGTTGTCCCCCGGCATCACCATCTCCACTCCCGTCGGCAGCTTCACGTCTCCCGTCACGTCGGTCGTCCGAAAGTAAAACTGCGGACGGTACCCCGTGAAAAACGGCGTGTGCCGCCCGCCTTCTTCCTTCGTCAACACGTACGCTTCCGCCTTGAACTTCGTGTGCGGCGTGATCGACCCCGGCTTCGCCAGCACCTGCCCGCGCTCGACTTCGTCTTTTTCCGTCCCGCGCAATAGCAACCCCACGTTGTCGCCCGCAATCCCTTCATCCAAAAGCTTGCGGAACATCTCCACGCCCGTCACCGTCTTCTTCATCGTCGGTCGGAAACCCACGATTTCCACTTCTTCTCCCACTTTCACTTTCCCGCGCTCGATTCGCCCGGTCACGACAGTGCCACGGCCCGAAATCGAAAAAATATCTTCAATCGGCATCGCGAACGGCTTGTCCACATCCCGCTGCGGCAACGGCACGTTCTTGTCCACCGCTTCCATCAAATCCAAGATCGTCTTCTCCCACTTCGCGTCGCCCTCCAGCGCCTTCAGCGCCGAGCCCCGAATCACCGGCACCGTGTCGCCCGGAAATTGATACGTCTTCAACAGCTCCCGCACTTCCAGCTCCACCAGTTCGAGCAGCTCGGGATCCTCGACCACGTCGCACTTGTTCAAAAACACCACGATGTACGGCACGCCCACCTGCCGCGCCAGCAGAATGTGCTCCCGCGTCTGCGGCATCGGCCCGTCGGTCGCCGCCACAACCAGAATCGCGCCGTCCATCTGCGCTGCGCCCGTGATCATGTTCTTGATGTAATCCGCATGGCCCGGGCAATCGATGTGCGCGTAGTGGCGGTTCGCCGTCTCGTACTCCACGTGCGCCACGGCAATCGTGATGCCGCGTTCGCGCTCTTCCGGCGCGTTATCGATCGTGTCGAACGCGCGGAACTGCACCTTCGGGTTCGTCTTGGCCAGCACCTTGGTGATCGCCGCGGTCAGGGTGGTCTTGCCGTGGTCGATGTGCCCGATCGTCCCCACGTTCACGTGCGGCTTGCTGCGCTCGAATTTCTCCTTCGCCATCTCGCTTTACCCTCTCTTTGAAACTACGCGGTGAACGCCGCGTTCAATCGTCTTTGAGCCCTCACTTCGCGCCCGTCGCAGGCCGCAGAATGGAGCGGGGGACGGGATTCGAACCCGCGACCATCTGCTTGGAAGGCAGAGACTCTACCCCTGAGTTACCCCCGCTCGGGCACGCCACCAATTCGCTCCGCACTTTCTGGAGCCTGGGACCGGGATTGAACCGGTGACCTCGTCCTTACCAAGGACGCGCTCTACCAACTGAGCTACCCAGGCTCGAACCGGCTTCCCCGCTCCCTCCGAATCGTGCGTCGGAAGCGCGGCCGGGGATGCCTGCTTCCAAGTTTTTCGCCGAGCACCGAGGACCCTGTTGGTCCCGCCAGACGCTGGTGGACGGGGGAGGATTCGAACCTCCGTAGCCCGCAAGGAGCGGCAGATTTACAGTCTGCTGGTTTTAGCCACTCACCCACCCGTCCCGCGAAACCGTCCGGGACGCAGGAACGACGTCCCGCAAAACCAGTCGGGACACAACATCAGCATCCCGCTCTTCCAACCAGAATCTGACCGGACTGCTGTACGGGGTACATCGCAATGCAGAAAGGGCTCGTGTCCAAAGACACCAGCCCTAGCGCTTTTGTCGCGAGGAAACCGTCCGCATCCCTGCCGAAAATTCTTGGTCCCTCAAACCTGCGTGCCGCCGCCTGCCGGTGGGCAGGTCAAGCAAACTCAGCTGGCGGAGGGATTTGAACCCCCGACCCTCTGATTACAAATCAGATGCTCTACCACTGAGCTACGCCAGCGCCGCTCAAACCAATGAAAATTATCACACAGGCCATGAAATTGCAAGCGCGTTTCCGGTGCCAGCAAAGCCCTTGCCAGGAGGGCATTTATCATCAAATCCTGAGCGAGTACTATGTCCTACTGTGCAGCAGGCTTCGAGAACTGAGCGTCTTCCTGGGCCACATTGTGGCGCACTTCACTGAAACGAATTGTGAAGTCGGATTCCGCACTCGATTGATGGACGGTAAATGGAAGCTTCACGCCGTCCACATCCCGATAGTCCGAAAGGTCTTCCGTGAAAGTGATCACTCCTTCGGGAGTGTGATGCTGGCTGATAATCCGCAGCACCAGCCCCGATTGAACGTCGAAATACAATCGATCCGGGCCGCCGCCGGGGAGGGCTGCCTCCACCACATAGGTATCGCGCTCGCGAATTTTATCCCTCCCGGTCACCGTGAAATTCGAGTAGATTTTTTTCAAATCCAGTGGATGATAAAAATCGGAATCACGGCGCGTCTCGTCGAGTTCCACTCCATCCATCTGGCGCAAGCCGTTCTGCGGGTCGTCCGCCCACCCGGCGGAGCCGTCAAATCCCTGGCGATAAGCGGCGCCATTGATCACGATCACTGCGAGCATGGAATTAGGAGCCTTCTCGTGCATCTCCACGGTTCCGGAAAGATTCATGGCCGGCACTTCAATCGTTCCGGTCGAGACGCGGGAATTCAGTTTTTGCCAGGCGGCGCGGCCTCCGAGGGCTTCTACATATCGCGTCAGAATATTGTCCGCCGAGGGCAAAGCGGCAGAATCAGGGCTGGCGGCCGGACTCGGCGCATTGGCTGAGGCCTTCTGCGGCGCCTGCCCCATTGCGGGGAGACTCAACCCGAACGTTATGACGGCCAGTGCAGCGAGTTTATTCATTCTGAAGGAGTTCCTCTCAGGAAAGGGCTGAGTCTTTACAATTAGACGCAGCAAGGACTCATTCCGTTGCTAGGTGGCTCGAGCGGCGCTTTGTTCCCCAGGAATTGCTCTAGCCGTTTTCAGTCGCTGCCGCTCGGAACTTTACACTCCACTCACCGAAACTTATACTCGAAATCGATCGTGCCAATTTCCTCGCGCCAGCGCGCTTTAATTGCAGCCGGCATTCTATTGGGCGTCGTTGCGGGTGGCGCGGGAGTTTACTTCTATCGCCTTCGTGGGAATCTGGCTTCCCCGGTTGCCGGTCGGGCGCCCGATCTCCTCCGTCAGCTTCCCGCCGACGCGCCGGTGGTGGCGTACCTCGATGTGGCCGCCCTCCGCGGCCTGCAACACTCGCCGTGGGCGGCACTCTTGGGCCTCACCTCGCCCGGCCCGCGAGTCGATCGCGAATATGCCGAATTCGTGCGCCAAACCGGCTTCGATTACAGCCGGGATCTTGACAGGCTGGCCATCGCACTCTGGCCTGAGGGCTTCTCCTCCTCGGGTCGTTTGGCTGGCGAGACGCGCATCCTATCGATTGCGGACGGCCGCTTCGATGAAAAGAAAATCGCAGCCTATGCCTTGCGGACAGGAAGGGCTGTGCCGCGGGGAGCGCGGGTGGTCTATGAGATTCCGGGTGCGCCTCCTGCGGCACTGGAGTTCCAGTCGCCGCAGCGGATCTCGCTCGCCGGCGGTGGAAATCCAAGCAGCGTACTCGCCGATTCCGGCGCGGGTGCGCCCGATGCAGCCATGCGCGCGCGGATCGAGCGCGTGGCGGGCGCTCCCATGTTTGCGGTCGCGCGCACAGTGAATCTCCCGCCGAGTTTCTACGCGAATTTCAAGAGCTTGCCGGAGTTCGATCGCGCCGCGCGAAGCGTCCGCAGCCTCTCGCTTGCGGGCCAGCCCGACGGCGACAATATCAAACTGGCGCTCGATGCCGAATGCGACTCGGCGAAAAGCGCTCTGGAGCTGGCCACTCTGCTCGATGGTTTCCGCTTCTTCGGCGGGGTGGCGCTCGCCGACCCCGAAACGCGCCGGCAGATGACGCCGGAGCAGTGGACGTTTCTCAAGGCGCTTCTCGACCACGTGAAAGTGACGCACCAGAATCAATGGGTGCGCCTGGCGCTGGACATCACTCCGGAAATGCTCGAAGCGCCTTCCTCTTCCGCCGCCGCGCGCCGCTGAGCGGCGGGTCCCCTTCCCCTTGCTTATTGACAGGAGGAATGGTAGGCTTCCTGTCATCGGCTGAGGGGAGAGATGAGCAAACCAACCGACCTCGTGCAGGGCACCGTGGATCTTCTGATTCTGAAAACCGTGGCGGTCCGGCCGATGCACGGCTGGGCCATCGCCCAGCGGATTCGCCAGGTCTCCGCGGACGTGCTGCAGGTGAATCAGGGCGCGCTTTACCCTGCCCTCCATCGGCTCGAACAGCAAGGCTGGATCCGCGCCGAATGGGGCGAATCGGAAAATAACCGCCGCGCGAAGTATTATTCCCTCACACGGGCGGGAAAGAAATTTCTCCGCCAGGAACAGGCCCATTGGGAGCGTCTCTCGTCCGCGATCGGCCTGGTTTTGAGGACTTCCTGATGCGACAGGCCGCTTACTTACGCTGGCCGGCGAAAATCCTGCTTCGCCTGCGGTCTCTCTTCCATCGCGATCGCGTGGACCAGGAACTCGATGAAGAGCTGCGTTTTCATCTCGACCGGGAGATTGCCGAAGAGATCGCCGCGGGAATGGCACCGGAAGACGCTCGAGCGGCAGCGCTCCGGAAAATCGGAGGCGTCGAGCAGGTGAAAGAAGAATGCCGCGACTCGCGCGGGGTGCGGCTGCTTCAGGACCTTGTGGAGGACGTGCGCTACGGCCTGCGCATTTTCGCGCGGGCGCCGCTGCTCACGGTGGTCATCGTGTTCATCCTGGCCATCGGAATCGGAGCGGGCACAGCCATCTACAGCCTGATCGATGCCTGCCTGCTGCATAGCCATATCTATCCGGTCGTGGACCGATGGGATGTGGTCCATGCGTATTCGCCGGCGCAAAAGATGTTCATCAACTATTTGTCGGTTCCGGAAATTCAGGAGGTAAAAAAGCTCGGCGATGTTTTCGAAGCTGTGGGCGCCATCCACGGCGACAGCTTCAATCTCACCGGCGGCGAATACCCCGAGCACGTTCTCGGTACATACGTCACGGCGAATGCCATCACGATGACGCAGGTAGCGCCGATTCTGGGACGAACTTTCACGGAAGAAGAGGAGCGCCCGGGCGGGCCTCCGGTGGCTGTGCTCAGCCATGAGCTCTGGAAACGGCGGTATGGCAGCGATCCGAATATTCTCGGCCAAGCGATCCGCGCCAACGGCGTGGCCTACTCGGTGATCGGAGTCATGCCCGCGCGCTTTAACCTTTGGGGCGGAGAATTCTGGATTCCGCTGCAAATGAATCCCTCGGATACGAATCGTTCGGACCGGCGGAATTGGATTATCACCGTTCTGCACAAAGGAGTGTCGGAAAAGGCCGCGAATGCGCGGCTGGCCGTTCTGGCCAAACGACTGGAGCAGCAATACGGCGCAACCATGCCGGAATACCGTGGCTGGGACCTGCGCGTGTGGAATGTGGTCGAAGCTGTCATTGGAAGCGTGAAGCCCGCGCTGCTGGTTCTCGGCTTTGCTGTGGCAATGCTGATTCTCATCTCGTGCGCCAACGTGGCGGTGCTGCTGCTGGCGCGCAGCACGGCGCGCATGCGCGAAATCGCCGTCCGGCTGGCGCTGGGGGCGCGGCCGGGACGAATTCTTCGGCAGTTGCTGACGGAAAGCCTCGTCGTATCGCTCGGAGGCGGTGTCCTCGGTGTTGCGGCAGCATATGCGTGCTTGCCCGCGCTGGTTCACGCGATTCCGGAGACATACCTACCGACTGCGCCAGAACTGGTGCGCATTAATCTTGCCGCGCTCGGTGTGGCAGCCGGCATTGCGGTAGCCATGGGAATTCTATTCGGAATTGTTCCCGGCTGGCAGGCGTCGCGGCTGGATTTGATTGACACTCTGAAGGAAGGTAGCAACAAGATCACGAGCGACCGCTCGGGACGCTCGGCGCGCAACCTGATGGTGGTCGCCGAAATCGCGCTTTCACTCGTCGTGCTCGCAGCCGCGGCGCTGATGGTGCAGAGTTACAAACGCCTCGAGGGGATCCGGCTGGGCTTTCGTCCCGATCACCTTCTCAGTTTTTCCGTGACTCTTCCGGAAACGAAATACCCGGGCGCCGCGCAAGTGACGCAATTCTTCGAGCGGGCGCTCGACTCCATCGCCGCAGTTCCCGGAGTGGAAAGCGCGGCAGCCGTGTCCGGCCGGCCGATGATCGATCGCACCGCGGACCTCACCTCGCAGGCGTTCACGATCGAAGGACGCCCCGGAGAAAATGCCCGCGGCGCCGAGAGCGCAGATTTTCGCATCGTCAGCGCCGGTTTTTTCCGCACGATGGGCATGGCCTTGCTTCAAGGGAGGATGTTCACCGCGCAGGATGGCCGGGGCGCGCCGCGCTCCGTGGTCATCAGCGAA
>Ga0187782_10002821_pt1 | contig 12881 bp, 7 predicted proteins | sample 0715_SJ02_MP15_2_FD_132454 | JGI IMG/M metagenome (GOLD analysis project Ga0187782, IMG submission 132454) | Tropical peat soil microbial communities from peatlands in Department of Meta, Colombia - 0715_SJ02_MP15_20_MG | ecosystem: Environmental > Terrestrial > Soil > Wetlands > Peat | place...
AACGCTGAGAGCAGGACCGTCTGTTCACTCCTCATGGTCGTCGACGGTCATTGGCCCTCGGCCCCCGTCTCGAGTTAATGTTTGTCGATTCTGACACGGGCCTTAGTCATGCTTTGAGACGGTCTTGTTTTTGCTATGCCGTATTTGACGTGATGAGATTCATGATTTGTGGCTCTTGCTGGGCGTATAGGTGGCAGGCAACTGAGTGGTGGTCTTTCACGAGTGTTAGGGTAGGCGTCTTGAAGGCGCGAAGGGTAACGGTGAGGGTTGAACTCACTTGTGAGCCGTCTACCTTTATCTCTTTAATCGCTTTGAGCGCTCTGTTTCCTCTCGCTACCTCCGTTTCAATTGCTTTTTCGATTTCCGCCAGCTCGTTTGGTGGCAGATTTCCACTCATCTTTACTTGGAATGTGAGGTCGCTCGTCTCAACCTCATTTTCGATCGCTGGTAGCTTGCTCAGGGTCGGGTAGCGGCCAGATAGTAAGGTGGAGGTGAATGAATCTTTAACTTCCCTCGTGGACCATCCGCAAGTTTCGAAAGCGGCGGGACATCTGGGATGAAATCTACATCCTCGTGGTGGTTCTATGAGGTTCGGGACTTCTCCTTCTAGTATGATTCGTTCTCTCTTCGTCTTCGCATCAGGAATGGGGACGGCGGAGAGTAATGCTTTCGTATACGGGTGAAGTGGGTTCGTGAAGACTTCTTCTGTTTCTCCATCTTCTACGACTTGGCCTGCGTACATCACCATTATCCTGTCCGACATGTAGCGAACCACGATTAAGTGGTGAGAGATGAACAGGAAGCTGAGGTTGAATTCTTTCTTGAGTTTCTTTAACAGATTGAGAACTTGGGCCTGTACTGAAACGTCGAGGGCCGAAGTGGGTTCATCCAAAATTACGAGTTTCGGAGACATGGCTAGGGCTCTCGCCACGGCGACGCGTTGACGTTGACCGCCCGACAGTTCGTGTGGGAATCTATTGATATATTGAGCTTCGAGGCCGCAAGCGGCGAGGAGGGCAGCGGCACGCTCATAGATTTCGGTTTTTGACCCGTAGTGGTGTGCTTTCAATGGTTCTGCGACTATGTCCTTAATCAGCATTCGTGGGTCAAGGGAGGAATTGGGATCTTGGAATACTATGTGAGTGTTCCTTCTGTATTTTCTCATTTCTTTATGGCCAAACTTGAAAATCGAATGCGCTTTCTCAATCGTCTTCGTTTCCTGTAGGCGCTCATCCTGTTTTCCGTCCCGAGGTGGATTGTGTTCCAAGTCATTCAAGAGCTGTAGGTATCTCTTCATGAGGTCTCGATCCGGTTCTAGGAAGATTGCCCCATTAGTTGGCTTAATGAGTCTGAGAATAAGTCGTCCAAGCGTTGTCTTGCCGCAGCCACTTTCCCCGACGAGCCCGACAACTTCGCCTTTCTTTATGAAGAAATTAACATCGTCTACGGCGTGTACGTATAGGGCTCTCGCGAAGAGTTTTCCTGTCTTCACGGGAAAATAGACCTTCAGCCCACTTCCCTGAATGAGTATCTCTTCACTGGTCGACATGTTTCTCGCTGTCTCCGTAGAGCCAACACAACACGCCATGGTCTTTATCGATCTGGAGCCAGGGAGGTCCCAGCGAACACTTTTCGAAGGCACGTGGGCACCTGGTTCTGAATCTGCAGCCTTTCGGCGGGTCTATCAGGTTGGGGACTGCCCCCTCAATCGTTTGCAGCAGCTCTCTTTTCTCTCCATATTTTGGAATTGACGCTAGCAGTCCCTGCGTGTAAGGGTGTTTCGGGTCAGCAAACAACTGGTCTAATCTAGCAACTTCCACCAAGTTGCCTGCGTACATGACGCCAACTCGGTCGCAGATCTCAGAGATCACGCCGATGTCATGCGAGATGAATAGAATTGCGCTGTTGAAGCTTCTCTTGAGTTCGCGTAGAAGTTCGAGAATCTGGGCTTGAACTGTTACATCTAAAGCTGAAGTTGGTTCGTCGGCAATCACAAGTTTAGGTCTTGTAGCGATAGCCATCGCAATCATTACACGCTGCCGCATCCCGCCGCTGAGTTCGTGAGGGTATTGCCGTAGCACACTTTCAGCATTTGGCATGTTTACGAGCGAAAGCAGTTCATATGAAACGTCAAGGGCTTCCTTTTCAATTACACCCCAAAGCGATTTTCTGACGATTGGCAGTTTATTCAGGATCACGAAAAGTATCGGTATTTTTCCATTTGCTTTCTTTAGTTGAACGAGGAACCTCGTCGTTAACGGTTTGACTTTGCGTTCGGGGAGGCTGGAAATTCTGCGGTTCTTTTGAACTACCCCGATATCCTTCCTGGAGAGTATGAACCAAATTTGGTCTTCAAGTCCCTCGCAACCGGCGTTCTGCAGCATTTCGTGAAGTTTCTGCTGCGTCAGCTCCCCCCGTGTTGCCGCGTTTATGATCCCATCTAGTTTCTCCTTTGTTACATCGCTGCGTGCGAGGATTCTATCTACGAGCAGGTCCACACTGTGTCTTAGTAACGTCTCGGAAAGTTGTCTGCCCACCGTATAAACCGGATTCAGTGAAGTCATGGGTTCTTGAAAAATCATCGACATATCTTTGCCGCGAATTTCGTTGATCTTCTGATCCAGCCGTTTGAGCGCCGTTTTGTTTCTCTTCAGCTTCACGTTGTTCTTATGTTGGATGATTTTGAATTCTTGTGAGATATTGCTCGTTAGGTTCGTTCCGGCAAACCAGATCTCGCCGCGTTCGATTACACCCGCTTCAGGAGTTAGCCGCATTACCGCTAATGCGGTTTGAGACTTACCACAGCCTGTCTCTCCCACGAAGCCGAAGGTTTCTCCAGCTCGCATTTCAAAGGAAATATCGTTGAGCGCCTGGATTTTTCCTGCGCGAGTTACGAAGCTCACTCGGAGATTGTCCACCCGAAGGAGGGGTTCCGAGGGGGAAGACTGCTCTATGCTAAGTTCGGCTTCTTGGGTCAAGTGCATCCCTAAGCCCATCGCCTAGCAAGTTCATGCCAATCGCGAAAATTAGAATCGCCAAGCCGGGGAAGAGGACAACCCATGGGGCCGCAACGGCGTATTGGAATCCGTTTGAAATGAGCGTGCCTAATTCCGGCAGCAGAGGGTTACCTGAAGCGAAGCCGATGAACGTGAGAGCTGCAAAAACTTGAACCACGGTGCCGAGATCGAGAGAGACTTGAACGAAGATTGGTGTCAGTACGTTGGGCACCACGTGCCGGAGCATTATGCCCCAGCTTCCAACGCCGCTGGCCTTCGCAGCTTCCACATACGCGTTCTCCTTAATGGAGAGGGCTTGTCCGTGCGCGTACCTTGCATACAGCGGCCACCAAACTATCGCCAAGGCAATGCTGACATTGTCAAGCGCTCGCCCCAATACGAACGCGACGGCGATGGCGAAGGGGAGATAGGGTACGCTGAGAAAAATATCCGTGAACCGCATCAACACCTCATCAAAGTAACCTCCAGCGTAGGCGGCAAGAACACCCACAATAGTGCCGATAGATGCACCGGCGAGTACAATCAGAAGCGAATACCATAGATCCACCCGGATTGCGCTCATCACAGCCTGATACAGGTCCACACCGGGAAACGTTGTGCCGAAAGGGTGAATAGGCCATGTCGGCGGCGAAGGGACCGGGTTTGTGTAGTCAGGCACCATAGAAAAAGCGTTCTGCACACCAATGAGGCTCGGGAAGGTGTAATCGATTGCAGCAATCGCGAAATAAGCCAGAACGATTACTACGCCAACCATCGATGATGGGCTTTCCAACAGAATTTTGATGGTCAACCGATATTCATGGAGCCTTGAAGACAGGGGAGTCTTCACAGCTTTCGTGGCGGGGCTCGTAAGGGCTAAGGAAGACACCAGCTAGTACCGTATTCTTGGGTCTAGGAACCCGTAGGCGATGTCCACGGCGAGGTTGGCGAAGATGAAAGAAAGGCCGAAGATCACGGTTGCTCCCATGATGCCGCCTATGTCACCATTCAGCATGGCCTGCGTGGTCCAGTAACCGATACCTAAGTAGTTGAACACTGCTTCTACTAGAACAACTCCGCCCAGTAAGAACGCGATTGTATACCCTAATAACGTGAAGACTGGAATCAAAGCGTTTCTTCTAGCATGAACGTTGATAACCGTCTTCTCTCCTAGCCCCTTAGCTCTCGCGGTCCTTATGTAATCTTGGCTAAGCGTGTCCTGCATGCTAGATCGCATAACTCTTAGTACCGATGCCATCACTCCATAAGTGAGCGTCACGACCGGAAGAACCAGATGCATTAGAGCATCCGCAAAAATGTCAGCGCGGCCGTGAATCAAGGCATCGATCACAAGTACGTGCGTTGGGTAGGAAATCCCGTTGGTATACCAATTAACGCCGCTGATCAAACTGACTGTTACGGTCCCGCTGATAGGGAAAATATTGAGGCATGAGCAGACATTTGATGTCGAGAACGCAATTATCAGAAGCAAACCCAGCCAATACAATGGGATGGAATACCCTGCAAAGGAAATTACTCTCGTAGCCTGATCAAGTAAACTATCTTTCCTAACCGCCGACCACACCCCCAAAGGTATCCCGATTACCACCATGAGAATTGAGGATAGGACCGCAAGCACAAGCGTGTTGGGGAAGAATAAGTCAATCGCATCGAGAACTGTTCCAGAGTAGATTGATGTCTTTGTGTACCCCCAGTTCCCTTGCAAAAATGCCGTGAGCCAGTAGAAGTACTGAACGTAAATGGGGTCGTTTAGGTGAAATCTCTGCGCTAACTCCGCTTCCTGAACCCCAACCGGCACTGTACTGTGGATGTTGATGTAGGCGCCGACCAATCTCTGGCTCCCACCCACGTGCGACAGAATGAAGACGATAAGAGTTAAGCCAATAAGGGTTGGAATAAGGAGCAGCAAGCGCCGAGCAATATAATACCTGAGTTTCAACTAGAAAACTCCTTGACCGCAGTCGGACAAAATCGAGAACAATTGTGCAAATGTCCTGTTCGGGGACAACGCCACCAGATGAGGGTTCAAACCCTCGATTTATACGTCTTTTGAGCTGCTCTCGAACTCAACAACTATTCATGCTCAACGAAGAACTACCAGTAGTTGTACGATCAGATTGTAATCGCTGTGCTATCGGGACAGGTACGACAAGACGTCGGGAGGCACTGGCAAAAAAGATACGTCAGAGTTTGAGATGAATTTAGCTAGGAAGTTGGCTTGGTTAGCCAGAAGTAGAGAAGCCCCCCACCCCCGGCGGGTTGTATGGGGTTCTCGTTGTTTTGATATCCTTGAATCCACGATCTGAAGTAGAAGATTTGGTTCGGTACCATCACGTAAGCGTAAAGTCCCATAGCCACTTCAAGAAGCTCCAGTGTCTTGTACGCTCTCTGAATGACGACCGGGTCTACGCTGCCGTTGCCTAGGGTGATGTTGCCTTGCATCCAACGCCAGACTTGGGCCTGGGTGTAAAGCGACCCGTTCACTGAAACGAGTCCATGTGAGTTCGGCGGAGGTAGCGACGCGAAATTCGCAAGGGTCCAATCGTTACCGCCCGAGAAGAAGCCTCCCTCCTGGAGGTCTCCCGAAATGGGGTCGCTTGGATAGGGGTAGTCGAGTTCCCAAGATTGATAGTAGACACCTTGGGGATTCATGTTTGGTGCAATGTCTCCCAGCTGAATTGGGTGTTGGAGCTGGACTGGTACAGCCGTAATGTTTCCTCCGCTAATCTGGCTCAGCGTCGATGCCCATTCCTCTGATGCAGCCAATGTTACCGAGTCCCCCACTAGAAGCGCGATTGGTATCGTGATCTTCATGTCATGCCAAGCCGAAAGAGAGAAGTTGCCTTTCGCAGCGGCCAAGTTCATGGTTGGAAGGCCCCCGAGTTGATCTGGGGGCACATAATATGGAATTCCTGGCGGTATCGTTCCTTTGTAAGGGGTGCCGAAAGTTGCTCCGTACTTCTTGTTTCCTAAAATGTTGTCCAAGTATCCTTGGTAGTCGAACGAGTTGATCCAGGTGAATCTTGTTGGCAGGTCCGCAAAATAGTTGGATGGTTCGTTGAATTGGGATCCGAGTTGAGTTGCCTCTAAGTCTTTGTCGATCTTAATGTTGAATCCATACCAATAGTCGGCGAGAGTTGGGAAGGAGTATATGTTTACAATTCCCTGCGACTGCAACTTTTGAACTGCAGGGAAGTCTGATGGGGGCAGACCAATGTAGCCGCCAACGATGTCCGCCTGACCGTCTTGGAGCATAAGAAGCGCAGTATCCGGTGTCTTGACCCAATCTATAACTACGACGGAGGTGGGTTTAGGAATGCCGGGAACTCCAGTATAGTATGGGTTCGGTACGAACTCAAGTGATTGGCCTGGAGTGTAGGATTTGATCATATAGGGGCCGGATCCCACCGGATTCCACTGCATCATTGTGTTGTAAGCTCCTGAGTTTGCCTGGTTCTCGAAGCTATTCCAGTTGGCCTGGTTGAAGGATGATCCAACGGAAACGGCATACTTCGCGTCGAGTACCGCGCCTCCGCCTATTATGTCGGCCACTCCCTCAAACAGCAGTGCCGGAGGGGTTGGAGCATTCAAATGAAATGCGACGGTGTTGGATGCGTTGTCGTAGGTGACTGACTGCGTAGCAACGTTCCAAGTGTTATTTTGGTAAACGGTCGCCGTGCCATTCTGAACGCCCGGAATCAAGAACTGACTGGTTATCCAATCGTTAGTCGGTCCTCCTGCGAAAGCCATGCCTCGAGCAATACTGAACCACACATCATATGCCGTAACCGGGTCACCGTTGGAGAAGTATTGATTGTTACGGATTTGGAACGTATAGGTCCTGAAGTCAGGGCTTATTCCACCATTTTGAACGGTTGGAAGTGTCGTGGCAAGATAAGGAATGAATGAGTTTGTTGATGAGCCGTTATACCACACAAGCGTTTGGAATATGTTTGCAATAATTTCTTGCGACACGGCGTCAGCGACTATTTGGGGGTCAAAAGTAGTTGGCCCGCCTGCCACGACCTCAGCGGATGTGATAACGCCTGGGTTTGTTACGCCGGAAGTTGTGGGTAGTAAAGCAAAAGGTATGCTGCTCGATTGCACTGCGACGGTTCTCACCGTGGTGACGCTGAATGATATGCTCCCGGACACTGTCGTTAGAGTAAGTGCAACCGGGTAGACACCAGGACTCGAATAGGATGCCGTCACGTTCTGGAGGGGGTTTCCGGTCTCATTGGAAGCAGCCACGGTTTGCTTGTTCCCATTACCGAAATCCCATGCGTAGGACTGGATTGTAAAGTTAGAGTTCGAAGGCGATTCCAAAAATCCTCCAACTGGATGCAAAATGTCCCCAACGGAAAAGATGGGAGCTGTTGGGTTAGTTGCGGAGGGAAAGTTGACGGTGGGTATCGAAACGTCAGCTGCTTGGGTCTCCGGTACGTTAGACTCGACAACCAACGGAAACAAAGCAGCACTGTTGGAGCCCATGAGTGTGCTAGAGACAAGAAGACTTTGATACGAGGCGGTTACCTGAGCGTAAATCAGGTAACGACCACCGTTTTCGTATGTGTGCGAGATCGTAGCGTTGTCACCGGTCTGATTGGTGCCGTCCCCGAAATTCCATAGCACGCTGACAACCGATGCTGATGATGGAGTCAGGATAACGGTAAATGTGATTGGAGACGCAGTAGTTCCGACACTCGTGGATGACGCAACTGACACCGACAATTGAACTGGTCTTGTGGTTAGATACGCTGCTGCCGCCGCTATAATCACGATGAGAATCACCGCGGCGGCTAGAACCTTACTACGGTTCATAGCCACTTCACAATCAAAATTTTGATTTGCACACCGGTTTAAAAGCGTAGTTTCTAAGAATCGGCGTTGGCTGTCGCTCTTGCAGCGATTAACATTTTATTGTTTTTCGCGCGACAAAACAGTGAGCAGACGCATTATTTGGTGAACGAGCGGCGGCGACCTCTTGGCAAAAGTGATATCCATAACCCACAATTTTCCAAGTTCCGAACGAATATTCGGGTCCCCGGATTAGATGTCTTTACGGGCAGATACCCATTCGTCGTTGAGCTTGGGTCGCTTTCCATTTTGATGTGGTCTTGAATAGAGTCCATGGATATGCTTTGATATCTTTCAGACGCGGTTGCTGCCAGCTGTACTCCGGATGCTGTGCTAAGAATGAGGATGCATTGAAGTCAGCGTCACACGGTTTTCCCCAATGCGCCCAAAAAGCTCCTTCCGTAGCTAGCGAGCTGTCCGTCACCTTTCCGTCGTACGCGCCAGTCGGGTAGTATGGGCCAAGTTCCCATTCGGGTGCTCCTCTAGCGTCAAGTTCCACATGACCGCACAGCGTGTTGCGATTCGGTGTATCCTGACCTGAGAAAGCATCGTGGTGGTCTGCTAGGAATTTCTTCGCCATCTCAATATTCGGCGGCGTCCCACTTGATTTGACCAGCTCCGTCCATCGCTGTGAACGTGCCGTACAGGAACCGGATTTATCTCCGTAGTCGAATTTCGTTTCCGAACGAACCTGTTCACTACTCGCGATATTGCTACCGACGAATACACCGTCGAACGTTCGATCCACCGCATAGTTGAATGTTCCCAGCTCCAGCCAGGCAATCTCGTTTGTCTTGGTGTCACCGATGAGCCAGTCATTTGCGTAACCGCCATTGTTGTCCTCAATCATGTTTTCGATCCAAGCATCAATCGAGTCGGCGTACTGTATCGCTCTTCTCGCGCGTATGAAGTAGGGAGTGCCAGCAGGGTTGAACGTATTGATCCCGCTAATGGTGGTCTCAGTGGCGATCAGCCCGGAACTGCCAAGGAACCAATCTGTTTCGCTAGAAAGAGACCCTGGGTTAGTTTGCATTATGAAACCACTGCCCTTTGATGGCAGCAGGTCCATTATGACGTTGCATTTTCCGATCAGATAGGAACTCCAAGTGTTGTGGCCCGCCAATATCTTCCCATCATGAGTCGTCTTCCCAGCAGCGATAAAGGCGCTGCAGTGTTCCTCACGATTGGTCGGGGCAGTAGGCTGGGCTTCCTTAGCCTTCAACGAGTTGTGATATGAGACAGTATCATCGAAACCGTTCAGAGCCACAATGTCCTCTAGTTCGATTTGTGAGATTCCTCTCGCCTTAACTCCCTCGGCGATTCCTTCAATCTCCCTCCTATATTCATCCGGAGTTTTGGGCCAATATAGCCGCATGCCCGTTTCGCGGAAAAACTTCCAGTCCCGCTTGTGGGCGCCCACAACTTGGACCTTCTGCGCTTCAATCGTATCTTGTATCTCGTCGGCGAGTAGGTACCCATTCTGAAACCCAATTTCGTATGGGCCCCCTTGCACCCGAACGAAGATCCAACCGTTCACGTCCAAGCGCCAAGACCCATTCAACACATCTTCAATTGCACGTGGACGTTCCAACGCTTTCGTCGATCTAACATCCCTCGCATGATGTGAATCGCTGCTATCTCTTGCCGTGACTTTCTGAAGTGAGTTACGCGTTTAGCATGTTCTGCGGAATGTAATGTTCATCAGATTGAGTTTCATTCTTTCGTAACCCAGTAGTATAGGAGATCTCCGACAGTTATGGGGTTCTCTTGCATCTCGTATCCTTTCAACCAAGACCTGAAGTACCAGAACGCCTCGCCCTGGTAGACATACACGTCAAGCCCCATAGCGATCGCGAGTTCCGTAGTCACCTTGTACGCCCTCTGCCTGACGGCTGGATCAACGCTTGTACCGCCCAGCGTAATGTTACCCTGCATCCAACTCCAAACCTGCGTTTGCGTGTAGGAGGTTCCGTTAATGTGCACTACATCATTCGGAGTTGAGGGAGGCAGCGAGGCGAAATTCGAAGCAAGCAAGTTGCTTCCGCTTGAATAGTACCCTCCCTCCTGATAGAACGGGTTTACGTAATCGGATGCGTCAGGATAATCGGGAGCCCACGTATTGTAACTCACTGCCATAGGATTTTGACCCTGAGCTAAAAGTGCTCCTTCCTGAGGTGTAGTGACCTGGACGATTTTCGCGTCGATGTTTCCGTTGCTAATTTGTGCGAGTACTCCAGCCCATTCTTCAGCAGCAGCCAGGTTTACTGCGTCACCCGTGAGTACTACAATTGGGATGGTTATCTTCTGGTTCGCCCAAGCCGATATGGAGTAGTTGCCTTTTGCCGCGTCAAGGTTCTGTGTGGGGAGTCCTCCTACGTCGCTTGGAGGTACGTAATAGATCATGCCTGCAGGGATCACTCCCTGAAATCCGGATCCGAACGTGGTTCCGTACTTGGCATTGCCGAGAATATTGTTCAAGTAACCTGAATAGTCGTAGGCGTTTATCCAAGCCAACCGAGTGGGTAGGTCCGCGAAATAGTTAGACGGCTCGGTGAAACCAGTACCAAACTGAGTCGCCTCCAACGCCTTATCCACCTGGATATTGAAGTTGTAGACGTAAATCTGGAAGGTCGGGTAATTGTAGATGTTCACAAGCCCTTGCGACTGTAACTTCTGTACGGCGGGGAAGTCCGTGGGGGGCAGATTTGAAGCTGCGTCCGCTTGGCCATCTTGAAGCATCAGCAACGCCGTATCCGCAGTCTTCACCCAGTTGATAACAACGGATGTAGTTTGTGCTGGAATGCCGGGAACTTCACCGTAATGCGGGTTCGGCACAAGTTCCACAGACTGGCCTGGAGTGTAGGTTTGTATCATGTAGGGGCCGGAGCCGATTGGGCTCCATTGCATCTGAGTGTTGTAGCTTGCGGCGTTGGCTTCATTCTTGTAGTCGTCCCAGTTAGCCGCGTTAAAGCCTGCGCCTACGGACGAAACGTAGCGTGCATCCAAAATGCTCGCACCCTCAGGGTTGGATAGAACTTGGAAGACCAACGTTTCAGGCATTGGTCGGTTAAAGTGAAACGTAACGGTATTCGATGCGTTTTCATACGTCACCGCGCTCGTTGCCACTGCCCAAGTATTATTGGCGTACACTGTCGCCGTACCATTCTGGACGCCTGGAACCAAGTATTGGGCTTGAATCCAGTCAGGGGTTCCAGGGGAACCACCCGTAAACGCAATGCAACGCGCCATACTAAACCAGACGTCATATGCCGTAACGGGATCACCGTTAGAGAAGTACTGATTATTACGAATTTGGAACGTGTAAGTTGTATAATCCGGACTAATGCCACCATTCTCTACCGTTGGTAACGCTGAAGCTAGGTACGGTATGAATGACGTCGTTGAGGTTCCATTGTACCACGTAAGGGTCTGGAAAACATTCAATAGTTCTTCGAACCCCACAATATCGTAGTCTATCTGGGGATCCCATGAGTATGGCCCTGCGGGCTGCACTTCAACGGTCGTTATGATTCCTGGATTTGTAGCTCCCGCGCTCGACGTCAAGAGGGCGAAAGGCAAGGAGCTTGACTGTGCCGCGATAGTTCTCACCGTTGTAACACTGAACGTTGCTCCGTTCCAGTCCGTGGTTAACGTGAGGGAGAGCGGGTATAGGCCTGGAGTCGAATATGTCCCAGTCACGTTTTCCGCCGGTTCACTAGTCGAGTTAGAAGCGGATACGCTCTGTCTCTGGCCATTACCGAAATTCCACGTATACGTTTGAATCGTCCAGTTAGAGTTCGCTGGCAACTCCAAGAAGCCGCCGGACGGTTGCACACTGTCTCCAACGTTGAAAACAGGAGCAGTAGGATTAGTCGCAGCGGCGAAGCTGATGGTTGGGACCGATGCTTCCTGCGCGTCAGCCGACGATAGATTCGGCTCAACAGTTAACGCAAATAGAGTTAATCCATTCGAGCCAGTAACGGTGCTTGCGATTAGAAAACTCTGGTAGTTGGCGGTAACCTGCGCGAAGATCAGATATCGGCCGCCGTTCGCGTAGGTATGCGTGGTCGAGACGCCGCTGCTTGTTTGATTGGTTCCGTCTCCAAAATTCCATACAACGCTGGTGACCGAGACGGAGGATGGGGTAGGTATCACCGTGAAAGTGACAGGCGATCCAGCAGTCCCGACGCTCGTAGATGCAGCAACCGAGACCGCCAAACTTACCGGCCTACTCGTTAAGTAGATGCTGAGTACGGCAACAATCAAAATTACAACAACAACAATTGCAAGAACCTTAGTACGGGACAAAAACTCCTACACCGGCTGCCTCCCTATTCTCTCTGAAGGCTTATTGCAGTTTCGATGCAAGAGTAATTATAATACCTCCAAGAGCTTCTCCGGTATTTACTTACTCTTCGCCAGGCTCAATCCTTCACCAATGGTTTAGCGACAAGAAGACTAACCGCAACTTCACTCTATCACTTACCTGCGTTCGCGCACTTCAAATCAGTAACATCCGCCAGCGCATCAAATGTGAATGCGTTTCGTACGGCCTCGGCTTTCATTAAAGCAAAACTTGTGCAGTCTGCGAAGCTGCCCATCTAAGCGTTTTTCGAAGGTTGGTGCTCCGGGCGGGATTTTCAGCAAGTCACGCTCGCTTTTGAACCCGCGTCGCTGACTTTCTCCGATGCTCGAGAGGCCAGCATACTTTCGGCGGCTCGCGTCGCGCGCCTTGACCGGGCTATATTCGGTAGGTTTCCTTCTACCGGAGCCCTAAGCCCGGAGCAAGCCGACTATCGCGGTCACTGTCTATTTTAAGCGTGCGTAGCGGGCAGTTTAGTATTCTGGCATTTCTCCGCCTTTGGGCGGGGGTGTTGGGGGTGGTTTCGCTGCGGCTATGACGTCGTCGATTCTGAGGATCATTGAGGCGGCTTCGGTAGCGGAGCGGATTGCGTGTTCCTTAACCTTTTCCGGTTCGACGACTCCTTGCTTCTTCATGTCCTTTAC
>Ga0187782_10002822_pt1 | contig 12880 bp, 11 predicted proteins | sample 0715_SJ02_MP15_2_FD_132454 | JGI IMG/M metagenome (GOLD analysis project Ga0187782, IMG submission 132454) | Tropical peat soil microbial communities from peatlands in Department of Meta, Colombia - 0715_SJ02_MP15_20_MG | ecosystem: Environmental > Terrestrial > Soil > Wetlands > Peat | place...
CGAGAAGGACAGTCAGACCAAGCCGGACGTCGGCCGCACCCTGCTCAACGAGGCCTACAACGACGACGGCGCCGATCTTGCGGTCGGCGGCACCAGTTCGGCCGTGGCGCTCGCCATGTTGCCGGTTGCCGAGCAGAACAAAAAGATCCTGATCGTCGAGCCGGCCGTGGCCGACTCGATCACCGGCGACAAGTGGAACCGCTACATTTTCCGCACCGCGCGCAACTCCAGCCAGGACGCAATCTCCAACGCGCTGGCGCTCGGCAAACCCGGCACGGTGGTGGCGACGCTGGCACAAGATTATGCCTTTGGCCGCGACTTTGTAGCCGCCTTCAAGCAGGCGCTGATCCCGACCGGCGCCAAGCTGGTTTATGAGGAATATGCGCCGATCGCCACGACCGACTTCACCGCCCCGTATCAGCGCATCTTCGATGCGCTGGCCAAGCAAGAAGGCCGCAAGGTCATCTTCTTGAACTGGGCCGGCGGCGGCAATCCTATGTCGGCGCTCAAGGCGCTGGATCCCAGCCGGCTCGGAATCTCAGTGGCGACCGGAGGCAACATCCTGCCCGCGTTGGTCGCCTACAAGGATTTCCCCGGATTGGAGGGGGCGGCGTATTACTACTACGAGATCCCCAAGAATCCGGTAAACGACTGGCTGGTGGCGGAGAACAAGAAACGGTTCAACGGCGCGCCGCCCGACTTCTTCACCTGCGGCGGCTTCATCGCTGCTCAGGCCGTGGTCGACGCGTTGACAAAAACCGGCGGTTCGACCGACGCCGAAAAGCTGATCAGCACGATGGAAGGCATGGGCTGGGAATCGCCCAAAGGAAAAGTGTTCTTCCGCAAGGAGGACCATCAGCTCATGCAGCCGATGTATGCGTTCAAGATCAAGGTCGATCCGAACGTGGCCTGGGCGATTCCGGAGCTGACGCGGATCATCCCCATCGACGAGATGAAAGTGCCCATCACCAACGTCCGCCACTAGCTCGAGCATAGCGCCGGACCGGAGCTTCGGTACGTGGACGGGGTAGCGGAATGATCGACAACGTGCCTGCGCTGTCGACGCGCGATCTGACAATCAGCTTCGGGGGGCAGGTCGCGGTGAATTCCGTGACCTGCGCCTTTCGTCAAGGCACCTTGACGGCGATTGTCGGCCCCAACGGCGCCGGTAAGACGACCTACTTCAATCTGATCTCGGGACAGCTGCGGCCGACCAAAGGCAGCGTGAGCCTGTTCGGCGAGGACATCACCGGCCTCGGCGCGCCCCACCGCGCACGTCGGGGGCTCGGCCGCTCGTTCCAACTCACCAACCTCTATCCCAGTCTCACAGTTTTTGAGAACGTGCGGCTGGCGGTGCAATCCGTCGCCAAAATCCGATTCGACGTTCTCAGCATCGCCGCGCGCAATCCGCAATTGCGGGAACAAGCGCGCCATTGCCTCGATCGCGTCAAGCTCATATCGCAGGCCGACCTGCCGGCGGCAGCGCTGGCACACGGCGATCAGCGCAAACTTGAAGTCGCGATCCTGCTCGCGCTGCAACCCCGGGTGTTCATGTTCGACGAACCGACTGCCGGAATGAGCCTCGACGAAGTCCCGGTGATCCTCGACCTCATCGACGAGATCAAGTTGGAGCCCGACAAGACGGTGCTCCTGGTTGAGCACAGGATGGATGTCATCAAGCGGCTCGCCGATCGTATCATCGTGCTGCAGAACGGCGCCGTGATCGCCGACGGCACGCCAACAGAGGTGGTGGCGCTGCCGGCGGTGCAACAGGCCTATCTCGGCGCGCATGGCGCCGCCGAGTTGCAGCGCGGGACAAGCGGCGCGAGATAACGCTATGGCCGAAGCCGCTGACGTGCTGCTGCACCTCGACGATGTCCACACCGACATCGGCCGCTACAAGATTCTCCATGGGGTCAGCCTCACCGCGCGACGCGGGCGGGTAACGATGCTGCTCGGACGCAACGGCGCCGGCAAGACGACGACGCTGCGCACGATCATAGGCTTGTGGCAGGCGCGCTCCGGCCGCATCACCTTCGACGGTCAATCCATCACCGGCATGGACACGCCCGACATCGCTCGTCTCGGTATCGCCTATGTACCGGAATACATGGGCATATTCGGCAAGCTGACGGTGCGCGAGAACATGCTGCTGGCGACCGGCCCCCGGGGGTTCGCCAAAGACAACCTGGAACGCGTGCTGACCTGGTTTCCAGCGCTCAAGTTGAAGTGGGATTCTGCCGCGGGGTCCTTATCCGGCGGGCAAAAGCAGATGCTGGCGATTGCCCGCGCCGTCGTCGAGCAACGCCGGCTGTTGCTGGTGGACGAACCGACCAAGGGCTTGTCGCCGGTGATGGTTGATCAGTTGGTCGAGGCGTTGCTCGGGCTCAAAAGCGAGCAGACCACAACCCTGCTGGTCGAACAGAATTTTCACGTGGCGCTGGCCGTCGGCGACGACGTCGCCGTGATGGACCTGGGCCGCACCGTCCATAGCGGCGACATGGCGGCGCTCGGCCGCAACGAGGAGCTGCAGCAGCAATTGCTTGGGCTAAGCATGGCGGTGGGCGCATGAGCAGGGAATGGCGCGAGCGTTTGCAGCAGTGGGCGCCCTATGCGGTGACGCCGCTCATCGTTTTGGCGGCGTTGCCGGCCATGGGCGTGGCCGCCTGGGTCACGTTGACGGTGGCCGGATTGACTATGGGAATGATGCTGTTCCTGGTGGCTTCGGGGCTCACTCTCATCTTCGGCCTGATGGAGGTGCTCAACTTCGCCCATGCGGCGTTCGTCACGGTCGGGGCTTACGTGACGGTCACCGTACTGGGGCCGCTCGTCGGCTGGACCACCGCGCCCTCGCTGGCGCTGAATCTCCTTGCCTTGCTGCTGGCGCTGCTGGCGGCCGCGGCGGCGAGCGGCGCGCTCGGCTTTGTCTTTGAGCGAATCATCATCCGTCAGGTTTACGGCGCGCCGCTGCGGCAGATCCTGATCACCATCGGCGCCCTCACCGTCATCGAACAATTGGTGATCGTGATTTGGGGACCGGAAGCCATGGCGCTGCCCAAGCCCACAACGCTGCGCGGCAGCGTATTCCTTGGCGCCTCCCCCATCGAAACCTACCGCCTGGTGGCGCTGTTCGTCGGCCTCGCGGTCGCCGCGGCCATGCAGCTCATTCTGACGCGCACCCGCATCGGGCTGGTGGTTCGCGCCGGCGTCGAGGACCGCGAGATGGTTCAGTCGCTCGGCTACCATATTCGCCGCGTGTTTGTCGGGGTCTTCGTCGCCGGCACCGCGCTCGCCGGAATGGGTGGGATGATGTGGGGACAATACCAGACACTGGTCAGCAGCCAGATCGGCGACAGCATGCTCATCCTCGTGTTCATCATCCTGATCATCGGCGGATTGGGTTCGGTGGGCGGCTGCTTCATCGGCGCTATCCTGGTGGGACTGACGAGCAACTATGTGCAGTTCCTGGCGCCTACATTGGCGCTCGGATCAAACATCCTGCTGATGGCGCTGATCCTAATGTGGCGGCCGCGCGGATTGTTCCCGATTGGCGAGCAGTGAGCCGGCGATGGCGGGGCAGCTTCACCAAATTCCGCAACCGTCCGACCCGCTTCCGTCGGCGCCAGCAGCCTTGCCATCCAAGTCTGGCCGAGGCGGCAAGCTGGCAAGGAGCTCGTGGTTGAGCTGGATCGTATCCGACGATCCGCCCGGCCGCTTGTGGCTGAATGTCGGCATGCTGCTGATCCTGGCAGTATTCGTCTTCGCGCCGTTCCTGTTTCCCGGCGCCAAAGCGCTCGGGGTCGCCTCGCGCATCTGCATTTTCGTGATCCTGGTGGCGAGTTACGACCTGATGCTGGGCTATACCGGCATCGTTTCGTTCGCGCACACGATGTTCTTCGGCATCGGCGCCTATGGCGTCGCCATTCTGCTGGCCAAAGGCTGGGTCGGCTGGGGCGCCGTGATCCTCGGCGCCGCCGCCGGCGCCGGGGTGTCTTTGGTGCTGGCCGCAGCGATCGGCCTGCTCAGTCTGCGTTTGCGGACCATCTTCTTCTCGATGATCACGCTCGCGGTCGCCAGCTTCGCCCAGATCCTGGCGCAGCAATGGCGCGATCTGACCGGCGGCGAGGACGGGCTCACCTTCTCGGTGCCGGCGATCCTGCTGCCGAGTTTCCGGCCGTTGTCGCATCCGGTGCTGGGCGTAACCATCAACGGCCCGTTGATCGCCTACTATCTCACCTTCCTTGTGGCCTTGGCGCTGTTTCTGCTCATGCTGCGGATCGTCAACTCGCCGTTTGGCCGGGTGCTGCAGGCCATTCGCGAAAACGAGTTTCGCGTCGAGGCGATGGGCTACCAGGTCGTCGCCTACCGCACCATAGTTTCCGCCATGTCTGCGGTCATGGCGGCTTTGGCGGGCGCGTTGATGGCTCTGGTGCTGGGCTACAACGGTCCGGACACCACACTGTCATTCTCGCTGATGATCGACATATTGCTGATGATCGTCATCGGCGGGATGGGCACGATGTATGGCGCGGTCGTCGGCGCCGTGCTGGTGGTCGTGGCCGAGTACTATCTGCAGAATGTGCTCGGCGCCATCAACGCCACTATTGCCGGAACCCCTTTGCTGTCGGCGTTGTTTCATCCGGACCGCTGGCTGTTGTGGCTCGGCATTCTGTTCGTGCTGATCGTGACGTTCTTCCCGCAAGGACTTTTCGGATGGCTGCGGCAGCGCCGCTAGCGCCGACTCGCAGCGGCGTTCGCTGCAGCCCGCGGCGCGTTGATCTACCGCAATACAGATCCGGCCCGCTCGGCGTATCAGAAACGCGGTGAGGTTGCGGCAACCCAGCCGCAAGTCTGGAGCCGTCGCATGGCCCGCATCGCCCAGATCATCTCGACCGCCCGCTATTTGCCCGAGCGCGTCGTCACCAATGCGGAGCTGACGGCGCGGTTCACGGCGCTGGGCTTCCCCACCGTCATCGACAAGTTCGAAGCCAGCACCGGCATCACCCAACGCTTCTACGTTCCCGACGATTGGGTGACGTCGGACCTCGCGCTGCCGGCGGCCAAAGAGGCGCTCAACCGCGCCGGCCGCAAACCCGAGGACGTCGACCTGATCGTCGTCGGCACGGATTCGCCCGACTACATGACGCCCGATACCTCGGTCGTGCTTCAATACAAAATCGGCGCCAAGAATGCCGGCACCTTCGATGTGGGCTGCGCTTGCGCGTCGTTCCCCGCTTGTCTCGCCATCGCCTCCGGATTGATCGCCGCCAATCCGGCGCTGAAGACGGTGCTGGTGATCGGCGTTTATCTGATGCATCGGCTCAGCGACCCGAACGATCCGATCTGCTTCTTCTATGGCGACGGCGCCGGCGCCGCTGTGCTGGAAGGCGGCAGCATGCAGGGCTTCGTCGGCGCCGCGTTCCAGGCCGACGGTTCGTACGCGACCAATTGGGGCATTTTCGCCGGCGGCACCTTCGAGCCGGCCAGTGTCGAAGCGGTGAATGCTGGACGCACGCAGGTGCGGCTCATTCGACCGTACCCGGCCGATGTCAACGAGGCGGGCTGGCCGCGGCTGTTCAAGCGCCTGGCCAGCGAAAACGGCTTCACCGCCGACGACGTGGACCAGTTGATATTCACCCAGGTGCGCAAGCCTTCGATCGCGATCGCAGCCGAGCGCTGCGGCGTGCCTTTGCAGAAGTGCCACACCATCATGGAGAAATACGGCTACACCGGTTCCGCCTGCATAGCGATGGCGCTCGACGACGCCATCGCGCTCGGCAAGATCAAGCGCGGCGATCTCGTCGTCATGATCGGTTCGGGAGTCGGCTACAACATGGCCGCGACGGCGATGCGCATGACGGTCTGATGCCGTTCTGGCAAGCTTGCGCCAAACCTTGAGGATCGAAAGTCATGCCGGAGGGCCGCGATTTCATCCAGGGCAAGCTGGTCAGCGTCGAACAGGCGCTGCAAAAGATCAATTCCAACGACAGCATCGTATCCGCGCTTGCCGCCGCCGAGCCCAGCGCACTGCTCGGCGAGCTGCACACCGTTGCGCCGCGGGTGGAAAACGTCACGGTCGCCACCTGCCTGCCGATGAAGCCCTACGCGTTTTTCAGCGATCCGGCGATGCGCGGCCATTTTTTCCACGACGCCTGGTTCTTCACGCCGGCGGTGCGCAAGGCCCACGAGCAGGCCGGCACCACGTCCTACGTGCCAAACCATCTGCACCGTGCCGGTCTCGACCGGCTGGTTTATCAGAAGCCGACGGTCTTTGTCGGCACCTGTTCGCCGCCGGATCGTTTCGGCTATGTGTCGCTCTCGCTCTCCGTCACCTACGAACGGGAGCTGATGGAAGCGGCCAAGCTGGTAATCCTCGAAATCAACGAAAACCTGCCGCGCACCTATGGCGACACTATCGTCCACATCGATGATGTGGAACTCGTCATCGAGAACAATTGCGCCGTGCCGGAACTGCCGGTCGTGCCTGCCGAAGAACGGGACGTGCTGATCGGCGGCCACATTGCCGAGCTGATTGAAGACGGCTCGACGCTGCAGGTCGGCATCGGCGGAATTCCCAACGCGGTGACCTCGATGCTGCTGCGAAAGCGCGACCTCGGCATTCACACCGAGATGTTCACCGACGGCATGATCGACCTGTACGAAGCCGGCTGCATCGGCAAGACGGCGCACAGCTTCGGCAACCAGGTGCTGACCGGCAAAATGGTCGCGGCCTTCGCGCTCGGCACCCGGCGGCTATACGATTTCCTGCATCGCAATCCGGCGGTGGCGCTGATGCGGGGCTCGTGGGTCAACAATCCCTACGTCATCGCCCGCAACAAGAAACAGATATCCATCAATACCGCGCTGGAAGTCGATCTCAGCGGGCAAGTCTGTTCGGAAACGATCGGACCGAGACAATTCAGCGGCACCGGCGGCCAGGCCGATACCGCCATCGGCGCGCAGATGTCGGAAGGCGGCAAATCCTTCATTGCGCTCAGCGCCACGGCGACAGTGAAGCAGCCGGACGGCACCGGCAAAATGGTTTCGAAGATCACGCCGACGCTGACGCCCGGCGCGGCGGTCACTCTGCACCGCGCCGACGTCGACTACGTGGTGACGGAGTACGGCGCGGTCCGCCTGAAAGGGGCGCCGGTACGCGAGCGCGTCAAACGCCTGATTTCAATCGCCCATCCGGACTTTCGCGCCTGGCTGCAGGAGGAAGCGGGCCGCTTGCAGTTCGCTGACTAAGCGGCCGCGGTGAACATCAGCCGCGGGCTAATCTCGGACGGCGGCCTGTTGGTAACTGCCCGGTTAATATCGTCCGGGAAAATGGATTCTGTTCAATTTTTCCGGGGCAGATAGCAATTCTCGGCCGAAACCGGTCATCCTCGACCGGATCTGATCAATCCTTGTGACAAAATTGCAACTCCTCGCCAGAATCGCCCCCAATACGCGGCAAAAAGCCGTCAAACGCGTGTGCAGGCCGAGAATCTGGTGCTAGCTTGCAACGGCTGCGACAGGACTCGCATGACTGCGAGTCGGGTTGGAAGCGTTCGGAGCGCCCGGAACAGGGATTTGGGCCGGGTTGAAATCCAGGGGGAACCCAAATGTCTAAACTTCGATCTTCAATCGCTCTACTTGTTGGTAGCGTATGGGCGCTCGGCCTCGCCGGAACAGCACTTGCGGCTGACATGGCCATGCCGGTCAAGGCGCCCCCGCCACCGCCGCCGCCTCCATCGTGGTGGAGTGGCTTCGTCGAACTTGACGGGGAAAGCTTTCTGATCAACCCGCAAGGCCAGGCGCTGATTAAGACCGGTACGGCTACCCTCGTAGCCGGCGTGAACTTGACCCTTTACAAGGACAAGACCGGCTTCATCAACAACGTCACCGTCGGCGGGCTCGTCGCTTCAGATTGGAGCGGCGCAGGCTTCGTGGCGGGCAGCTACTGGAACAACGGAGGGGCCAATTCTACGAACGGCGCCCTCTTTGACGTTGTGTTTGCTGTTAGCCAGTCGGTGACGTTCGCGCAGTACTGGACCTTGAGCAATGAGTTCCTCAACGTCTATTCGTTGGACGTTCAGGATACAAAGGCTGTCGCGTGCGGCCTGACCACCTGTTCGGGATTTCCCGCCCTTATATGGGACCAGGTTAAGCTCTCTCTGAACGACTCGTTCACGGGCTGGCCGATCACCTTCAACCCGTACGTGTTGTTGTGGTACGAGCTTAACAGCGCAGGCTCGGCCGCGTCGGGACTCAATATGTCGTCGGCGGCGTGCTTCCCATGCGCCGTCAACAATTACGACTTCATGATCGGCATGACCCCGACGATCGACTTGCAGAAGCAGGCGGGAATCCCGGTGACACTGAAGTTCCCGACCTACGTCACCGTTGGACCGACATCCTTCTGGAACGCCGCCCCCGGGGTGTTCGGTGCGTCGAGCGGCTCGGTTGGCCTGTTCACGACCGGCATGACTGCGGTGATGCCGCTGTCGTGGATACCCGGGCAATATGGCCATTGGTACGCCAAAGCCGGCTTCCAGTGGTATGACGTCATCAACACTGCCCTGCAGAATGGCAACGCGTTCAGCGTTGACGGAAACCTGAGTTGCGCCAAAGTCTCCTCCGGCGATTGCAGCAGCATCTTCGTCGGGTTCGGCGGCGTCGGCGTGGCCTTCTGATCGGCTGACACCGTCACGGCTTGGCACGACTTCGCCAGGTTGATAAAAAGTAGCGCGGGTCCACACCAGGACCCGCGCTATTTCTTTGCGGCGGATGCTCACGCCAAACCGCCCGACCGCGGCGCGTGAACATGGTCCGCGCGAGGAGGGCGCCGATGAAGATCATCGTGATGACCGTCGTGGCCGTCGTTGCAGGGGCATGGGTGACGATGCCAGCCCAAGCGCAGCAGCAGCCCAATGCGCCTCCCGGCCACAGCCTTCCCGGCATGGAAAAGCCTCCGAAAGAGGAGGAACATCATACTGTGAAGGCCGACGAGAAAGCCTACAAATCCGCGCTGGACGGCATCCAGACCAAGCAGAGTTTCGATCCTTGGGGCAACGTGCGTAAGAAGCCGAAGTCGAGCGGCTCGCGATAGCACTCCTTCGGAGCTTCGGGAGACACCCTCCGCCAATGGGTGAGGTGGCCTGCCACCCGTAGCCCGTTAGGGCGGAGGGTGGCGGAGAGGAAGGGATTCGAACCCTTGATACGGCTTTAGACCGTATAACGGTTTAGCAAACCGCCGCCTTCAGCCACTCGGCCACCTCTCCGGTCGGGCAATATGACTAGCCCGCTGCACTGCCGGCAGGCAAGGGTAAGGCGGTGCCACCGCCGACGCACGGCGGTTCTCAGGCCGCCATCGCCGGCGCCGGCGTTGCGTCGCTTCCGCGCAGCCAATCGCGCGCGGCGCGCTGGGCGGCCGCAATCTCGGCTTCCGACATTTGATCGGCAACCTCGCGCCGCAGCCGGATCGCTGCGCCGTTGCCCTTCATCGCCGCGAGGTTGAACCACTTGTGCGCGGCGATCAGATCCACCGGCACGTCGCGGCCGACCGAATACATCATGCCGAGTTCGAACAGCATGTCGCCGCGCGCAGGCCCTTCGCCAAGCGGCGCCGCGCTGCTGTCGAGAATTTCAAAACGAGCCATGATCCACTCCCCTGTCTGCGACTTGTCCCTATTCGCTTTTCGCGTGTTCGCCGGCTCTCTTTCCCCCGGGCCGACCTCGCGATAATCCGCAGAACATTTGAACGGTGGTTTAATCAATGCAATGAATCAAAGCTGAACCGCAGGCCTTGCCGTCGCCCAACGGCGGCAACGCGCCGTTAAGCAAGCCGGCCCCACCGATGCCGATGCCACCGCCGCCGGCGGACGGTTCTGCCCGGCGGCAACGGTCTTGCAAAGCGGCTTTGCCAGGCTATCCTTTCGACCTTGCGCTCGCGCAGGGAGGGCACCATGAGAAGTTTTCGTATCGCAGCAGCCGTCGTCGCTGCGGCGGTCGGGTTTGCGCTGATTGCGATCGCGCCCGCGCGCGCGGCGGAGCCATTCGGCACATGGTTGACGGGAGACAAGAAGGGCAAGATCCATATCGTCAATTGCGGTGGCGCACTCTGCGGCAACCTCGTCTGGCTGCAGGAGCCGATCGATCCCGACACCAATAAGCCGAAGACGGACAAGCACAATGTCGATGCGGGCAAGAGGGGGCGTCCGCTGCTCGGCATCCCGATCGTGCTCAACATGAAGCCGAGCAGCACACCGGAAAAATGGGACGGACAGGTTTACAACGCCGAGGACGGCAGCACCTATACCGGCTCGTTCACCATGACGAGCGCCAATACGGCCGAACTCAAAGGCTGCGTGCTCGCCGGGCTGATCTGCAAGGCGCAGACCTGGACGCGGACCAACTGACGCCGAGACGGCGCCGTTTATTTAGCCTCCCTCATGTCGCGCGCTGCCCGAACAACACCGCGCGCACCTTGGGATCGGTCACGTCGACCGCGGAGGCCGCCTCGACGCGGATGGCAAAGGCACGCTTGACCGCCGGCCGCGCGCGGATGGTCTCGAACCAGCGCTGCAGGTTGGGAAAGAGCGCGAGGTCTTGGCCCATTCTGGCGGCGAGCCTGACCCAGCCGACGCTGGCCATGTCGGCGATGGAATAACGGCCGGCGAGAAACTCGCGTTCGCCAAGCCGCGTGTTCATTACGCCGAACAGGCGGTTGACCTCATCGGTGTAGCGGGCAATGGCGTAGGCGACCGCTTCCGGCGCGTAACGGCGGAAATGCGTGGCCTGACCGCCCATCGGGCCGAGCCCGCCAACCTGCCAGAACAACCACTCCTCGACGGCGACGCGTGCGCGTTCCTCGCGCGGATAGAATTTGCCGGTCTTACGGCCGAGGTATTGCAGGATGGCGCCAGACTCGAACACCGAGATCGGCCGTCCGCCCGGGCCGGCTGGATCGACGATCGCCGGCATGCGGTTGTTCGGCGAGATCGCTAGAAACTGCGGCGTGAACTGCTCGCCCTTGGAAATGTCGACTGGACGCACGACGTAGGGCAGGCCGCACTCCTCGAGCATGATCGAGATCTTCCAGCCGTTCGGCGTCGGCCAGTAATAAAACTCGATCGGCGCGACGCGGCGTGCCGTGTGCCGCTTGGCCGTGCGAGCGGGTGTTTGCTTCGATTTCCTTGGCGCGCGCGTCATCACTGCGGCTCCGCGTTCCCGATGCAGCAGGCCACGGGCCGGCCACCTGACGGGCAGCGCTCGAGCCTTGGACATCTTAGCCGGAAATTGACCTTAGGATTTGCGCCAACCCGACGAATCGGCGACCCCGCCCGGCATCACCGGCAACGGCCCGTCAAAAAAAGACGGCACTCCGGCTGCCTGCCGCCGCGCCGCTGAAATCGTCGGAAAGAGGCCGACACACCGAGGGCGTCGGCGAGATACAGAAGCTGAAAAATCCGCAGGTAATCTGCTGCGGCAAGGTCCGGATCGCCCGTCCCTCCTCTTCACCACCGCGCGCTATGCGAACGATCGTGAAGCACCAGCCTCCGTCCCGCCGACGCCCTCCGTCGTGCACTTGAGCCGGCCCGTCTCGGGCGATCGCTGATCTGCCCTCGACGAAAGCCGGCCCGTGTGACGCGATCTCCGACACATGTGATGCCGAAGACCCGTTGCGGCATTGACTACTTCTTCTTCCGGCGCTTTGTGGTCTTCTTCGCCGTCTTCTTTGCCGCTGCTTTTCGCTTCTTCGCCATTGCTGCCCTCCTAGCCTGAGTGGATGGCGACATCGGTGCAGTGCAGTCGCGAATCGAGCTGCACTACCATCCGATTACTACAGCAGGAAAAAAATAACAGGGACTCCGCTTAATATTGTGTGTAAGTGCTGCGCGCCGCTCGCAATCGCAGCATCGCCGCGATGGTAGGCAAAACGCGCGAGCGGAAAATTTTTTGCCAGCACGATCGCGAACGAAAATTTTGCGACCACGCAGAAGTACCGATGAAATGCGGGTTTCTGCGACATCGCCTGCAGCGGCGCTGCGTCGGCAGGATGTGCAGCGATCGCCGTTCGTGCGCGCTTTCGTTCGCTCAAGCGCGGCGGCGGCGGCGGATTAGCCCGGGCAAAAAATTTATGCACTGGAGGCCTCTACGAGCCCGCTGACGGCCCCCGCCGCAGCGCAAAACGCGCGAATCGGTGCCAAGTGATTCGCTATCGCGGTACGTTTGCCGGCAGCGTTCGCCGCAGTGCGGCGGCGTCGCGAGCGAGATCATCGCTTCCATTTTGGCTTGCGGAGGTAGTGCGCGGCGTCGCGCGTGCCGTGCAGCGTTGCGCTCAGAGCCCGAGCCGCTTCCGCAGCAGTTCGTTGACGGCCTGCGGGTTGGCCTTGCCGCCCGACGCCTTCATCACCTGACCGACGAACCAGCCGACCGCTTTCGGGTTCGTCTTGGCGTCGCCGACCTTATCGGGGTTCTTGGCGATGATGTCGTCGACCAGCGCCCGAATTTCGTCATCGGCCATGTCCTGCTTCATCTGCAGGTGGTCGACGACGATTTTGACATCGACGGGCTCAGCAGCCGGTCCAATTTGCACCAGTATCCAAAGCAGTTCCTTTACCCGCGTTCGGGAGATTTCCTTTGAAGTCAGCATCTTTGCGACGGCAGTATTGGCCGCGGGTCCCGTCGGACCCATCACGTCGATCGACCAATCTACTTGGAGCCCCTTCGGCGGCGGTCCAATTGGCCCTTCGAGACGATGAAGTTGCGCCATGTACTCGTTAATTAGCAAATTTGCGGCACCTTTGGGATTCGCGCCAAGCTGGACCATTCTCTCGAAGTAGTCGGCCCTTTCCCTTTCGGCTACGAGGACAGCCGCGTCGTAAGCGGAGAG
>Ga0187782_10002823_pt1 | contig 12880 bp, 12 predicted proteins | sample 0715_SJ02_MP15_2_FD_132454 | JGI IMG/M metagenome (GOLD analysis project Ga0187782, IMG submission 132454) | Tropical peat soil microbial communities from peatlands in Department of Meta, Colombia - 0715_SJ02_MP15_20_MG | ecosystem: Environmental > Terrestrial > Soil > Wetlands > Peat | place...
CGGAAAAGCCGTCCACAAACTTGTCGCCTTCGTCGTCCGTAAGCTGAAGGGGCTCGCCACCAGAAGTCAGCATGAGAAACACTTGTGTGATGCCGCTGGCCGGCGAGTCAAACGCCACGGCGTGCCCATCGGGAGAGAGCCTCGCGTCGTTCATCGGCCTGTTCCACTGGCTGATCTGGGTAATCTTGGCGGGCACGCTCGCAGTGTTGGAGCGGGGCCAAAAGTGATACGCCGCAAAGGCGGCTGCCGCGACTACGACGCCGGCCGCCAATATCAGAAGATACCTAGAGGGGCCAAATCTCGCGGACGGTTGAGTAGCGATACCAATCGCCGAACTCGTCGTCACCGAGCTGGCTGCCACGGAACTGGTTGCACGTCTGGCAGCGGATTCCTGGGCCCTCGTGCTTTCTGACGAAGAAATTCGCGCCGAGCCCGTATCCCGCTTCAAGCGCTTCAGATCTGCGCGCATCTCCGGGGCCGACTGATAGCGGAGTTCGCGGTCTTTCTCCAAAGCTTTGTTGATAATTCGCTCCAGCTCAGCTGGCACATCGGGATTTAGCCGCACAGGAGCAACTGGATCTTGATTCAGGATCGCCTCATTAATCACGCCCGAAGTGTCCCCCCGAAAGGGGAGTGTGCCTGTCGCCATCTCATAGAGAACTACCCCGAAGGAGAACAAATCTGTGCGCGCGTCCAACACTTTTCCTCGTACCTGCTCCGGCGACATATAGGCCACTGTGCCGACTGTAGCTCCGGGGCTGGTGAGCAGTTCTTCCGCAGCGGTGGGCATTGAGGAAACGCCGATCGCTTGCGCAATGCGATCCGATCGAGTCAGCTTCGCCAGTCCGAAGTCAAGAATCTTGGCGTGGCCACGCTTGGTCACAAAGATGTTGGCTGGTTTGATGTCCCGATGAAAAACCCCTTCGGTATGGGCGGCGTCGAGACCGTCCGCTACTTGGATGCTCAGGTCAAGGATGGTTTCCAGGTCCATTGGACGGCCACCGATGCGGTGTTTCAGCGTCATACCGTCCAAATATTCCATCGCAATGAAGGCCCGGTCTTCCGAGTCGCCAATCTCGTAAACGGTACAGATGTTGGGGTGATTTAGCGCCGAGGCCGCCTTGGCTTCGCGTCGGAACCTTTCCAGGGCCTGCGGGTCCCGCGCAACGTCATCGGGCAGAAACTTGAGCGCCACGAACCGGTCTAGACTTTTGTCCTCCGCCTTGTAAACAACGCCCATTCCGCCACCGCCGAGTTTCTCGACGATGCGGTAATGCGAGACACTTTGGCCTATGAGCGAACTTGGTTCCGCCACGGTGGGGTGATGTTAATTTGTGCGTCTGGAGTATGTCAACGAACCCGCAGTGGCTCGAAAAATAACAATTCGTAAAGGCGCTTCCCTATATACTAGGCGAACCCTAGTGAGCAGGGACCTATGGCCATGCAGTCCGGCACCCACTTGGGCCCCTATAAAATCCTCTCCGCTATTGGTGCGGGCGGAATGGGTGAGGTTTACCGTGCCCGTGATCCCCAGCTAGGCCGTGGCGTAGCGATCAAGGTACTGCCAGAAGCATTTGCCCGTGACGCCGAGCGCATGGCCCGGTTCCAACGGGAAGCTAAGGTCCTTGCCTCTCTCGGCCATCCCAACATCGCTTCCATTTACGGACTTGAAGATTCTGGCGGCACGCCTGCGCTAATCACGCAGTTGGTAGCGCCGACGCTCGCTGATCGACATTAAGGCTGGTCCATTGAAACGCGGGGAAATAAGCAGACTATGAGCGCAACAGACATCAGCGGCTACCTTACATGGGATGCGGAGCAGCCGGCGGGAAAGCGACAAATGATCCCTGCGGCAGCAGCACTCGATTTCTGGTCCCACGAGCCGTGGACCAACGGTGTGCAGATTGAGCAGATGGACGAAATGCAGAAGCTGCTGGTGCGAACCCGTAACAGCTTATACGAGATCACGGTCATGGACGGCTGGAGGGGAGAGATCGTGGTTCGCGGCGGGCAGTTCTTCCCCCGCGCGACTCCCGCCTGGTTGGCCGGGGCGACTTTCGGAGGGAGCATTTTGAAACTGCGAGGGATTTACATTGGTCTGCAGATGGAGATCCATACTGAGGAAGGGCCCTTGCTGACCACTCGAGTAAAGATGATCGCGGTGGATAAACCGGCCTCGGTCAGAAACTGATCTTCTAACGATGACGATCGCTGCGGGCACAAAAATCGGCCTCTACGGACTCACGCCGACGGGAAAATGGCGCCGACGGCGATTGAACAAGTCGTGGTGAACGGGAACGCGATGACTCCTGAGCAACGACAGAAAGTCAGAGAGGTGCTGGCCCAAGCCCTGGCGCTGTGGCCGCAGGACCGTGCCGCCTTCTTAGATCGCGCCTGCATGGGGAATCGAGCGCTCCGCCGAGAAGTGGAAACGTTGCTTTCCTCAGACGAGGAGGCGCGGACGACCTTGCTTCAGTTGGATGCTTTCTCGATGGCGCAAAGGCCTGGCGAAAAGTCGAGGGGCGCGACACTTCCGATGTCGGATGTCACCGTCAGTTACGGAACTACTCTGGAAGTCATTTCTCCGGATCGGTCGCGTCGCTCAGTAGAAATTACCGAGTCTCCGTTTTTTATCGGTCGAGGCGGCGGCAACGAAAACCACTTGCAACTTCTGGACAAGCGCATCTCGCGTCACAGCGCGGCCATCATTCGAGAGGCGGACGGCTACTGCCTGGAAGATCGCGGCCAGCGCCACGGAATCTTCGTGAACGGAAAGAAAATCGAACGGGTCGCGTTGCACCATGATGACGTGATCACCTTCGGATTCGACGATTTCTACACCATTGTTTTTCGATGTTCGGGCGACGATGTCTCGCTTCGCGACCTCCTGGCGCGGATTGGCACTCCGCCTAGCGACGAGTCTTGGTCAGGCGGCCTTCAAAAGTTGAATGTGCTTCTGCAGGCGACATCGCTGCTGCACTCGCAACTACCACTGGAGTCTGTCTTGGGCAGCATGCTCGACCACGCGGTCGCGATCACCGATGCGGACCGCGGCTTGTTGCTCGAAGCGGATGCTTGTGGTTCGCTTCGCGTCCGCTTAGCCCGTGGCAGCGGAGGCGTACCGATACCACAGGTGAGCGTTGCACCCAGCCAGACCGCCCTTCGGCAAGCACTCGAACAGAAAGCGAGTGTCATCACCGAAGATCTGAACCGGGCTGAGGCAGCGCTCCAGATGGCGCAGAGTATCGTCGCCCAATCGTTGCGAGCCATCATCGCCATTCCGCTTTACATCAACACTCGACATGCAGTTTCTTCAGAATCGATACTCAAATCGGAGCAGGAACAACTTCTCGGTGTTATCTATCTCGATTCTCGCCGTCCGACAGCTTTCTCGAAACTGGACCGCGAAATTCTGGACGCTCTCGCCGTGGAGGCTGCCAGCATTTTGGACAATGCACGTTTGGTGGAACGCGAGCGCGAGCGGCAGCGGCTGGAGCACGAGCTCAATATCGCACGCGATATTCAACAGGCACTCGTTCCTCACGGACTCCGCGATTTTACTTACTTCGCGGTAACCGGCGTTCACACGCCTTGCCATGCGGTCGGCGGCGATTACTTTGACATTTTCCCGGTTGGCGAGGATCGCACAGCGATCCTCGTGGCCGACGTTGCGGGAAAGGGGCTCGGGGCGGCATTGCTCGCCACGATGCTCCAGGGAGCGCTCTCTGGCATTACCATCGGCACCGATCCCGTGCAATTGATCCAACACATCAATCGCTTCCTGTGTGAACACGCGCAAGTGGAGCGTCATGCCACCATGTTCTTGGGGATCCTGCACGCAAATGGAGAACTCCTTCACATCTGTGCGGGCCATCCTTCGCCGCTCATCCTGCGCCAGGGTCAAGCGACGGAGCTTGTTGCGAAACCAGATTTTCCCATCGGTCTCATGCCCGAGGCGCAGTTCGGCGCCAGGATTACCAAACTCGAAGACGGCGATACACTTGTCTTATTCACCGACGGAGTGACAGAAGCGGCGAACCTCGAACTTGAACTATTCGGTGCGGCTCGTCTCCGAGACTCGCTCTCTGGGCAGGAGGATGCTTCGCTCGAGCAACTTCAAAAGGCAGTGCTTCAATCGGTGGAGAACTTCACACGCGGCGCCAGCCAGTCGGATGACATTACTCTGCTTCTGGTCCGCTATCGCCCAGGCGCGTTCAGGGCGTCGGGGCTTGCGTCGCCAGACGTGCCTTGATCTATAATCCGCAGCAACATGGTGCTAGCTCCATCCGGATTCCTCTGGGCGAGGTGCAGGTTCCTGTGCTGAGTCCAGGAGCGAAACTCGGCCCTTACAAGATCATGTCTTCCATTGGCGCGGGTGGAATGGGCGAAGTGTATCGAGCGCATGACACACGCCTAGACCGCACAGTTGCCATCAAGATTCTGCCGGCTCAGGTTTCGTCCGATCCGGTTCGCAAGCAACGTTCGGAGGGCAGCATCATAGTTCGCGACGTCAAGCCGCTCTTCCGCTCTCCGTTTGTTGCCAGCGTGGTGCGCGTCATCTTCGACGTCGAGCCTTCCGGGCAGAAGTTCCTCGGCAACGCCGCGCCGGATACGAGCTCCCTCCCGCTGAACGTCGTCACCGATTGGCCCTCCCTTCTCAAGAAATGACTCATCAACAGAAATAGGTCCAGCTTTGATGCGATGGGGAGGATTCGAAAAAGAACGATCGTGAGTTACACTCCCGCTCTGACCCAGGCGGCGCGCAAGTCAAGATGACCAAGTAGAGAGGAATCCTATGAAGAGGATTGTAAGGCTTGGTTTCGTACTCATTGCGATCGCGGCTCCCGTTTTTGCGACGAGCGACTGGTCCACTGTCGGTGGTGATTCAGGCAACACGCGTTATTCCTTGCTCACGCAAATTAACACGCAAAACGTCACGAAGCTCGGAGCGGCGTGGGTGTCGGACAAGATCGCACCGCCTCCGAGCTCTCGCGTGGTGCCGGTGATCGACAACGGACTGATGATTCTCACGGCGCCGCCGTTCGTTTACGCGGTGAACATCAGCACGGGACAGATCGCGTGGAAATATCGCTCGGCTCCTGGCGAGGGTGGCCTATTTGGTCCCCCGGGCTCGCCCGCTCGAGAAGGTGTAGCAGTCGGTGAGGGCCTTGTGTTCGTCGGCCTTTCCGATTCGAATCTGATGGCGCTTCGCGAGCAGACGGGCGAGCTCGTCTGGAAGGTTAGCCTCGCGGCACCTTCAGGCGAGCCGACCGGAGCGCCCTCAGGCGCGCCTCTGTATGCCGATGGACTGGTCTCCATCGGAACGAATGCTGACTACGGCTATCGAGGGCAAATCGTCGCGGTCGATGCGAAGACAGGACACGAAGTCTGGCGATTCTTTGTGGTGCCCGGACTGGGAGAACCGGGGTCTGAGACGTGGCCGAAGAATAACAACGCCTGGAAGCACGGCGGCGGCGCCGTTTGGCTTGTGGGAGCGAAGGACCCCGACCTAGGCCTGATCTTCTACGCGACTGGAAACGCGGTCCCGCAATACGGCGGCGAAAACCGGCCCGGCGATAACTTGTACACCGACTGCCTTGTCGCCCTTGACGCCAAGACCGGAAAGCTTCGCTGGCACTACCAAATCGTCCATCACGACATCTGGGAAGCCGATGTTGCCGAAGCGCCGGTGCTTTTCGATACACAAGTCAACGGACAAGCTCGCAAGGCGATTGCGGCCATTCGCACGGATGGATATCTGTTCATGTTGGATCGCGTGACCGGAAAGCCGCTCGGGCACATGGAAGAGCGCCGCGTGGCACAGAACCCGCTCCAGAAAACTTCGCCCACACAGCCCTACCCCATCGGTGCCGAGCCTGTCCTTCCGGATTGCGACTACTGGAAAAAACAGTCCCTGCCGAAGGGCTTCGAATTGGGCTGCTTCTTCACGCCCGCATCGTTTGAGAAGCCGAATCTCCTGGCACCGGTATATGGCATGCGCGCCACGCCAATGGCGTTCGATCCGCAGACGCAATTCTTTTATGCCACTGGCAATGCCGCGCTGCAGTGGTTCTGGCGCGCCGAAGATCCAGACTTCTACGTCGTCAACTTCAATAGCCGCGTGCCGGGCCTGAACCAATTGGGCTACGGCGTCCTCGCCGCGATCGACAGCCGCACCAACAAGATCGCCTGGAAGAAGGAATTCCGCGGCGCTGGGCGCCCGAGCGGCGCACTCGCAACCGCCGGTGGTCTCGTCTTCCAGATGCCAGGCGACGGGAACATGCAGGCCTACGACGCCGCGAGCGGATCTCTCTTGTGGCAGTTTCAAACGGGTGCGGCCGGCGGAAGCCCGCCGATCTCGTTTGAAGACGGCGGCGAGCAGTACATCGCCACGGTTGTCGGCGGCGCGGTATGGGCGTTCAAACTAGGCGGAATGCTTCCGGCGCGTCCGGCGCCGCCGGCCCCGCCTCAAGAGGAGTTTTCAGGCCAGATCACCGACACGACCACAATCGAGACCACCTCACTTGTGCGAGACAGTGGCCTCTCGGGTGCGCACTACATCGCTGACGAATACGAGTTCAATCCGTATCGCGCGCGAGTCAAAGCCGGCACAAAAGTCAGGTGGAGAAACAATGGCACGACGACCCACACGATCGTTGCTGTCGATGGCTCGTGGACGACTGGATCGCTTCAGCCTCTCGATATCGGCACGGTGACTTTCGACAAGCCCGGTACGTACACCTACATCTGTAAGGACCACCCGTGGGTCTATGGCCAAATCATCGTCATACCCGCTACGCCGAAAGAAGAGCCGAGCCCGTCGGCTGACAGCACTGGCGCGAAATAATCGCGCCTGAAAAAGTACGACGCCTCGTGTGGATCATTTCCATGCGCTGACACTTTGGACACGGATGGACCTGCCCTCCCGTGGCCTTGGCAGCGTGAACACAGCAAAGGAACGGAAGCTGAGCCTGCCAACGCCTCGTTGCGGAACATTGGCATGTCCGAGTACCGAGCTACTCGGCTCTTGGCAGTTGTTCGCGAGGCGCGGCTACGGCGATAAGGTGGGCGCTGGCCCCTTGTATGGAAGGCTCGCCCTCGATTAGCGACAAAAACCCCATCAGTTGTTTGCGCTGCCCTGGATCGCTCCAAACCTCGGGGAACCGCGACGCATCCCACGCGGGGCCCTCGACGGCAAGAACGCGAATTTTACCAAAGCCGGCCTCTTTCAATTCGCCGGCGAGCTCTTCGGGGCGATGGAAGTATGCAGTTGTAAAGTAGAGAGGGTTGTTTGTGGGATTGCAGTGCTGGCCAGAATTGAGATCGGCCGCAACAATTTCTCGAAATGTGGGGTCGTGAAAGAATCCGCTCGACAGCCCATCAATGAGTGAAGCAAAACGGGAGATTGCAGCGGCGAGTAAGACACCTTGTGGCCTAAGTATGCGCCGGGCCTCGCGAAGCGCTTGGATACGATCCAGGTGTTCCGTCAAATGATACAGAGGTCCGAGGAGAAGAACCGCATCGGCGACGCCTGATGCTATCCCCAACGCCCGGGCGTCGCCCGAAACGATCGATGCTAAGCGGACACCGGACGCGGCCGCATGGGATCGCGCCTGCTCTAGATGAAGTTCTACGAGATCGAGGAGGTGGGCTTGATATCCCTGCTGCGCGAGCCAGAAAGCATGAACACCGGCTCCGCCCCCTATATCGAAAACAACTGCCGGCGCTGAGGGAAGCTCGCGTGTGAGAATTGCTTGAGTGCGGAGTCTCTCCAGCTCGCCTCGGTTTGATGAAAGCCTCTGCGACTCCTCACCTCTTAAATAATGCTCTTGGATCTCTCGCGGAAGTACACGCATCCTGGCCTCCAGCGGAAAGCGACAAGGATAGCAATTCGGAAGACACAACTCACGGAATCGGCTGTGGCAAGTTTCCAATTCATGCGCTCACCAGATAGGTTGGTCGGGGTTTATGTGTGACTGTCGGAAATCGAGATAGACTGGGTGCGAGCCTGATTGGGGAAGGAGCTACCATGCGCAAAGGATACTGGATTACCTTGTACCGCTCGGTTTCAAATCCGGCAGCTCTCACCGCTTATGGAAGGGCGGCCGGACCAGCGATAACGGCGGGCGGGGGTAGGTTCCTGGTACGAGGCACGCCGGCAAAGGCTTACGAGGAGGGGCTGAACCAGCGGTGCGTTGTGATTGAGTTCGATAGCCTCGAAAAGGCGATCGCCACGTACGAGAGCCCCGAGTATCAGGCGGCGAAGAGCCTGCTTGAAGGCAGCGTCGAGCGGGACGTGCGGATGGCGGAGGGCGCCTAGCAGCTGGGCGGACGCATGGAGGAAGTTGTGGCCCGACCCTACAAGAAGGCAGTTGGGTGAGTCGCTGACCTATGGTGCCGATAATACCCCGGCCCATTTTTGCGACGGACCAGCTGGCGGATACAAAAAGTGGAAAAGCACGATGGCTAGGATCAAAACAACGATCGAGAAGACGCTTGCCTCCGGACCTACGTTGCCGCCATTCAGCCACGAGGGGCCATGGAACACCGAGGTCAGCAACACACCGGAAGCTGCATAGCCGCTGTCACGAACGGAGAACAGGAAAGTCTCGGCATAATCCCAGGCGGCATGAAACCCTATGGCAAACCAAAGAGCGCCGGTTCGACGCAGAGTTAGGCAGGCAAAGATCGCGAGCAGAAAGGCTTCTGAAACTCCGGCGAGATTTTCGCCAGGATTTCTCAAATGCATTCCAGCAAAGGCGAGCGACCACACCATGGCAGCCGGCCAAAATCCAACGGCTTCCGCCAGAGTGAACTGGATATAGCCGCGATAGAGGAACTCTTCGACAAATCCCACCAAGAGAAATCCGATAGCCCACAGGACTGCATACTTGAAAAGCGTCAGCCCGTGAAGCGCCAAGTTTCCTGCGGAAAAGCCGTGCAGCGTCGCGATGAAGGCCATCACGGCGGAGAATGCGCAGAGTCCCCAGAGCAGTCCCCGCGAGACATGTTTACCCGCTCTGCGACCTCCCGACAGCCCGTAGTCGGTGAGGCTTCGTTTTTCAATTCGCGCCATCAGCCAAGTACAGGCGAGCAAACAGAGCCCCATGGGAATTTCCGTCAGATACTCGAGGCTGGGGGAAAGAAGACCTTGACCGAAGATGCGAGCGGCGGCCGGTATCCGCAGGAGTGCCATCGCAACGAGCCCAAGGCATCCGGCAAGGATGACCAAGAATATCGCGAGACGCCAGGCGGAGCGAATGCCTCGACCGCCAATGAAAATTTTGCGCCAAAACGACGCCGCGTTCGCGCTCCCGTCGACGGCGTTTTCAGAAACACCGCTATCAGACATTTGAACTTGTCTCCGCCATCGAACTTTCCCATGAAAACGAGACGGAAGATAGAACTCAGTTTACACTTGGAGTTGGATCAACCAGGTGTTCCCTTGCGCGAGCCGGAAGTGGCGAGGCGTCACGCCGGTCACCGTTTTGAAGATGCGACCGAGGTGACTCTGGTCTGCAGCTGAACCGCCTGGCTAGCGAATGAACTGGCTGGCGCCGAGTACGAGTCCGAGCGTCAGGCCCGCGATGGCTAACTCCCCGACAGCACCCACCAGGAACGGACGCACTCCTTGCTTGCGCAGCTCGCTGATGTTCGTCCGTAGTCCCACTCCGGCAAATGTTAGCAGGAACGCCCAACGCGAAAGATTCGCCAGGCTGCTTAGCTGCACTGGGCTGAACACACGGACTGTGGCCAGCCCGGAAATCAGCAGAAACCCGAGGACAAACTTGGGAAACTTCTGCCACAAGAACGCCGCCTTGTTGGCAATCCCGGTTCTGTGCTGCTTGCGCGCCCAATGAATGGCATAGCCGAGCACCACGAAGCCGATCATCGCGTTCCGCGCGGTCTTGGCCAGTACAGCGACCTTGCCCGCAGCGTCGGAGAAAAGTGCCCCGGCAGCCGTTGCCTCCGCCGTGTTGTCCACCCCCAGGCCTGCCCACATGCCGTAGCTCGTGTCGCTCATTCCGAGAGCGTGGCCGATCAGGGGAAACGTAAACAGTGCGACCGCACCGAGCGAGAGGATTGCGGCGATCGCATACGAGGCATCCTCTTCCTCCGCATCGATTGCACCTTGTGCCGCAATGATCGCCGAAACGCCGCAGATCGACGAGCCAATGGCGAGAAGGTCGGTCAGCTTGGGACTCAACCCAAAAGCTCTGCCCAGGAAAGTCATGAACAGGAGGGATACGGTGATCTCGACGGCCACCAAGATCAGGCTCACTCCGCCAAGTTTCAGCACGTCGCCCAAGATGAACCGCGAACCCAACAGCACAATGCCTGCTTTGAGCCAAAATTCGTACGTCGCCAGGCCCGGTCGAAACGCGGCGGGGATACCCACGGTGTTGGAAATGAACAAGCCGATCAGGATTGCCCACAGGACGTACTCGATGTTCGGCAGCGTCAAATGGTGGGCCTTGCCGTAGCGGCCGATCGACTGCTCCAGGAATTTGCCCGTCCATCCGACGGCAAACAGCAAGAACAGACCAGGCAGGAGCTGTAACGCGCGCTTGAAAACATTTCCCTGGTACACAGAAGCGGATATGGCTAGAGGGCTTGCCATAGGATTGCCCCTTTCGGAATGAAGCGTTACCACGGAACTCGCTTGATCCAACCGAGCCAGACCAGCAGCGTCAACACGAACGCCAGTGCCACCGCCCAGCCGTCGAGTGACAGTCCTAGACTGGCGGCCTTTCTTGCTACCTTCGTGGTTTGGGAATTGTCCGGCACTTGCTTTCTCCTTCTAGAGCTTGCCAATTCCAGATCGACACAAGGCCCCAAAAAGCAAAAAGCCCGTCCATCGGCTTTCTGCCGACGACGGGCGCCTTAGGGATCCGAACTGACTATCGCTAAATTCGGATTGCACCCGCACACCGGCCACTCGCTGCGCGACAACACAGCGTGAAGCGGCAGGTGCGACAGATGCACTGCGTCATGAAACGAATGGTAGCGGCCAGCCGAGCGTGTGTCAAGCCTATTACCTGCTGTTGTCGTTAGCACCTGATATGTCCGGTTGGCGACCGATACTTCGATCTAAATGCGCTGACGTCGGCCAGACACGACATTGAACGATTCATGCCGCGTTATGAGACAATCCCGCCGGCGGAGGCTTGAACCATGAGGGCGATCACAGTTTTTACCGGAATGTTGTTCATCATCCCGATGCTCATTGAAAACAGGGCGCTCGGACAAGAATCATCCGTTGCGCTCGACGTGAGATCGCTGAAGGGCATCGATTCCGTCCAGGTGGTAATCGACCTTACCGACACTGGCAAGGTATCCGAATTAGATAAGTACATCATCCGCACCGACGTTGAACTCAAGCTGCGAGGGGCTGGAATGCGCGTCTTGTCGGAAGAGGAAGAAAGCAAGGCCCCCGGAAGTCCATACCTCTATCTGAATGTCAATCTGGTCGGTACGGCCGCTGCGGTTGAAATCCAACTCATGCAGACGGCGCGGTTGGTGCGCAATGATGAAATCGCGGTGGGAGCCACTTGGTCTCAGCGCAGTTTGAGCACAAATTCGACAGCTCCCGTTGTTCGCGGCCTCATTAAAGACCAGGTTGACACTTTCCTGAACGCGTGGCTCTCCGTCAATCCTAAGTGAATCGGGCGGTGTGGGGATTGACAATCAATCGAGGGTCCTGGCCGTTCCATCGTGCGAACTCTGTGCGTCGAAATCACGTGACAGCAAGCTTTGTTACCAAAAGGAGGTGCGTCTGATGAAAAGAGTCCTGGCTGGCCCTGCCGCGCTTTTGTTGCTGGCTTTGTTGGGCTATCGTGCTGCGGCGGTGGGAAACGATACACAACGACAAACGCAAGACCGCGCGCAGATCGACAAGCTGATGTGGCAGTACGTTCGTGCTCTGGACACGGAGAACGCCGATGCCTACGTTGCCGCATTTACGCCGGATGGTCAATTCGGTAGCGGCGCCAACGCGATCCAGGGGCGTGAAGCCCTCAAGAAAATGATTACGGATCTTCGTCAACGCACCGCGGATGCCGAAGCCAAAAGCGGAGAGAAAAGGCCGCCCATGTACCACGTGATCGCCAACAGCTATTTGGAATTTGTCGATAAGGATCACGCGCACCTGGAGGCTTACTGGATGACGGTGTTCGCTCAGGCGGGCCCGAATGTGCCGGTTCGCGTTGCTGCTGCCGGGCGGGAAGTCGACGAACTGGTGCGTCTGAATGGGCAGTGGCTTATCAAGTGGCGTGACGTTGCACCAAAGAACTAAGCCGAGCCGGCCCGCTTCTTCATTCGAGATTCCTGAGGCGCCCCTAACGAGTGGGTTTTGCCATTTCCCGTTTCTTGCCTAAACGCTGATCGCGAGCTAATTCTCAGAAAGCGGGTGAATCTCGCTCACTGTCTCTTTGCTCGGCTGCGACGTCGCGCTCGATTTCGCGCCAGTTCCGATGCGCTAATTGCGCGATAAAAACTGATCGAAAAAGTACAAAAAGACTTGCACGGCGATCAGCCACAGAACCCCCACGACGCCAAGCGTTAGCGCCGCCACTACGCCAAGTTTGCCACTGATGTTTCCAGTAACAAATCGAGTCTGGGGTAAGCTCAGGATGCCCAACACAATGAGACCCAGCCCGATCAGCCTGGCGATTAGGATCCAACCTCCCATCGCCCGCCTTTTCATGACCAACCTCCGGGCCGTTACACCTCCTTCTCTAATACTCCCTTCCGCTCCCATCGTTCCGTGATGGCAGTCACCGCGGTACGTGATTCCCATCACTCTTGTGTTAGCGGGAAGTGCCCGAAGCACCGAGGACGTCTCACGCAGAGCCTCCTGACCAGGACGGGATAAGCCTTA
>Ga0187782_10002826_pt1 | contig 12877 bp, 14 predicted proteins | sample 0715_SJ02_MP15_2_FD_132454 | JGI IMG/M metagenome (GOLD analysis project Ga0187782, IMG submission 132454) | Tropical peat soil microbial communities from peatlands in Department of Meta, Colombia - 0715_SJ02_MP15_20_MG | ecosystem: Environmental > Terrestrial > Soil > Wetlands > Peat | place...
TGCGAGTTCGGGACCCGGCGGTGGGCGAGGACGACCGCGTCGCACGCCACGGTGGTCGTCGCTCGGCTTCCTCGCGCGCGGAGCCGCACCGCGCGCACCCTCCGCCGGCCGACGGCCGCGAGGAGCAACGACCGAGGGTAGAGCAGGATCCCGCGGTCCGAAGCCGCGCGAACGACCTCGGGGCGGATCTCTCCGGGAGCAACGACCGCGTCCACCGAGTCACCGCACCGTTCGACCACCTGCGCGGTCCGCGTTCCTCCGCCCACCACGACGGCCCGCCGGAACGGTCGGCTCCGCGCGCCGGGACGGGCGATCTCGAGCGCCGCGTCCGCGCTCACGACGCCGGGCCGGTCGTTCCCCCGAAAGAGGAGCGAAGCGTCGTACCCTCCGGTCGCGAGCACGACCGACCGAACGTGAAGGCGCACCCCACGGGCCGGCTCGCTGAACGCGAGCAAGGTGAACTGCGGGGGAGTTCCTTCGGGCGGGGATGGCAGGAAGACCGCGGTCGTCGCCGGCAGCAGGTCCGCCCCGACCACGGCCGCGGGGCGAAGGCGGCGCTCGAGGACCACGGGATGGATCCCCCGAGCGACGAGGGCGGTCGCGACCGCACGCCCCGCGTCACCGCCTCCGACGATCGCCACCTCGCACGAACGCTCGACGGGTGGGGCCGCGAGGGCTTGGGCCGCCTCGCTCGTGGGGGGCGTACCGGTGCCGGCGAGCCGACGGACCATTCGCTGGTAGAGCCGGGTGGCGAACGCCGGTCGCCGGAGCCCGTGCAGCGTATCCACTCCACCGGGCGCGAGGAAGCCGATCGCCGCGAGGAGGTCCCAGTTCGCGGACGGCCAGGCGTTCTCGGTCGAGACGACGTCCCCCTCGGCGGGCTCGTGCCGGCACGCGCGTACGTTGGGGCGCCCGTTCACCCGGACGAGGCAGCCGGTACAGTGACCGATCCCACAGATCGGTCCCTGGGGACGATGGTACTGGATCGAGCGATGGAGGAGGGGAAGACCGTCCCGGGAGAGCGCCTCGAGGAGCGTTTCGCCGTCGCGGACGGAGCGGGACCGACCGCGAAAGAAGAAGCGGCGCTCTGGCTCTCCCCCCATGCTGAGCGACCGCCCGCCACCCGCGCCCGGCGTATTTAGGGTCCCCGGCGAAATCGACCGAAGGCCCGGAGTTCGCTCGCCAAGGCCATTGGTTTGGGGAGGGCTATATAGAGAATAGATTGTCCGCCCAACTACGGTCAATGCGTAGCAGCGGCGGCTTCCACGGGCGCCGAATCCAAAAGACGGGTGGGTCGACCTTCATCATCTCGTTGCCGAAGAACTGGGTGACCTCTCGCGGGCTCGGTCCCGGGGACGTACTGTTCTTCACGCCGCGGGCGGACGGCTCGCTCACCGTCTTCGCCGAGTCCGCGAACCCCTCGGAGATGGAGCGCCGGGTGGTCGAGGTCACGAACGAGATGGACGAGGAGCACCTCTTCCGACGTCTGATCGCGGAGTACATCGCCGGGTACCCGCTCCTCGAGGTCCGGACCCCGGGCCGGATGGGCGCGCGCACGCGCGAGGTGATCCGGAACTTCGCCCAACGGATGATCGGGCCTGAGATCCTCGAGGAGACCGCGGAGTCGGTGATCCTCCAGGACGTCGTCGGCTCGAACCCGCTCCCGATCCCGTCCATCATCCGCCGGATGCACCAGATGGTCCGCGCGATGCAATCGGACGCGATGACCGCGTTCCGCAGTCGCGACAGCGCGATCGCGAAGGACGTGATCGAGCGCGACTGGGAGGTCGACCGCCTCCACTGGTTCCTCGAAAAGCAGGTGACGAGCGCGCTGCGCGATGCGCGGATCCTCGCGACGGTCGAGCTGACGTTGCCCGAGTGCTCCACGTACCTCCTCGCCTCTCGCGTCCTCGAGCGGATCGCCGACCACGCCGTGCGGATCGCCGAGACGGTGACGATCCTGGGACGCGAGCAGACCCCGACCCGTCTCTCGACCGAGCTCGACCGGATGGCCTCGGCCGCAGCGAGCGCGCTCACGGACGCGCTCGACTGTCTCGATTCCCGGGACATCGCGAAGGCGAACCAGGTGATCGACGAGGCGCACCGCCTCACCCAGGAACGGGACCACGTCCTCCACGAGCTCACGTCGAAGCGTGGCCGCCTCGCGGTCGGTCTCGCCTACGTGCTCGAGAGCCTCGAGCGGAGCGCGTTCTACGCGAGCGACCTCGCCGAGATCGCCATCAACCGGGCGGTCGAGTCGCCCGTCCGGGTCGAGGAGCTGGGCGCGTCCCGTGCGACCAAGGCCTCGGCGTCGCCGTCGACCGCCTGACCGCTCGCTCCCTCTCGTCCCCTCGCCGAACGAGCCCTAGCGGACGGTCGGCCCGGTCGACATGCTCGTCAGCAACGCCTCGACGTCGGCCGCCGACGGGACCCGAGGGTTCGCGAGGACGCCCGGGGTGCGGAGCACCCGGGCCACGATGCGGGCGCGGTCCTCGGTCAGCCGCTCTGCCGGCACGCCGGCGGCGCCGAGGTCGGCCGGGAAGCGGAGAAGCTCGTAGAATTTCCTCACGCGAGCCGCGAGCGGCACGGGGGCGTTCTCGTCCGGTCGACGGACGGCGCTCCCCAGCGACTCGAGTCGGTCCCGCGCCGAAGGGTGGTCGAAGTCGAGGACGCTCGGGAGGGCGATCCCGAGCAGCCGCGCGTACGGGAGACCGGTCGGGGCGATGAGCGCGCGCGCGAGCGCGTGCGCGACGCCCCGCTGGGCGTTCGACGCGGCGAGGCCGGCGAGCGTGGCGGCGTAGTGGAGCTCCTCCTTCGCCTCGGGGTCGTCGCTCCAGCGGACCGCGTGCGGGAGTCGCTCGAACGCCGTGCGGGCGACCGAGAGCGCGAGCGCGTCCGAGAACGGGTTCGACCACGCCGAAAGGTACGCCTCGACCGCCTGCCCGAGCGCCTCCACGCCGCCGTCCCGCCGGACGTCGACGGGGAGGGTTTCCGTGAAGGCGGCGTCTACGATCGCCCACTCCGGGACGAACGACCGATGGGCGAGCTCGACCGGCTCGCCCTCCGGGCCGACCAGGTCGACCGCCCAGCTCGCCTCGCTGCCGCTCCCGCTCGTGGTCGGGATCGCGACGAGCCGGCTGCGCGGCGGCTCGGCGAGCTCGAGCACCGGTGAGACGGAGCGCAGCGAAAGGTCCGGCCGCTCGAAGAGGAGCCGAGCCGCCTTGACGCCGTCCAACGTCCGACCCCCTCCCACCGCGACGAGCCAGTCGGGCCCGAAGTCGGTGAGCCGTTTCGCGAGGGCTTCGACGGCGCTCACCTGGTCGGGGTCGGGAGCCGCGGTGACGGCCTCCACGACCGTGTCCGATTTGGCGAGCTCCTCGGCGACCCGTCGGTGACCTCTGGCGCCGGCGACCACCGGGTCCACGATGAGGAGCGCCCGGCGGGCGCCGAGGCCGCTCAACTGCTCGACCGCGCCCGGCCCCCACGCGACCCGCGGCGACGTGAAGAATCCGGTCATCCCACCGAGGGACCCGCGGCTCCGAAGTTCAGGGAGGAGGCCCCTCGCGGCAACGACGGCAGGCTCCCATCAGGGAGAAGGCGATCCCGTCCACGCTCCACCCGTCCGGGTGATGCCCGGCGAGCTCGGTGAGAAAGTGTCGGTCGAGCTCCGTGAGCTCGACCGCCTGGATCCGTCCGCAGACCCGGCAGACGATGTGAGCGTGCGGGTCCTCGACGAGGTCGACCCGGATGATGCGGGGGCTGGGGGCCTCGATGCGCAGCTCCGGCGGCACCCGGATTCGGGTCGGGGCCTTTCTGCTCGAAGGCCGGCGACGCGCGGTCATCTCCGCTCGGACCGCCCTACCCTATTTAGGGCCCCCGGGGAACGTCCGACCGCGCGCACGGTCCGGAACGCTTTTCTTTCCTTCCCGCGAGGGGGATTCGGTCCACCGGAAGGGATCTCCGATGGCCCATGGTGGAATCTGGGAGCGGAGCTATCTGGCCGGTCCGTCTTGACCGACCGCGGCGTCATGTGGCACGTCAGTCGTTCCGAGCAAACGGCCAGGACGCTCGTCCTCATCGGGCTGGTTCTTGACGCAATCGGATTCTTCGCGCTGGTCGTGGTCGGGCTCATCTTCCTGACACTCCCGGTCCCTCCGATATTCTACGGGCTTCTCCTGGTCGGAGGGGTTCTCTCGCTGGTCTGGCTGGTCTTGGTCTACGCGCTTTCGTACACTCGGATCCGGGATGGAGACCTCGAAGAAGCGCGTACCCCCACCCTGGTCTTCGCGATTCTGTCCTTGATCACAGGAGGGATCGTCCCGGGAATCCTGTATCTGGTGGCGTATCTCATGCTCGGACAGGCGCTCGACCAGATGGAGGCTCAGCAGGCCCCCGCCCGGTCGCCGTCGTTCCCGCCCCCGGTCCCTCTTCTCAGCGGGCCGACGCCCACCACGGCGACCGCTCCCCCGACGGATTCGAAGGGGTGCCCCAACTGTGGCCAGTCGACGGCACTTCCGGCCCGGTTTTGCCGAAACTGCGGGGGATCCCTGTGGTGAGCGAGGTCGACGCGCTTCTTAGGTAGGGACGCGCGCGGTCTTCCGGCGGCCCGGATGACGTCTGCGGCGGAGGCACTCAGGGCAGTTCGAGCTCGTGGCGGTCGGAGGCGACGCGAAGAACACCGGGGTGGGGTGGGTCCGACGGAAGCAGACGTACAACCGACGCTCGGTCCGGTCTCGCCCGCGGAACGGGTAGACCCTCCAATAGACGACCCGGACGCCCCGGGGCGGTTTGGCGGCGGCCAGCGTCCGTGCCGCCGCCCGGCCGAGCTCGGGACCGTGGCGGGTCGCGATCCGTAGGTCCCACGAACGGACGAGTGACGGAGGGACAGTCCAGCGACGGAGCGTTTTCTTCACTGCCGCTGTCGGGTCGCGTCGGGTCCACTCGGTGTAAATGGTGACCGACACCACGCCCGAAGGGCAGGCGCGGACCTGCCAGGTTCCGGGAAGCGCACTCGAGAACCGTCGGATCCGGATCGGCCCGTCGCAGTGACGGTAGCATTTGCCTCCCGGCGACGCGAGCGCGGCTCGCAGCACCGCGGGCAACGTAGTGCGCGCGCTCACCGAACTCCCCCCACCCGTACCGAATCGAGCCAGTCGCTCGCGAGGAGGTCGTCCCACGCTTTCGCGGTGCGGGGCACCTGTTCGGAGAACCCGGTCAGGAGGTGCTGGACCGCTCCGTCCGACCACTCGAGGAACACCTGGGGAATGAGATAGTCGGGGCTCGCGTCGCCGTACTTTCGAACGAGGCGGTCCGCGGCCTTCTCCTCGGCCCGGCGGTCGATATCGAGCGTCCGAAGCGGCACGCCGAGGCGCTTCGCGAGCTGCCGGCCCTTTCGGACCGACAGGGGGACGCAATGCGGGCACCACTGGGCAAGGACGATCGTGAGCCGTTGCGGTGTCGCCGGTCGCTTCTTCGCGGCCACGTTCTGGCTACGCGACGGTCCCGTTTAGCCGAGCGGGGTCCCGCACGTTCTCCCTGAAGGGATATCGGGCGCGCGATGCTCGGGAGAGACAGAGGCCGGCGATGGCGTACTTCGTCGTGGTCAACGAGCAGGGGCCGACGTGGGTCGGTTCGCGTCCGATGCGAGAGCAAGCGCAGTGGACCGAACACGCCGAGTGGGTGAACGCCCTCGTCCGCGAGGGGTTCATCATCCTTGCCGGTCCAATCGGTTCCGGTTCCCCTCACCGGGCGATGCTGATCGTTCACTCCGCAAGCGAAGCGGTCGTCCGGAAACGATTTGACACGGATCCCTGGATTCGGTCCGGGATCCTGCGCACCATCTCGGTCGAGCCCTGGACGGTATTGGCGAGCGACGACCGGCTCGGTGGGGTGCTCGAGGAGATCACTCGGTCGAAGCCGCCCGATTGAGCTCGCGGTCGCCACCGTTGCCCGGGGCAGGCGGCGTCGGCAGTTTCGGGGTCGGGAGCCGGTCGTACCGGTGGTCGACCGCCGGGAACAGCGATGCGATCGGCTCGCGCACCACCTCGATTCTCTCGAGGTCCCTCTCGAGAACCTCCACGACCGAATGGCGCCCGTCCGTGACGCCGGCCGGCGCCGGCGACATCGTTCCGAGGAGCACCCGGTCGGCGTCGTACACGAACAGGAACGGAGCGGCGCGCGCTTCCTGGGTCAGGTTCTCGAAGAGGCGGCGGGGTTCTCCGCCCGGTCGCACGAGCCCGGTGATGAAGACCACACGCTCGGGCCGATACCCACCCCACGAGGGGATCTCGTTGAAATCGGGCAGGAGGCGCTGGACGAGCCACCCTTCTCGTAGGAGCCGACGTTCATGGCGGGAGAGACGCGAGGGGCTGAACCACCTCGGCTCCGATGGCCCCGGGCCCGGCTCGAACGGCCGGACCAGGAGCCCCCGAACGGCCACCCAGTCCCCACGAGTCACCGGGGAGCCCCGAGAGCCGTGTACGGGGAAACCGCGCGGATAGGCGAGCGGCTCGCTCTCCCGTGTCCCTCTCGACCAGACCCCTTCGTAGTCGAAGTACGAGACCACCCCGTCTCCGCCCGTGGCGGGAGCCACGGTCCAAGAGCGTCGGAACGAGTCGGTGGAGCGCAGCCCTTCCCAACCGCTCGACGCTCGTCCCTCGAAGACCACCCCGAAAAGGGTCTCCGGCGAGGCCCACAGGAGCACGAGGTCGTCGAGCGCGCGCAGCGCCCGCATCGAGGCGCTCCACTGCTCGGTGTACGGTTGCGCGAGGAAGAAACGGACCCGTTCGGTCCCGAACAACGCCGGGTCCGGCAGATACCGCTCCTTGAGCCATCCGTGGACGAACGCACGACGGCGGACGGACTGGAAGGTGGACCGCGGGACGTCGGCTTCCAGGACCGATCGGCGCTCCGGACCCGGGACGCCGGCCAGCAGGACCCGAAGAACTCGGACCTCGGCGTCGGAGAGCGACCTCATTCTCATCTCCCCGACCGGCCAGGGAGGATAGAAGGGACTGCCCAAGATTTTCGCCGGAACTTGCGCATTGGCTGATGTAGCGTCCGCGGCGTACACTTCCCGAAGACGATGAAGCATGGGTGGGGGTCGCCCAGCCCGTCGCCGGGTTCCCGGTACCTTCTCGCAGGGCTGCTCGCGACGACCGTGCTGGTCGGGCTGCTCTCGATTTCCGTGGTGGGGGTCGACCGCCTTCTGGCGGCGAACGCCCCACCCGCGGCCCCCGTCGGGGGAGGGATAGATTCCCTCTCGCCGGCGGTCCTTTCCAATACCACCCCCTGCGGTCTCTTCGCCGCAGAGTATCCTCCGGCGAGCCTCCCGGAGTACTACGCGAACTACTCGATCATGTTCTCGAAGGTGTGCGAGACCCCCGAGTTCGTCTCCCTCTACGAGAACCTGACGCCCCGAACGGGGTTCTTCATCGTGGGGGCGGGCGGGCACATCGGTGAGCCTCCGATCCTCTCGCTCGCGATCGACTACGTGGCGAACTGCACGAACGCCTCCCTCGGGCCGCCCACCTCGCACTGCGTGTTCACGACCGGCTGGTTGGGGTACCTATCCAACAACAGCGTGGTGGGTCCGTTCACTCAGGAGTACCCGCTGATCTCCATGGGGCCGCCACCGCCGGTCACGGCCTCGTCGACCTCCGCGTGGAGCTCCTGGCTGCTTCCCGCCTTGGTCGGGGTCGTGGTCGCCGCCGGAGTCCTCCTGATGGTCGTCTCGTCCCGCCGGCGAACCGCCCTGCGCGAGGCGGTCCTCTTCGACCCACCGACCCCTCCTGCGGACCGCTCCCCGGGTTCGACACCGAAGGCGCCCCCCTCCTTGTCGAACGCCCCTCCCTCCCCTCCTTCGGGGACGGAGAGCGCCGAGCGGACCGACACACTGGACGATGTATTCTAAGCCGGAGCGACGGACGAGACCCCGTCGACCGGCGTGGCAGGTCTACGCTCCCGGGCTCGTCGTCTTCGCGATCGGTGTGGTGGTTCTGTTGGCCTTCCCGGTCGAGGGCCCGATTGGATGCACGTGTCCGTCGCAACCGAACGGCTCTGTGTGCACGTGTCCCTCCGCGGGGTATGTCCTGGATCCCGTCGGACCGATCCTCATCGCGAGCGCGGGAGGCTACTGCCTCATCGAGTTCGTGCTTCGGGGGATCCGAAGCCGTTGACCCAAGGGGTTCCCGGTCGAGACGCCGGAGGGTTCGAGCGCGCCCATCTTATATCGATAAACGACAGTCGAACGCCGCGGACGGTGAGGTCGTCGAGCCGGGAATGTCGATTCGGGTGGTGGCAGGGGAGATCGAAGCCAAGGATGTGACCACCCGAGTCGCGTTGCCGACGAGAGCGCAACCCGGCTGGCCACCGTTTGAGCGGGTGGCGGAGACGATCGCCACCGCCCTCCGTCCATTCCCGGCGCACCAGCACACGGGGGTCGAGGTGCTGACCTACGTGATCGAGGGCTCGGCCTCCTACGAGTTTGGTTCGGACGCCCCTCGTCCCTTGACGGCCGCCTCGACCATGCTGCTCACGGCTCCCTCGCCCATTTCCCACGCGGTCAAGCCCGGAGCCGGGCACACGGTCCGGTGGTTCTCGCTCGTCGCGACGCTCCCCCCGGGCTCGGACCTCCCCGCGCGGCTCCAGCCCGGCCGCGCCGACCCGAAACGTGGGTCGGCCGAAGGAACGATCGCTCGGCGGCTGATCGGCGCCGGCACCTCGATTACCTCTGCCGTCGGGCTAGAAGGAGTCGCGATCCAGTTCGAGTCCGACGCCACCTCCTTCCAGAAGCTGGGGCATGACCGGGCCGCGGTGTGCTACGCGCTCGCCGGTCGCGGCCGCATCGATAGCGAGGTCCTCGAGGGGGGCGAAGCGGCACTCGTCGAGGACGCGGCGGGAGTCGCCCTTCAAGGAGGTCCCGGGTTCCACGTCGTCCTCGTGCACGGCCCGCGGGGTTCGACGACCCGCGCGCCGCCCGCTTCCGGCGGGTAGTATCACGACCTCGTCGGCCATCCGAACGGCCGGGACCGAGGGTGAGGGTGCAAGGCATGCGCCGCAAGGCGCTCCGGCGTGGGGAACGTGCGACCGCAGAGCCCGCAGCTCACGCCGGGGGTCCGAGACGCGGGATTCTGGGCCAAGCTCGTCTCCGGGTCTTCCCAGCGGTGGACCTTCTTCGCGTGGGTCACGAGCGCCGCAGGGGACGCGAAGTAGTTCCCACAACTCGCGCACAGTTCGGTCATCGATTTCCTCCGCGGACTCCTTGCGCTCTTCCTCGGCCGGTCGGTTGATGTACTTTTGTCCCACGAATTCTCCCGCTCCGGCGATTGACGTTCGGAGGGCGGTGAAATCGACGAAAATCTACCACGATTGTCGAACGGGCTAGGACGCGCCGAGGTCCGCCATCGCTCCGAACCGACCGGTCCCAACGGGCGGGCCGCGCGCTCCGGACCGCTCGACGCGACCCGCGGGGTTGATTAGGCGGAGCGGCTCTCCCTCATTCCCCAGCAAGGGCCCTCTTTCCGACCCCTCGAGGTCTGCGGATTTACGGAGTCATTGGTCTTCACGACACCCCAAGAAAGCGGCGGGAACCGACCGAGGACGGAATACACTACGAACGAGGAATCGTGGAGAAAGTCAACGTCTGCATCAACAGCCAGACCCCTCTCCTCCAGTTCCTTCCTCCGGCCGACGGTTCGCCGGGCCCGGGGTGGCCGACCCGCGCGCACCTGACCGAGCTCGAAGAGGGGGTCGACTACCGGTTCTCCCCGGGCGGGGTCACCCGGATGGTCTACCCGCTCGTGCGAAAGCTCCTCGCCCAGGGCGTCCTCGACGAGACCCATTGGGTCTCTCTCAACCCGCTCGGTCCCCGCGAGATCCGGACCGACGGGCTGACGTTGCACAACGTCGCGCTCGGGCCGCAGCGGATGGGGGGATACGGGAAGACGAAGGAGGCGATCTGGTCGACCGTCCACGGTCTCGAGCCGTCGGACTCCGCGCAGGACCTCTTCTGGAGCGAGGAGTTCAGCGAGTACGCGTTCTACAACCGGACGACGTCCGAGCGGATCCGGGAGCTGGACTCCCAGCTCGATTTCGACCTCTTTTACATCCACGACTTCCAGCAGATGCCGGTCGGGCAGATGCTCCAGACGCTGAAACCGAAGCTGTTCCGCTGGCACATCCCGTTCGACGCGTCCCGGATCCCCGAGAACTGGAGGTCGCTCTTCGTGAACTATCTCGACAGCTACGACACGGTGGTGGTGAGCTGCGACCGCTACCGGACGGCGCTCCGGTCGCTCGGGTATCGCGGGAAATCGGTGCGAATGTATCCGTATGTCGACCCCGGGGAGTACCGCCGGCCGGGGAAGAAGGTCGCCGCCGCGACGTGCGCCCGTTGGGGTGTCCGCCCGGACGACATCGTGGTGCTCGTGGTCGCGCGGATGGACCCCGCGAAGGCTCAGGACCGGGCGGTCCGCGCGCTCGCTCGGCTCGTTCCCAACTACCCGCACCTACGGCTCGTGCTGGTCGGTAACGGAAGCTTCTCCGCCGCGCCCGGAGGCCTGGGGCTCTCGAAATCTGCCCGCTGGAAGGCCCGCCTCGAGGCCGAAGCGCAACGGCTCGGGGTCCGCGAGCGCGTGATCTTCACGGGCCACATCCCGCAGCACGCGCTCGACTGTTTCTACGAGCGGGCGTCGTTCACGATCCTCCCCTCCGTGAACGAAGGGTTCGGCCTCGTCGTCGTCGAGAGCTGGTTTCACCGCCGCCCCGCCCTCGTCACGGAGCGCGCCGGCATCGCCGAGCTGGTCGAGGACGGGAAGAACGGGCTCCTCTTCGACCCCGACGATACCGCGGCGCTCGCCCGGAAGATGCGCCGGCTGCTGGACGACCGCGGCGACCTCGCGCGCCGGCTCGTCCGCAACGCGACCGTCACCGCGCGCGCCTGCACGATCGGTACGGCGGCCCGCGCGGAAGCGAAGCTGATGACCGAGGTCCTCGAGGCGTAACGTGTTCGGACTCCCGAGCTGGACGGGCCCGTACCTGATCGCCGCGATCATCCTCGCCCTCACGTGGCTGGTCGCGTGGGTCGCGAGCCTCGTGATCCGCGGTCTGATGCAACAGAGCCCGCCCCAGGTGACGACGGGCGCGCGCCGGACCGGCTTCGTGGTGGTGTGGCTCGTCGGCATCCTCCTCGCCGTGCAGGAGCTCGGGGTCGGCATCGACATCCTGCTCGTCGTGGTCGGCGTCTTCGCGGTCGCCGCGATCGTCGCCCTTCGGATCCCGCTCGAGAACTACGGCGCGAAGTACTTCTCGGACGTCTACAGCCCGTTCAAGCTCGGGGACACGATCCGCGTCGGGGCGTACTCGGGGAAGGTGATCGAGATCAACGCGATGACCACCGTCCTCCTGTCCGAGGACGACCGCCTGGTCGCCCTCCCGAACTCCCTCCTCCTCAAGGAGGCGATCGTGAACGCGTCGCCGCAGGCGTGGAAGGAGCTCACGGTCCCGATCTCCCTGCCGGGCAACGTCGACATCGCGCCGATCGAGAGCGAGATCCTGAAGAGCCTCGGGAAGATCCGGCTGCGTCTCGACAAGCGATTCCCCCCGGTGATCGCCACCAAGTCGCGGACCGCGCAGTCCACCGACCTGGTGCTGACGGTGATGATCCGGCGCCCCGAGGAACGGGACGCTCTCCTGGTCGAAGTGAACAAGCGCGTGCACGACGCGATCCAGGGAACGCGCGCTCGCACGAGCGTACCGCCCGCGCCCGCTGCGGCAGAGCCCGCGAGCGAGCACTGAGGACGGGGCTCCGCCGATTCCCGCGCGTCGCGCTCCCGACGACAAAAACGGTTGGACAAACGTCTAAGTAGGGTCCGGGCCAGAAGCCCGCTGCCCGCGACCGGCCCTTCGGTGAACCCCGAAGGTCGTTGGCGCGGAGTCCCTGCAAAAGGGGGTGAATGAGAAAGTATGAGTGACCTAACCGAACGGAAATTGGGATGGGGGTTCGGCCTCCTCGGCGGCCTGCTGATCGTTGCGGGCGCGCTCGTGAACGCCTTTGTCGGAACGTTCGACCTCGCCACGGGCCGGTTCGCCGGCGCCTTGGGCGCGGGGAGCGCGGCCGTTCTCCTGTTCGTGGTCGGTGCGTTGGCGTTGTTCTTCGCCTACCTCGCGCACCGAACGTGGAGCGACCGACCGATCGTGGCGGGCATCCTGCTCGTCGTGATCGCGGCGATCGGTTGGGGAGTCACCGGGTTCGGAGGCAGCATCCTTGCCCTCCTCGGAGCACTGTTCGTGTTCCTGGCCGGTCTCCTCTTCCTCCTCCAACCCGCCCTCGCGAGCGCGAAATCGCTCGCCACGGCGTAGTCTGGGACCGGTCGCCCTCGGAGCGAACCCTTTCCCCTTCGGTTTTTCCGTTCTTTGGCGAGCGGAGGAGGTCCCCCGGCCCGGTCGCGGGGTCACCCTCTACCGGGCTGACCGCGAAGCGCGAGACTCGAACCGGCCTAGGGCCACCCGAGTGGGAAGGCGGCGAGTGGGAAGTGAACCGCCCGGCGGTTCAAGAATCGCGAAAGGTCAGACCTCGCCGGATCGATTATCCGGACCCTAAAGTCGCGCCCAGAGGCCTGAGTTCGGGCACTCCGGCGACTCATTAGAGAGTTGAATCGATCCCGCCCATCCCATCGAGATTTGTTCCTAGGGTCGAGCTCCGCGACTCTCTTGAGTCGATCCCGATTCATCGAGGGCGTCTTTCCTGCCCGAGGACGCTAGCCTGTTCATCGCCCGTTCGAAGAAGACCCCCAACAGAACACCATACACGAGTGATGTTCCTAAGCCCAGGCCGATATCGACGAGGTAGAACGTCACGCCGTACTTCAGATTCCCA
>Ga0187782_10002827_pt1 | contig 12877 bp, 10 predicted proteins | sample 0715_SJ02_MP15_2_FD_132454 | JGI IMG/M metagenome (GOLD analysis project Ga0187782, IMG submission 132454) | Tropical peat soil microbial communities from peatlands in Department of Meta, Colombia - 0715_SJ02_MP15_20_MG | ecosystem: Environmental > Terrestrial > Soil > Wetlands > Peat | place...
GGCCAGCTGGGATGAGGCGGTGGAACTCGCGGCGGCCGCGCACGTGCACACGATCCGCACCTGGGGTCCCGACCGGATCGCGGGGTTCAGCCCGATCCCGGCGATGAGCCGATCGGAGCCGGCCTGCGGCGCTTCGAGCAGAATTCCGCTCACCTTCTTGCCGCGCAGAAATACGTCGTTGGGCCACTTCAATCCCACGGTTTCTCCAGGCAGCGTTTGCTCAATCACTTCGCAAACCGCCAGCCCGGCGGCCAAGGCGACTTGGGGAAAGCTCTCGGTCGCGAGCCCAATTCGCCGCGGCTCAAGCACAACGGAAAACGTCAGCGCCCCCGGGCCTGACCACCAGGAATTGGCTCCGCGCCCGCGACCGGCGGTTTGCCGCGCCGTCAAAATCAGGCAGGGGCAACGCAACGTCGCTTCTTCGGCTCGTTCGGCGGCGCGGTCGTTGGTCGAGCCAATCTCGGAATGAACCTCGACGTCGCAGACAAAACCCGCAGCGCGAATTCTTTCGACATCGATCGCGGTAAAGTCCAACTCGCACCAGGCGAAAGTAGGAGAGAGGGAGGCAAGCCGGGCGTGCGAGGCAATCCGGTTGCCGTCCCGAGATCGCACTCAGCCACTAAAGTGTAGCGCGCGACTTAGCGTTGCGACACGCTGAGCGGGCCAGTCGACTCCTCGCGCGGCCGTCAGGCAGCGTCTGCCCCGGTCGCCTTCGTGAAGCCGGTCAGGTGCCGCTCGACCGCCATATCGACGCACAGCAGGCAGCGCTCCGCCTGGGTACCGAAGACGTTCTCGGCGTTGCCGGCGTAATTGAGCGTGTTGAAGAGGTCCGCCGAGTGCCAATATGCCGCGTAGCCCAATTGCGTCAGCCGCTCGAGTAGTTTGGCTTCTCGCGCCGGGTCGAGCCGGCTCGAGATGTGAACGATCGGCCTGGCCCGCTTGAGGAGCGCAATCGCACCGTCAAGGACGGCGCACTCCATGCCTGCCGAGGCGATCCGAATCAGGTTGCAGCGTGGCAGATTCATGCCATCGAGCTGAATCACCGGGACGCGGTCCCCCTCTTTGCCGCCAAGCTCGATGTTCGTCAGATCGATCTCGCGCTCGTGGTCGACGCGGGGAACGCAGATCTCGCCACGGTGATCTCCCACCGCCGCGTTCCAGCAATGGACGTTGGTAATGCTGTTAATCGCCATGTTGCCGCAGAGCGTCTGGTAGACGAGCCGCTGCGGCTCGAAAGCCAGGACGCATCCCGCCGGCCCGACCTTCTTGGCGAAAAAGAGGGTGTGAGCCCCGATATTGGCACCGACGTCGATGACAATCTGGCCCGCCGCCAGAATCTGGTCGAAGACGATGATTGCCCGCTCGCAATATTCGCCGTACAACTCAATCGACCGCCCGACGCGCACATCGTTTTTGTTGTAGATCAGTGTTCCGTAACGCGTCTGCGTGACGTAGTTATAGCGTTCCGGTGGTCGCACGGTGCCCTCCTTGGCTGAAGCCGATTTGAACGGTCGCGAGCCGTGAGTCAAAATGGCAAGGGATCGTAGTCAATGCCGCAAAATACGGCAATTCAAGTTCTCGCCCAGCCCCGCACTCTCCCCCGTTAGACGCCAATTAACAAGACCGGCAGTTGATCGATGTTCTCGTCGCGATTCTTCTGGACTGCAGCAGTCGGCTACCTGGCGCTAGCTGCAGTCGCCGCGTTTTGCTTTGAGCGCCTGGCCGGTGCGTCCGGCGACGGGCAGGGGACGGGCACGCTTATCTGGGAAGCCACGCTGACGGTGGCCGGGCTGGGCTTGTTGTTGACGTGGGGGGTCCTGCATCGAGCCGCGGTCCGCCTTGCGGGAATCAGCGAGTCGGTCGCGGCTCGCGAATCCGGGGGGTCGCTGTGGGCCGCGCCGACGCTGCATCGGGGGAGCGCCCGCACGCTCGAATCGGCGATCGACTCGATGAACCGACAGCTCGAGACGCGAATCGAGGAATTGCAGTACAAGAGCCGCCAGCTGCAGGAGAGCACCGAGCGGTTGGAAACCGTACTGGGAAGCATGGTCGAAGGCGTGGTCGCGGTCGACGACAGCGAGCGGATCTTGTTCGCCAACCGGGCTGCCCGCAACCTTCTCGAGATGCAGACGACTAATCCGGTCGGACGGCCGATCTGGGAGATCTTTCGCAATGCACGGATCGACGAAGTGATCCGCGCGGTCCTGGCAGGCGGCGAAGCGACCAGTATGGAGATCGATCTGCCCCGCAAGCATGCGGTCGTGGCCGTGCTGGCGTCGCGGCTGCCGGGAAATCCGACGTCGGGTGTCGTCCTTGTGTTCCACAACATCACCGAGCTGCGCCGCTTGGAAAACATTCGCCGCGAGTTCGTCTCCAACGTGTCGCATGAGTTGAAGACGCCGCTGACCGCGATCCAGGCGTATGCGGAAACGCTCCTGGACGGCGCGCTCGACGAACCCGAGAATCGCACGCGATTCGTCGAACGCATCAACGAGCAGGCGGGCCGCCTGGAGGCCCTGATCCAGGACCTGCTGCGGCTGGCCCAGATTGAATCGGGCGAGAACGTGTTCGACGTCCGCGCGGTCGAGATCTCCCCCGTGGTGCGGGTCTGCATCGACGAGCACCTGGCGGTCGCCGAATCCAAGTCCCAGCGGCTTGTAACCCAGGCACCCGTGGCCGAAATCAACGTCCTGGCCGACGAGGAAGGGCTGCACACGATCTTGAGCAATCTCGTCGACAACGCGGTGAAATACACGCAGGACGGCGGGACGATCAGTGTCCGCTGGCGGATCGACGAGGGGATGGCCCGGATCGACGTGCAGGACAACGGTCCTGGGATCCCGCACGAACACCAGTCGCGAATCTTCGAGCGGTTCTATCGAGTGGATCGCGCGCGATCGCGCGACGTCGGTGGCACGGGATTGGGACTGTCGATCGTCAAGCACCTCGTCCAGGAATTCGACGGCAGCATCGGCCTCACGAGCGAGCCAGGCGGCGGAACGACGTTCACGGTGCGATTGCCCCTGTCCGCTTAAGAGCGTCGGCAGGCACGAACTGTCCGGCACGACTCTCCGACCAAGCGATCAGCGGAAGGCTTGCCGGATCGAAGCACAGTTCGTGGCAGGTTCGATTCAGGTCCGCTACGATCCGATAAGCGTCTGGATTTGCCGGACCACAGCCTAACGACGGGAATTCGGAGCGATCCCGACAGCGACCTGCGCCCAGCCAACGCATCGCCGCAGTGGCTTTCATTCCAGCGTTGGTCGCAAAAAAGTGAAACACTGGCCGGATCCTTCACCGAAACTTTACCCAACCCACCCGGAAACTTGACATGGTCCAGATAGCGTCTGGGCGTATGAAGCAGAAGATCCTGCTCATCGAGGATGAGCGGCCGATCGTCGAAGTCCTGACTTATAACTTGACAAAAGAGGGCTTCGAGGTCTTCGCCGCCTCCGACGGTCGCGACGGACTCGCGCGTGCTCGCTCGATCCTGCCGGACCTGGTCATTCTGGATTTGATGCTGCCGGTCTTCGATGGCCTGCAGGTCTGCCGCGAGCTGCGCAGCGATCCCAAGACGCAGGGCATCCGCATTCTGATGCTCACGGCAAAGAGCGAGGAGGTTGACGAAATTGTCGGCTTCAATATGGGGGCCGACGATTATGTCACCAAGCCGTTCAAGCTCAAGCCGCTGATTCACCGCGTCAAGGCCCTCCTGCGTCGGGCGCAAGCAGCCGGTGCGGCGAGCGAACGGATCTCGGCGTCGGGCATCGAGATCGACCGGATCAATCACCTGGTGAAGGTGGACGGCGCAGAAGTCGGGCTCACGCCGACAGAATTCCGCATCCTGTGGGTCTTGGCGCGCCAGCCCGGCCGTCCGTTCACGCGGAACGAACTGTTGGACAATTGCCGCGGCGAAGACGCGAACGCGCTGGCCCGCACGATCGACGTCCACATCCGCTCGCTGCGCCAGAAACTTCACAAGCGGGCGCAGAACGTCGAAACCGTCCGCGGCATCGGCTACCGCTTCCGCGGCGCCTGATAAGAGCTGGCTGCAAGCGCTTGTAGCGCGTGACCAGGCCGCGAAGCGGGCGCAGGCTATACCATTCGGGCTGTTCACAAAGTGAACGGCGCAGTCTGCCCGACCGCATCACACGACGTTGCGCGAGCGCAGCTCGAGGTAGCGGTTGATCAGCGGTAGAGTCAGCTGCGACGGCTCGACGTCGAGAATGTTGATGCTGCCTCGGCGTAGCGCGTGCAACGTCTCCTCCCGCTCTCGAAGCAATCGATAGGCCACCACTTGCCGTGCGGCGTCCAACCGGCTGCCGATCGGTGCTCGCGTCTGGGCAAAGAGCAGGGGGGTCTGCAGGGCCGCGAAGATCACAACATGCCGTGCCGCCAAATTGGAGATCGCCACGCGGGCCCGTTTGCTCGTCTCCTGATCGGCGACGTCCGACAGAATGATGAGCACGGCCCGTTTCTGATGTCGAGCCTGCAAATGTGCAAAGAGCGGCGCGAAATCGGTCTCCTGCCAGCGCGACTGGGCGTCGTAGACGCATTCGACGATGGTTGGCAGCGCTCCGAGACCCGATCGTGGTGGGAGGAACGCCGTCACGGCGCTGTCGAAAAGCGCCAGTCCGCAGCGGTCGCCGTTGGCCAGCGCGGTGCGGGTCAGATACAGCGCCGAATCGACCGCGCAGTCGAGCTTGGTGCCGCGGCCGGCGGCGCTCCCCATCAAGCGGCCGCAATCAATCAGCACGAACACATCTTGATGCTGTTCGACTTGAAACCGCCGGACGACGAGACGTCGCGTGCGGGCCGTTGCCCGCCAGTCGATTCGCCGCGGGTCGTCGCCGGCGCGAAACTCGCTGATCGATTCGAACTCGGTCCCCGCGCTGCGACGCTTCGACCGGGACCGACGATCGAGGATCTGAATCTCCGCCGCCAGCTCTTGCGAGAGATCGTCCTCCGCCACCAATCCTTCAGGGTAGACCTTGACGCGGTTTTTGCCCGCCACTTCCCAGAGCGCTTCGAGCGCGCGGCACGGCCCGGATAACGCCACCGAAACCGGACCGAACTCGAATTGGCCGCGCGTCTCGATGCGGAAAGTCTGCCGGAATTCCTGCGATTCCCGGATCGCACCGTCGCGAAAGTGGCTGATCCAAATTCGCGGCTCCGCCGCGCTTGGGACCACCGTGCGGAGCCAGCCGCGCAGAGACGCGGAACTGGAAATCCTGGCGCGCAGCACGACTTCGAAAGGCACGTCACGACCCGCAATTTGCGGCGCGATTTGCGTGACAGAAAGGTCGCCGCGGTGCCGGGCCAACCACGCGCCGTCGTAGATAGCCAGCCCTAACCCCGCGATGCACAAGGGTGGAATGCCCCAAGCGGCCACCGATGAAAAAAACGAGGCCCCGGCCAAAACGACCGTGGCGATCGCCAATCCGATCAGGACGGGTCCGGGACGAAACTTCATCTCGGCACTTCGACGGTATCAAGGATCTGGGCCAGCACGTCGTCGCTCTTGGTCCCTTCCAGCTCGGAATGCGGACTCAGGACCACGCGGTGCCGCATCACGGGAAAGAAAGCTCGCTTGATGTCGTCGGGCGTGACGAAATCGCGACCGGAAAAACGGGCCAGGCTCTTGGCGCCCATGAGCAGCATCAGGCCTGCGCGCGGACTCGCGCCGACGGTCAGGGAATCGTCCCGGCGAGTGGCCTCGACCAGCCGCCGCACGTAGCCGATGACTTCTTCCCGGACGTGTGTCTGCCGAATGATCTCCCGCGCGGTGCTGATATCGTTGCCCTCCACCACCGGCGTGATGCCAAGCGCCTGTGGCCCGGTGACCGCGCCCGTCGCATGGTGTTCACGCAGAACGCGCTCTTCCGCCTGCGGACTGGGGTAACCAACCTGCACCTTGAACATAAAGCGGTCCAACTGGGCCAAAGGGAGCGGATACGTTCCTTCCTGTTCGATCGGATTTTGCGTGGCGAACGTAATGAATGGGCTTGGAAGCGGGTGCGTAATCCCGTCGTGCGTCACCGACAGCTCCTGCATGGCCTCGAGCATTGCCGACTGCGTGCGGGCCGACGCGCGATTGACCTCGTCGGCCAGCAGAAAATTCGTGAAGACCGGCCCGCGCACGAACTCGAACGTCCCCGTATTTTCGCGATAAATCGACGATCCCGTGATGTCGCCGGGCAATAAGTCGGGGGTCATCTGAATGCGGCGATACTCGAGGCGCAGCGTGGCCGCAATTGCCCGCACGAGCAGCGTTTTTGCCGTGCCGGGCGGACCTTCCAAGAGGACGTGGCCGCTGCTGAACAGCGCGGCCAGGCCGAATTCGACCGCCTCCTGCTGGCCGAACACGACCGATTCGATGGCGGCGCGAGCCGATTCATGCAGTTCTTCGAGGGACAGCGACACAGCGTGAGACCTTTGCGAGAGTGGCCGTCACGTCCGCCGAACGGGGTGAAGGCGAACGAAGGATTTGATCGAGTGTGTCAAGAGCCTCCTGCAGGCTGTGCGCTAACTGCGGATCGCGTCGTGCAAGCACCTGCAAGAGCTTGTTCGCATCTTCACGGCCCGGGGGCAAACCCAGCTCGCGACGGATGCGCCATAACAGTCCGTGTCGCAGTTCGGCAAGCAAATAGGGGACGGGCCGCCGGGAGCGGTTCAGCAAACGTGACATGGCATCGATATATTCGGCCAGAGTTCGCCGCGAGCGCACCCTCCTCGGAATCGGCGGACCGAGCACGCGGGCCGCGCGCCAGCCCACAAGCAGCGTGGTTCCCACCACACAAAGAGCCAGCGCGCTGTACGGGAAGCGCGTCGCCAGCCACAACGGATTGGAGCGCACGGTCCGTCCGTGATAAAACTCGTCAAAAACAACGGGACGGCCCGGATCCGCGAGCAAGTGCGTGACTAGGACGGCATTGTCGTCGCGACCCAAGAGTCCGTTCTGCGCCAGACGGGCGTCGGCCAAAACGACGATTTTACCGTGGCCGTGCCGGTAGATGGCGGCGAGGATCTGCGGTTGCCCGTCGGGCTCCAAGACAGCCCGCACGTGGCTGCCTGAGATCTTGTCGAGCTCGGTGATGACCCGTGGACCTTTCGCGGGGACGGCGAGCTGCAAACCGTGAGGAAATCGGTCGACGAACTCCCCGTCCACTGTCGCGTGGACGATCGAAACGGGGATGTCGGCTGGCTGGCCGACGGCAAAATCGAACGCTTCTTCGCGGCTCGGCAGCGTCCTTTTGCGGGACTTTCGCTTGGACTTTTCGTTGGGTGACGTCTTCGCAGGCTCGCTTGAAGGGTGGTCGGTCTTCTCGCTCGCTGATTCCTCTTCTTCGTCAGTGCGCGGTTGAAAAACCTCGTCATCGACTTGCGTGAGTGAAAGCTCCTCGAGCGGGTTCCTGGGTGGCCACTCCTGGAGGGGCCAACTCATCCGCCCGGGCTTGGAGACCGCGGGGGCAACCACCACAGTGCCCCCGTTCTCGACCCACCTGGCGACCGCGTGCAGATAGGCCGGCTCGCTTGTCACGATCACCGGATCCGGCTCGAAGATTGCCAGCGTGATCTCGCGGTTCAACAGTCCATCTGGCGGCAGCAGCTCGCGCTCGACCGGAACATTCAGCTCTTGGAGAGTCTCGTAAAGCGCGCGGAACCCGAAGGCGTGCGTCCCATAGCTGTCTCGTCCCGCGACCCCGCTGGTCGGCGACCCCAGAAGCGAGATGCATGCGCTCACGAGTGAGATCAGGACGACCAGAATCACGACCGTCACGACGTTACGCGTGGTGAGCATGTGCTCTCCCTCGCGCGAGCAGAGAGATCCGCTCGTACGCGTCGCGACACTCGGCGAAGTCGCTCGCCAGGCACTCTTCGGGGCCGTACCACTTTGAATCGATGGTCGAGACCAGCCGGGCCAGCCAATCGTAAAGGGGCGTTGCCCGGTAGCGACTGAGATGCTCGTGATTCGTGGCCCCCGGCCGAAACGGCTTTTCCTCGGCTTGCTCCAGGCGCATGAGGCTCGCCCGGTACAACAGCCGCACTCCCAGAATGTAATTCCCGCGCGCTCCGGCCTCGTCGGCCTCGCGGGCAATCGCGGCCGGATCGGCCTTTCGGCGCGCCAGATCGGCAAGCGGGTCCAGGACGCGTCGGTCGCGTCGCGCGACCGTCACCAGCGTCCAGATGATGTGCCCGAGCAATAAGCACAGGCAAATCACGAGCGCGGCGACGAGCGTCCAGGCCAGGATCGGCGACATGTCGTACAAGCGGTTAAACAAATTCTGGATAGCCTCCACAACCTTGCGTACCAAGGCCGAAAATTCCGCGAGCAGGCCGCTGAAATCGGTGGGAGTGTCGAATTTGTATTCGGGGCGCGCCAGCACCTCGCGCGCCGTTTTCCGCACGGTCTGCGAATCGGGAAGCGGTCCTGTGCCGCCTTCGATCAGGATCGTAAGAGCGATCAGGCTGCCTGGTAGCGGCTTGCTCATCCCTGTGCCTGCAAGAGAGGTTGCTCGATGGGAGTTTCGGCAACGATGCGGGCCAGTTGCAACAGGTCAAAGCCTTCGACGCGGCATCGGCACGAATAGTAGAAGACCACCTGGGCAACGCCCGCAAACGCGAAACCGATCGAGCCGAACAGCGCGCTGGCCAGCACCTGCAGGTGCAACTCGGGAATCAGGCTCGAGCAGGCGTTGATTCCGTTTTGAATGCAAAAGAGAACGACCAGCAGCAGGAACAGGTTGAGATAATTCGTGTTTCCGCTGGATCGCATCAAATCGCGACTGCGCTCCAGGGCCCTGACCCCCGAGACGGGTTCGACAACCGTAACTGTCATCGCCAGCGCGAAACGAAAGAACAGGAGAATGCCCGGCAGAATGCAGCAGGCCGTCCCCAGGCCGACGACCAGCGAGAAGAGCACCGAAGTCCACACAAACGAGAAGTAGCGGCGCAGAGCCATTCGCAGCGCCGGCCACACGCCAACCGGCTCGCCGAGATAGACGCGAGCCGTCGCGTGGATCAGAGCCGCGTTCGTGATGGGAGAAATGAGCAGGAAATCAAGCAGCACCGACGGCCCCAGCACGTAAATATACAGCTGCGTCAACCTGGTGAAGAACTCGTTCGCCTGTGCGTCGGTGGGCGCCAATGGAAAATCCGCCAGGTTGCTCAGTGCGACGTATTGGACGAACGCGGCCGCGGGAATACGCAGGAAAAGCAGGATGATGACGAACAGGCCGAGGCGGTCTTTGAAGATCAGAATCGCCTGGTCGAGAGTGCTGCCGACGCCGAGTGGCTTCAGCTCGTAGCGCATGGAACCGTCTTGCGTCCCTCATCCGTGGAGGACAGCCAAATGCCCTCCCGAATCGCCCAAAACCGGCCGAAAGTGTGACGACTCAGAATAATGGAGTTACGGGGGCAGATCCATCACGGGTGGATCCTGCGAGAAGCACCTCGCAGAGTCGTGCCGCTTGCGCCGCTTGAAAGCCTCAGGTGAACCAGAATCGCTTTCCCTGCCGGAAGGCCTCGACGCCTTTGCGCGTGCTTTCGCTGTTCATCACCGGATGCAAGTTGCGCGACTCGAGCTCCAGCGCCGCTTCGAGCGGGAGATGCCACCCGGAAAGAGCCGAGCTGAGATCAGCAACGAGCGCATCTCGCGGTTGCTGGCAGATTTGCCGCGCGATCGACAGCGCGCGCTCGACGCCGGCGCCTTTGGGGACCAGTTCCCAAGCCAGGCCGATCTGGTGCGCCCGCTCCGCCGAGATTTTTTGCCCGGTGATGATCAGGGGCAAAGCGGCCCCCCAACCGATCAGTCGCGGCAAGTAAACGGTCCCACCGTCGACGAGCGGCACTCCCCAACGGCGGCACGCGACGGAAAATGTCGCCTGTGGCTCGGCCAAGCGAATATGGCCGTGGCAGAACAGCTCCAGCCCGCCCGCGTAAGTGTAGCCCTGCGAGACCGTGATCACGGGCTTGGCCTGCACAATCCGCGTACCCCCCATTGGCCCGGTTCCAGCGCGGACGAACCGGGCAATCTCATCGCGGGACGCACCCAGATCGGCCAGCGCGTCCAAACCAGAAAGGTCTGCTCCGGAACAAAACGCCTGTTCGCCGGCTCCTCGCAAAATCGCGACCGTCAGCGAGGCGTCGTCGCGAAAGCGCTGCCAGGCCTCGAGGAGCCGCTTCGCCGCCGTGCCGTTGACCGCGTTATGGACGTCGGGCCGGTTGATTACGATCTCGAAGATCGTGCCTCCCTCGGCCGCGTGCGTCGAGGTGAGGACGGGAGACGCGGGACAGGACTCGATGTGCGCGTCGCTCATTGGCGATCTCCTCGAGGCGCGTTAACGTGTCTGCGCGGTGGGCCTTACGCCGGAGTGGTTGAACGCTGTCGACTCGGCGGCCGTGAGGGGCTTGGAAACGGGATGAGCCTCGAAGTGCTCGAGGGCCCGCTCGAGATCGTTCAGGAGCAGCCCGGCCATGTCGCGACTGAATCCATGCCGCACCAGAATCCGCTGGACGACCAGGTCCTGGCAGTTGGCAGGCATCGAGTAGGCCGGCACCTGCCAGCCGCGCGTCCGCAAACGATCCGCCAGATCATACAGTGAATGCGACGCGTTGGCGTCGGGCTTCAGCGTCCACGTCACGCCAGGTATGCCCCCCTGACCGGAATAGATCAGCTCGAACGGTTCAAGCTGCGCGATCTCTTCGCCAAGCCAGGCGGCGGTGTCGTAGCAAGCCTGCTGGATTTTGCGATAGCCCTCGCGGCCGAGCCGCACAAAGTTGTAGTACTGGCAGATGATCTGCCCGCCCGGCCGCGAAAAGTTGAGCGCGAAGGTCGGCAGATGTCCGCCCAGGTAGTTGACGTCGAACACCAGATCCTTCGGAAGGTCGGCCTCCTCGCGCCAAATCACCCAGCCGCAGCCGAGCGGAGCCAGGCCGTATTTGTGTCCTGAGGAGTTGATCGATTTCACTCGGGACAGCCGAAAATCCCACACGCGCTTGGGCTCGATGAACGGGGCCAAAAACCCCCCGCTGGCCGCATCGACGTGGACGGGGATATCAAGCCCGGTCTTCGATTGCAGCCCGTCGAGCGCTTCGCAGATCTGCTGGACCGGTTCGTACTGGAGAGTAAACGTCACGCCCAGGGTCGGCACCACGCCGATCGTGTTTTCGTCGCAGCGTTTGACGACTTCCTCGGGGGAGAGCAGCAGCCGGTTTCGCTCGACGGGGACTTCCCGCAGCTCGACGTCGAAATAGCGAGCGAACTTGTGCCAGCAGATTTGCACCGGCCCGGAAATGAGGTTCGGCCGATCGGCCGCCTTGCCCGCTTGCCGACGCTTCTCGCGCCATTTCCATTTGAGCGCCAATCCGCCGAGCATCGCGGCCTCGCTCGAGCCGGTCGTCGAGCAGCCGATCGTGCAATCGCAGTCCGGTGCGTTCCACAAGTCGGCCAGCATGTGGACGCAGCGGGCCTCGATCTCGGCAGTCTGGGGATACTCCTCCTTGTCGATCATGTTCTTGTCGATGCAGTCATCCATCAACTTCCGGATTTCGGGCTCCACCCAGGTCTGGCAGAAGGTCGCCAGGTTTTGCCGCGAATTTCCGTCGAGCAGCAACTCGTCGCAAAGCGCGGCGTAGACCTGATTGGCTTGCGATTCCTGCTTGGGGAACCGATCGCGCGGCAGAGGCGCGCCGAGCACGGCGGCCGTGTAAATGTCATCCGGAGCGGCGTGTTTTCGTTGGGCGGCTTTCCGAACGCGGTGGAGCGGCATCGTGGTCCCTTCCGGGAAGAGGTTGTTGAACCACCAAGGCACCAAGGACACCAAGAAAAACTATCGAAGTTTTTGGTGACTTGGTGCTCTTGGTGCCTTGATGGTTCCAATCCTGCTTACGTGAAAATCAGCCCTTCACTCCACGCGGGGCCATCGGCATCGACCTGAGGCGCTTGCCGGTCGCTTGAAAGATGGCGTTGCCGATGGCCGGAGCGATCGCGACGATCGGCGTTTCGCCCGCTCCGACGGAGGGAAGATCCTTGCGGTCGAGGAGCACTGTCTCCAGGAGGGGCAGGTCGGCGAAGCGCGGGACCCGATACAGCGCGAGCTTGGGATTGCGGATCTTGTCCTCGTCAAAGCGAATCGCCTCGAAGAGCGCGCCCCCCAGACCCATCATGACGGCCCCCTCGCATTGATTCGTCAGATTATCCGGGTTGACGATTGCGCCGCACTCGAAGGCCGTCACGGCGCGCACGACGTGCACTTTGCCGGACCGCGAATCGATTGAAACCTCGGCACAGGTCGCGACGTAGCTCCCTTTCTCGGAGCCGCACGCCAGTCCGAACCCTCGTTCGGGCGTCGGCTTGTTGTTGGGTCCCCAGCCGAACTTCTTGGCGGCCGCCTCGAGCACGGCCCGCAGCCGCTCGTCCTTCAAGTTCTTGAGCCGCAGGTCGAGCGGATCGACGCCCGCCGCATGGGCCAGGTCGTCGATGTGGCACTCGCGGGCGAAATGATTGGCTGTCGCCGCCAGCGCCCGGTACGAGCCCTGGCGCAGCGGCGCATTGCTCGGGTGGAAGGCAACTCGTTGGTGGGGAATCTCGTACAGCGGTCGTATCGCCGAGGGGCCGGAGTTGTAGTTATGGAACTCCCAAGCCGTGAGGGTGCCATCTTTGCAAACCCCGCCGGCCACTTCGATCAGTCCCGCCGGACGGAAATAGCCCCATGTGAACTCTTCCTCGCGAGTCCAGTTGAGCTTCACCGGTTTGCCGGCGGCTTTTGCCAAACGGGCTGTTTCGACGGCGGCTTCGCCCGTGTGCTTGCCGCCGTAGCCGGAACCCATGTCCGGGACGATCACGCGGACCTTTTCGTCGGTGAGCCCGAACGCC
>Ga0187782_10002828_pt1 | contig 12876 bp, 12 predicted proteins | sample 0715_SJ02_MP15_2_FD_132454 | JGI IMG/M metagenome (GOLD analysis project Ga0187782, IMG submission 132454) | Tropical peat soil microbial communities from peatlands in Department of Meta, Colombia - 0715_SJ02_MP15_20_MG | ecosystem: Environmental > Terrestrial > Soil > Wetlands > Peat | place...
CCCGCCGCCATCGCGCCCACCGAGCCCATGCCGCGATAGGCCTTGAACGATCGGCCCTGATAGAGGAACACCTCGCCGGGCGACTCCTCGGCGCCGGCGAGCAAAGAGCCGATCATGACGACGTCGGCGCCGGCGGCGATCGCCTTGGCGAGATCGCCGGAATATTTCACGCCGCCGTCAGCGATGACCGGCACGCCGGCCTTTTTCGCTTCGGACGCCGCCTCCATGATCGCTGTCAGCTGCGGCACGCCGACCCCGGCGATGATGCGCGTCGTGCAGATCGAGCCGGGCCCGATGCCGATCTTGATCGTGTCGGCGCCGGCGTCGATCAGCGCCTTCGCCGCCTCCGCCGTCGCGACATTGCCGGCGATGATCGCGGCCCGGTTGCTCGCCTTCTTGACCCGCGCGACCTGGTCGAGGACCGCCTGCGAGTGGCCGTGCGCCGTGTCGATGACGATGCAGTCGGCGCCGGCGTCGATAAGGGCGAGCGCGCGCTCGAAGCCGTGGTCGCCGACCGTCGTCGCGGCGGCGACGCGCAGCCGCCCTTCCGCGTCCTTGCAGGCGTTGGGGTGCTGCGTCGCCTTCTCGATGTCCTTCACTGTGACGAGGCCGACGCAGACATATTCCTCGTCGACGACCAACAGCTTCTCGATGCGGTGCAGATGCAGCAGCCTTTGGGCTTCATCGCGGCCCACTCCTTCGCGCACGGTCACGAGCTTCTTGGTCATGAGCTCGGCGATCGGCTGGCGCGTGTCCTGGGCGAAGCGCACGTCGCGATGCGTCAATATGCCGACGAGCTTGCCCTTCTTGCCGCCAAAGCTGCGCTCGACGACGGGAATCCCTGAGATGTCGTTTTTGGCCATCAGCGCGAGCGCGTCGGCGAGCGTTTCGTCGGGGTGGATGGTGATCGGATCGACCACCATGCCGCTTTCGTAGCGCTTGACCTTGCGCACCTCTGCGGCCTGGTCGGCGGGCGAGAAATTTTGGTGGACGACGCCGATGCCGCCGGCCTGCGCCATGGCGATGGCGAGCCGCGCTTCCGTCACGGTATCCATGGCGGAGGAAATAATGGGCAGATGCAGCGCGATGTCGCGCGTGAGTCTCGTGGAGATGTTCACGGCGGAGGGCGCGACTTCGGAATGGCCGGGGCGCAGCAGCACGTCGTCGAAGGTGAGCGCCTCGCCGGCGGCGGGAATGAATTTGGAAACCATGTCGCAAATCTCCTTTCGGCGGGCGGCGTTTGTTCGCGTGTCGAACCGGGTTTCGGCGGCTTTGTCAATGACGGCGCGGCTGCTGGTCGCTCGCGCCGAACGATCGGCCGCCGCAGTTGGGGCGCGCAGAGTGGGCGGTTCGGAGGCCAAAGTAATAACTGTCGCTCCATGACCCGAGCGCTCTTCCTGCAACCGCTCGGCGCGCAAAAAGGACTTGCATTAGGAGCTATCACGATATATCTTAGAGCTATCTAAACGAAAGGAGACATGTTTTCATGAGACACCACCATATGGGCTGGCGTTCACACGAACGCATGGATTTCGCGGGCCTGCGCGCCATGCTCGGCGGCGGGCGTCCGGGCTTCGGCTGGAGAGGCTTCGGGCCGCGCGGCGACGACGAGCGGAGCGGCAGGCGGGGAGGGAGGCGCCGTATGTTCGAGGGCGGCGAGCTTCGCCTCGTCATCCTTCTTCTGCTGGAAGGTGAGCCGCGGCACGGATACGACATCATCAGAGAGATCGAGACGCGCACAGGCGGCGCTTACGCCCCGAGCCCGGGCGTCGTCTACCCGACGCTGACTCTGCTCGAGGAGCTCGGCCACGTTGAGGTCCGCGCGGCCGAAGGCGCGAAGAAGCTCTACGCCGTCACCGAGGCCGGCTCGGCCCATCTTGCCGAGAATCGCAAGGACGCCGAGGCTGCGCTCGCGAGGCTCGAGGAGCTGCGCCAGAAGAGCGAGGTCGTGGACGCCGGACCGGTTTTTCGGGCCATGAGCAATCTCAAGGCCGTGCTCCACCAACGCCTTTCCGCGCAGCCGGACAAGCAGCTTCTGTTCGCCGTCGCCGATCTCATCGACGAAGCCGCCCGAAAGATCGAGCGCCTGTAGCCGCCAAGGCGGAGCGCTACTCCACTTTCGCCGGCTGATCCATGAACTGAAGCCGCGCGAGCTTGGCGTAGAGACCGCTCTTGGCGATTAGCGCCTCATGCGTGCCTTCTTCGACGATCCTGCCGGCGTCGAGCACCAGGATGCGGTCCGCCTCCTGCACGGTGGCGAGCCGATGGGCGATGACGAGGCTCGTGCGTCCGGCCATCACGTCGTCCAGCGCCGCCTGGACCAGCGCCTCGTTCTGGGCGTCGAGGGCGGAGGTGGCCTCGTCGAGCAGCAGCACCGGCGCGTCCGCGAGGATCGCGCGAGCGATGGCGAGGCGCTGGCGCTCGCCGCCCGAAAGCGTCACGCCGCGCTCGCCGAGCTCGGTGTCGTAGCCCTGGGGCAGAGCGCTGATAAAGTCGTGCGCCTGCGCGCGGCGCGCGGCGGCCTCGACCTCGCGGCGCGGCGCGTCCTCACGGCCGTAAGCGATATTCTCGTGCACGCTCGCGCCGAAGATCACCGGATCCTGCGGCGCGAGCGCGATCGCGCGGCGAAGCGCGGCCGGGTCCAGCTCGCGCAGATCGGCGCCGTCGAGGGTGATGCAGCCTTCGGTGACGTCATAGAAGCGCAAGAGCAGCGCGAAGATCGTCGACTTGCCGGCGCCCGACGGCCCGACAAGCGCGACGCGCTCTCCGGGCTCGATGACGAGATCGAGGTTGTCGGTGGCCTTCGCGCCGTTGCCGCCGTAACTGAAGCCGACTTTCTCGAAGGCGATCCGGCCGGCGATGGGCTCCTTGAGCTGCTTGGGCTTCTTGGGCGCGGCGATTCGCGGCTTTTGGGCCAGTATCTCGCCGATGCGCTGCGCCGCGCCCGCAGCCGAGGTCGCCTCGCCATAGACTTGCGACAGCTCGCCGAGCGAGCTCGCGCCGAGCACTGCATAGAGCACGAACTGCGAGAGCAGGCCCGAGGTCATGCGGCCTTCAAGCACATCGAAGGCCCCGAGCCACAGCACCGCGACGACGCTGGAAAAGATCAGAAAGATCGCGCCTCCGGTGAGATAGGCGCGCAGCCGCGTGGCGTCGCGCGCCGCCCCGTAGACGGCTTCGGAGGCCGCCTCGAAGCGCGAGGACACGGACTCCTGCGCGCCGCAGGCCTGCATCGTCCGCGACGCGGCGAGATTCTCGCCGGCGTAGGCCGACGCCTTCGCGAGCGCGTCCTGCGCCCGGCGCGAGCGGTCGCGCACCTTTCGCCCTGAGAGAATCAGCGGCGCGACGATCACGGGAATGGCCGCCAGCGCCACCGCGGAAAGCTTGGGGCTGGAGACGACCATCATGACGATCGCGCCGACGAAGAGAAACAAATTGCGTAGCGCGACCGACGCCGAGGTTCCGAAAGCCGCCTTTAGCTGCGTGGCGTCCGCCGTCAGCCGCGACAAGAGCTCCCCGGTCTTGGCGCTGTCGAAGAAGCTCGCGTCGAGCCGGGCCAGATGCGCGAAGAGATCGGCGCGAAGATCGGCGACGACACGCTCGCCGAGCGTCGTCACGAGATAGAAGCGCAACGCGGAGGCGGCCGCTAGCGCCGCCACGACCGCGATCAGCGCGCCGAAGCCGGCGTTGACGCCGCCGGCGCTGTCTTTCGAGAAGCCGTGGTCGATCATGTCGCGCACGGCGAGCGGCAGCGCCAGCGTGGCGCCGGCGGCGGCGGTCAGCGCGAAGAGCGCGAGCAGGATCGTGCCGGTGCGGCGCAGCGCATAGGGCAGGAGAGGGCGCAGCGGCGCAAGCGTTTCGCCCAAGCGAGGGCGTTTTTTTGGAGCGGCGTCGTCGGTCATGACGACCGCTATAGCCTCCCTCGGCGACAGAATCGACTGGCCTCGGGAAGTCTTCGCGGCCCGTGTCGGTCGGGTCGACGCGCCCTTTGCGCTTAGGGCGCAGGGCCCATGCGCGGCTTCGGCGATTCGGCCTGTCGCCGCATTTGGCGCGACGTCTCAACGTTTCTGGCGCGGTAAGGCCCGTGCGCCACGCATGGTTTTTCGGCGCGTTGCGCGAAAAATTTTCGAGGCTTGAGCGACCTGCGGCTAAGACGCAGGAGAATTCCTTGAGAAATCAGGGGTCTTGGAGAAGGGCGCCAAAAGCGAGGCTGCGCCCAGAATGGGGGTGCGACATCTAGACACATTGATTGGATGTGTTACGATCCTGTCGTCGAAAAGACATCCAGCGCCAAGGGGCCAAGCGCCGCGACGCCTAACGGCCAAAGAACAGGAGCATGCCCCGCGGCCAACAACAACGGCAACATGCGAGGAGAGGAATCATGTCGTCCAAAGAATTCGAAATCACCCCGAACGTCTATATCTTCGCGGGCGTCGGCGCGCTCATCATCGGCGGCCTTGCCTCTTTTGCGCTCGGCGGCATCGCGAACACGGTCTCGGCTGCTGTGGTCGGCGGTCTCGCCGGCGGCTGCCTCGGCCTCTTCTTCTAATCTTCGCCGCGCCTTTACGGCTCGGTTGTTCTCATCGACGCCAGTGGCTGCTCCCGCAACCGCTGGCGTTGCCTTTTGTCAGGCCACTTATTGCGAGCCTTCTCTGCAAGCGCGCACAGAACTTTGCTCGTCGACAGTCTCAGTTTCTCTAAGAACACAGGACGCCGGCGTTTGAAATGCGCCAAATTGTCGCGGGCGCTTGGGGGCCTCCCTGCCGGCGGCGGAGACTCTTCCGCCCCAGGATTTGTCCGTCACCCGCTCAGGGGACCGAAATGTTTTATCGCGGTCCTCCTCCGAACTCGCTGCCGGAGCGCGCCAAATGGGTCGAAGCCGACTGGAATCAGTCGCGAAGCTGCGAGAAAGCTGCTTGAGCGGGGATCCGACTGAAGGCCGGATTGTCATGGAACTGATAAGAGAAAATCATCGAACCGATAACAAAAAAGGCCAAACTGAACGCGCCGGCCACCTGGACGGTGGCCCAATAAAGGGCGCATCCGCCTTCGCTTGTTGAAGAAAGGCGCCAGCTCCCACGCAACTTAGAAAAACCTTCCAAAAGGAGAGGAAAATGGGCTCCAAAGAACTCGAACTCACCACGAACGTCTACATCTTCGCGGGCGTCGGCGCGCTCATCCTGGGCGGACTCGGCGCTTTCGCCTTCTCTGGCAATATCCCGACGATCATTTCCGCCGGCGTCGTCGGCGGTCTCGCGGGCGGCTGCCTCGGCCTGTTCTTCTGAAGATCGGCCCGCCGGGCCTGCAGCTCAACAGCCTAATCTCACATCGACGCCGGTGGCTGCTCGCGCGGCCGCTGGCGCTTTCCTGCTCAACCCTCGTTCAGCTTGCGGGCAAGCTCGCGCAATTGAAACTTTTTGACTTTGCCTGTCGACGTTTTAGGCAGTTCCCCAAACACCACATGGCGCGGGCATTTGAAATGCGCCAAATTGTCGCGGACCCAGGCGATGAGCTCCTCGGGCGTCGCGGTCTCTCCCTCTTTCAGCTCGACGAAGGCGCAGGGCGTCTCGCCCCATTTGTGGTCGGGCTTGGCCACGACGGCGGCGGCGCGCACCTTGGGGTGCTTGAACAGCGCGTCCTCGACCTCGATCGAGGAGATGTTCTCGCCGCCCGAGATGATGATGTCCTTGGAGCGGTCCTTGAGCTGGATATACCCGTCGGGATGCATGACCCCGAGGTCGCCGGTGTGGAACCAGCCGCCGCGGAAGGCTTCTTCCGTCGCGCGCTTGTTCTTGAGATAACCCTTCATGACGATGTTGCCGCGAAACATCGCCTCGCCCATGGTCTCGCCGTCGCGCGGCGCGGGCTGCATGGTCTCCGGGTCGATCACGTCGAGCGCGTCCTGGACGATGTAGGTCACGCCTTGCCGCGCCTTCTTCTCGGCTTGCGCCTTGGGATCGAGCGCGTCCCATTCGCCCTTCCATTCGTCGACGGCGGCCGGGCCGTAGGTTTCGGTTAGGCCATAGAGATGCGTGACTTCGAAGCCTGTGGCCTTCATGTCGGCGAGCACCTGCTGCGGCGGCGGCGCCGCAGCCGTGAAGAAGCGCGCCTTGACCTTGAGCTCCCGTTTGTCCGTCTCGCTCGCGCCGAGCAGGGTCGTCATGACGATGGGCGCGCCGCATAGATGCGTGACGCCGTGCTCAGCCATGAGCTCGTAGATGAGGCCCGCGCGGACCTGGCGCAGGCAGACATGCGTGCCGGCGGCGACCGCGAGCGACCAGGTGAAGCACCAACCGTTGCAGTGAAACATCGGCAGCGTCCAAAGATAGACTGGATGACGGCCGACGTCGCCGGTCAGGATGTTGCCGAGCGCGAGCAGATAAGCGCCGCGGTGGTGATAGACGACGCCTTTAGGATCGCCGGTGGTGCCCGAGGTGTAGTTGAGCGAGATGGCGTCCCATTCGTCGCGCGGCGGTCGCCAACGGTAGCCGGGATCGCTCGAGGCGAGGAGCGCCTCGTAATCGAGGCCGCCCAACGCGGCGCCCGGGCCATCGTAGACCGGGTCGTCGTAGTCGACGATCAGCGGCTTGACCGCAGCGTGCTCCAGCGCCGCCTTGGCGAGGAGGGAGAACTCGCGGTCGACGATTAGCGCTTTTGCTTCGGCGTGGTCGAGCATGAAGGCGATGGCCGGCGCGTCGAGGCGGGTGTTGAGCGTGTTGAGCACGGCGCCGGTCATCGGGACGCCGTAATGGACCTCGAGCATCGCCGGCGTGTTGGCGAGCAGCACGGCGACCGTGTCGCCGCGGCCAAATCCGCGCTGGGCCAGGGCCGAGGCGAGGCGCCGGCAGCGGGCGTAGAATTCGGCCCAGCTCAGGCGCAGATCGCCGTGGATGACCGCGGTGCGATCGGGAAAAACCGCGGCGGCGCGCGCGAGAAAGGAAATCGGCGTCAGCGGCTGATAGTTCGCCTCGTTGCGATCGAGATCGTCATAGGGCGAAAGGGTCAAGGCGCGCCTCCCGGGTCCTTAAAAGGGTTGCGGTCGATCCGCCGCTGCGGTCGCGCGGACTTAACCGATTTCCCCTGCCGGGGCCACTAGGCAAATTTTGCGCCGCAGCGCGGTCGGGGTCAAACGAGCCTCAGCCGATCGGCTCAAGAGGGAAAGCTTGATCCGCGGGCGCTCTTTCATAGGTGGTGAGGAGCAGCCAAGCTTTCGAACGAAGGGCCCGCGCCATGAAACACCTCTACAGCAAAGACATCGTGGCCGAACGCAAGGCGCGGCTCGTTCAATCCATATCGGCGCTCAAGGAGCAGGGCGTCAGGCCGAAGCTCACGGCCATCGTCTGCTCTGACGATTCCGCCGCGCAAAGCTATGTCGCCGTCAAGCGCAAGCACACCAACGAGGTCGGCGGGGCTTTCGAGGCCATAGACCTTTCCGGCGTGCGTGACCACGACGACGACGCGCGCGCGATCACGACTCTTTGCGCGCGCCCAGACGTGCATGGCGCGATTCTCGTCATGTCGTCGAAGCCGCAAACCGACGAGCTCGACCTCGCTAACCTCATCCCCGCGCAGAAGGACGTGGATGGGCTTTCGGCGTCCAACCTCGGCGCGCTTGTCCAGCATGGCGCGCAGCAGCGCTTCACGGCGCCGGCGACGCCGCAGGCCTGCATCGCGCTCGCCTCTTCCGTCACGGAAATCGCCGGCAAGCGCGTCGTCCTGATCGGCCGCGGGCGCACAGTCGGGCGCCCGCTCGCGAACATGCTGATCAGCGCCGGCGCCACCCTCACCGTCTGCCACTCCGGCACGAAGGACATTCCGAAGATCACTCGGGAGGCGGAGATCGTCTTCGTCGCGACCGGGCGTCCGCGCGCCTTCGGCAGGGAGTATTTTCGAAGCGGCCAGGTCGTCGTCGACGCCGGGATCGGCTTCATTCGCGGCCAGGTCGCGGGCGATGTCGACAGCGCCGCCGTGAGCGATCTCGATCTCATTCTCACGCCGGTGCCCGGCGGCGTCGGGCCGTTGACCTCCGTGCTGATCCTGGAGAATCTGCTGAAGCTCATCGAGAACGGAGAATATCTTCCACGCTGAAAGCCCTGCCGCTTCGGAGGGTCGAGGTCATCCGCCGGTCATGGAGCAAGTTTATTGGAATCATGAAGCTTAGACGGCTGCGGCGACGCAAGCGTCGATAGGTTTCAAGCGCCGGGCCGGATGTACGCCCGGCGTTTTTCTTTTCTCAGCCGAGATTGGCGAGCTGCGGAAAAGTCTGCAGCAGCCAGAATGAGACCTCCTGCACGCCGCCCGTAAGAAAGGAGAGGCCCGTCAGCACCAACAATCCGCCGACCACGCGCTCAACCGTGACGAAATGGCGTTTGAAACGAGCGATGAAACCGAGAAACGGCTCCATCGCCAGCGCCCCAAGAAGGAAGGGAACCCCGAGCCCCATCGAGTAGACGGCGAGCAGCTGCGCGCCGCGCCCAACTGTTTCCTGCGCGCCCGCGACGGCGAGAATCGCGGCGAGAATCGGGCCGATGCAGGGCGTCCAGCCAAAGGCGAAGGCGAGCCCCATGACATAGGCCCCGACGAGCCCCACGGGCTTTTCCACCTGTGCGCGCTTCTCGCGATAGAGCAGCGAGATTTTGAAAACGCCCAGAAAGTGCAGGCCCATGGCGATAATGAGAGCGCCGGCGCCATAGGACAAAATCTGCAGATTGGCGCGCAGCGCCTGGCCGAAGAAGCTCGCGGTCGCGCCGAGCAGCGTGAACACCGTGCCGAAGCCGAAGACGAACAGCACTGCTGCGAGAAAGATGTCGCGCCGCGCCTGCGCCCGCGTCTCGCTCGAGAGGTCCTCGAGCGTGACGCCGGCGATGAAGGCGAGATAGGGCGGGGCGAGCGGCAGCACGCAGGGCGAGAGGAACGATAACAGTCCCGCCGCCGCCGCCGCGGGAAAGGTCACGTCAGCCGCCATTGCTCGGGTCTCCGGTTTGTCTCCATTGGGGGCCTTGTGCCACACTGCCAGAAAGCGGGCAAACGCGGGTTAGGGCGGCGCTGCGCTCTATTTGCTCGCGGGGTTACGGGTTGCGGTGAGAGTGCGCTTTATTGGCAGGTGGCCAATTTCGGTTTAGATGGACTCTTCACGCAGGGAACCCGACGAAGCAGGTGTCTCGAAAGATGGCCTCGAGCGGACTCGTGCAAGTTTTCGGTAAGCCGCTTCGCCCGATCGACATGGATGCTCTGTCACAGCGCCCACGGCGCCCTATTCCGCCTCTGCTCCGCTTGCTACATTCCCGGCATGGCTTCGCCCGCGATTCGCATTCTTGGCGTGGACCCTGGTCTGCGTCACACCGGCTGGGGGGTGATCGACCTTAGCGGCGCAAGGCTTTCCTTCGTGGCCTCGGGCTGCGTGCGCTCGCAGGCCGGGTGCTCCATGGCCGCGCGGCTGCGCCAGCTCCACGAAGGACTGCGCGAGGTCATCGAATCTTACGCGCCCGCCGAGGCGGCGGTCGAGGAGACCTTCGTCAACCGCGATCCTCAGTCGGCGCTCAAGCTCGGCCAAGCGCGCGGCGTCGCGCTGACCGTGGCGGCGCTTTGCGGCCTTGAGGTCGAGGAATACGCCGCCAATCTCGTCAAGAAGACTGTGGTTGGCAACGGCCACGCCGAAAAGGCGCAGATCGCGATGATGGTGCGCGTGCTGCTTCCTTTGAGCCACGCCGCGAGTCCCGACGCCGCCGACGCGCTGGCGCTGGCGATCTGCCACGCGCAGCATCGCGCGGCGCGCCGCCGTCAGAGCGCGTGAACCGCAGGCGCGGCGGCAACCTGCTTGGCCCGCTTGGCGAACCGCCGGTCGAAGGTCAGGAAAGCCTCGCAGTCGTGCGCCGCCGCCAGATGAAAGGCGTCCTCCAGGTCGAGCCCGCTCGCCGCCCAATTGACGGCGCTCACGACAACCGGAGGATTTTCGACAGTGACGCCTGGCAATCCGAGAAAGATTCTGAACGAGGCTATGACTTGCGCTGACGAGAACTTGTGGACGCTGCGCAAAACCCATTCGGTCTCGAGCAAGACGCCATTGGAGACAAATACGTCTCCTGCCTCGATGAGGGCTTTCGCCTTCGGCGACTGCTCGGGGTCGTCGCGCGTCAGAAAACGCACGACGACATTTGTATCAATCGCCTTCATCCTTCAAGCTCAAGTAGCGGCGCGCGGCTTCGGCCAGGACGGCCGCCTTCATCTGCTCCACCGAAACGGGAGGTCCGTCATATTTCAAGATGCCGTAAGCTTCCTCGACCGTGGTCGGCGGAAACAGCGGCTCCGCCGTCAGCAGCACCCCTTCGGGGCGCTCCTCGACGACGAGCCGGGTGCCGGCCTTCCAGCCGCGACGCTGGCGCACGGCCTTGGGCAGGATCACCTGTCCCTTGGTGGACATCCTGGTCGTCGGCTTTTGCGCTTGCGCGGTCATGGGGCGGACTCGCCTCTTGCAGTAAGACGCGAGTAAGATAAGCTCGTCGCGCAACATGCGCAAGCGCAGAACCGGAAGCCAGGATGATCGGCAAGCTCAAAGGCGTCGTGGACAGCATCGGCGAGGATCAGATCATTCTCGACGTGCAGGGCGTCGGCTATGTCGTCTCCTGCTCCAGCCGCACGCTCCAGAATCTGCCGCGACCCGGCGAGGCGGCGACGCTTGCGATCGAGACGCAGGTGCGGGAAGACTCCATCCGTCTGTTCGGCTTCCTTCAGGACGCCGAGCGCGACTGGTTCCGCCTGTTGCAAGGCGTCCAGGGCGTCGGCGCCAAGGTCGCGCTGGCGATTCTGTCGATCCTGTCTCCAGACGATGTTGCGCTGGCCGTGGCGGCGCAGGACAAGGCCATGATCGCGCGCGCTTCCGGCGTCGGCCCCAAGCTCGCCGCGCGCATCGTCGCCGAGCTCAAGGACAAGGCGCCGTCGCCCGGCGCGATCTTTGTCGCGAGCCCTGCGACCGAAGCGGCGGCGGCTTCGGAGGCGGCGCGGGACGCAATCTCGGCGCTGTGCAATCTCGGCTATGGCCGACCGCTGGCGGCGAGCGCTGTCGCCGCCAGCGTGAAGTCGCTCGGCGAAGGCGCGGACGCCGGCGCGCTGATCCGCCGGGGACTCAAGGAGCTTGCGGGCTAGCTCCCGTTTCGACCTCCCGCAAGGTCACTCCGGCTGCAAGCTGTGCTCGGCGAGAATCCGCCGCACGGTCGCGCTCGACGAGTGATAGACCAGCGTCTCTGTCGTTAGCGCGCCGCGGCCGAATAGGACGCCGGCGATGAGCGGCCCGTCGGTGACCCCGGTCGCGCAGACCACGACGTCGCCCTTCGCCATGTCTTCCGCGCCGTATTTCTTTAGCGGATCGATCGCGCCTTGCGGCGCGACGCGGCCGCGATGGCCCTCGCGCGTGAGCCGTCCCTGCATCTGGCCGCCGACGCAGCGCAGCGCGCCCGCCGCCAGCACGCCCTCCGGCGCGCCGCCGCGCCCGAGGTACATGTCGACGCCGGTCTGGACCGACAGCGCCGTGAAGATCACGCCGGCCACGTCGCCGTCCGAGATCAGCCGCAAGCGCGCGCCGGCCTTCCGGCACTTGGCGATGAGCTCAGCGTGGCGTGGGCGGTCGAGGATGCAGACCGTGATCTCGTCCGGCGCGACGCCTTTCGCCCGCGCCAGCGCCGCGATATTGGCCTCGGGCTCGCGGTCGAGGTCGACCAGGCCCGGCGCATAGCCTGGTCCGATCGCGATCTTGTCCATATAGACGTTGGGCGCCTGCAGCAGCGAGCCGGCTTTCGCCATGGCCACGACGGAGATCGCGCCCGGCATGTCCTTGGCGCAGAAATTCGAGCCTTCGAGCGGGGCGACCGCGAAATCGAACAGCGGGCCCTCCTTCGCGCCGACCTCCTCGCCGACGAAGAGCGTCGCCGGGCTCGCCTGCGCCTCCTCGCCGACGACGATGCGCCCGCGAATCGGCAAGCGTTGCAGCTCGGCGCGCATCGCTTGCGCGGCGGCTATGTCCGCCGCCATCTCGTCGCCGCGCCCGCGCAGCCGCGCGGACGCCGCCGCGGCGCGCTCCGTCACGCGAGCGAGCGCCAGAGCCAGGGAGCGCTCGATTTCGAGCTCGTCGTCTTCTGCTTCCATCGGAGCTTTTACTCGCGCTCGATGCGGATCACCTGCGGTGGCCCTTCGATCGCCCCATCTTTGCCCGTGGCTTCCAGCGCCTCGCGGACAAGATGCTCGCTCGTCGCATGCGTGATGAGAATCACGCACGCCACCTTCTCTCCGCGCGCGCCGCGCTGCATGATGCTTTCGAGCGAGATGCCGCGCTCGGCCATGCGCGAGGCGATGGCGGCGAAGGCGCCGGGAACGTCCCGCACCGAAAGGCGGATGTAATAGCCGCCCTCATGCTCGCGCATCGGCGCCCGCTCGAGATCGCCCAGCGCCGAGGTCGGCACGCCGAAAGGCGCCGAGCGCACGCCCCTCGCGATGTCGGCGATGTCGGCGACGACCGCCGAGGCGGTGGCGTCGCCGCCGGCGCCAGGTCCGACGAGCGTGAGCTCGTGAACGGCGTCAGCGTCGACGGTGACCGCGTTCGTCACGCCCATGACCTGAGCGATGGCGGTCGATTTGCGCACCATGGTCGGATGCACGCGCTGCTCGATCCCGTCCTTGGCGCGCTGCGCGACTCCGAGCAGCTTGATGCGATAGCCGAGCTCGTCGGCGGCCTCGATGTCGGCGAGAGTGAGCCGCTCGATGCCCTCAATGTCGACGGCGTCGGCGGCGATCTTCACGCCGAAGGCGAGCGAGGCGAGAATAGCGAGCTTGTGCGCGCTGTCGAAGCCGCCGATGTCGAAAGTCGGGTCCGCCTCGGCATAGCCG
>Ga0187782_10002829_pt1 | contig 12875 bp, 8 predicted proteins | sample 0715_SJ02_MP15_2_FD_132454 | JGI IMG/M metagenome (GOLD analysis project Ga0187782, IMG submission 132454) | Tropical peat soil microbial communities from peatlands in Department of Meta, Colombia - 0715_SJ02_MP15_20_MG | ecosystem: Environmental > Terrestrial > Soil > Wetlands > Peat | place...
CCGCCGCGGCGGCAGCGGCCGCCCAAACCAATGTCGCGATCGTGTTCGTCAGCCAGTGGACCAGCGAAGGGATGGACATGCCCAGCCTGAATTTCACCGATCTCATCGACACGACGCCCATCGATCAGGATGCGCTGGTGGAAGCCGTCGCAGCGGCCAATCCGCGCACCATCGTGGTGATGGAAAACGGCGGCGCGCAGGTGCTGCCGTGGCTGGGCAGCGTGAGCGCGGTGCTGGAAGCCTGGTTCCCCGGCATCCGCGGCGGTCAAGCCATCGCCAATATTCTCTTCGGCGCCGTGAACCCTTCCGGCAAGCTGCCCATCACGTTTCCGGCGAGCGTGAGCCAACTGCCGCGCCCCACCATTCCCGGCTCGAATTCGGCGCAGTCTCCCTTCACCACCGACTACACCATCGAAGGCCTGATGGTCGGCTACAAGTGGTACGACTCCCAGGGTTACACACCCGAATTCCCATTTGGCTTCGGGTTATCGTATACCACCTTCCAGTTTTCCAACGCGGCGCTAGTGAATAACCTCTCTTCCACCACCAATCCCAACTTCCAGGTGACATTCAATCTGGCGAATACGGGCTCCGTGACCGGAGCGGAGGTGGCGCAAGTATACCTCGCACTGCCCGCCGGCATTGGCGAGCCGCCCAAGCGTCTGGTGGGATGGCAGAAGGTGTCTCTGACGCCGGGCCAGCAGCAGAGTGTGACAGTGGAAGTGGATGAGAACGATTCGTCGCATCCGCTGTCCTACTGGGATACCAATTCGAGCAGTTGGTTGGTCGCGCCCGGCACTTACACCGTCTATCTGGGCAACTCCTCCGCGGCATCTGCCCTGCAAACGGTCGGGACCTTCACTATCGGATCATAGCGAGGCAAGTGCCCAACTGGCGCGGGTTTTCTCGCCAAGCGCGCGCCGGCATGAGTGCCGACGCTGCAGACACAAGTGTCTGCTCCACATCGCAATTTGATACACTGCCGGCGCGAGAGCGCGGCGCAGACTCTAGATCTGCCGCGCCGAGACTCGTCTCGGCGCTCGCACGGTCTCATTTCTGGTGAGAAATCGGGTGCCAGCCGCGCCTGGCCCCTTACTGCAGTTCGCCGGTCGAGCGGAAGCTGAACCGTCCCGCTACGAGATTGCCTTTCGCCAGGTAGTCGCGGATTGCGCCGCGGTTCGGGCCGGCATTGGTGGCCGCGTCGGTGAGACACCGCACGGCGTCGGCAGGCGCGGTCCCGGTGTCCAGCCGGAAGATCCAAGGGACGTTGGTGCTAGTCAACGCCGTGTCGGCGGAAATCGCGATGACCGGGATGAACGTTTTCACGGCGATCTGCTCGGCGAGGTGCGCGGAGGCGCGGTCCGTGGCCACCAGTCCGAGCATGCCGGGATCGTAGACCAGCTTCACCAGTTGATCGGAAGCCTTGCCCCACGCCTGTTCCGAGGACACGCCAACCACGCGGTAGCCGGGCGCTCCGAGGCGCGAAGCCAGTGCTTCCGCGCCGGGGCCAAAAAGACCGATCTTCCGCTCGCCGGCCGGCGCATTCTCCAACTTCGGGCCCGCATACTCGACGCCGCCCTCGCCGACTCTAGCGTAAGGAAGCTCCATGGTATAGCGCCGCCACGTGAACTTGCCGTCCTTTACTTTGCCGAGATAGAGTGGCGCGACGTTCTTGGCGTTGGGATCGAACACCATCTCACCGGTCACGCCTTTGTATCGCTCGATGCTGTACAGCGCATCGCGGATGTGGCCCCGGTTTAATCCGCCCCGGCAAATGCTGTCGAGCAGGATGTTCATCGTGTCGAAGCCCAGCGCGGAGAATGCGTCCACCTTCGCCTGATACCGCGCCGCGAAGCGCTTCTGGAAATCGAGCCACAGCGGGTCGTCGCGGTCCGGATTATACGGGTAGACGGCTTCCAACCCCTCCGCCGCTTTGCCGGCGTTGGCGAACAGTCCGTCGCCCACTACGCGTGAAGCGCCGAAGACCGGCTGCTTCATGCCCATCTGCTGCATTTGTTTGAGGATCAGGCCGGCCGCGGGAGCGTCGGCCCAGAGCACGATGGCGTCCACGCGCGAATCGTTGATCACCTGCAGTTCGCGCGTGAAGCTGGTGTCGCCGGGCGCGAACTTCTGTTCGATCACCACCGGATGGCCCAGACGCCGGGAAGCGTCACGGAACTTGACGACTCCGAAGCGGCCATAGCGCTCGTTGACGCGCAGCAGCCCCACTCTTTTGTAACCGAGATCGGAATAAATACGGCGCGCCAGCGTGTAGCCCTGCACCCGGTCATCCTGAATCGTCGTGAGAATCCAGGGAATTATGGTCTCGGGTATGGTGGGGTCCGTCGAGGCGCTGTTGACGATGGGCAGTTCGGCTTTCAAGGAAACGCGCAGCGCGATGTGGGTGGAATCGCCGCTGATCGAACCCAGCATGGCCCACACCTTGTCGTCATAGATCATCTTGACGATTTCGTTGCTGGACGCGCCCCAGGTGGCCGCGTCGTTGTGAATCTTGAGGTGGAACGGTTTGCCGCCATAGCCGCCGCGCGCGTTGGCTTCGTCGATCGCCATCTGCGCGCCGTCGAGCATGGCGGTTCCAAGAGCGATATCCTTGTGCTCGTAAACAGGCCCAAGAAAGCCGATCGCAACCTCGGATACTTCCGATGGCTTCACCGTGGGGACGTAGTCGGCGGCGCCCTGATAGTCGGGCGTCTTCGTGTAGTGCTGGTAATAAGGCTGCGTGAACTTGGAGAACGGCTGCAGATCCTCGGGGGTGTTCGCGTAAGGCTCTGCCGTGCGGATCTTGGGAGGACCGGGCGGGTCTGCCCCGCAGGAGCACGCGCCGGATTGCGCCCAGCCGAGCGAGCCGGCCAATAAAACTGTCAGCAACACGGCCGGAATCGGGCGGCCGCCAGAGCTGCCAAACGCGCCGGTTGGCAGCCCGCACCACGTTCCTGCCGGAACCATGTGCTACTCCTTAGGCTTGGGAACGAACATCGCGATGGCTTCGATTTCCACCAGCAGCTCGGGGCGGCACAGGATAGCTTGTATCCCGGTGGAGGCCGGCAGCGGGTCGAGCCCCTGCTCGCGGAAAAACGCTGTCCGGCCTTCGTTAAAGGCCACGTAATCGCGTTCGATGTCGCGCAGGTAACAGGTCGTCCGAACGACGTCCTTCCAAGTGGCTCCTTCGGCCGTCAGCAACCCGGTAATATTGTGATAAGTCCGGCGAAGCTGGGCGTCGAAATCGCCCACGTGAACGGTCTCGCCGTTCTCGTCAATGCTGGCCGTACCAGAAATCAATAGGATCACCAGGTTATCGAGGTCAATACGCAGCCCTCGCGAAAAGGAGCTGGGCCGCTCATAGTCATAAGCCTCGTTGAGAACGGCAGGCTCGGAGATAGCTCTCCTTTTTACTTCCGTGGTCTTGCCAATCCGGTCCAACGCATCAATAATTGTCATAGTTTTACTTGTCTCCCGGTTTCATCCGGATTCCGTGGCTCAGGCCCTTGGCCGTCGCCACCCAGATATCGTCTTTTTGAAAATCAACGCCAAAAGTGTAATGGAAGGCCGGTGCGGTCGTCACCGGCTCATTGGTAACTTTGCCGGCCGTGTCCCGCACCAGCATCTCCGGCGCGTGCGTATCTAATGCTGGTCTGTAAGTGGCCCATTGGGCCCCGTCGAAGTACGCCAACCCCTTGTCGCTCGAGAACCAGGTGCGCGTTCCATCCACGGTCTTCACCTGGTTCAGGAAATTGCTGGGAAGGCCGCTATCTTTGTCCAAAAAGTTACGCCAGTTACGGCCGTCATAGCGGCTGGCCCCGAAATAGGTCGCGGCCCAGAGAATTTTATTGACATAGCTCACCGAGGTGGTAATTTCGTGAATCAGGCCCTGATCTTTGAAGAGTACGATCTGATTTTCGCCGTCCGGATCGTTATAGTCCTTCCAACGCTCCGTCTTGACGTCGTACTCGAGCACGCCTCCCCCCCATACCGCGTAGTATACCTTGTCCTCCGCGGCCGTCACGGCGTACGTCCAGATTTCGTACATGGGCGTGTTGCGTTCGTTAAAGAGGCTCCACTGGTTCGTGCGCGTGTCATAGCGGGCGCCTCCCGCCGCCGTCGCCACCCAAAGCAGGTCGCCCTGCACCGCGACGCCATAGACCACGTCGTTCGGCAAACCGCTGTTCAGTTGCGTGAACGTATCGATGCGGCCGGCCGAGTAGCGGCTCAACCCGCCCATGGTGGCGATCCAAAGCGTGTGCGTCTTCTTGTCAAGCGCCAGGTACAGCACGGCCCGGTGCGCCAGGCCGTCGGCGGTGGTAAACACGCGCCATTTGCCGTTTTCGTACAATGCCAGTCCGTTGTCGGTGGCCGCCCAGACGCGGTCTCCGTCCACGCAGACGTTATAGACGCGATCGTTCGGCAGGCCGTTGGCGGTGGTGAAATTCTCCCACCGAAACCTCGGCAGATCCTCTGCGAACATCGCCGAGGAGGCTAACAATACGGCTATGATCGTGGCTCTCATAAGGTCTTCAGGTACTCAATGAGGTCGTTCAGCTCATCCTTCGTCAGATCGTTGCTGACCCCGTGCTGGTCCTTGGGGTTGAAGATGGTCCAGATTTCTTCCAGCGTGTGCGCCGAGCCATCGTGGAGATACGGCGAGCTGTTCACCACGTTGGTCAGCTCCGGAACGTCGATCAGCGGCGAGCGATCCGTGGGCTTGCCCGTTCCGACATCGGCGGGAAGCTGGTTGGTGTAGTATTTGCCCGAGTGACAGACGAAGCACTGGTTCGCCTCCGGAATCGGAGTGCCGTTTTTGCGGGCCGTTCGCAGGAAGATGGCTTTGCCGCGCTCCTGCGCTGGCGTCAGCTCTCCATCCGGTGAGCGATAACGGTTGGGACGCAGCGGAATCGCTTTGATATAGGCGACCAGGTCCTCCAGATCGTCGCCGCGGATGCCCTGCGACCGGAAGAAGAAGCGTTCCGTGCGCGGCCCGCATTCGGTCTCCAGGTCGGGGTTCTGGCCGTTCCACTTGAAGGGCGAGGTGTCGCCGATGTCCTCGAGCGCCCGGTTGTCGACAATGTCGATGCCAAACCCATCCGGCTCCAGGTCCCAGTTCAGCGCGTCGAACGTCGAATCGATATGGCAATTCGCGCAGCCGAAGCTGTGGCCGAATGCGAACCCGGACGTGTAGAACAGCCTTTCGCCGCGGCGCTGTGCGGTCAACGTGGCCGGCGCGCCAAGCGGAATACTCCCCGCGACCGCCAGCCGCGCGGTATCGATAATCGAAATGCTGTCATCCAGGCGGTTCGCGACCCAAAGCGTCGCGCCATCCGGCGAAATCGCAACGCTGCGAGGGTTGTAGCCCACCGGAATGCGCGCGATCACGTAACGGGACGCCGCCGAAAGGTCGTTGGCCATACGCCCAGCCACGGGAGACCGCGCCGCCGCCACCAGACGCGGCAGGTCGATTACGGCCACTTCGTTCGATCCGCTTGCCGAAACATAGGCCCGCTTCTTGTCCGGCGCGACGGCGACGCCGAACGGCAGCGAGAAGTACTCCTCGATGAAATCGAGCGGCAACTGCACCGCGCCGCCGATATCGTCGCCGAACACCGCCAGCGCATCGCCCATTGCCCATCCGTGTTCCACGTGCGCCAGCGGCACCAGGTTCTTGGGACGCAGTAAGGCCGCCAGGCCGAGCCGCCCGTCGCGCGAAAGCGCTACATGAAACACGCCGGCCGCGTCCGGAAGCGCGATTCGGTTCGAGACAAGTCTCTCGTTTGCGTCGATGACCGCGATCTCCGATTTTGGCGGAGTGCGGAATTCGCCGGGAATCGGATAGATGTGCGTGACGTAAACGCGCGCGCCGTCGGCCGACGCCGCAACGTAACTCGCGCCATGAGCGGCAACCAAATGGCGCACGATGGATCCGCCGGCGAGATCCACCACGGTGATGTCGTCGCTTAGCCGATTCGCAACGTAGAGCGCGCCGCCCGCAACGGCGATGCCGGTGGGCTCGAAACCGGCCGGCAGCGTCCGCAGTGGCTTCATCGCAGCCGCATCGATCTCACTTACCGCGTCCGACCAAGAGTTCGTAACATACAGGCGCGCGCCATCCGGTGTGATAGCGATGCCTCGCGGCACTTTCCCCACGGCGACTCGCCCGGTCACGGCGCGCGTAGCGGTATCGATAGCGGCGACTTCGTTGGTTCCGCCCAGCACTGCGTACAGCCGCGCGCCATCCGGCGAAATAACTAAGTCGTCCGGACTGGGATAAAGACTCTGCGCCACGGCTACCGCCGTGAAGGCAAAAGAGACGAGGATAGCGCCTGCAGAAGGTCGGGCAAGGCAATTTCGCCTGGCTTCCGGCTTCCCTGCGATCTGCCCGCCTCCCGTCCGCATCGCTTACTTCTCCGTAATCGTCAACACCTGCCCGGCGGGAATGTTCTCCACCACCTGGCGGATTCCGCTCGGCCACAGTACTGTGATCCTATCGGCCTTGGTTGCCGCGCCCAGACCGAAATGTAAGCGCCAGTCGTCCTGGCTGAGATAGCCGGATCCCGCTACGCGCTCGGCGCGCTGCTTGACGCCGCCGGCTACCAGTTCCACCACCGCCCCGATCCCGTCGCGATTGCTCTTGGTCCCCACCAGGTTCACCTTCAACCAGTGGCCCACCGGCGTGGTGACGTTGTGCAGCAGTATTGCCGGCGCGCCCAGATTCACTTGAAATGCATCCACCCGTCCGTCGTTATCGTAGTCCGCGAAGCAGGCGCCGCGACCCACGCTTTTGGTGGCGAAGAACGGCCCCGCGCCGGTGGAAACATCTTCGAACTTGCCGTCTCCCAGGTTCTTGAAGATTGAATCTTCTTGCGGGATCAAGTGGATTAGGCCACCGTGCACGATGAAGATATCGCGCAGCCCGGCGTTATCGAAATCGTAAGCGCCCGTGCCCCAGCTGGTGTATTGGGCGGCCAGCTGCGAGATGCCGGCCTGCTCGGTGATGTCCACAAACGGCATCTTGCCGGTGTTGCGCAACAGACGGTTGTATTTGGAATCGCTCACCCACAGGTCAACCTTGCCGGTGTTATCGGCATCGAAGAACACCGGGCCCATGGCGGAGGTGTTTTCGCCATTCTGCCCGAAGGCAGCGCCGGCGTCCAGCGCGATTTCCTCGAACGTGCCGTCGCGCTTGTTGTGAAACAGGAAGTTCTCCGTCTTGTCGTTGGCCACGTAGATGTCCGGATACCCGTCGCCGTCGAAGTCACCCGCCGTGACCCCCATGGTCCGCCCTTTGAACGCCGCAATCCCGGATTTCTTGCTGACGTCCTCGAAAGTCCCCTTACAGGTGTTGTGAAACAGCAGGTTGGTGTCGCCCTCGTAATCGAGCGGCCCGGGGAAGTTATCGGCCGCGTAGTAAGATCTGTAAGCGGGGTCGAACTTGACGTATCGGCCGATGAATAAGTCGATGCAGCCGTCCCGGTCGTAGTCAAGCCAGGTAGCGCCGATCGCCCATCCCTTTACGCCGCCCAAACCCGCTTTGACTGTCACGTCTTCGAACGTGCCGTCGCCCTTGTTGCGGTAAAGCGTCACCTTGCCGTAACTGGTGACCAGCAGGTCGGTGTAGCCGTCGTTGTCGAAATCGGCGGCAATCGCCGAGAAGCTGAACCCGTCGCCTGCCAGACCGGCCTGCTCGGTGACGTCGGTAAAGTGCCCGTTCCCGTCGTTCCGGTACAGGTGGTTGTGCGGCGCTTCGGCGGGCGGCTTGCGCAGCGGGTAGGGGTGCATGCCAGGGCCCAGCGGACGGCCGCTCACCACGAAGAGATCGGGTTTGCCATCGTTGTTGAAATCGAACCATAGGCAGCCGGCGCCGGTGCTCTCCACCAGCGAGCCCAGCTTCTCGGCGCCGAAGGAATGGGCGAACGTGATTCCGGATTGCGCCGTCGCGTCTTCGAACCGGATGGGTCCGGATGGCTGCGCGGCCGCCATGCCTACCGCCAGACAAAAAACAGAAATGTATGAAGCCGTTTGCATCGTCATTTGGTCAATCCTGGGATGGCCGTCATATTCACGGGCACGATCGTGCGGTTCAGAATCTCCGGCACGCGGTTTTCCGGCGACCGTTCCGGGCCCGCGTGGCAGCCCACGCAGATCCGCTGCTCGCTGGGCCGCATCCAGAACCAGGTCTTCTCCGCGCGCGTCAGGGTTCCCGCGCGGCCCACCAGCTCCATGCGCAGCGGCCTGTCCGCCGGCACTTGCACGTAGAACGAGCCGTCCCGCTCCACCGGCGTTTCGCCGAGCAGCACCGCGGAACCAGCGGAATCCTGGGTGAAAACGCGCACGCTGGCGATGTCGCCGGTGATCGGCGTCTTCGATTCGCGCGCGTTGAGACAGAGCAGGTTTCCCGCGGTGCGAGTGGGAACACGCGCCGAGGGGAAGTCGCGCGGCGGTACGCGGCTGGCCACCACCGCCGGCTCGACCGCGTTGCCGGCCGCACCCGGATCGAGGTCCGCAAGCTGCCCGCTGGTCTTTGTCCAAACGAACAGATGAAAGGGACGTCCGGCGCCGCGCCGCAGCGCCATGAGCCAGCGGTCCGCCGAAAGCTCCGCTCCCGGACCGGCCGCTTCCAACTTGGGCTGCGTCACATCCGTTTGCACCGCCAGCGCGGGGGTGAAACGCGCCAGACGCGCGCCCACGTTGAAAATCACGTCTCCGGAAGCCACTTGCCGCCCGTTGGACCGTTGCGGGCCGTGGTCGCAGCGGATCGTCTCCACGCCTGTGCCGTCCGGGTAGACCGTATACAGGTCGCCGTTTGTCTCAAACAGAATCCGCCCGTCGTGCAGCACGTCATCGGTGAGATACCAGCCGGGAACGAACGTCAGCGTCTCGGGTGTTCCCGCGCCGGTGAGGGGCGCCACCTGGATTTCCGAGCCGCGCGGAAAGAATCTCGTATAGACGAAACGGCCGTCCGGCAAGTAGAGCGGCCGAATACAATCGGAATCCGCCGTCGTGAGCTGGCGCGGCGTGCCGCCTGCCGCCGCAGTTTCCCAGATTTGCCAGGGTCCCACTGCGGTGCGCTTGCCGGCGAACAAGATTTTCGTCCCGTCGAAGGAAACCGCGGGATCAGCCGAGGCGTAAAAATCGGCGGCGATTTTTCGCTGCCCGCCGGCCGTCGCCAGCATCACCGTGGCGCCCGCCGGAAAGCGCTCGCGCCCTCCGCGCCATGCCACGCTATCGTACCGCGCTGCAACAACATACACGTAATCCGGGACGCTCGGCCGCTCGATCGCAGCGCCAAACAGAGCGATAGCTAGACCACCCAGGGGAGCGAGCTTCCTCATCTGATATCATATTAAGTGAATCAAGCCTGATTATCAGTAATACGAAAATACTAGCTTGGGGCGCCGTCCTCGCCGGTAGTGGCGTGCGCTCCGGCATCGCAGCCCCTACCGCACGGTACAATCGAATTCGAGCACAAACATGAGACTCTCGCGAATGGGATTGTGCCTGCTGTTTACGTGTTCCCTTTTTGCGCAACAACAGCGGCGTTGGACGGAAGCGGAAGCCCGGCAGTGGTACGCGCGTGAAGCTTGGCCCGTCGGCCCAAACTATATTCCCTCAACGGCTTCCAACCAGCTCGAAATGTGGCAGGCGGCGACCTTCGATCCCACGACCATTGATCGCGAGTTGGGGCTGGCCGAAGGTCTGGGGATGAACACCGTGCGCGTGTTTCTCCACTATTTGCTCTGGCGCACCGACGCGTCCGGGCTCGAACGCCGCATCGGGATCTTCCTCAGAATCGCCGAGACGCACCACATCAAGCCGGTGTTTGTCCTCTTCGATTCCTGCTGGGACCCATTCCCCGAAATCGGTCCGCAGCCGCCGCCCAGGCCGGGCATACACAATTCACGATGGGTGCAAAGCCCCGGAGCGCCAGCCTTGATGAACTCCAAGGAGTACGATAACGTGCTGGCTTATGCCCAGGTGGTTATTCAGAAATTCAGCGACGACAAGCGCATCTTAGCCTGGGACTTGTGGAACGAGCCCGACAACACAAACGATGGCAGCTATGGCGCCTCGGACCCGGCTAATAAGCTCGCCCTGGTCGAAGCGCTGTTACCCAAAGTGTTTACTTACGCGCGCGCCGGCCTTCCCAAGCAGCCGCTGACCAGCGGGCTGTGGCACGGAGACTGGTCGAGCGCGGACAAGTTGACGCCGATCGAGAAAATCCAGATCGATAATTCCGACGTGGTGAGTTTTCACTGTTACGCCAAACCACCGGAATTCGAACAGCGGGTGGTCTGGCTCGAGGCGCTCCACCGCCCCATTCTGTGCACCGAGTACATGGCGCGCTCCGAAGGCAGCACATTTGAGGGCATCCTGCTGATCGCCAAGAAACACAACATCGGCGCATACAACTGGGGCCTGGTGGCGGGGAAAACGCAGACTTACTTGCCCTGGGATTCCTGGCAGAAACCCTACATCGGCCGCCAGCCCGACGTCTGGTTCCACGACATCTTCCGCCAGGATGGCAAGCCCTATTCGCCCGAAGAGGTCGCGTTCCTCCGTTCCAATCTCGAACGCCCGGCGAGAGCGAAACCATCGCGCAGCAAATAAGCGGCGAAAGCCAGCCGCAGGTCAAGAGGAGAAATGAGTATCAGCGCTTTTCCCGCAACGGCCGGCGGCGCCGGCGGCCGCCACAGGCTTTTTGCTCGCGAGAATCTTCTGCCATTTATCCTGGTCACCGCCCTTTTCTTCCTATGGGGAATTCCCAACAACCTCAACGATGTTCTTATCCGCCAGTTCATGAAGTCGTTCGCGATCACGCGCTTCAAAGCGGGACTCATACAGTCGGCGTTCTACATGGGCTATTTCCTTTTGTCCATGCCGGCGGCGCTGGTGATGCGCCGGTTCGGTTACAAGGCCGGTCTGGTCACAGGGTTGCTGCTCTACGCCTGCGGAACGCTGCTGTTCTGGCCGGCTGCGGTCATCGGCCGGTACGGGTTTTTTCTTCTGGCGCTCTTCGTGATCGCCAGCGGCCTGGCCTTTCTCGAAACCGGCGCCAACCCGTTCATCGCCCAACTGGGAGACCCGGAAAGCTCCGAGCGCCGGCTGAATTTTTCGCAGGCGTTTAACCCGCTGGGTGCGATTTCCGGCGTTCTGATCGGCACCGTATTCATCTTCTCCGGCATTGAACTGACTCCGCAGCAGACCGCCGCAATGAAGGCCGGCGGCGCGCTTCAAGCGTACCTGCGCCATGAGACCATGCGCGTCATCACCCCTTATCTGGCGCTTGGGTCGGTGGTCTTGCTGTGGGCTGTGCTCATCATCCGCACCAGATTTCCGAAGGTGGCCGGTGAAACCGCATCGCACTCGGCCGCCGAGCACGGCCGGTTCCGCGACCTCTTCGCTTACCCGCACTTCCTTCTCGCGGTGGTGGCGCAGTTCTTCTATGTCGGCGCGCAGGTCGGAACCTGGAGTTACTTCATTACTTATGTGCAGGATTACACCCGCCAGCCCGAAAAGGTGGCGGGTTATTTTCTGAGCGGGACGCTGGTGGCGTTCGGAGTGGGCCGGTTTTCCTCCACGTGGATTATGCAGTTCATTCGTCCAAATGTGCTGATGGGGGTTTACAGCGTGACCAACGTGCTGCTGGTTGCCATCGGTGTCATTTTGCCGGGATGGATCGGTTTGTGGGCCATCTTTCTGACCAGTTTCTTCATGTCGCTGATGTTTCCAACGATCTTTGCGCTGGGGATCAAAGGGCTGGGCGCGAACACCAAGATCGGCGGCTCGCTGATCGTAATGGCGATTATCGGCGGGGCGGTCTTTACGCCCGTGATGGGACTGGTTGCGGAGGCCACCCGCAGCATGGCGATGGCCATGCTTGTGCCGCTGGTCTGCTACACCTTCATTGGTTACTACGGATTTCTCGGCTCGCGAATGCGGCCAGGCGCCGGGTCGACTGCCGCTGCGTGAATGCGCGTTTCGCCATCACTTGAGTTGGGAAGCGCGAATTTCCGCGCGGCGCCGATGGAACGCGTCATGGTCGATTCGCAGGGCGATTTCCGCGGAGCTGTATCGATCCGTCGCCCGGAGCATCTCTTTCTGCTTCGCGGTTGCGCTGCGTATATCCAGCATCCAGCGCCACTCGGGATAGGCCGAGGGTCGCCCGGCGGAAGGGAAGACGCGGGCATTCCAGAGGGTTCCTTCACGCTCGTCCACGTACGCATCCCAGACATCCGGGCTGTCGAGGCCCGCGTGGCGAAGCCATTCCGCCAGCGGGACGCCGCAGAACGTTGCTCCTTCCGCCACGGACTGCTTGAATGTGTCTTCGGTATGGTAATAGCGAACGAACCAGGCCCCGCGGCCCGAGCGATCCACGCCGGGCGCAATATCGAGGCAGGCCTGCTCCGGAAGAGTGAACGGCTCGTCAACATCAACGCCCACGATCACATTGTGCCCCGTGAGCATCAGCGGCGCGCGAATCCGGCAGCCCTCCGCCCAACTTTGGGCGCCCTCGATTCGCCCGGCGGCTTCGATGGCGTTCGACACCGACAGCAGTGAGTTGCCGGGCGGGGCGCCGCAGTCGTGAGCAGACAGTTCGATACCGCTGGTGATCAGTTGCCCGGTGGAACCGAAATGCAGAAATCGGCACCGGGACAGTGCGCTCACGTTGAACCGGACCGAGCGGAGCCGCTCGAACAAGCTGGCGAGCGCCGCTTCGTCCACCCGCGAGCCGCTCGAACGCACGGCGGCGAGATAGCCATCGAAGGTGGCGTCGGTTCCCAGCGCGCAACAGATCTCGCGGTACAAGTCGATCCCGTGAGCGGATATCGCGGCTCTGGCCGGCGCCGTCCCCAGCGCTTCCAGCA
>Ga0187782_10002830_pt1 | contig 12873 bp, 10 predicted proteins | sample 0715_SJ02_MP15_2_FD_132454 | JGI IMG/M metagenome (GOLD analysis project Ga0187782, IMG submission 132454) | Tropical peat soil microbial communities from peatlands in Department of Meta, Colombia - 0715_SJ02_MP15_20_MG | ecosystem: Environmental > Terrestrial > Soil > Wetlands > Peat | place...
ACATGGGGATAAAGAAAGTAAAGACCACCAGCGCGATAATCAAAAGGATACAGGAGTGCTTGACCCCGGCCGCAAGCGATGCTTCTCCCATCTGGCCGGCAATCAGGCCGGAAAAGAGAGCCTGGATCAGGCAGGCATGGTAGAGAAGCCGGTCAAAAGATATGACCGGTACCGAGCCGAGTCCCGAGATCGCCCCGGCTCCCGAGATCCCCGAAGTCCCGATATGGGCAAGGACCGGCAGGAACTGCGTAGTGAGAATAACCACGACAAAGAGGAAAACGAAGAACGAGAGGTACACGATGGCCGTATAGATGAACATCTCGGCCAGGCGTTCTTTTTTGAGGGTCTCGCTCATCTTTGCATCGCGTGCGGCGATTGCCAGCACCTCGCCGATCTGCCCGCTCATCTCGCTTGCCTTGGTGATCAGCGTCACGGTCCGGGCAATGGATGCCGTGCTGATCCGCTGTTCAAAGCGCATCAGCGCCTCGGTGAAATTCACCCCCCAGTCCATATCCCTTTTTATCCGCCGGATCTCGTAGCTGAGGAGGCCAAGGTTGGTGTTGACCATGATCCCGATGGCCTGGGCAATGGTAAGGCCGACCCGGTTGATGCCGGCCATCCGCTCCAGGAAGTCCGGGATCATCGCCTGTATCCCCTTAACCTTCCTGGCCCAGATCTCATAGAAGATCGCGTACGGGACCAGGACGATCAGGAGGGCAATTACCAGGTGGGCATTGATAACCCGGATATAGAGTTCGGGATTGGCATAGTAGGGTACGTTGTAGAGGATCAGGGCCAGGTAGAGGATGGCCAGCGGGACGGTGAGGTAGAGCGTATGGTTGACATCGTTGACAAAGCTCTCAAACGGATGACGGAGATAGTGGGTGAACGTCCTTACCCGGTCATACATCCGGAGCTGGTCAAAGAGCGGCTTTTCGCCGGCCTTCTTTTCCCGCGGGACATCCTCATAGGTGTTGAGCTCTTTTGCCCGGACGTAACGCTCGGCCTTCTCTGCCCTACCGGACACGAGATCGATGAGCAGGATAAAGACAACCGATCCGATCGGCATGATAGCATAGACGACAAGGGAGAGCTGGAGGACGGCAGATCCCCCCATCATACCCATGACCACCATGATGATGATCAGAAACAACGGGCCGGCGACAAAAAGGGTCACGTACGACTCGGCAACCATGGAGAGGATGGTCAGGAACTGTTTCTGTTCAAAGCGGGCCTCTTCCTGGTACAGTCGTACCCGGCTTGACAGGAACTCCGAAAGATCGCCCCCGCTCCCGATCACCGAAAGGAGATCTTCCAGGAAATCCTTGAGCTTTGCAGAGGGGGTTGTATCGGAAAGGTGCCGGATCGCCGTGAGCAGGTCATACCCGAAATAGTCAACGTCACGGGTGATCTGCCGGAACTCGAGCGCTATCTCACCATAGATCGGGGCATTCTCCGAGAGGGCGGAAAAGATCGTCATCAGCTCCGCACCGCCCCGGCGCATGGCGTACATATAGGCAACGGCATTGTGGAGGGTCAGGTTGATCTTGATGCTCCGGTTGTTCTTCTCGATATGCGGGAGGCGGAGCATGAGATAATAGGCGAGGTATGCCCCAAAGGCAAACGAGACTACAACACTTGCACCGACTACCACGGTAGTACTGGAGAGAAAACCAAGGCTTTCGGGAAGCTGGAGATTGAGAACATTGTACACTCCCCGCCCGGCTTCGACTTCTTGGGCGAAAAGTTCACTTACCATGTACCCGAGAATCCCGAATAAAATGCCGGAGATCACCGATATCCGGAGGGATTTCCAGAGATATCGCTCGAGCGTGACACCGGACCGCGAAGAAACCAGGTCCGCATGGACACCATGGTACCGGATCGGATCACGCAGCAGCCATTTCTGGAAGGAGAGCCGGAGGTTCATCAGAGTACCTTTCTGAGATCGTCGCGGTGGGCGATTACGTCCTCACGCCGGATGTTGTAGTTATGGAAGAGGATGGCTACCGAGATGTAGTCCCGGATACCCTGGGTATGCATGGCGTCGAGCAGGCCCTTGCGCACTGCGATCTCTGATTCCAGCTCCTCCCGGCTCCAGCCGCGCTTTGCGGCAATCATTGCATAGACCTGCGAACGGCCGGTGTACCGGGTCCGGTCATGGACCGGATCGTACTCAAAGACGTTGTTGACCTTAAGGTTCCCGGTTGTCGGATCGATACCCACAATCTCGACAATCTCCTGGGCCCGGCGCACCCGTTCAGTCCCCCGGTAGATCAGCGCCTGGACGCTGATGATATTAAGCGCCTGGACCATGTTGCGCGGCACGTTGAGGGGTTCGTTCTCCAGCCGGTGGATTGCCGCGTCGATGCTCCCTGCGTGCATGGTGGAGAACGTGGTGTGGCCGGTGTTCATTGCCTGGAAGAGCGTCTGTGCCTCGGGGCCCCGTACTTCACCCACGATGATGTATTCCGGTCGCTGCCGCATTGCGGCCCGGAGAAGATCGAACATATTGATGGAATTGCCGCCCTCGGTGAGCGCCTCGCGGGTAACGCTTGCAATCCAGTTGTCATGGTAGAGCGTGATCTCCCGCGTATCTTCGATGCTGACCACTTTTGCAATCGGGGGAATAAAAAGCGAGACCGCGTTGAGTGATGAAGTTTTGCCAGAAGCGGTCCCTCCGATAAAAAGCATGCTCATCCCGTTTTCTATGGCAAGCCAGAAGAAGGCCAGTTCATCACTGGAGAAAGTCCCGTACTCCATGAGCTCGATCGGAGAGAACGGGTCTTCACGGAACTTCCTGATGGTAAAGGAGGTGCCCCGGGTAGTTACCTCGGTCCCGAGCGTCAGCTGGAGCCGGGAGCCGTCGGGGAGGGTCGCATCAAGCATGGGGGAGCCGGTAGAGATATGCTTTCCCGAACGCTGGGCAAGCGTGATGGCAAGAGAGTTCAGGACCGTTGCCTCAAAAACAATGTTGGTCTTGATATTCCGGTGTTTGCGATGGTACAAAAAGAGCGGGATCCGGCTGCCATCGCACGAGATATCTTCAAGATTGGGATCCTTCATGAGCGGATCAATCCTTGACCAGCCGATAAAGTTCCGGATCAGGTAGTATTCGATCTTGAAATGTGTGGACTGGTCAATGACAAGACCGTACTCATCAAGGAGATTATGGACCTTTGAAAGCAGGATCTTTTTCTTGTCTTTTTTGATTTCGTCCGAGGTCAGGATCAGGACATCAAGAAGATCCTCGTGGAGGCGTTCGAGCAGTTCATACTCGAACTCCGAGAGCGGGGGTTCGAACAGGAGATACTCGGTCTGGCTGGTCTTCCGGTTGAGGGCGATATAGACAAGCGTCAGTCCTTCATCGATCCAGTACCGGTCAAGCAGATCATAGCCGGCAGGGAGCTCGGCTTTTACAAGAGGATCGTGCCGTGCAGGATCGTACTCTTCCTCCTGGATCTTCTCGCGGGACTTAAGGAAATGGAAATAGTGCCGGTAACTTGCCTCGCGGGGGGAGGGAACGGGCACACCTGCACCGGCATCCCCTCCTTGCGTCTGCACAGGGCCGGTACTTTTCATCGCCTGCCCGGCGCGGGACCGGTATTCCCTGAATCTGCTCAAGAGATCTGAAAAACCCATATGCCTGACTCCACGGGGTCGTCCGTCCTTTCGTTTATAGTTCAGCACATACCTGTATAAATAGTGATTTGCGGGAATCGTACATGCATGCTCTGTGGAACACGTTTTGGCGCGAGATTAACCCCTGGCTCGTCGCAAAAGACAGATATCTTTATGTGTGCAACGATAAGAGTTTAAAAATACCGGATTCGCATAATCCGCGGAGTGGCAGATGCAGGAACCAAAGGAAACCCGGATGCCCACGGGAATAGTATCGCTCGACCCTATCCTCGATGGAGGAGTTCCTCCCGGTACACTCACCCTCCTTTTCGGGGAGATAGGGGCAGGTCACTACGAATTTGCCTACAGCTCCACGGTCAACACCCTTGCAGCGATGCAGCAGGTCGCTGCAGCCGGTACTCAGTACCCAAAAAAGATCCTGTACATCACGTTTACCCGGAGGGAAGATGATATCCGGCATGAGATTGTCCAGTCATTTTATCCCGGTGCTGCACCTGAAGGGATGGAGGGAATCGCTTTTGAGGACCTTTCGGATCTTTATTTTGACCGGAGCATTGTTCCCGATTCCTGGTACAGCCGCAGCGATACGCTGACCCGGCTCCAGAGGCGATCCGAGCACGCGAATATTTTCATGCGGCTCGCGGAAATATTTGCGATGGCAGAACCGGAGACACTTGTGATTCTCGATTCTATCACCGATATCGCCACCCAGACCTCCCTTCCCAACCTCTGGGCAGACCTGACCGGGTTTCTCCGGGGCCTCCAAAGGCTTGCAAAGACAAAGCACCTGACCACCTACCTGCTGCTCAGCCGGGGGATCATCGAGAAGGCAAAGGAGATCGAACTCGCCGATATCGCCGATGCCGTCTTCCTGTTCCGGTGGGAAGAGAGCACCGGCTCGCGGCGCCAGCGGGTGATGTACTTTGAAAAATTCCGGGGAGTCATGCCGCATCTCGAAGAGCAGGACCTGGTGAAGTTTGCCATACGGATTTCTGCCACCGGAGGATTTGAAGTGAGCAACATCAGGATGGTCATATGAACAACGATCGGGTGAAGGTGGGGATCCCCGGGCTGGACGAAATGCTCGGGGGCGGGCTGCTTCCCGGGAGCATCTGTGCCCTTATAGGGACATACGGTACCGGAAAAACCACCTTTTCACTGAACTTTATCTGGGACGGACTTCGGCGCGGTGAGCGGGTGATCTATATCAGTCTTGAAGAGCGCGAGGATCGCCTCCTCCAGTACATGAAACAGAAAGGCTGGAACGTGGACCCGTACCTTAACAAATCACTCTTTATCATCAAACTCGATCCCACGGATTTCAATCTTGCCAACAACCGGATAAAAAACGAGCTCCCGAACCTGATTAGTGAGGTCAAGGCAAACCGTGTGGTGATCGATCCCATCTCGCTCTTTGAGGACCTTTTTGCAAGCGATGCGGAACGGCGGCGCGAGATGTTCCGGTTCATTGACGGCCTGCGGGACAAGCAGTGCACCATGATGATGACTTCCGAGACCAACAGCGACAATGTCTTTTCCAGCCGGCACGGCCTCATCGAATACCTTGCCGATACCGTGATCCTGCTCCGCTATGTCCGCTCAAGCGATCTGACCGATGTGTACCTCGCACTCGAAGTGGTCAAGATGCGGATGTCGGCGCACTCACGGGAGATCAAGCCCTATGCAATCGAGCAGGCACAGGTAACCGTCTTCTCGGAAGCAAACGTGTTCTGACAGCAAGCGCCTCTTTTTTTTCCGGAAGTATTCCTGCACGGCCGCACCGGAAAATGCCCCGCCGGCATCGGCATTGCACGCACATTACACTGCAAAGGATCCTGCAATGTGAGGGATAAGGATCGAGGTGTTGTTGAGGATGACAACAGCATACATGATGATCAGTGCTGCATAGAGGGCAATTCCTGATCCTTTTATCCGGGCCTCCGCGTTGAGAGCAATGGGAATAACGCAGAAGGCAATTCCGATCTTGAGAAGGATATGCAGGGCCGGGGCGGTAACAACCCCTATCATCAGCGGGTTAAGCTCGATCCCGCCCATGTTCAGGATCAGCTGCGTAGTCAGGATATCAAGGAGGAAAAGATCTGCAAGGATGAGCGAGAGCAGAATGATCCACGCAAATACCCCGGTACCTGGCCCCACATTACGGGGGAAGAGGACATTGCCTGTCCGCTTGAGATATTCTGCCATATTCCACAATTGAAACTTCCATATTAAATATTTTTCTTTACTGACATACGCGATATACTTAGTTTTTATAAGAAATTATCGAGTATTTGAGGCATATTTTGGAATATAGGTACATATTGATTAGTTGATATGACTCTCTTGTCAAAAATCTAAAGTTAATCTTCATACTTCCTTGTGCCCCCAGAGAACGGATACTTCCTCAAAGGGTCATGCAACAGGGAGAGACTGGTACATATCCTGCAGAGAATGCTCCACAATAACGTATCAGGGCAAAAAGAAGAAGAAAGCGGGGATTTTTTTCGCCAGACCGAGGATCCCAAAAAGAGGATAAACATACTGTCTTTTAAAAAGCAGAGATGATATCCACCGTCACGATCCCTTATTTTTCAGAGACAGATCAGACCGGTCTTCCATGAATGACCGTATAATACGATTCGCCTGCGCAATTCCTGCAAAGCACGCTTCCGTCCCGGACAACCTGTCGGTTGTCGGAGATCTGCTCCCCGCAGATACTGCACACTGCACTTCCTACAGGTAACCCGGGAAGATCTTCCCGGGGGAGGACAAGATTAACCTGTTCAATTTTCAATATCTCGTCCTCTGGAATCCGGGAGAGAAGTGTAATGAGCTCTTTTCGATCGATCTTGTCATGTTCGGCCCGGTTTTTCTCATGAACCGAGACACGAACAGATTTTCCGGTAGTCGTATTCAAAAATGTTGCGGCAAACTTCCCGAAATCCTTGTGCTTGAGACTGCGGTGGCCCAGTGAACACCCGGTGATTGCCTGCACTGCGTCGGTTCCGCACCGGTCAATTTCCATGAACACTATCAGGTTGTGAATCGGTTCGTGGGGATTTATCCCCACTTCGCGCAGACCGGTGATGGCAAGCCGTGTCCCGAGAACGATACCGGGACAGACATGGCCGTGGAATTCTTTTGCCTTGTTAAACAATATGTCGAAGTCACTCATCTCAGTCATCATCCTTCTCGTTTTATGTTCCGGCGTTTACGGGATCCGGAAACCCGAACGTTTGTTGAATTTACTGAGTTTATCGTTGGTTTTCCCTTTGCCCACCAGATATGTGCCCCAAGGGTCTCGCCGCCAAGCACAAAACCTTCCCCTTCCTGGCGCAGGACCGACTGGAAATAATTCCGGATTGTTTCCTTGTCGGCTGCGGTCGTGCATTTCAGCCGCCCGGAAAATTCTTCGACTGCAGAATCAACCGACGGGTACACCGATGGCTGGAATTTCACTCCAACCTCGAGATTGGCATAGATCCCCATCTCGCAGAGCACCTGCCAGAGCCAGTCAGCGGTAGGCTCACCGGGAAACTCACCGCCATGAAGGAGCGGCCAGAGATCCCGGTTTACCTGGACCCATGCAGGAGGAGTCATGAACCAGAAGAGATGCACAGTTCCGCGACAGCACTCAACCATCTTTGCCAAGGCTTTTCCGATATCCATCATCGTGAGGGAATACGAGGCAATCACGACATCGAAGGGCTCGCCCAGCTCCTGAACCGTGACATCCTCCCAGCGCCTGGGGATTACCCGGATATCTTCAGCACTATGCTCACGCATGTTTTCGGCAAGGGCCTCCCGCATAACCGGTGAAGGTTCGACCGCCGTGACCTGACACCCCCGGGCCGCGAGCGGCACTGCATACGTTCCCGGCCCGGTCCCGATATCAAGGACCCGGGCCCCCCGGGGGACACCCAGGGCTGCTGCACGGGCCTCATCTTCCCCGCCGTGTTTTTTTCTGCCTTTCATATATACGGCATGGATCATCTTCCGGTTTGCCCAGAACTGCCGGGCATTACCGTATCCCGGTACGGCGCAGTGCGCCAGCTTCAGCTGCCGCCACTGCTCCCTCCAGAAGAAGGGATCGTGCATCGGAGCACCACTGGCCCCAGGAGATGGCACACGATTGGAAGGATTTGGTTTCACGGATAACATGGATTTTGGCATTTTCAATATACCTTCATTTCGTTTGAAGAGATTCTTGGGCTTTCAGACATCCGGATATGATGCATCCTGTCGCAGCCCCGTGGCATTCCACCAGACATGGGCACCAAGAGCCCGCCCGTTCACAAAGTATCCTTTTTCGCTTTTTGCCAGCGTCCGGGTGAAATACGTGCGGAGGATCGCGTCCTGTTCCGGTGTGGTGCAGTTCATGCGGCCATGGAATTCAGTAACGGCATCTTCGATAGATGGATAGTACGCCGGATCGCACCCGTCTTCCACTGCGAGATTTGCATAAATTCCCATCTCGTACAGTACCTGCCAGAGGCAGTCCGCTGTGGGTTCGCCGCAGAAATCTGTCCCATGAATTTGTCTCCATACACCGGCATTGACCTGTGCCCAGAGGGGCTGGGTCAAAAACCAGAAGATGTGCGCAGTTCCGCGGCATGCCTGCTGCATTTTTGCAACCGCCATACCAATATCGGTCACCATGAGACTGTAGGATGCGATGACTGCATCGTACGGCTCACCGAGGTCTTCCCGTGTCACGTCCTCCCATCGCTTTGGGATCAGGGTGATCTCCTGGGTTTTCTGCCCTCGCTGGTACTCGGTAAGGGCTTCTCCCATCACGGGCGAGGGTTCCACTGCGATGACTTCGCACCCGCGTGCAGCAAGAGGCACGCTGAGAACCCCGGTTCCGGCCCCGATATCAAGAACCCGTGAGCCATCTTTTATTCCCATTCCATTGATCCGGGTCTCTGCCTGCTCCCTCCATTCGTTAAGGTCACCGATAAAATGTTTTTTTATCCCTTTTTTATCATTCCAGAAACTGTTATCTTCATTTTTCCGTGATTCAAGCAGGGCCAGACGCTGCGCTTTCCACCGGTCGCGCCAGTAGGTGTGCCCGACGTCCACTTTTTTTCCGCCGGAGTCATCGGAGTGTATCCTGCCCTGCATGGTATTCACACAGTGTACTAACTTTTTCATTTATTAAATACAATGATTGAACATTGCGATCCGTTTGAATTGGAACGGATCCCCGGGAAAATTCCATCATTCCCTTCCGGCGATCAGGATCATCCTTCCCGATTTATCGGTAAACGGATCCCCGGCCCAGGTCCCGTAGATCTTTTCCATGTGCAGCCCGGCATTCTTTAGAATACCTATTATTTCCGTGGGATTGTAGAGCCGGAGGAAAAACGGGGTATCCCTCCGCTTTCCGTTCCTCAGGATGATCCGGGCATTGTGCAACCTGCCAGTGAAGGGATCGAAGCGATTGCGATCGATTAAGAGATCCCCGTTTTTCTCCCGGACGGAGCAAGGAGACAGTCGCTGCAGGAACCCGTCACGGTTGGGGATATCAAGACAGAGAAGCCCCCCGGACCTGAGCGAGACGGCAATATTTTTGAGCACCTGCTCATTTTCTGCATCGGTAAAATATCCAAACGAACTGAACAGGTGGATGATGCGGTCATATTCCCCGACTGCCACGTACTTTCGTACATCGTCACAGAGATACGTAACCGCAGCCTTCCGCTGTTTAGCATCCTTTGCTGCAAAGTCAAGGAATTCCCTGCTTCGATCCACCCCGGTGACCAGGTACCCGAGCCGGGCCAGGCGGTTGGCATGCCTGCCATGCCCGCAGGCAAGGTCGAGGATCTTCATCCCCTTCTCCGGGGCGAGCTCCCGGACCAGGAACGCAACCTCATTCTCGGTGTATTCATCACGGAGCAAGTCCCCATAAAAATACAGGTACTCGTCCACGCGAAAGACGGCGTCGAAATCAAACTCCGGGATTTTATTGTCACTCATGGTCTCTCTCATATCAGCAACATCAGTACCTGCTGCGGGGATCCCGGCTTTTGCCACATATGTTCCCTATCTTCGTGTTCCCGGGGAGCGAGGTGAAGAAGGCAGCATTCATTTCCTCTGTCCCGGATCCTGACCGGTTTTACGCGACCGTTTTGTATCCCAGACCATCATTCCCATATACCCGTCGGAACGCACCGGAACTTTTCCGTCAACCGAATTTTTTTGGTAATAATCCCGGATTTTCTTTTGCATTGCCATTGTACACGGTTCAATCCTGTCGACATACCGGATCACCTGGCTGGCCGCCTCCTCCCAGTCTGTATCCTTCCTTTGCCGGTGGTGATGAATCCGGACAACCGGCTGGTAACCGTTCAGGTAAAGGTACATAAAATAGTACAGGAACCAGGGGCCGCCCTCCCGTTTGCGGGGAAATGCTGGTCCGAGAATGTTTTTGTGGATCTCCTGCAGGGCCTTGTTCCTGCCGCCGGGGAGAGATCCGCTGTAATAGCAGAGGTGCCGGGAACATTCTGCCATACGGCTAAAGGTCACGATATCCTTGATAGACGGAGTCATGGACGCGATCACAAGGTCGAACCGGTTCCGGAGCCCCAGGTCATCGATATCTGCATCCCACCAGGAACACTCAATCATCTCTATTTCATTCCCGTCGCATTCTGCTTTGTCCTGCACATGCCGGAGGGCTTCTGATGAGATGTCAAGAGCGGTGACTTTTGCGCCGGCGCGGGCAAGGGGGAGTGAAAGGGGCCCCGGCCCGCAGCCGACATCAAGGACACGGGCGTTTTTGGCACAAAATCCCGCTTCCTGCAACAAATCGAGAACCACTCTGGCCCGGGTATCCTCTTTCCGGCATCCCCGGGATTCCGGTTTTTTTGGCAGGTCACTCGTGCGCTCCTTCCAAGCCCGGTTCCAGAAGACGGCCGAACCCATCCTCTTAACTCCGGTCTCCGGCCCGGTCCATGCCCGGTAACAATTCATCCAGTTCCTGATATCCCGGCCCGGCTGAACCGCTGCTTTCTTTGGTTTTTTGTCAGTTGAACGCGTCATTGAAATACACCCGCCGACAGCGCGCCTTTCATGCAAACTGAACCGCTGTTGTATGTGCATACTTCTCCTGCTCGGTTTCAAGACAAAAGTGGAACTGCTCCGGGTGAAGGCAGTTTGCCACATCCATAAGGCCGAGAGCCCAGCTTATCATACCGTCTCCATGGCCTCCATTGAGAATATATACCCGGTTGGTATCAATGGCCCGGCAGTGGATCCCGAGGTCCCTGCAGGAGGTAATAAAATCAGAAGATGTGGGGTTAAACATCCCGGAGACAAGAATCACTTCAGGGTCAAGTCTGTTTAGCTCCTCAACGGTATATTCAGCATTTTTGCTTTCCGTGAAATTTTGTTCACAGTTGATGCTTATTCCCCCTGCAATCCCTACCAGCTGGTTTACCGCCTTTGCTGCATAAGCCGGGAATAGCGGATGGCCGAATGCCGCATAGACCCGGGGCCTCCCGGTGACCGGTGCATTTTTCTGCACTTCGTCCCTGATGCCAAGGACATACCGGCAGATGCGATCAGCCTGTCCTTCCCGGTGAACCAGGGTGGCCAGGTACCGGACCATGTCAAAATATGCCTCCATGGTCCCGGAATGTGCGGAGAAATCCGTCAGGTACCCGTTGAGGATCAGGGTGTTTGCAACCCGGTCAATAACCTTTTCGTCGGTAACGCCGAGGGTAGCAAGAATACTGCTTATCACCCGTGCCCCCATGATAGAACGGTAACCCCCGAGCGCCTGGATTTCCCCTTCAAATACCGGGTCAATAACACCTTTGTAGGGAAACCGGTACCCGCAGCTGCAGGATCCTTCTGAAGGACAGGCAAGCGTCCGCGCCGCCATGGGCCCGAAGAAGACCCGGTGGATAAGGACTTTGCCGCAGGCCGGGCACCTGGAGTCAAGTTCGGTTGTCCCCGGGGTGTTGAAGAGGTACACATGATCCACGTACTTCCGCAGGATTTTACAGAGATTTTCACCCTGTACCCGGGTCGGCGCCATCGGTTCGAGATTCTCGTGGGTTGCCATAAACCGCATGACCTGGAAGGGGATTTCCGGCGAGATTGCGCGGACACGCTCCGCTGCACCGATCACTTCCTGCTCCCTCCCGTTGATGTACATGACCGAGACTTCAACAGCGACACCGTTATCAAAAAGAGTTTTGAGGTTCCGGTACACCGGCGCTGCCGATACTGCACCGCACTCCCGGTACCGTTCGTCGGATGACCCCTTGAGACCGATGTTAGCGAAATCCAGGAAAGGAAGCAGGCTTTGCAGGGTTTCCGGTGTCATATAACCGTTACTGGAACATCCGACAAGGAGCCCGGCAGCCTTTGCAGCCTGTGCAAGCCGGAGAAACGTGGGGAAGGAGACAGCCGGTTCGTTGAGGCAGAACGTGATACCCCGACAGGAATACTGCCGCGCAGTAGCGAGAATTTCTTCCGGGGTGTGCGGGACAAGGACCTCCTGGAGACTGCTGGGACGGGTTGTCTGAAATTCCGAGATACAGCCGTCACAGGCAAAGTTGCAGCCCATGGTACTGACCAACAGGAAAATGCCGTTCGGACAGAAGTGGATCATCGGGATGGATTCACTGGAGACCGGGTATATGTTGAGGTACCGGTCCGGGTAGTTCTCCGTGATTGTGCCCATACTGTTCCGGTACATCCGGCAATACCCGTTCTGCCCTTCCTGCATATCGCAGGCCCGTTCACAATAACTGCATCGCATGAATACGCTCTCCAATGGATCTGATCGAATCAACACATTCCCACGTTCCAGTACCGGTGGCACTTCGTAGTACCCCGCCGCAGGATTGGGTAACTATAATATGTTGACTTTTTCAGCAAGTTAAATTTTTCATATCGGGCCTGTTCCAGGTGCAGAGTCTTTTTCAGGGAGAGAATTGAGACAGATCGCCGGGGGTGTACAAACGTAACGGGAAAATAAGGAAATACTTTTGATAATCCCCGTAAAGACTTTCGTGTTGATCCGGTACGTACCGGGTTTGAGGGGCCCGAGCTGGAGCCGCCCTGTATCCATCATTTTCGAGAATTTATTTGCATTCTAAAAAAGGATCACATTCTGTTTCGTCGCCGAGCGATCCGCCCGGGGAAGGAGATTTCCCATCAATGGATTTTGCGGTTTTTCAATGATTCCCGGATTTATAGTGGTGACGGCCGCTTCCT
>Ga0187782_10002832_pt1 | contig 12869 bp, 11 predicted proteins | sample 0715_SJ02_MP15_2_FD_132454 | JGI IMG/M metagenome (GOLD analysis project Ga0187782, IMG submission 132454) | Tropical peat soil microbial communities from peatlands in Department of Meta, Colombia - 0715_SJ02_MP15_20_MG | ecosystem: Environmental > Terrestrial > Soil > Wetlands > Peat | place...
GGCGCAGGATGCGGTCGCAGGCCGCCGTCAGTTCTGGTTCTTGCTGTCACGGGCTGAGGCACCCCAGGCAGAAGCTGCAATTGAAAAGGTCCTTTGGCCAAAGTCCGATCAGGACGAAGCAACCGCGCTCCGCCTTCTTGCTGGCCTGCAAAGGGGGAGCGGCGAATTTAAGATCCTCGATTCGCACATCACTCGCGGGACTCCGGTCCCTGGCTATTCAGATTGCCAAGAGGGGAAATGCGGCAGAATCCACTGGATCAAATTTCAGGTTACGTTGGTTGTCCCTAGCAGTTTCATGCCCGCAAAAGGGTTGCAAGCGACCCCCACTCGTTGTCCCGATGCCTCCCCATTCTGAAGCGGTTCCTAGGCGCCGGTGAAGGTCCTCGGCTCGGAGTGCCAGTAGCGGTGGTCGCGGAAGAAGAAGCTGTCGTTCCAAGTGTTCAGAGCCGTGGTGAGGAACAGACGTGCGACGGTGAAATATCCCATATTCTTGAAGCGGCGGTTGGTGGTGATGACGTGCCCGCGCACGATCCCGAAGCGCAGGCGCGCCACTTTCTTGCTGAGCAGATAGTCCTCGGCGTAGAGCGCGCCTTCATGGAAGCCGCCCAGTTCGTTGAACCGAACCCGCTCGAAGAGCATGAACATGCCGGTGGAGAACGGCCGGCACAGCCGTGAGAGCTGTTGGGCCAAGTTGCTGGTGGCGTAGAGGACGCGGTCGAAACCCCGTCCCTGGGGGCAGTGGATATTGGTGGTGACGCAGTGCAAGCGCTTGCGCCGCATCAACTCGACAGCACGGCGCAGCAGCGTCGGATCGTCGAGCTGGATGTCGGCGTCGATGAACAGCACATAGGGGGTTGCCGCGCGGCGCGCGCCATTGTTCCGCCCCACGGCCGGCAAGCCACCGGGGATGACCTCGATCGTCAGGCGACCGCCGAAGGAGCGGGCGATTTCGGGCGTGCCGTCGGTCGAACCGGCGTCAGCTACATACACCTTCGTACTCGGCATCGTCGAGTAGTCCTGCTCCGTCAGGGAAGTCAGCAACCTCGGCAGCAGGATCGCCTCGTTCTTCGCCGGGATAATGATCGTCAGATCGCTGATCATATTCATGGATCTGCACTCCTTGCTCATCGACAGTGATGTAGGTGGCCGCAGCCTGAATCCAGCATCCGGTGTTGAAGTACTCGATCCCGTCTTCCGTCCGCTGCATCGCCAAGTGGGTGTGACCGCAGAACACCCGATGCGCGTTGTGCACCCGGGCATGGGCCATGGCGCCAGCGGCGACTTTGGGCGAATGGCGCCGCCAGCGGGTATCCAGCCGGTCGATAAGCTGCACCAGGCGCTGCTGGCGGAAGTCAAGCTTCTGGATCACGAGGAAAGCGGCCGACGCCAGGCTTCCCAGGAAGGCATTGTCGGTGAGAAAGCGGTCGAATTGGTGGCCGTGGATGGCGAGGTGTCGCTTGCCACCGTACTCCCACACATACTGCTGATAAACCTTGATACCCACCAGATGCGACATCACCAGAGAAAGACCGCGATCGTGATTGCCTTCCACCCACACCACTTCGATGCCGCGCTTGGGATTCGAGAGCTTGCGGATGTAGGAAAGCAGCCGCCAATGGTCGCGCTTCAGCCGCCCGAAGTTCAGGTCGCAGAAGATGTCGCCCAGCAGGATGAGCCGCTCGAACGAGCTATGCTTCAACAGGCGCAGGGCGTCGCGGGCGCGACTCACCTCGGAACCGAGGTGCAGGTCGGAGAGGATGATGGTGTCGTAGTACGGGGTCATCATTACCTCTTTGATAATCAGCATAGCCGGCGATTGTTACAACAGAATGAACAGCAAGGACCGAGAAGGCCAATGAACCACGGCGAGTAATGCCGGCAGCGGGACACCCAGAAATGTTGAAGATTTCAGCAATAACTCGGCTCTGGGGGAGTTCCGGCTGCGAATTCCACACTGGTGCGGCGAGCAATCACCGCTGTTGGCGCAGTCCCAAGCGAGGTCTGCACAGAGTCCGGACAGAGCCATTGTGCTTGGATACAAACCATTGATACACAAAAACTTAAAGGATGCTTTCGGAGGTTGACTGGGGCCGGGATTCAGGCGACAAAGGAGGATCGAGATTAGGAAAGCGGTTAACAGCTATGCGATCAGTTGGACGACTCTCCCCTCGGCGACCCAGTCGGTTGCGGACCGAAAACCGCGTGGTCCCAGGCCACCGTCTGGGCCATGCGGAGCGCAATGTTACGGAAATTGAAAAGAGGCGATTGGAGACGGAAACAAACCCACCCGAAGGCGGGGACGGCTCAAAAGCCGTCTATCGCCGTGCAGCGGTCGGCACGTGACCCGGAGGGTCTAGGCGACTGCCTTTTTGCGGTAAGGGTTTTCCAGGGACACGAAATCGTACTTTCGAAGCGCCTCCAAGTCTCGCACTTCGGACAGCGAAATCACCTCGTCGAGCAGCTTGTCTGCTTGCTCCTTCGGCATGTTGCGGGTGGCAGCCCAGAACTTATGAGGAAAGAACCAGATCGGATCGGCTTTTGCTACCTCTACCATAGAACCTCTCGATTTCTCGGTTGGGTTGGCTTGGTGACTAGCCGCTTATGATTGCGCTGACATTATAGACGAGCACTCCCGGCTTGGATAGGGGTGCCCAAAAATGAGCAGTGCCGGTATCTGCCACATCACTGAACCTTGGCGTACTCTGCTTTGGCCTGCTGGACCAAAGGCAGGTCAGGGTCAGCGTCTTTCCAGATCGCCAGCAGGTCCTGGTAAGCAGTACGCGCTTTGGCCTTATCGCCTTCCGCAGCGTAGCAACGAGCCATGCCGAGCTGGGCCAGCAGCATCAACGGGTCCGGGCCAAACGGGCGCGCAAGTTTCAGCGAGAGCACCTTCTGAAATTCCTGGATCGCTTCTGCCGCATGATCGCTTCGCAGGTAGGCCGTCCCTCGCACGTAATGCACTACGCTATTTCCACCATCGTAAGGCGATGCGGAGTTAAGGAGTTCCACCGCCTTCGCAGCATGGCCATGATTCAATTCGGCAATCGCCTGGAGTGTTGGGAACCACAGTTGATGCAAGAATGTGTCGTCTGGGCGCTGTTTGAGGAAGGGACTCGCTACCTCCAGGGCGTTGCGGTCCTGTCCAGCCACGGCCAGCACTATCGCCGCATTGGTGGTGATGTTTCGAGCCGGAGAAATCCGCAGCGCCGCCGTCGCATCTGCGATGGCGAGTTCGCGCTGTCCATAAACTGCTTCCCACCCTGCCTGTCCGGACACGACATTGGCTGCGCTCTCCTCGAGATGCGAGCCCAGGCTGGCCTCCTTCACCTGGGAGAACAGCTGCCGCGCCTGCCGCATCCTCCCGGAGTAAGCCGCCAGGCTGGCCCGCAAGGCGTTGGCAAGCACCTCCCCTTCTTGTCCCATTGCTTTGGCGGCTAAGATTTCCTGCTCGGCCGTCGCCGGGTCATTCTGATCCCAGGCAAGGAACGCCAGGAAAATGTGGGGGTAAGGTCCTCCCAGGTTGCGCTGGATCGCCGTTTTCATGGTCGCCTTGGCTTCATCCACCCGGCCCAGGGCAGCATAGGCACCGGCAGTGTTGACGTAGCCATATACGGAGTCGGGGTCGAGCCGCAAGCCTTCTCGAGCGCTCTCCAGCGCTTTATCGAAGCGTCCCAGATTGAACTGGGTGATCGACAGATTGTTGTAGGGGGTGATGTCGCGCGGATAGGTCTGCTTGTAGAGTTCGTAGGCGGCAATTCCTTTTTCGAGTTGCCCGGCATCTGTGTAGTAGTGTGCGGTGATGTAGAGCCGTTCCCGCTCGCTGGCGCGGTCGCGCAATTCGAAGGCCTTCTTCTCGTACTGCTCTTGCTCGCCAGACTGCCCAATGTTTCCGTAACTGGTTCCGAGGCGGGCATAGGCCATGGCGAAGTTGGGATCGAGTTCAACGGCCCGCTGGTAGAAAGGAATCGCAGCCAACTCGCTCTTGTTGCGCGTCGCATCGCCCAGCGTGAAGGCCTTCAGCGCCTCCAGCGATGACGTGGTCGCCTCCTGCAGCGGCTTGTCGAACTTCTGGATTGAACCCAGGGATTCTCCCAGCTTCTGCCGCATCTTTCCGGCGGCATCGCTGAGCGCAGCCAGCACCTGCTCCTTGCTGCCGGCCTGGGCCTGGGACCGGGCCAGGGAATCTCCGGTGGCGCAATTCGCCGCGTCCAGCGTGACCACGTACTGGCTGCCCAGGCTGGCAATCGACCCCACCAGCATCGCCTTGATGGCGCCACGCTGGCAGATTTCGCGCCCGATCTCGGTGGTGATGCGCTCGTCTCCGGTTTTGCCCATGAACTTCAGCGTCTGACGCACCCGCGCTTCCGGAAAAACATTGAGGAACGGTGACTGCTCGAGGTCAACCGCCAGCGCCTTCTTGAGCGTGCCATCGAAGACCGGGTCTCCGGTGGTGTTGACGAAATCGGTCAGCAGGATGGAGTCCTTTTCGGTCAGCCCGCGGGGCCGGCGCAGATAAAAGTAGCCAGCCAGCGCCACGGCAATGAGCAGCACCACAGCGGCAACAACATAGCTGCGCGTCTTCCCCGGCTTGGACGGCGCGACTAGCACCGTCGCAGCCGAGGGTGCTGCCGGTATTGCTGCTGAAGGTGTGCGCGTTGCCGTCGGCATCGAGGCTGAAGCGGGCGCCGCGGTCGTATTTCCCGAAGCTGCCGCGGGTAACGCTTCCATCACTACGGTTGAGCGTCCGGAGTCTGTATCCCGTTTCAACCGCTTGAGGTCGGCGCGGATGTCGGAAGCGTGCTGGTAGCGAAGGTCGCGGTCCTTCTCCAGCGCCTTGCCGATGATCTCTTCCAGCTTCGCCGGGACCTCCGGGTTCAGCCGCACTGGCGGTACCGGCGCTCGATTCAGGATGGCCTCGAAGATCACCGCCGAGGTGTCGCCGCGGAACGGCAGGACTCCGGTTGCCATCTCGTAAAGCACGGTTCCGAAGCTGAACAAGTCGGTGCGCGCATCCAGCTCCTTGCCGCGCGCCTGCTCGGGCGACATATAGGCGATGGTGCCCACGGTGCTGCCGGGACTGGTGAGGTGATCGCTGGAGATGGTGGCGGCCGTGGCCGCCGCTCCCGTCCGCGGCGAGACCGTAACCTTGGCCAATCCGAAATCCAGCACCTTCACTTGTCCGCGCTCGGTGACGAAGAGGTTGCCGGGCTTGATGTCACGGTGCACGATGCCCTTGCGGTGGGCGGCGTCGAGCGCGTCGGCGATCTGAATACCCATCTCAACAATCTCGTCCACGTCCGGCCGGCCGCGCTCGATCATCTGCTTCAGCGTCTGGCCTTCGAGTAGCTCCATGACGATAAAGTGGCGGCCGTCGTGCCGGTCGATATCGTAGATGGTGCAGATGTTGGGATGGTTCAGGGCGGAGGCGGCGCGCGCTTCGCGCTGGAAACGCTCCAGCGCCTGCGGATTCTGCCAGAGATCGTCGGGAAGGAATTTCAGCGCCACGTGGCGCCCGAGGCGCAGGTCCTCGGCCTCGAATACCTGCCCCATGCCGCCAGCACCCAGCCGCTGCACGACGCGATAGTGCGAGATGGTCTGGCCGATCATGACACGGGGGCCGGACGACGGCACCCGATGTTAAGCGGGGCGGTTGGGCGCGTCAATGGCGGGACGTGGCCGGCCACTCTCTGCAAAAAAAGAAAGCGAGGTCCGCAACGAAAACTGCCTTGCCCCCGAGCCCAGCTGCCGGTTAAATAGAGCAGTGCGACCACAGTTTAGGTTCGTCGATCTTTTCGCTGGAATCGGAGGCATGAGGCTCGCCTTCGAGGGGGTCGGCTGCCGCTGTGTTTTCTCCTCCGAATGGGACGCGTACGCTCAACGGACTTATTTCGAAAACTTTAGAGAGACGCCCAAGGGGGACGTCACAAAGATCCCGTCGGGCGAAATCCCGACACACGACATTCTGATTGCTGGTTTTCCTTGCCAGCCCTTTTCAATTTCCGGGGTATCGAAGAAAAACAGCTTGGGTCGGCCGCACGGCTTTGCAGACCGCGCACAGGGAACGCTGTTTTTTGAGGTCGCTCGGATAATTCGGGACAAGCAGCCCAAGGCCTTCGTGTTGGAGAACGTCAAGAATCTTCTGGGCCATGATCGTGGCAACACGTTTAAGGTCATTTACGCAGCCCTAGCAGACGAACTCGGGTACGACGTTCATTTCAAGATTATCGATGCACGGTGGTTTGTGCCACAGCATCGAGAGCGGATTTTTATCGTTGGCTTCAGAGAGCCGACACTCTCAACAAATTGTCATCCCGAGTGATGCGCGACCAAGCGATGGCGCGGGAGCGCGGGCGGGGGCTCTGCATTTCTCGAGGGAAGCACAGAGTTTTCGTCGGCACAACCCACTTGCCTTTGACGCACTGGCCAGGGTACACCAATGGCAGGCGGCTGCGGCATATGGCTAAAGACAATTGGACGCGTGACGAGTTAATTCTTGCCTTCAATTTGTATTGCAAGATCCCTTTTGGAAAAATTCACATCCGAAACCCGCAGATCATCTCTCTAGCTAAAGCGATCCGGAGGACTCCGTCGGCCGTCTCGTGGAAACTTGCAAACTTCGCTCGGTTAGACCCGACCCTGAAGTCTCGCCGGATACACGGTGCACCCCACGGCAGCAAAGCCGAGGAGGGAATCTGGGACGAGTTCAATGGGAATTGGGAAGCATTGGCATTCGAGAGCGAGCGACTGCTGGCCAAAGTGACGGGACGGGACATCGGCCAAATGGTCGAATCTCTCCCTGAAGGACGAAGTGCGCAAAGAACAGTTTTCGTCAGGGTCAATCAGTCCTTTTTCCGCTCGGCCGTTCTCGCTGCCTACGGCTCAAAATGCTGCATCACGGGTCTGGCCGTTCCAGAGCTTCTGACAGCCAGCCACATCATCCCGTGGTCGGTCGACGAAAAGAATCGGACCAACCCCCGAAACGGGCTGTGCCTGAACGCAACCCATGACCGCGCCTTCGACTGCGGACTCCTGACGGTTACTCCCGATTACCATGTCAGGCTCTCACCTATTCTGAAGCCGCGTTCAAAGGATCCGGCTCTTGCTGCATTCCTGCTCCGGTACGACAAGAAGAGCATCGCGTTGCCTGAACGTTTTAGGCCGGAGCCGGCGTTTCTCGAGTACCACAACCGTAAAGTTTTTCGCGCCAGCTAGTCTCCGTTTCGATGAACCAGGAATGATGAACAAGAATATTGAGTTTGTTTACGCGTACAGAGATGGCAGCAACTATAAGTCGGTGGGGTGCGTAGTATTCCGGCCATCCGAAAACCTAAGCCTTCAGGAAGGCCGCGCCCGCTTACAGGCTACGTTGGGCACCGATGGCACGTTCATGGCGGACCAAGTACGAGTGCCCGAAGTGTTCCTTTATTTGGAGGAGGCAGCCGATCCAGACGACCATTGTCTGCACGAGTTCTTGTCGATCGCCGAAACACCCGAGAGAGAAAACGATCGGTGTGGGCGCTCCTTGGCGGAATTCGTGACCGAGGTAGAACGTGCTTCAAGAGAAGGCTGGTTGGGCTTTGACCCGCGCGATAGACACCGACCGAGGAAACGATTCAGGTTTAGCTTCTGACATTGGGCTGCACCACGCTCAGCGGCGCGTTCAGATACCCTTCACGACATCGACACGCCTTCGTAGCGCAAAGATATCTGGTCCGTGGCAACCTTCATTGATTTCATAAGGGGCAAGCAGCGCGCAGCACAAATCAAGGCTCGTTGAGTGACCTCAGCCGGGTGCCCCACCCTGCGCGGTTTTCGTAGGGTGGGGATTTGCACACCCAACCAAACCATTTGGTCACGATCCTGGCATCACCCACACTCCGTACCGCCAGACTTCGCAGACCTGCAACAAAAGCAGTTGACAGCTTCGCCGAAATCGTGATATTGTACGTATACTTGCTATATCATATAGATAATAATCATTGGGCCAACGCTAAGTCCTTTGTCGATCAGATTTTACGTGTAAGTCCTTTAGATCATCAGATCATGATCAGATCACGGTCTGTAACCGTATGATTCTATTAGACGGAGGGTAGGGGGGTATCTGATCTCATGAGGCCCGGAGAGGTGCCAAGTGCAGGTCGATTCCATTATCCCGTCCCCGCCTGTTTTGTCTCGGCGGCGCGGTGGCGGATGAGGGAGATAAAAGCGGTAGCTGCGCGCGGAAGGGTGCGGTCACGGCGATAGACCAGGCCCAGCTCACGGTGGATGTCTACGTCTTCGATCTCCACCAGCTTCAGTTGCCCGGCGGCCGCATCGTCGCGCGCGAAGCTGGCGCTGATCAGGGAGATTCCCAGCCCGGCGGCCACGAACCCTTTGATCATGCCGACGCTGGGCAGTTCCATGGCCACGCGCATGCTGGCGCGGAAGGGACGGAAGTGTTTGTCGAGCATCGCGCGGGTGTGCCCGGTGCGGGGGAAAATGAGCGGATATTCGGCGATCTCGGCGATGCGCACGCTGCGCCGCCGCGCCAGCGGGTGATCGGCGCTGGTCACCAGCACCAGGCGGTCGCGGAAAATGGGATGCACCTTCAGGCTGGGCGAGCGGACGGGCAGGGTGACGATGCCCACGTCGATCGAGCCGTCCTCGACTTTTTCCAGGATTTTGCGGCTGAAGTTGCGATAGATGTTGATCTGCACCGCCGGATACAGGCGCTGGTATTCGGCGAAGTGGTCGGGCAGAACGTAGAGGCAGGTGGCCTCGTTGGCGCCGATGGAGAGAACGCCGCGCGGAATCGAGCCCTGCTCAGCAACGGCGCGCTGGGATTCGCTGCGCAGCGCGAGCAGGCGCTGGGTGTAGTCAAGCAGGGTTTCGCCTGCCGGAGTCAGGCGCACCGATTTTCCGACCCGGTCCAGCAGCTTTTCGCCGTAGTCCTGCTCGAGCTGGCGGATCTGCGCGCTAACCGCCGACTGCGAGCGGAACACCTTCTGTCCCGCGCGGGAAAAGTTTCCTTGCTTGGCAACTTCTGCGAAAGTAACAAGCTGGTCGAAGTCCATGGATCGTGGGGGCGATTATAACGGACGCGCCGGATCACAGTCCCAAATACGCGGACCTGAGCCGTTGGTTGCTCAGCAGCTCCTGGGCCGAGCTCCCGATCCCCAGTTCGACAGCGCCGTTCTCCACCACGTAGCCGCGGTCTGAGATGCTGAGGCCGTCGACGACGTTTTGCTCCACCACGAGCACCGTGACTCCGCGCTTACCGATCTCCTGCACCTTGCTGAAGACCTCCTCCACGATCTTGGGCGCGAGGCCAAGCGAGGGCTCGTCGAGCAACAGCAACTTGGGATGGTTCATCAGCCCGCGGGCGATGGCTACCATCTGCTGCTCGCCGCCGGAGAGCGTCCCGGCAAGTTGCCGGCGGCGTTCTTTCAGGTGTGGGAAGAATGCAAACTGCTCCTCCATGGATTCCTTGAGCTTTGGGCGGGCGCGCCCAATGTAGCTGCCCAGCGCCAGGTTCTCTTCTACTGTCATGTATGGAAAGAGCTGGCGGCCTTCGGGGACGTGGCTGATACCGAGTTCCACGATGCGGTGCGGCGGCGTGCGGGAGATGTCCTGGCCGTCGAAGCGCACCGTACCCTTCATGGGATGCAGCAAGCCGGAGATAACGCGCAAGGTGGTTGTCTTGCCCGCGCCGTTCGCACCGACCAGAGTCACTATCTCGCCCGCGTTTACTTCGAGGGTGATGTTGAACAGAGCCTGGAAGTCGCCGTAGGCGGCCTGCACGTCGTCCATCACCAGAAGCGGCCCGCTCATAGCCCAAGCTCCTTGTACTTGGCGCCGAGATACGCCTCGATAACGGCCGGCATGCGCACGACTTCCTCCGGTTTGCCTTCGCCGATCTGCGTCCCATGGTCGAGCACCACTACGCGATGGGCAATGCTCATCACTACCTGCATGACGTGCTCGACTCCGCCCACGGCTGCGACGCCCCATTCCGGGAGCCGCTTCAGGATCTCCGCGAGCGCCAGAGCTTCGGTGGTCGAAAGCCCGGCTACGACTTCGTCAAGCAAAATCAGCCGTGGCCTTGTGGCGAGCGCACGCGCGATCTCCAGCCGCTTCAGCATGGACAGCGGCAATCCGCTGGCGGTGAAGTGCATGGCCTTTTCCATCTGCAGGTACTTCAGCACGTCCTTAGCCTGCTCGGCGGCCTTCGACGGGCTCGATGTGTGCAGGAATGCGCCCAGCATCACGTTCTCGAGCACGGTAAGGTTGCGCAACGGCTTGACGAGCTGGAAGGTGCGTCCGATGCCAAGGCGCGCGGCGTGATTGGGGCTGACCTGGGTGATGTCCCTCCCCTGGAAGCGGATCTGGCCTTCGTCCGGGTGGAAGACGCCGGTGATCAGGTTGAACAGTGTGGTCTTGCCTGCGCCGTTCGGCCCGACGATAAATGCGATCTCGTTTTCCTCGACACAGAAGGCCACGTTGTTGATCGCGCGCAGGCCGCCAAAGCGCTTGCTGACGTGATCGATTTCAAGCAGGGTCATACGTTCCTAGTTATTGGCTACGCCTTTGGCGCTGGCCTTGATTCCGCCGAACAGGGCGCGCCGGCGCAGCCGCGCTGCGAGCGTGCCTACGATTCCTTCGGGCAGGAACAGGACAACCACCACCAGCAATACGCCATAGATCAACAAATGCGCTTCCTTGAAAATGTTCTTGAATATTTCGGATGCCGATTCCAGCACCACCGAGCCCACGATCGGCCCCAGCACGGTTCCGGCCCCGCCCAGCATGGCTACGATGGCGATCTCGTTGGAGACATCAATCGAAAGCACCTGGTCCGGCACAACGTAAAGGAAGAGGCTGGCGTAGAGCGCACCGCACAGCGCTGTCAGCACCGCGCTCACCATCAAAGCCGCGAGCTTCGTCCTGGCTGCGCCGATGCCCACCGAGAGCGCAGTATCTTCGTCTTCACGAATGGCCATCAGGTAATAGCCGAAGCGTGCGCGCGAGATCGCCACCGTCGTCGCAAACGCCAAAGCCGTGAGGACGACCGCTGCCCAATAGAAGGCGCGGTTCACGTTGCCATGGAAAAGCCCGGGGACCTGCACGCCGACGTCGCCGCCGGTCACGTCGGGCAGATTCTTGGCAATCAGCCGCAGCACCTCGGCAAAAGCGATGGTCGCCAGCACGAAGTAAGGCCCGCGCAATCGGAACGAGACGCCGCCGATGAGCAGCGCGCAGCCCAGCGCCACAATCACTCCCATCAGCACGGCGATCCATGGCGAGATTCCCAGCTTGCCGGGAAAAAGCGCCAAGCCGTAAGCGCCGGCGCCGAAGTAGGCCGCGTGGCCGAGCGAGAGCTGGCCTGCGTATCCGCCTATCAGGTTCCAGGCCAGCCCCAGGGCCGCGAACAGGTAAACGCGGAACAGTATCTGCAGCAGGTAGCCCGTCTGCACCACGAGCGGCACGAGCAGCGACAGAATGAAGATAGCAAAGGCGGCAATCAGGTGAGAGCGCTTCACGCTTTCTGCCTCCCGAAGATGCCGCTCGGCTTCAGCGACAGCACCAGCAGGAAAATGACGAAGTCCACCGCCAGCGCCCATTCATTGCCCCAATACAGGCTGGTGAGGCTCTCCACCACGCCCAGGACCAGCCCGGCGAGGGCGGCGCCGACGATCGACTCCATCCCTCCCAGCACCACCATCACGAAGGCTTTCAGCGTGAACTGGTCGCCCACTTGGGGATAGATATAGAAGACCGGCAGCAGCAGGCCGCCAGCGATTCCGGCGGCCGCGATGCCGACAGCAAACGAAGTGGCCTGCACGCGGAAGACATTGATCCCCATTAGCGGCGCGGAGTAACGGTTCTGCGCGATGGCACGGGCGGCGCGACCGGCCATCGTCCGCGTGACAAACAGGTAAAGCCCAAGCGCCACCGCTACGGCAATCACAAACGAAACCACCCACGGTGCGTTGACCGCGATGTGCGGGCCCAGGTGAAGGTTTTTCCCCAGCAGGGGAATGTTGATCTGGTGGTAGTCGGCGCCAAAGATGAGCAGCACACCATCGGTCGCGATCAGCCCTATCCCCAGCGTGAGCAGGATCTGCATGAAGTCCGACTTGCCGTGAATGGGCCGTAGCAGGCCATAGTAGATGGCATATCCGACTCCGAACAGCATGATGCCGGCGACGATGAACAGCAGATATGGGCTGATGCCGGTGCGGGTGAAGAGCACGTAGGTGGCATACATGCCCAGCATCATGAAGGCGCCGTGGGCGAAGTTCACGATGCGCATCACGCCAAAGATCAGCGCCAGGCCCATGCCGACCAGCGCATAGAGAGCGCCGGTGAGCACACCATTGATAACCGCCTGAAGGGCCGCGTAGAGATCCAAACTTATCCCCGTGGATTTGTAATTGGTGATTTGTGACTTGCAAAAGTACGGGAATGCGCGCGGGGCCTGAGAATCACAAATTACAAATCGCAAATTACAAATCGAGCATCACAGCCCGTGCCGTTTGTCCCAAGGAGGCGTAGGAATCACGGGCTTGGCTTCGGCGGCATCGGGCGGATAAACCACCTTGTATTGTCCGCCCAGTACCTGCGTCATCAGCACCGGGTGAGGGTTCTGCCCGTGCACGTCGAACCGGACCGGCCCGAATGGCGTCTCCGGCAGATTGATGTTCTTCAGCGCGTCGCGAATGGCCGCAGGCTGCGCCGAGTTCGCCTGGCTGATGGCCGCCACCGCCGTCAGCAAGGCTGCATAGGCCTCCATGGCGTGATAGGCGGGATGCGTGCCCGTAAGCTTGAAAAACGCTTCATCGAATTCCTTCGATCCCTTCCATTGCGCCGTGGGCAGCCATTGCGACACC
>Ga0187782_10002836_pt1 | contig 12861 bp, 9 predicted proteins | sample 0715_SJ02_MP15_2_FD_132454 | JGI IMG/M metagenome (GOLD analysis project Ga0187782, IMG submission 132454) | Tropical peat soil microbial communities from peatlands in Department of Meta, Colombia - 0715_SJ02_MP15_20_MG | ecosystem: Environmental > Terrestrial > Soil > Wetlands > Peat | place...
ACGTTAGGGTCGAACTTGTCGGGCGTCATGCGCACCAGATCGCTGAGAGCATTACCGACCGACATCGGGGCGCGATACGGCCGCGTGCTGATCATGGCGTCGAAGGTGTCGGCAACGCCGACAATGCGCACGGCCATCGGCAACTCCTGTAGCGCAAGCCTGTCGGGATAGCCGGAACCGTCGTTGCGCTCGTGATGCCAGCGCACCGCCTCGGGAATCTTCGGCCACGGGAACTGCACACCCGTGACGATCTGGTGGCCTACCACAGTATGATCGGCCATCTCGCGGAATTCCTCGGGGTCGAGCGCGCCGGGCTTGCCGAACAGGCGGCGATCCACGGCGACTTTGCCGATGTCGTGGAGATAACCGGCGCTGCGCAGCGCGGCAACCTCGCCCGGCTCCATGCCCATGGCGTCGCCGATGGCCGACGCGTAACGCCCCACGCGCAGCGAGTGGCCATGAATGTTGACGTGCTTAACGTCGATGGCGGTGGCAAACGCTTCCAGCGCGTTGTCGTAAAAGCCGTGCAGCGAGGCCATCAGGCGCAGGTTCTCGGAAACGCGCTGCGCGATGGTCTGCGTCAGCGAATGATTCTGCACCGCCAGCGCTACGTAGCTGCAGAGAAGCTGGAGCGCATCCAGTTCGCTGTCCTCATACAGCGCATCGCCGGGACGGCGGCCCAAAGCGATCACTCCGGCCAGACGCCCGGCAGCTCTCAGGGGCGCAAGGCACTTGAACAATTCGGGCGCCACATTGCCATTCGAACTCAAAAATACCGAGCAGGTCGTGGAGTTGAGCACAATCGGAGCGTGCGCCGCCGTCAGCGCATGCACGTGTTTGGGCAGCAGCGGGATGAACGCCGGCACGGGCAGCAGCGCAAACCCCAGCGACGTCGTGGAGGTCAGCATGGCGGGCTTGTCACTGAATAAAAAAAGCGCACCCTCGCGCGCTCCCGCCGCTTCCATCACGGCCGCCAGCATCAGGCGCGAGGTCTCGGCAAAGTCGCGCTCCGCGGTGAGCGCGGGCCCGAGTTCGGAAAGCGCCTCGACGGTGTGCAACAGCCGCCTTAGATTGTTGGTCTGAATCGCCACTGACGAAGTGGGAGCCAGATCGCAGAGCAATTTGAGCGTAGCACGCGGGAAACGCCGTGTGCGAGAGCCGCTTGTTGGTTAGTTTGATACGCGAGCTTCGCTCCGTAGGTCTCCCCCGTAAGCCGGAGCAGCTATTGCTTTGTCATCCTGAGGCGAGCGTTTTCTGCTCGCCGAAGGACCTATGTAATCTCCCGAGGGCGCCGATATCCGCGGCAAGTCGCACAGGTCCTTCGTCGCAAAGAACGCTCCTCAGGATGACAAAACAAGAAGTGCTACGCCCTAAAAATGCTCGCGCAGTTCGGCGAATCCGCCCACGATCAGGAGCTTCTGGGGAGGCGGAGCGGGATTGACTTCCTCGTGCTCAAGAATCCAGGTATCGCCATGAGGAACAAAGACCGCATGCAGCCCCGCGGCCAGCGCCGGATTGATGTCGGACTTCGGGCTGTTGCCGACCATCCAGGTCGAAGCGGGATCGAGCTGGTAGTGTTCCACGATGCGCCGGTAGACTGGCGCGTTCTTCTCTGAAACCACTTCCGTAGCGGTAAAGTACTCTCTCACTCCTGATCGCTCGATTTTCCCCGTCTGCTCGTCGTCTGCGCCCTTCGTAACCAGCACCAGGCGATGCCGGCTCGAGAGATATGCCAGCGTTTCCGGCACTTCGGGAAGAAATTCAATCGCATGATTCTCGATGGTCCGGGCAAAGCTCGAAACTTGCGCGTGCAACTCAGTCGTAATGGGCTCCGGGCTTAGCTTTTCGAACGTATCCACCAAAGCATGGGCGAAGCTATGCAGGCCGTATCCATGTTTCACGATGCACTCGCGCTCGACTTCGTTGAGCACTTCGCGCACTTGTTCGGGACTGAATTCGTGATGATTGAGAAAAGAAATGAACCGCTCGATGGCACGCTCAAAATAAACGTTGTTCTCCCAAAGCGTGTCGTCGGCGTCGATGAGGAGGGTTTGGGCTCCGTTGGAGGCAGGATTAGGTTCTGAAGTTGACATGCGATTTGAGCTGTGAGCAATGAGCAGTGAGCGATGAGCAAAGACCTTTCGGCTCACAGCTCATTGCTCACTGCTCATTGCTCACAGCTTCCTCCCACCCACTCCACTCTCGCTTCCGGCCGAATAATCCCGGCTTTGTGCCCCATGTCCAGCAGGCGGTGGACAGCTTCGCGCCCGTCGGCGCCGTAATCGAGCGTGCGCTCATTCACGTACATGCCGACAAACTTGTCGGCCGACTGCGCATCCAGGTCGCGGGCAAACTGCATGGCATAGGCAAGAGCTTCCTCGCGGTGCTCGAGGCCGTACTGGATGCTGCCGCGCAGTGCCTGCGTCACGGCCGACATGAGTTGCGAACCCAGCGCACGGCGAATCGCGTTCCCACCCAGAGGCAGCGGCAGGCCGGTCACCTTCTGCCACCAGCGGCCCAGATCCACAATGCGATGCAGTCCGGACTTGTCATAGGTGAGCTGGCCCTCATGAATAATCAGTCCGGCTTCGTACTTGCCCTCCAATACCTGCGGAATGATCTGATCGAACGGAACCACTTCGGTTTCGACTCCAGGCGCAAACAGCAGCAGGGCCAGGTACGCCGTAGTCAAAGTTCCGGGAACGGCGATTCGCTTCGTCTTGATCTCGTTGACCGTAAAGGGCCGCGGCGAAACCACCATGGGCCCATAGCCTTCGCCCACGCTGCCGCCGCACGCCATCAGCGCGTATTTGTCCTGCACGTAGGGATACGCGTGGAACGAAATCGCGGTCACGTCATACACACCTTCGCGCGCCTTCTGGTTTAGCGTCTCAATGTCGCACAGCGTATGCGTAAAGCGCAGGCCCGGTGTGCGGACCTTGTGCGTCGCCAAGCCATAGAACATGAACGCGTCGTCGGAATCGGGGCTGTGAGCCACGCTGATTCCGCGCACTTCTCCGGCGCCGTTGATGCCGGATGCTCTTGCCGCTTCGGATACCGCAGTCATCGTATCAACTCCACAACGTTACTGGCCGGCTCTACGCCGCCAGCGAAAAGCAATCGCAGCCGCCAGCAAAATTTTCATAACTTCTGCAGCGACAAAAAAGTACAGCCCGAAGTAAGCCGCCTTCGCCAGCGAATGGGTAGAGCAGTAAAGCCAGCTCAAGCCGCCGGCGAACAGCAATATCTCCGCGAGGAGCGAAGCCATTACCGCACGCGCGAAGCTCTTCGCACCTCGCTCGAAGATGTAACCCGCCAGAAACGCAACCAAGGGGTAGGCCAGCAAAAATCCGCCGGTGATGCCGAACAGTTGGGCAACGCCGCCAGGGCCGGCGGCATTGAAAACCGGCATCCCCGCCATGCCTTCAATCAAATAGAGCGTCATCGCGGCGAATCCGCGCCGGCTCCCGAGCAACAATCCCACCAGGAGCACGGCAAAATTCTGCAGCGTCAGCGGAACCGGAGTAAGCGGCAGCAGCGAGAATGTGACGCGCGCACACAGTGCCACAAACAGGCTCGCCCCCACCACCAGCGCGGCTTGACCAGCCGCTTCCAGCATGCGCTCCTGCGGCGTTCCCAAGGTCTGATCCGCCAACTTGGCCATGATGTCCCTCCCTGCCCCCAATGCCACCTTCAACGCCGGCCGGCGTCCTGCTCGTTTTCCGGCTCCCTCATCGGTCCGTCGTGCGCATGCGACCTCTGCAGATTTCTTCGCAGATGCATGTACAGGGCAATCACCACGCACACCACGACCAGGGTACTAACACCCAGGATCAGAAACCACCAGATCATCCGCACAGCCGATTAGGATATCAGATGGAAAGACTCGAGCTAGGAGCGTGCTTTTCGCCGCTCGCGCATCATCTCGACGCGCTTGCGCATGAACTGCAGCCGTTCGCGGCCCCACTCGGTGCGGTTAATCGCCTGTTCGATGGCAAGAAAAGATTGGGGATCGCCCAGCTTTTCGCGCAACTCCCCAACAAACGGTTGCACCTTTGCAAAGATCAGGAACATCTCTCCGCTGAATGCGGGGTTCAGGAACAGCTCTTCGTTGAGTACGCCTTGCAGCACAAAGGACGCAACGATTCCCCAATACCCATGTACCTGCCGCAGCCAATTGTTCTCCTGCGTCCCCATCGCCCATCCGACTTTCAGGAAGTCATCGGCGCTTTCAGGAAAAAATTCCCCTGCCCACCAGCTACGCGCCTTGCGCATTTCCGCTTCACGGCGCAGATCGTAGAGTTGCAGGATGAGTTGAGCATCGGCCGTTGTGGGCGGATGGGACATGAGGCACCTCGCGAATTGAGTAATTGGGAAATTGAGTAACTGTGTAATTTAACATCCGGGGGGATGCGGATTTCCAATTACACAATTACCAAATTACAAAATTACCCAATTCTTTTCAGGCCTGGTGCGCCGTAGCCGTCGCACCAGCGGCGGCCTCGGGCGGAATCGGCGCCGGGCGCTCGTAGTCGCATTCCTTGTTGGGACACGCGATCACCGGGCCAGCTTTCAGATTCTTCTCCACCAGGTACTCGCCGCCGCAACTCGGGCACTTCTCGGCGATCGGCCTGTTCGCGGACGTGAACTTGCACTTCGGATAATTTCCGCAACCGTAAAACGTGTTGCCTTTTCGAGCGCGCTTTTCGACCAGATCTCCGTCCTTGCACTCCGGACACTTCACCCCAATGTAATTCTGCTTGACGTATTTGCATTCCGGATATCCGCTGCAGGTGGTGAACTCGCCGAAGCGCCCGTGGCGGATCATCATGTTGCGTCCGCACTTCGGGCACAGCTCATCGAGCGGAATGTCGGGAACTTTCTTGCCTTGATCCAGCCGCCGCGTCGTCTTGCAATCGGGATAACCCGTGCACGCCATAAACTGGCCAAAGCGGCCGCGCTTCAGCACCATGATCCGGCCGCAGTTTTCGCAGTATTCGTCGGCCGCGCCGGTCTCCTGCATATCGGCAGAATCCAGGTCCGGCAGGTTGATGGGATTTTCTTTCGTGAACGTGCACGTATCCGGATCGTCTTTGTCGTATGTGCTGCACGCATAAAACGACCCGTGCCTGCCCCACTTGATCACTAGCGGCGCGCCGCACTTTTCGCACTTCTCATCAGTGGGCTTCTCCATCCGCTTGATGTTTTCCATGTGCTTTTCGGCATACTTCAAATCCTTCTGGAATTTCTTGTAGAACTCGGCCATGGCGTCCTGCCACTTCTCTTTGCCTTCTTCGATTTCGTCGAGTTCTTCTTCCAGACGCGCCGTGTACTGCACATCGAAAATGTCGCGGAAGTTTTCCACCAGCAGATCGGTCACCACCAGCCCGATTTCGGTCGGAATAAATTTTCCTCCAACCTTCGTCACATATTGCCGCTCCTGAATCGTGGAAAGAATCGCGGCGTAGGTCGAAGGCCGGCCAATGCCGCGTTCTTCCAGTTCCTTCACCAGCGACGCTTCGTTGTAGCGCGGCGGAGGTTCGGTGAAATGTTGCTCCGGCTTGAGTTCGCGCAGAGTCAGTTTCTGGCCCGCTTCGAGCGCAGGCAGCTTGTGCTTCAGTTCCTCGTCTTCCTCGTCCTTGCCTTCTTTCGATTCTTCATAGACTTTCAGGAAGCCGTCGAACTTCAGCACCGAACCAGTCACGCGGAACCAGAACTTGTCGCTGCCGCTAACGGCGTCGATATCGACCGTGGTCTGATCGAACACCGCGGGATTGATCTGCGAGGCCACAAAGCGCTGCCAGATCAGCTTGTAGACCTTGAACTCATCTTCTTTTAAATACTGTTTGATCTGATCGGGGTGCCGCACCGCCGAAGTCGGACGAATCGCCTCGTGCGCTCCCTGCGAATCCTTTTTCTCTTTGAACACATTCGGCGTCTCAGGCAGATACGCCGCGCCATACTCTCTGCCCACATACTCGCGAACTTCCTGAATCGCCTCCGGCGCAACGCGCGTGGAATCGGTACGCATGTAGGTGATGAGGCCGACCAGGCCTTCTTCACCCAGCTCCACGCCTTCATACAAGCGCTGCGCAATCATCATGGTGCGCTTCACGCTGAAGCGCAGCTTACGCGAGGAATCCTGCTGCAGCTTGCTGGTGGTGAACGGCGGTGCGGCGTTGCGGCGGCGTTCTTTCTTGTCGACTGAGCGCACGGCCCAGCTGGCTTTTTCCAGCGCCGCGCGAATCTTGGCCGCTTCTTCGCCGTTCGGGATCTCAATCCTTTCCTCGCCCTTGCCCAGAAACCGTGCGTCGAACGCAGGAGGCTTGGCGGCGGCCAGGTGCGCGTCGATGGTCCAGTATTCTTTTTTATCGAACGCCTTGATTTCGCGTTCGCGCTCAACGATCAGACGCAGGGCAACCGTTTGCACGCGGCCGGCAGAAAGCCCGCGGCGCACTTTATCCCACAACAGCGGAGAAACCTGGTAGCCCACGAGCCGGTCGAGCACCCGCCGCGCCTGCTGCGCGTCGACCAGATTCCGATCGATGGCCCGCGGATGCTCGAACGCGGCCTGCACCGCTCGCTTGGTGATTTCGTTGAACGTCACGCGCTGAATGCGCGGCGGAGCTTCGGCATCGGCCTTCTTGACTTTCTTGGATTTTTTCTTCGCGCCGTTTTCGTCGAGTTCGTCCGCCAGATGCGCGGCGATGGCTTCGCCTTCGCGGTCCGGGTCAGGCGCGAGATAAATGTTGTCAGCCGATGCCGCCAGCTTCTTCAGCTTGGCCACAACTTTCTCTTTGCCGGGAATGACGATGTAGTCGGTCTCAAATCCGTTGGTGATGTCCACCCCAAGCGTGCTCTTGGGCAGATCCTTCACATGCCCCAGCGAGGCCTCAACCGAGAAGCCTTTGCCCAGATATTTCTGGATGGTTTTCGCCTTGGCCGGCGATTCGACAATGACTAAACTTTTAGACAATGTTTCCTCAATTTCTTTGGATTCCGTTTTTTGAAGCTAGCACGAATGTCAAGCGGGTGCCAAGTTACGGGGAACAAGCTGTCAGCTCTCAGCTTTCAGCCTATGCACGAGTGCCGCCAGCATTCGTTTGACCTCGACGACCTCTCTTGAGAGGCGCTCGTAGTCCGACCTTTTCATGATCTCCAAATCGTGTGCGAGCAGGAGGTGATATTCCAATTCACTCGCCGATCCCATCGCGATGTGAAGAAACCGGCCAAACTCGGGATCTCCCTTGCGGCATGCACCCTCAGCAATGTTGGCTCCGATGGAGGCTGACGACCTCCGCATCTGACTGGTCAGTCCGTACAGCTCCTCTCGCGGAAATGACCGGCTAGAACGGTACACATCTAAAGTCAAAAAGTGCGCTTTCTCCCAGACCTTCAGGTTCCTGAAGCTCTGCATGAGTCCTCCCCGATCTCCGGCTGAAAGCTGACAGCTGAGAGCTGACAGCTTTAAAAGCTCTTCACAAAATTCTTCCCCGGCATCTGGCGCACCTTCCCGGCCAGCTCCAGTTCGAACAATGCGGCAAAAATTTCAGAGGAGGACATGACCGCTTCCAGCTTCTCCACCAGTTCGTCGATGTGCGTGGATTCGTCGGCTTTCAGCAGGCTGAGAATCTTTTTTTCGTGCGGCGGCAGCTCGTCGTCCGGAAATAGAGATGCCGAATCGCCGTTCTGAGATTCAGCCGCGGCAGGCGGGCTTAACGCAAGTCGTACATCGGTGGGCAGATCTTCCCAAACGTCTTCCCAGGTCGCCACCAGCTTCGCCCCTTGTTTGATCAAGGTATTCGGGCCCCATGAATTCTTGTTGGTGACGTTGCCGGGCACGGCGAATACTTCACGATTCTGTTCGAGTGCGCAGCGCGCCGTGATGCGCGTGCCCGAGTATTCCGCCGCCTCCACCACCAGTACGCCAAAAGACATTCCACTCAAAATCCGATTGCGAATGGGAAAATTCTGCGGCGCGGCGAACGTACCCAACGGAAATTCGGAAATCAGCGCGCCGCCCAGCGCCAGAATCTGCTCCGACAATCGCGAATTTTCTTTGGGATAAATCACATCCACACCGGTGCCGAAAACGGCGAGCGTCTTTCCCTTGGCCGCGATCGCTCCCCGATGGCTGGCCGTATCCACGCCGCGGGCCATGCCGCTGATGATGACCAATCCCTGCGCCGCCAAATCGCAGGCCAGCCGCTCGGCCATCCCCGAACCGTAGGGCGTGGGATGCCGCGTACCCACCATCGCGATGCCGGGTTTGGTCAGCACCTCCACATCGCCGCGAACATAAAGAATGAGAGGAGGATCGTAGATTTCCTTCAGGCGCGCCGGATACGACGCATCCTCCATCGAAATCACGGCCACGCCCGCCGCCGTGGCCCGCGCAATTTCTTCCCGCGCCAGCTCGGTGGACTTGCCGGTAGCCAGCGACTGCGCCGAAACCGCTTGGATTCCGGCGCCCTCCAGTTCCGTCAAGGATGCACGGAACACGGCCTCGGCGGAGCCAAAATGTTCCACGATCTTACGTGCCCTGGTCGGGCCCAGGCCGGGCGTTAACGAAAGTGCCAGCCACTCCAACAAATGCGTGGCGGCCGGTGTTGCAGTTGCACTCGACATTTGTGTCACTCCACAGGCTGCGGGAAAATTCGCGGACGTTAAAGCCACCGTGGAAGAGCGGCCGTCCGTGGGTGTTTGAGCTAAAAGCTGAGAGCTAATAGCTAAAAGCTCCTCCCGCAGTCTGTCCAGCGGACTCTATCCACCGCTGCGGAGCCGGGTCAAGGTCATACGTCACAATCGATTTGTTAATATTGTGGAAATCATGAGAAAGCTGCGTATTTCCGCCATTTCCTACCTCAATACCGCACCCCTGATGTGGGATTTCGACCACGGCGACGCCGCCCGGCACTTCGACATTTCCTACACCTTGCCCTCGGCGTGTGCGCGGGACTTGGCCGAGGATAGGGCCGATATCGGCATCATCCCCGCCGCCGCTTACGCCCAAATTCCCGGCCTGTTGATTCTTCCCGACGTTGCCATCGCCTCCCGCCAAGCCGTGCGCAGCATTCTGCTCGTCAGCCGGATGCCTTTTGACAACGTGCGTTCCATCGCCCTCGACACTTCCTCGATGACGTCGGTGGCATTGACCAAGGTCCTCTTCGAAAAGTGGCTAGGCAGCGGAAGGACGTTCACCTCAATGGCGCCAGACATCGACCAAATGCTGGCAGCCTGCGACGCCGGCCTGCTGATCGGCGATCCCGCCCTGCAGATCGATCGCTCGCGCTATCACACACTCGATCTGGCGGAAGAATGGATTCGCCATACGGGCAAACCGTTTGTGTTCGCGTTCTGGGCGGTGAGAAAAGATGCAGCGGCGGAAGCCGATCCATCCCTCGACTTGGCCGAGATTTTCCGCACTTCGCGCGATCATGGGCTGCAGCCGGAGAATCTGGATCAGATTGCGCAAGGATGGGCGCCACGCCTGAAGATGAGCGAACACGACGTGCGCTCTTACCTGACCGAGAACATCCACTATCAGCTTGACCCCGGCTGTCTGGAAGGCTTGCAGTTGTTCTATCGCTATGCCGCAGAGATCGGCGCGCTGCCAGCGCCGCCGGAGATCCGGTTCGCTGCACCAAGAATGGCAGCAGTCCAGTAGACAGGACTGGACGTGCTGGCTGAGTTTGAAATCTCACACAGACGAAGGTCATCCCGAAGGCCCGCGTTTTCCCCAGCGGGCCGAGGGATCTCCTACACCACGAGCGCCATGGTATGGAGATCCCTCTCTCCGCCTGAAAAACGGCTCCGTTCGGGATGACCAGCAACACCAGATTTCAAACTGACCCACTACCGGACTGGACCCTACCGACTCAGTCCGATTTCCGCATCGCATGCCCACGATCCCAGATCACGGCCACTTCACCGAAATCGCATAGACCTCCTGCGTGCCGATGTCCCGGGTCACCAGGATGGAGTCATCGGGCGCCACCGACAGGCTCGGCCCGGTGTCCTCAGCGTCGAGCACCCGAAAATCTTTGAGGCTCGCCAGTGTTTCCGGCTTGCCGTCGGGCAGGCGTATGCGGAATGCGGTTGGATTGTTTCCCCCGGTCGAGTAGATAAAGTATTTGAAATCGGGAGACGTCTCCCAATTGACAAACTTCTCAGGACTGGCAACCAGATCCGACCACTTGCGGGTTTTGAAGTCATAGCGCACAAATTTCGACTGATCGTTGCGCGTGGCGATCAGGGTTTCCTGGGATGCGAACCACGGCCCCAGGGTCCCTTGCGAATCCGGGACGTCACTGACGCTGCCGTCCCGGAGATCGATAACTCTCGACTTAAAAAAGTCTCCGGAAGGGCTCGTGATCGCGAGCAGATTGCCATCCGGCGACCAATCCGGGGCCACGGCGCTGTCGGCAAGTTTCTGCAGCGACCCGCCATTCATACTAACCACGAAGACCTTGGCGCTGTTATCGCTAAAAGCGACCTTGGTCCCGTCAGGAGAGATTCGCGCAAAGCCGACAGCGGTGGGGGGATAGGTAAGCTGAAGCCGCTCGGTGCCGTCCGAGCGACTGCGCCATAGCGTGTGCTCGGGATAGAGCTGGTACGCTACCCATTTCCCATCTTGAGAAAACGTAGGATCTACGGCCGATATGCCTCCAAGGAAGGGGATGAACTGATGTGACTTTTCGTCGTAATGATGCAGCTCTCCCCGCAGCAACTCTCCCACCGCGAAAACCTGTTTGCTGTCGCGACTGCCAACGCAAGATGTAAACGACATGGGTCCGTTGGTGAGCCGAACCGGATCCGGAGCTCGGCCAAGAAAAGATTTCTGACGCGAGAGCGCCCACAGATCCCACCGGCCCTCGGTGTAGGAACGAAACAACAGATACCTGCTATCCCCGGACCACCGCAGGCAGCAAATCCTCGCTGGCAGGCCTTCCCGCCATTGCACCAGCGGGTGCATTCCCGTCCCGTCAGCGCGTGCCTCCTCGATCATCCAGTTCTTCGTCTTCTCGTCGTCCACAATCTCGGCAAGCCGTTTGCCGTCGGGCGAGGGCCGGGGCATGTCCTGATACTTGGAAAGCTCCTCGAGTTTGCGAGGATTGGACCCGTCTTTCGAGGCAGTGAAAACTCCGGCTCGCGTCAGGTAGAGCAGGCGTCCATCGGGGAACATGCGCGCATTGAGCACATCCGTATCACCCAGGCGGCGAGCCTGCCCCACCGGTAGAGGAACCAGCCACATGGTCTCGTGCTCCGGAATGAAGCCACCGCTTAACGCCAGAAGAGATGAGCCGTCGGCCGTAAGACCCGCGATGATCGGATTCAGCACGCTCGTGGAAATTTCACCGGTCTGGCCGCCGTTGACCGAAACTTGCGCAATGCGGAAGCTTCCCTCAGTTCCCTCGTCGAAATAAACGCGGGAAGCATCGGCCTCCATGGTCCCGGTTTTGGTTTGAGCGTCATTGGTGAGTTGCACGATAGACTCGACCACGGGACTCGGAGGCGTTCGAGTCAGCCAGAACGTGACGGCAGCGATAACAGCGAGCGCGATGACAGCAGCTGCGAGCCATTTCCAACTGGAGCGGGGCCTGCTCACCGCGAATGTGCCGGTCGCAGCGCTGCCCGCATCCGACAACGCTTCCAGCGCAAACGCCAGGTCCGAAGCCGAATGGAAACGCTGTTCGGGATTTTTCTCCAGGCAGCGCTGCACCACGCGCTGCATCGCCGGCGGAACGCTGGGGACGATCTGCGAAGTTGCAGGCGGATCTTCGTTGAGAATGGCGCTCATCGTCTCCGGCGCAGTCGGCTTGTGGAATGCGCGCTTGCCGGTCAACATCTCATACAGAATCGCGCCCAGAGCGAACAAATCGGCTCGCGCGTCGGCCGGTTGTCCGCGAACCTGCTCCGGCGACATGTAACCAACCGTTCCCAGCACCACCCCGGCTTCCGTTCCCTGGGTCAGCGTCGGCGAGCCCTCCTCCAAGACTTGGGGATGGTTTGTGAGCCTGGCGAGTCCGAAGTCAAGGATCTTGATTCGTCCGTCTTTGGTAACGAAAAGGTTCTCAGGCTTTAAATCGCGGTGAACAATCCCCTTCTCATGGGCGGCCGCCAGACCTCGTGCCGTCTGAATGCCGTAGTCCACGGCCTTTCGCACCGGAACCGGACCGCGCAGCAACTGCTCACGCAAAGTGCTGCCCTCGAGCAACTCGGAGACGAGGTAGGGAGCACCCTCGTGCGTTCCCATTTGATACACGGCCAGAATGTTGGGATGATTCAATGCGGCTGCGGCACGGGCCTCCTGCTCAAAGCGCCGCAGACGGTCGGGATCGGTGGCGAGGGCTGATGGAAGAACTTTGATGGCGACGTCGCGCCCCAGTTGCGCATCGCGCGCGCGGTAAACTTCTCCCATGCCCCCTGCGCCGAGCGGAGCGATGATTTCATATTGACCAAGTTTCGTGCCGGGATTCAGTGCCATTTCTTACTTGCCCGCCATTATAGCCATTGCCGGCAAGATTGCTAAGATTGTGCCGTGAGCTTGTTTCAGCCCATCCCGAACGCTGACAATGCAGCCGACGCAACTCGTCCGCTGGCTGACCGCATGCGCCCGCGGACGCTGGAAGACTTTGTCGGTCAGGAGCACCTGATCGGTCACGGCAAACCGCTGCGCGTACAGATTGAGCGGGATGATATGGGCTCGCTGATCTTCTGGGGACCTCCGGGCACAGGCAAAACAACTCTGGCCAAAATCATTGCGAATATGACCAAGGCCGAGTTCATCGAGTTTTCCGCGGTGCTCGCCGGCATCAAGGAAATCAAGCAGGTCATGGCCGATGCCGAACGCGCCCGCCA
>Ga0187782_10002839_pt1 | contig 12856 bp, 14 predicted proteins | sample 0715_SJ02_MP15_2_FD_132454 | JGI IMG/M metagenome (GOLD analysis project Ga0187782, IMG submission 132454) | Tropical peat soil microbial communities from peatlands in Department of Meta, Colombia - 0715_SJ02_MP15_20_MG | ecosystem: Environmental > Terrestrial > Soil > Wetlands > Peat | place...
GTCCGGATCGATGCCACCATCGCCGGGAGTGCCCTTTTGCGCACTGATTGATGGCGAAACAATTCGATGCGAAAACGCAACTGGCCAGCCCTGGCCATCAAGCACGGCGCTAAGTTGGTGGTAACTAGCCGGACGATAAGTTGAGTTGCGCATGTCATCTTCACGCGTCCAGACCACTTTCACCGGGGCATTGATGGCTTTCGAGACCAGCGCCGCTTCAACTCCATAGTCGTGTTCCAGCCTGCGGCCGAATCCTCCTCCCATTAGCGTGACATTGACCTTCACTTGATCGGGAGGCAAACCAACGGCCTGGGCGACCGAATCGCGCACGTCTTGCGGGACTTGGGTAGGCGCCCACAGCTCACAACTGGATCCCCGAAAATGCGCTGCGCAGTTGCCCGGCTCCATCGGAGCATGGGCCATGAAAGGCAGTTGATAAGAAGCCTCAAGACGGCGCCCTTTGGCCTTTGACACGTCCCCAGTCGAGTACAGGGTCGCAGCTTTGCCGGATGCGGATTTCTTGAGCGAGTCATAGATCGCGGCCGAATTCAAGGCTGCGTTCGGGCCTTCATCCCACTGCACGTTCAGCGCACGCCGGCCTGCGATCGCGCCCCAAACGCTGTCAGCTACCACGGTAACGGATGAATCGCCGATTTTCCCGGCATAGCTAACGCCAGCAATCTTCTTTGAATCTTTGTCATCAAAGCTTGCAACCTTCCCGCCAAATACCGGGCAGCGCGCCAGGACGGCATATTTCATGCCGGGCAAACGGAAATCGATGCCGTATTCTGCGCTGCCATCAACTTTCGAAGGGACATCGAGCCTCGGAACTGGCTTCCCTACAATCTGGTAATCTTTCGCCTGCTTCAACGGCGGATCGGTGGGAATCGGCAATTGAGCGGCCTTGCTGGCCAACTGGCCGTAAGTGAGGCGCCGGTTCGAATCGGCGTGAATCACGGCGGAGTTTTGGGCTTTGCAACTGGCGCGCGGAACACCCCACTCCACCGCTGCAGCGCTGATCAGCATTTCGCGTGCGGCAGCACCGGCCTTGCGCATCGGATCCCACGTGGTGCGAACACTGGCGCTGCCTCCAGTGGTCTGATCGCCGAAGAGCGTGCTCGCGCCGGCCTGCTCGATGGAGATATGGTTCCAGTCGGCTTCGAGCTCTTCGGCCAAAATCATGGGCAGCGAAGTGCGCACGCCCTGGCCCATTTCCGAGCGCGCAACCACGACTGTGATCTTTCCCTCCGGCGTGATCTTCAAATAGGCATTGGGCGAAAATGTGCCCTTTGCTCGACCGGAGCCGTGGGGCAGATAAAAACCGATGACCAGACCCGCACCGGCAGCTACGCCAACCGTAAGGAATTCGCGGCGTGAGAAGGAACTCATCGCGAAACTCCTGCCGCCCGATGAATGGCCAGCCTAATCCGATCATAGGTGCCACAGCGACAGAGATTTCCCGTCATTGCCTGCGTAATCTGGTCATCCGAAGGCTGCGGAGTTCTTGCCAGCAGAGCTGCCGCCGCCATAATTTGGCCAGCCTGGCAATAGCCGCATTGCGGGACCTGCTCGGCGATCCAGGCTTGCTGCAAGGCATGCAGGCCATTTGCCGATAAACCTTCAATCGTGGTAATGCTTTTTCCGGAAGCGTCGGAAACGGGTGTAGAACAGGACCGCACTGCTGCGCCATCGAGATGCACGGTACAGGCCCCGCACAGGCCAGCACCGCAGCCGAACTTGGTACCGGTCAATTGCAGGGTATCCCGAAGAACCCAGAGCAGTGGCGTGTCCGGCGCGACGCTTACCTTGTGCTCGCTGCCGTTAACCCGGAGGGTGAAGTCTGCCATGTTGTGAACGGGCGGTATGGCAGCCATCCTATCGAAGACGGCAAGAAAAGTGAAATACGAGGTGCGGGAGTTCTGTCGGACCGGATAACTACTCGATGAGGCGCGTTATGAATTGTTCCACGATCGACTCCCGGATTTGCGCTTGGAACGCCGAGAATCCGGGTATTTCATAGAGCCGCAGTCCCAATTCATCTGAGGAGAATGTGTCGGCACTGTCTTCTTTTGGAGGTTTTTGTGCAGCGTTAAGTAGTTTCGCTGCAGTTGCCTGGTCGAAACTTTCGCTGACGAGCACAGTATTTTCAGGCCAGAGCTGAACGATGACCGGACCTTCTTCTGTCGAAAATTGTGCAGAGAAGACAGGACAGGGTGCTTGGATACAGGAAGGAGCGTTTTCAGGGGTCACGGTTTGATATCGTCCTGAAACAGCCGCAGCGTAGATATGGGCAAAACGCTCCGCAACCTGCGGCGATTTCCAACGCGAGACATACAGCAACGCGAAATCCGGGGTTGATGGATTTTTTGTGTCTGCATCTGACTTCTGGAAGGTCACGTACCGCCCTCCCATCCAGGAGGCAGCGAGATCGTCCGCTGCGCGCCGTTGCCCGTATTGTTCGAGCAAGGCTTTCACATCGAGTTCGCCAATTGTGCCCGAATCGAAAACCGAGTACTTACCCTCCAGCAATGACAGCATGTTGGGAATGTGAACCGCAGGCAGTTTCTCGTGTTCAAGGTAGGACTTGGGCTGCAATATCTCGTGGGTGGTACGGGGCGGCCGTGCAAACGCTCCGGCAAACGCCATCTGCTTGCCACCCTTCTGCAGCAGCTCTCCTTCAAAAATAAGACCCGCCTTGTAAGGAAAGGTGCCCGCTTCCCGCATGATCATGGGCGCATTGTGCAGAAATTCCGAGTCGGCGGTTGCCTTCACTGCTGGTTCTTCCATTTGGTAGAGCAAGCCGGGGGTGGTCTGCAGGTTCCGGCCCATAGGGGCCAACAGAAAGTCCACGAAAACTACCTGAGCCTGTCCTTCGACCACGGCACGGTGGGCGACCGGAACATCGTCTTCGGTTTCCTGCGCAGGATTGGTGGCTTTTGGTTCCTTAAGAAATGCTTTCAAGCCATAGTTCTGGTGTTGCAGCGCATGGGTAAGTTCATGAGCCAAAATTGGAGCCTGCTGCTCGAGAGGAATCCAGTTCAACATCGAAATGGTTTTGTTCTCTGGGTCGTAATATGCCGCCAATTGCTTGCCGTTCGCTTTCACCAGAAACTCGCGGAGATTGAAATCCCGGGGAACAAAACCGAACTTTTTCATGGTCATTTCGGCGGTGGCCACGCGTTGAGCAACTTCCTGTTTGGCCTCCTGCTCCCGTGTGTACTGCTCAACGTCGTTGGCACCAATCAGTCGACGCTTCACGCTGGCTCGTTTTGGGAAACCAGTGTCATCGGCTGCAAACTCAAGAATCTTGTCGACTGACTCAAACAGCTTCTTAGCGTCCGCGTCTGACATTTGGACTTCGTTGGCGTGGTCCTTGCGAGCTTTGCGCGCCAGATCAGCCAGGCTCAGGGTCTGATCGGTATTGGTTTCGCTGACATCGGGTGAAGCAGCGGCACCAGATTGTTGTGCAAAGCTGGAGGCGCAGAGCGCGCAGCAGATCACAAAAAGCATCAGTTGGAAAACGCGGCGGCCAGAAGATGAGTTCCCCACAGCACCCCCTGCAGCAAGTTGAACTGTGTAAGTAGATTTTCAGGGAGGTAGCCTGAGATGACTGCGCTTAAAAGCACGATGGGGCTTACGATGGTAACTCTATACCTGGACGGAAAAAGGCTCCTCGCACCCGAGCAGCCGGGAAGAATATGAGTCAACTTCTCGATTAAGCGACCCCGCATACTTTGGCCCTTGCCAGCTCTGGCGCGCCGCCGCTGGCAATTCCCACGGGCTAAGCCACGCCTTTCGCAGCTTGTGGCTTGGCTTCCTGAAGTGTGGGGTGTGCCAGCAATTCCGAACCGGATATGGTCCGCGCTGCCAGCGGCTTCAGCCACAACAAGGCCATGAAAGCGGCAGTGACGTCGCAAGCGATCATGACATAGAAGACTGGTACCCAGGAGCCGGTTCTTAACATCACATATGCGGCTAGCGGTGCGGCAAAAATCGATGCCGTCCCCTTGGACGTATAGACGAGGCCATAGTTGGTTGTTGCCCATTTTCTGCCGTATAAATCTGCGGTGATGGAGGGGAACAGGGAGAAAATCTCGCCCCAGGCGAAAAACACCAGACTGGACAACAAAACGAACATAACCGGACGGTGAATGGTCTGCAACCATCCCCAGATGGCCAAACCTTCAATCAGAAAGGCGGTGAACATCGCGTTTTCGCGGCCGATGTGGTCGGAGATCCAGCCCCAGAGCGGCCGCGTCACTCCGTTAACAATCCGGTTCAACTGAATGGCCAGAATGGACGCAGAGAGACCCCACGCCACGATTACTTTGTCCACCTTATAAAAAGTGGCAATCTCTTTCAGTTGGGCTGTGACCACCAATCCGCCGAAAGCCACCAGCGTCATCATGACGTAGATGGCATAGAAGGAGGGTTGCTTAACCATTTCCCACCAAGCCATGTCCCGCGTGCTTTGACGGACTTTAGCCACTGGTTTCCAGTTCTTAGGGAACCAACCTTTCGGGGGCGCAACGATAAACATGGCAGCAACGGTGACGATGATGCCTTGCACAATTCCCCAGAAGATAAACGCGTGCTGATAACCGGAAGCCTTGATCATCTTGGCAATCGGATCCACAGTGACTGCGGTGCCGATACCATACGCACCAGAAACCACACCCGCGCAAAGTCCGCGATGGTCTGGGAACCACTTCAGCACGTTGCCGGTGCATCCGCCATAGACGGCGCCGGCGCCGACTCCGCCGAGCGCGTACCAAATGTAGAGCCCGGTGGTTGTGTTGGCGTACCCGGAACCGATCCAGCCAGCTCCCACCAGGAGGCCGCCAATTCCAATGACTAACCTGGGGCCGAGGAGATCAATCAAGTAACCTTCGAAGGGTACCAGCCAGGTTTCAGCGAAGATAAAGGCAGCAAATGCAACCTGCACGGCGGCAAGCGTGGCGTGCAGGCTTGCGGTCAGGGGTTTTGTGAACAGCGTCCAGGCGTATTGCAGGTTGGCAATTGCCATCATCGCAACGATGCAGGAGACCATCTGAATCCAGCGATTGATGACTTTGGGCTCAGCAGCCAGCACGTCTCGTGAACTGGCCATAGATACACCTCCTTAGGTGTCTCGCAGACTTGATTGGTTTTTCTCACCCACCAGTCCCGAGTTGTCCGTGACCGCTTCGAGCCGAGATGTGAAGTAAACGAGACCCGAGCAGCGCCCGATTACTCTGAAGGAGCGCCGTCTCCTTCAACCTCGTGCCGGAATGGAATTACGCCCGGGACCAGCCACTTCTCCCACATCTCATCGACTTTATGTTGGAAGTAGTCGATATCGTCGTTAGTAAAATGCGCAAATCGTCCCTGCTTCAATAAATAATCGCGAACGGGTTGGCGCTTGATCTTGCCACGCGCGATTTGCTGCGTTCTGCCGGTCAGGCGAAGCACGCGATCTTCCACTTCATACAGCGGCCACACGCCTGTATTCACCGCCAACTCGCCCATTTCGTGTGACAGGTAAGGATCGTAGTCCCAACCCTTTGGGCAGGGATCAAGGGAATGGATGAATGTAGGCCCGCCAATTGCCAGCGCCTTGCGGATGGAATTCATACCGTGGAGGCCATACGACATGCAAATAGTTGAAACATATCTGCACTCCGGATGTCCTGCGGCCATCATCCCGGCCATGTTCTTCTTCCACCGGCGATGCATGATTCGCTTCACACGCCCGGGAGTGCTGAAGGTGGTGTTAGCTCCCCAGGGAGTGCTTCCGGACAGTTGGATATCGGTGTTGGCGTACGACTCGTTGTCGTACATCAGAATTAGGCAGTTGTATTCCGCGTGGGTGAGAGTAGCGGAGATTGCGCCCACACCCATATCAGCGCCACCACCATCGCCGCAGAAGGCAATCACATTAATCGGTTCCTTCTTCATCTTGCCTTTGCGCATAAGCGCCTTTAGGGCAGCCGAAGCTCCAAGAGCTGCAGATCCGCTGCTGCCCAACTGCGTGTGCATCCACGGCACGACCCAGGAGGTGCTGTAATACGTCGTATTCGCCACATACATGCATCCGGTGCTGCCGAGCACGATAGTGCGCGGCCCCGCGGCCTTTGCCATCATCTTCATTACCAGGGCCGACTCGCAGCCCTGGCATGTCCGGTGGCCCGAGGTAAAGAACTCCTCCAGGGGGAGTTTCTTGACTGACTTGAACGGATCCAGCTTTTGAGTCGGATCAATCTGTATGTAAGTTGCCATAACCTCTGCATCCTTTCCGATGGTCGAAACACCAGCAAACTTGGTGACTATTCGCGCAGCCCAATCCATCGCGTCAACGGCTGCTTCTTGCCTTGAGCAGCTTCATAGACGTATTCCGTGACTTTCTCAACATCTGGAACCGTTACCTCACGTCCGCCCAAGCCGGCGATGAAGCCTAATACTGGCGGCTTCGGGCCTGGCGCGGAATACAGAGCCGTGCGAACGTCGTTGGTCAGCACGCCGCTCATGTAAGGCGAACCAAAGGAATAGTCGCGATCAATCACGCCAACCGCTTTGAATCGTTGTAGCGACTTTGCCAGCTGCTCTGCTGCAAAAGGACGGAACCAGCGCATGCGCACGAAGCCCACTTTCTTGCCTTCTTTGCGCATCTGCCGAATGGCCACTCTAACAGGAGTAGACAACGTGCCCATGCCCATCAGCACCACTTCGGCGTCATCCGTCTTGTACTCCTCGAAGAACGGATTGCCGTACGAACGTCCAAAGATGCGCTCGAAGTCGGCGTAGGCTTCCCGCAACACATCGGATACGCGCTCCATGGCAGCGTAGTTCTGGCGCCGAATCTCCATCACCCAGTCCTCATTTCCCTGAGGCGCGACGGTAATGGGATTGTCGGGATGAAGGAGGAGGTCTGCTCTGTTATAGCGGGGGAGGAACTCGTTTACTTTCTCTTGCGAGGGAATCTTCACTAAGGCTTGCGAATGGGTGAGGAAGGCGCCATCGCAGCTAATGGCGCACGGCAGGAAAATGCGCCGATCTTCCGAAACGCGATACGCGATCAGTGCGGTGTCTAAGGCTTCCTGCGCACTGTCGACCCACACCAACTGCCAACCCAGATCACGCACTGCGAGCGCGTCGTTGTGCTCGACGCCAAAGGCTCCGGGATCGTCCAGCGCACGATTTCCCACCATGCACACCAAAGGAACGCGTAGCGCCGGAGTGACGGTGAGCGCTTCCATGGCATACATCCAGCCCACACCGCTGCTGCCGCAAAACACGCGCGCACCGCAGGCGCACGCATGCTTGACGATTTCAAACTGCGAGTGCTCGCCCTCGGCCACGATGTATTCACAATCCATTTCGCCGTTCGAGACGAGCCTGGCAACGTATTGCATAACCGTGTCGTAGGGACGAATGGTTTAAGCAGTGATGACGTCCACATCGGCCAGTTTGCAGGCCACCGCAATGGCCTCACTTCCGGTAATGAGTGCAGTTTTTTCTGTTGCGCGCTGCTCTTCAACTACAGTGGCCGTAGCCATAGATTTGTTCTCCTCCGTAAGGCCGGCATGGCCGCCGGCTTTGCACCACGTTGCTTAACCTTGCCTCGCGATCTCCAGCATTTCAGGAACTTGTCCCTCATACTGTCCGCGATAGCGGAAACCATGCGACCGCACTCCGCGGGTTTTGATCTTGTCCGCCAGCCATGCCTGGTAACCGGGTTTGTCTTTCCTCCAGTCCTCCCACTGGCTATCGTTATTGGTGAACTCGGACTCGTTCACCATGGTCACGCAATCTTTTACTGGGCAAACCGCCTCGCAAACCCCGCAGCCGCAGCAAGCCAACATATTCGCGTCGTACAAGCCCTCCGGCGTCACGTCGAAACAAGAGTCGGGACAGTGCAACCAACACAGCGTGCACTTGATGCAGGTATCGAAGTTGACCACAGGCCGCATCGTGCGGGTCGTGTACTTTTTGAAGGTGGGATTACGGTCAGGCCGAAAACCGCCGTGCGCATGGCTAACCGGATCATCCACGGCCTGTCCCGCCGGGATGCTGGGAATGGCGATGCCCTCGCCCATTTCATGCCATTTGGGAAGGTCGAATTTGTATGGAACTTCGGGATTGCCTTGATTGGGATTTACCGTGGTCGTGCTCAGCCGCTCGTAAGAACGGGCGGCAGACTCGGCTTTAACGGCATCCTTCCATTCCTCAACAATCATCTTCTGTACCGATTTCAGGCTGAACAGATCAGGCAAAATCTTGGCCACAGCACCGAGAATGCGCACGTCAGAGTGGTCGTCTTTATATACCCACAATCCGGAAAAACTGGGTTTGCCCTTTAAAATCGCCAATTGATACGGCGCTTCCTTGCGGTGGGCCATCTCCAGAATCGTTTCGGGCTTTTCGAGCGAGGTCACGATCAGAGTTCCGCTCGGTTTGAGCAGCTTATTAACCGGCTGCAGCCCATACCACGCCCACGATTCCACTCCTTTGCACAGAGTGTCATCCACGGCAATGGTGACGTCGACTTCCTTGGGCTCGTACTTTGCCATGCCCTCTTCGAGGGTGGTCTGATCGCTGGCGACAATGGCGAAGCTCTTTGCGGGAATACCGTTGCGTTCCGGGCTATCCCCATAACGGCCAAAAGAAATCCCTACTTTCCCATCATGGTGAGCGGCCAGGACAACTCCGCGGGTAATTCTGGTAGCAAGGGTCTTTTGAAAGATTCCTCGATAAATAACCTCGATTGCGAATAGCCGGCCCATGAAACGCCTCCGTTTTATTGGAACTCGTTCAGCACAATTTCTTCGACATCTTCGATGTGGCGCCGCATGGCGGCTTTCGCGGCTTCCGCATCCCGTTTCTTGATCGCGGACAGAATTTTGCGATGCCCCGCCAATGACTTTTGCGGCCGCCCTTCCAGCTGTATCGAGCGCTCGCGCGTGTCACGCAACAGGTCCATCAGGACATCAAGAACCTTGAGCACGACGCTATTTCCGGAGGCCATGGCGATCGCATAATGAAATTCAGAATCTTCCTCGATGGCGAGCTCGCGCTTGCGAAACTTGGCTTCCTGCCGCTGCAGAATCTCTTCCATTTCGATTAGTTCCTCTTCCGAGGCGTGAGTTGCAGCTCGCGCAGCAAGTGGCGGCTCAAGCATTTTGCGGAAGTCGAGGAGTTCACCAACCAGCTCCATCTTGTGGCGGAGCACACTGGCGAGAGGGGGAATCAATGTGTCGGCTGAAATCTCGCGGACTACGGTTCCGGAGCCTTGGCGTGGCTCAACCAAGCCGACCAGCTCCAAGCTGCGGATGGCATCGCGGATGGAACTTCGACTGACCCCCAAGGTCTCGGAAAGCTCACGTTCGGAAGGAAGTTTGTCGCCGGGGTGCAATTTCTTGAGGATCATTCGCTCCAACTGTCGAGCTACTTCCTCATAGACCTTATTGCGGCGGATCGATTCAAATTCCGACTTGATGATCTCTTCCGGCAATCTGGGCTCCAACTGGTCCGATAAGTAGACCAGCGCATTATACCCCACATTGTCAAGAGCCTGTATATAAGGATTCTTGCAAATTTCCGAGCCGACGCGAAGTGCGGCGCTAAATCTAACTTCACGCGCCGGGTGCGGCCAATATGTTAGCTCCCGGCTACCTGGTTGCAGCCTCGACTAACGGTTGCTCGCGTTCGACGTCGCGGAGACGCGCCGCCTTGCCTCGCAAGCCTCGCAAGTAGTAAAGCTTTGCGCGGCGGACTTTCGAAGACCTCATCAACTCAACCTTTTCTATCACGCGCGAACTCTCCGGGAAGATGCGTTCCACGCCGTGCCCGAAGCTGATCTTGCGCACGGTGAAGCTAGCCTGGGGACCGCGCGTGCGCTTGATAACCACCCCTTCAAAAGCCTGCAAGCGCTCTTTGTCGCCTTCTTTGATCTTTACGTGCACCCGAATGGAATCGCCGGGACCGAATTTAGGAAAATCGGTGCGCTTGGCTTTGGCCAAGAGTTTTTCAATGATGAGGTTCGACATAACTGCTCCTTAGGATCTACTCGAATGTTTTGTCATTCCGAGGAGCGAAGCGGCGAGGATTCTGCATCTCTTGCACTGCAGATCCCTCGCTTCGCTCGGGATGACAACAAAATCACGATTCTGTGCCCCTTACTTGCGCGAGCAACCGCTTATCCTCCGCGCTGAGCACTGCTTCCTGCAACAGATCGGGGCGGTTGCGCATGGTTTTCTCCAGGGCCGAACGGCGACGCCAGCGACGTATCTCGTCATGATTGCCAGAGGCCAGCACTGCCGGAACCGCCATGCCGCGGAACTCTGCCGGACGCGTGTAATGCGGATAGTCGAGCAATCCCTCAGAACCGCAAGTCGAGTCGGGAATATCGCTCTCATGCAGTTGTTGGTTGGCAGTAAACGACTCTTGCCGCGTGGAGGCTTCATTGCCCACCGCCCCCGGAATCAGACGCGTCACACAATCGATGATCACCGCTGCCCCGATTTCGCCGCCACTCAGCACGTAGTTGCCCACGGACAACTCGCGATCGGCCAAATACTGGCTCACCCGCTCGTCCACTCCTTCATACCGCCCGCAAATCAGCACAATTCGCTCCAGCGCTGTCAGGCGCTCAGCCTCATTTTGATTAAATCGCTTGCCTTGCGCCGAAAGCAGCACAACAGTTTCCTTGGTTTCGGACCTCAATCGCGACTCGCGACTCGCGACATTCATTGCTTCGATACATTCAAAGATCGGTTCCGGCTTTAGGACCATGCCTTCACCGCCGCCAAATGGGCGGTCATCCACCGTGCGGTGACGGTCATGCGCAAACGCGCGCAGTTCGTGAACCTCAATATTAACCAGACCAGCTTCCCGCGCCCGGCGAATAATTCCGTAATCCAGCGGCCCGGAGAAGAAATCAGGAAAGATCGTGATGATATCGATCTGCATGTCGTGGCTAGCAGCTAGTAGTAAATTCCTGGCCACTAGCTACCAGCTACTTTTTCCTCTGCTGCTCTTTTTCTTCCACCGTTAGTGGCGCATCCAAGTCGAGCATTCCATCCGGCAGCAGCATTTTGATCTGTCGCTGTCCGGGATCTACATTTTGCAGATATGCCTCGGCTAACGGAATCTCGTGCTCTTTTTTCGCGCCCTTGATTATCAGCAACGGCGCCTCTCCGGCGCCGAACCGCACATCCGTAATCCTACCAATCTTGCTGTCCCCATTGAAAACGGTGCACCCAATCAGGTCATGAATATAAGTCCAGCCCGGTTCCAGCTGCGCTTGTTCTTCGAGCCCGATCTGCAATTCACAACCGACCAACTGCTCTGCGTCGGAAATCGAGTCAATTCCTGCGAACTTCAAAACCAGATTTGCCTTGTGTGGCCAAGAATCCTCGATTTTGAGTTCGCGACGACTGCCATCTGTTCCGAGAGCTGACAGCTTTAATCCGGCCTTAAACCTGTCCGGTACATCGCTGTGCGGTTCGACGGCAACCTCGCCACGGCGTCCTTGCGTCCGCAAAACGCGGGCGATGGTAATAAAATCGTCGGCCGTTTCCACGCCTCCCCATCGGCTGGGTTACTGCGTTTAGTAATGTTGCAGTTTGCTGAGGAAGCGAGCCAAACGCGCGATCCTTGCGTCGCAGCAAACGCGACGCTTCGCGCGGCTCGCCCAGATCCCTCGCTGCGCAAAACAGGCTTGCTCGGGATGACAATTACACCGCACCACTACCCTACGTTTCTACTATTTCCAGCGCGAAGCGCTTTTGTGCCCGGATGGCTGCCGCGTTCACCAGTGAACGCATGGCGCGAGCCACTCGGCCTTGCCGCCCGATCACCTTGCCAAGGTCGTTCGGCGCTACCGTCAGTTCAAGCACGATCGTATCGCCATCGATCTGGTTGACCGAGACCTGATCCGGCGCATCTACCAGCATCCTGGCAATCTGCTCGATCAAAAGCCGCACATCACCTGTTTGCTCGCCCATCTGCATTTCCTCGGGATTCTTGCGCGACGATCAGGCAACTGAAGCGGTAGTGGCAGGAACTGGCTTTGCTACGAGCTTGCTGACGCGATCCGACATCTTCGCGCCTTTAGAAATCCAGTAATCAATCCGCTCGCGCTTCAACTCAATGCTGGCGGGATTGGTGCGAGGATTGTACGTGCCAACAACCTCGACTGGCCGGCCGTCCCGGGCACGCTCCTTTTCAATCACCACCACGCGGTATTGCGGCTGCTTGCGCGCACCTACGCGGTTCAAACGTATCATCAACACTGAACTTTGCTTCCTTTCCTATTGCGTCTGGCAGGGATGGGACAAACGATTATTTTTGCAGAATGCAGGGAAAATGACAAGGCGAGACCTACCCGTTCTTGGAAGTCTGCCGGTCCAGCCAGGCTCCCCTATAAGACTGAAACATCTCGCGCGCTGCCCAACCAAAGAGCACGACTTGGGGCAAGACAATTGCACCCACCCTCAGCCCTCTGGCGGCTCCACGAGTGGCGAAAGCGAAAACGGTAAAGGACGTAAGAAGGATGCATATTATGAGACCTGCGACGAACGATACTAAGAAGAACCATCTCACGACCCGTGCCCTCGATCCCAATCATCCCACCAATGAGCCCAAAGTCCAAACGTACATTCTGTATACTTCCATGCTCAGGCGCTGCCAATGCCACCCTCCTCCTCATCCCGCCTCGCTTACATCGACTGGATGCGTGGCTTGGCCTGCGTTCTGATGTTTCAGACGCACTGCTACGACTCCTGGCTGGGTGGAAGCGCGCGGAAATCGACATTTTTCATGTGGTCACAACTCGGCGGAACCCTTCCTGCCCCATTATTTCTGTTCTTGGCCGGAA